>Ga0065721_10004038_pt1 | contig 45635 bp, 33 predicted proteins | sample Mesricmetagenome_FD_59108 | JGI IMG/M metagenome (GOLD analysis project Ga0065721, IMG submission 59108) | Mesophilic microbial community from rice straw/compost enrichment Sample: eDNA_1 v2 (version 2) | ecosystem: Engineered > Solid waste > Grass > Composting > Bioreactor | place: USA: Davis...
GACGTCAATTTCGGCGGGTGCCGGGATTCATGGGCGTGGCGATGCTCACGCTGGGGATCGGAATCGGTGCGACGACGGCGATCTTCAGCATCGTGAATAGCGTGCTGATTCAGCCGCTGGATTTTGCGGAGTCCGATCGGCTGGTGGTTATCCGCGAGGTGTATCCGCCGGACTATGTGCCGGGGGAGATCGCGTGGGCGTCGTATTATCGCTGGGCGGAGGAGGGGTCGAGTTTCGCGAGCGTGGCGGCCGCGAGATCGGGGGTGGCGAATCTCATCGGGGAAGGAGATCCGGAAAGAGTCAATTTGCTGAAAGTGACGTGGAACTACTTCGCGACGTTGGGAATTCAGCCGAGTCTCGGACGCACGTTTCAGGCTGATGAAGGAGTCGCGGGAAACGACAAAGTGATCGTGCTGAGCCAGCGGTTGTGGGGAAATAAGTTTGGGCGCGATGAGACGGTGATTGGTCGAACGCTGCGGCTGAACGATGACGTCTTCACGATTGTCGGCGTGCTGCCGGCGAACGAACAGCTCGACACGATCGCGGGCGTTTTCATCCCGGTCGCGGACACGGCGGCGGAGCGGGAGAATCGCAGTTATCAAGATGCGGCGAACGTGATCGCGCGGCTGCGTGATGGGGTGAGTTTCGAGCAGGCTGTGGCGGAAGCGGAAACGATCGGTCGTGCGATGGAGGCGGTGGCGCCGGCGAATCAGAAAGGGTTGAAAGTCGAACTGGTGCCGTTGCGGGACGATGTGGTGCGTCGCAGCAATTATGGTATGTTCGGCGCGGATACGCTGCTGGTGATCCTGTTGGGCGCGGTGGGATTCCTGCTGCTGATCGCGTGCGTGAATATCGCGAATCTGCTGCTCGTGCGCGCGGGGGCGCGACGGAAGGAGTTTGCGATGCGCATCGCGCTCGGGGCGAGTCGCGGACGGATCATGCGGCAGTTGTTGTGCGAGAGCGTGCTGCTGGCGCTGCTGGGCGGCGCGCTTGGAACGGCGATCGCTTACGGGAGCCTGGCGTTGATGAAACCGCTGACGGGCAATCTGCCGCGCGCGGGAGAGATTTCGGTCGATGGCTACGCACTCGGGTTTGCGGCGGCGATCAGCGTGCTGACGGGGCTTCTCTTTGGGGTGGTGCCGGCGACGCAAGCGTCGGGGGTGGATCCGATCGAAGGGTTGCGACGCGCGCATGGAACTGCGGAAGGGCGGCGACGCTGGCGGATTCGCGGGGCGTTTGTCGTGGCGGAAGTTGCCCTGGCGTTGATGCTCCTCGTGGGCGCCGGACTTTTGCTTCACAGCTTCGTGCGGCTGCAGCGGGTGGAGTTGGGATTTGAGGCGGAAGGGATCTTTGCGAATCGGCTCGAACTTTCGGGAAAGGCTTATGGCGAGGCGGAGCAACGGAGGGCGTTCGCTACGGCGGTGAGCGAGCGGCTCGCGACGCTGCCGAATGTGGTAACCGCGGCGTTCACGAGCGGCATGCCGATTTTCGGGAGTCTGGGAACTGGCGTGAAAGTGGAGCGGGATGCGGGTGATCCGAACGGGCGTCCGCAGGGAGCGATTTATGCGGCGATCACGCCGGAGTATTTTAGCGCAGTGGGGATTTCGCTGCGGCGGGGGAGAAATTTTTCGGAACGTGACACGGCTGAAGCGCCGCGCGTGGTGATTTTGAGCGCGGGGCTGGCGGAGAAATGTTTTCCGGGAGAGGACCCGATCGGTCAGCGCGTGAGTTTGACGAATGGGCCGGACGCGTGGCGGGAAGTGGTGGGCGTCGTCAGCGACGTGAAACAGTGGGGGCCGGCGTCGAGCACCGTCGCTCCGATGCGCGGATATGTTTACGAACCCTTCGCGCAGAATCCGACGGCGCGGAATTTGATGCTGGTCGTGCGTGCGTCCGGGGAGGCGACCGATCTCGCGGCCGCGCTTCGCTCGATCATTCGAACGATCGATCCGAACATGCCGCTGACGCGGATGTTCCGGTTGAGCGATGGAGTCGATTACTCGATCGCGCGGTTTCGTTTCAGCACGATTCTTTGCGTGATTTTCGCGGGACTCGCCCTGCTGCTCGCGATCATCGGGATCTACGGTGTCGTGGGTTATACCGTGAATCAGCGGACGCACGAGATTGGTGTGCGGATGGCGCTCGGCGCGCAGCGAGCGAGCGTGGTCAGACTGGTGGTGAGACAAGTCGGAGTGTGGGTCGCGATCGGGGGGGCGGGGGGAGTTGCCGGATCCCTGGGAGCGGGGCGGGTGTTGAGAGCGTTCCTGTTTGAAGTGGAACCGCATGATCCGGCGACGATCGGGGTGGTGGCGATCGTGCTGGCGGGCGTGGCGGTGCTCGCGTGCTGGTTGCCGGCGCGGCGGGCGGCGAGGGTGGATCCGATGGTGGCGCTGCGGTGTGAGTGAGGGGCTATGGAATCGCGTTTTTACAGGAGGAAACGGAGGGCGCGGAGGATTGAACGACAGTGGGGCGTTGTCGTTTTCTTGCGGGCGGCTGAGCGGATGCTTCTGACGAAAGAGAAAGATAAAGAGGAACGAGAAGGATTTGGCGGATGAAGCTACTGCGAAAGATCGGGGCGCTGTTTCGGCGGAAGAGGCTCGAGATGGATATGAGTGAGGAAATACGGCTCCATCTCGAGATGTTGGCGGAGCGGAATCGTGCGGCGGGGATGAGTGAGGAGGAGGCGCGGTTTGCGGCGCGGAGGGAGTTTGGGGGAGTCGAGCAGGTGAAAGAGATTTGTCGCGAGCAGCGCGGGTGGCCGGCGGTTGAGAATGCGTATCGCGACTTTCGGTTCGCGGCGCGGTCGCTGCGGCGAGCGCCTTTGTTTAGCGCGACGGTGATCGCGACGCTCGCGCTGTGCATCGGACCTAACGCGGCGATTTTCACCGCGCTCTACGCGCTCGTGCTCAAGTCGCAGCCGTTTCACGAGCCGGACCGGATCGTGCAGGTTTACAATGCGTTTGAAAAAATGGGCGGCGGGCGGAGTCGGCAGGAGGCGAGCGTGCCGCAGTATCGAGATTTCAAGGACAACGCGGATCTCTTCGAAGACTTCGCGATCATGCACTATGTGGGCACGACGATCGACGAAGACGGGAGTCCGCGGCGATTGGCTGGGATGCGTGTCAACGCGGGGTTCTTCGATTTTCTCGGCGTGAAGCCGCTGCTGGGGCGCTTCGGAACCGCGGAGGAGGATGCGGTCGGGCGCGACAAGGTGGTCGTGCTGACCCGGAGTTTTTGGGAGGCGCATTTCGCTGCCGACCCGGCCGTGATTGGGCGCGAGGTGCGGCTGGGGGGCGAGCCGTTGACGATCATCGGCGTGGCGCCGCGCAGTGTTGAAGGACTTGATCCCTACACGCGATTCTTCAAACCCTTCGAACCGCGGCCTGAGGAGATCGATCCGTTGGCGGCGCGGTATCGGGGAAAGACGACGCTTTTCGGCCGGTTGAAACCGGGAGTTTCGCGCGCGGCCGCGCTGGAACAACTCAACGCGATCGAGAAGGGTTTTCTCGCCAATCATGCGCCGGCGCAGATGCGGGCCAATTTTGAAACGTCGGGGCATCGGATGGCGATCGAACATCTCGGCGCGAGAGTTGCCGGCGCCGTGCAAAGGCCGCTCTCGCTGCTGCAGGTGGGCGCGGCGTTGGTGCTGCTTATCGGCGTGGTGAACGTGCTGAACCTCACGTTGGCGCGCGTGAACAGCAAACGCGCCGAGTTGGCGATCCGGCATGCGCTGGGTGCGGGGAGGGCGACGCTGCTGAGGCAGTTGTTGACGGAAAGCCTGCTGCTGACGATGGCAGCCGTCGCGTTGGGGACCGGACTGGCTTGGGCCTCGTTGCGCGTCATCAATGCGTATCTGCCGCTGGTCGCGATCACGGCGAGTCCGGTGAAAATGGAGCCCGCGGCGATCGGGATGGTTGCGGGCATTTCGGCGGGTATGGCGATACTGATGGGCGTGGTGCCGTTCGCGTTGCTGTGGCGCAGGGGTTTGAAGCTGGGAGAATCTCAGACGGCGTCGGCGGGCGCGCGGGTGCGCATTTTCGGCGGAACGCTGGTGATCGCACAGGTGGCGATCGCGCTGGTGCTGTTGGTGGGAGCGGGATTGTTGGGACGGAGTTTCGCGCACGTGCTCGCGATCGATCCGGGTTTCGAGACTTCCAATCTTCTGCAGGGGCGGGTCGCGGTGCCGAAAGGTTATGAGAAGCCGGAGCAGAACGTGGCTTTGCAGCGCAGGATCATCGAAGGGCTCAAGGAAATCCCGGGAGTAGAGCATGCGGCGCTGCTGATCGATTACGCGCTGTCGCCCACGTTTCGACCGCAGCCGTTTCTCTTGCGTAATGGAACGGTGAATACGGGAGAGAACCGACCGCTGGTGGCGATGAATCCGGTGTCGCCGGAGTTCTTCGACACGATGCGCGTCACACTGCTGGAAGGGCGCGGCTTCAGCTACACCGATGATCCGCAACGCGCGCCGGTGGCGGTGGTCGACGATGTTTTTGCGCGGCGATATTTTCCCGAGACCAGCGCGGTCGGGCAGGAGTTGGTGCTGGGGGCGCATGCGCCCCCGGAAGGACGGCCTTGGATTCGCATCGCGGGCGTGGTGCGCCGGCCGGAACTGATGGGACTCGAAGGTCGCGATGGGATGCCGCTGGTGTTCGTGCCACTGGTGCAATGGCCGTCGGGCGGGCTGACGTTTGTGGTGCGTTCAGCGCGGCCGCGAGGTGATCTGCTGGGCGAGATTCGGCGAAAGCTCCACAGCATCGATCCGGCGCTGCCGCTGTATGATGTCGCGACAATCGAGGAGGGGCTCGAGAGCATGATGATGGGGCGGCGGGGAATCACGCTGCTCATTTCCGCGTTTGCCGCGATTGCGGTGCTGTTGGCCGGCGTGGGGCTTTATGGCGTGTTGGCGTATGACGTTTCGCAGCGCACGCGGGAGATTGGCATCCGCGGAGCGATCGGCGCGACTCGCGGGCAGATCGTGGGAATGATTCTGCGGCAGGGGCTGTGGAAAACCGGCGTCGGGATCGCGATAGGGTTGGGAGCGGGGTTTTATCTGACGCGGTTTATTCGGAGTCTGCTCTTCGAGGTGGAGAGGCTGGATGGGGTGACGTTTGTCGGTGTCGCGGTGCTGATGTTGTGCGTCGCGATGCTCGCGTGCTGGTTGCCGGCGCGGCGGGCGGCGAAGGTGGCTCCGATGGTGGCGTTAAGATGTGAGTGAAGGGGCGAACGATTTTTTCAACAGAAGGTAACCAAGGGCGCGAAAGGAACGGAGGATAGAGAGGAGGACGAGGCGCTCTTCGTTTCCTTTGGTCGCCTTCTGTTCAAATGGATTTGCGGAACCGAGGCGGGGGGCGAGGTGTGAAGGTTCTGACGACGGTCAGGGTTTGGGCTGAAGCACCGCACTACTGGGCAGGCGGAAGTGGTAGGTGCCGGCGGGGAGGGTGAGGTGTATCCGGTTTTCGGCGACGCGGAGGTCCTGGGCGCCGAGGGAGGAGAGCGGTTGGCCGGATTCGGTGGCGGAGGAGAGGTCGGCGGAGGGGAGCACGATTTCGGCGGTGGTGTTGGGCGGAATCGTGGCGGTGAGCTCGAAATGTTGGTCGGCGATTTTCCACGCGGAGGCGGCGAGGCCGTAGGGGGTTTCGAGGGTTGCTTTCGCGTGGGTGAGACCGCCGCCGGGTTGCGGGGCGATGCGGAAGTGTTTCCAGCCGGGGGCGGAGGCGTCGGGTTTGAGGCCGGCGATGGTGTCGTAGAACCATTCGATCACGGAACCGTAAGCGTAGTGGTTGAAGGAGTTCATCCCCTCGGGATTGAAGCCGCGTTCAGGGGTCCAGCTGTCCCAGCGCTCCCAGATCGTGGTCGCGCCGTTCTTCACGCTGAAGAGCCAGCCGGGATAGGTTTCCTGCAGGAGGACGCGATACACGAGATCGGTGCGATCGAGCTCGGTGAGGACCGGGGCGATGAGCGGTGTGCCGAGGAAGCCGGTGGCGAGGTGGTGGTTTTTGTCGGCGAAGGTGCGTTCGAGGTGCGCGGCGGTGGCGGCGCGGAGTTCGTCGGGAACGAGATCGAAGCCGAGGGCGAGAAGGTAGGCGGTCTGCTCGTCGCTGGTGATCTTGCCGTCGTCGGCGATGAACTCGCGGCGGAAGGCGGTTTTGATTTTTTCGAAGAGGGCGCGGTTGCGTTGCGCGGCGTCGGTGCGGCCGAGTTCGGCGGCGATGCGGGCGGTGAGGTCGGCGGTGCGCGCGAAGTAGGCGGTGGCGATCAACACGTAGGGCGTGGGCGCCTCCGAGGGACGGAAGCCGGGAGCGAGCCAGTCGCCGTAGCTGCGGGCGCTGCGACGAATGCCGTCGGGCCAGTCGCGGGCCTGGGCGTCGACCCACTGCTGCATGAGGTCGAAGTTTTCTTCGAGCATGCGGCGGTCGCCGGTGTGGAGCCAGGTGATGTAGGGAACGATCACGCCGGCGTCGCCCCAGCCGGCGCTGCCGTAGCGGAGGCCGGTGTCGGGCGCGATGTCGGGAAAACCGCTCGGGCCGCCGGGGTCGTCGCGATAACCGTCGCGAAGCGAGATGAGCCATTGGCGGTAGAAGGCGCCGCTGGCGAAGTTGTAGTTGGCGGTGTTGGCGAAGACCTGGGCGTCGCCGGTCCAGCCGAGACGTTCGTCGCGTTGCGGGCAGTCGGTGGGGACTTCGAGGAAGTTGCCCTTCTGGCCCCAGACGGTGTTGGAGAAAAGTTGATTGAGGAGGGGATTGGAGGATTCGAAGCGGCCGATCCGCGGGAGATCGGAGTGCAGCACGATACCGGTGATGGCGTCGTCAGCCGGTTGGTCGACGCCGTGAAGTTCGACGTAGCGGAAGCCGAAGAAGGAGAAGCGTGGCTCCCAGATCTCGGGCGCGTCGGCGCCGCGCGCGGTGTAGAACGCTTCGGCGCGGGCGCTGCGGAGATTGAGCCGGTGAGGCGTGCCGTCGGCCTCGAGCATTTCGACGAAGCGCACGCGAATTTCCCGGCCGGCGGGCGCCTGGATTTTAAGGCGAACCCAGCCGACCATGTTTTGGCCGAGGTCGTAGAGGAAAACGCCGGGAGAAAGCTCGCGACGTGAGATGGGTTTCAGTTCCTCGGTGCGTCGGACGGGCGGAGCCGAATGCGCGGTGATGGCGCGAACGGCGGTGGAGGCGCCGTGGAGTTGAACGGGGCGCCACGACCAGGAAGACGGGTGATGCGGCGAACTCCAATGAGGGTCGTCGCGGCGGGCGTCGAAGTTTTCGCCGAAATAAATTCCCTGCGCGCGAATGGGGCCCTCGGCGGCCTGCCAGGATTTGTTGGTGGTGAAGGTGGTGACCTTGCCGGTGGCGTCGGTGAGTTCGAGAAACGCGGACGCGAGCGGCTGCGTGCCGAACTGGGTGCCGCGCATCAACGTGCTGCTATACCAGCCGTCGGCGAGGATGAGGCCGAGGACGTTGCGGCCGGATTGGATTTGGGCGGTGACGTCGTAGGCGACGTAGTAGGCGCGGTCGCGGTAGTCGGGCCAGCCCGGCGTGAAGAAATCGTCGGCGACCTTGCGTCCGTTGAGCCAGGGTTCGACGAGGCCGAAGGCGGAAAAATAGAGGCGGGCTTTGACGGGTTTTTCGGCGACTTCGAATTCGCCGCGAAGGTAGCGGGCGGGGCCGGCGGTGTTAAGCGGGGTGGGAACGCCGTCGCTGATCCACGCGGCGGCGCGAGGCCATTCGGTGCGGAGAAGGCCGGTTTCGAAACGCGCGGGCGAACTCCAGCCGAGATCGATTTCGGCGGGCGCGGAGGAGGCGGAAGCGGGCGCGGAGGTGACCCATGCGCGCACCTGCCAGGTGTAGGCGGTTTTGGGTTTGGGCGAGAAGTCGGGGACGGGGCGCCACTGCGAGTCGCTGGAGTCGACGCGGGGCGTTTCGAGGGTGTTGGGCGAGGGCGAGCCGTCGGGCGCGAGTTCGACAATGCGGAGCTGGAAGGCGGTTTGGCGGAGGCCGCGTTGCGGAGATTCGAGGCGCCACGAGAAGCGCGGGGCGGCGACGTCGACGAGCAGGGGATCGACGAGTCCTTCGCACGTCAGGTGCGTGAGTTTCGGGTGAGGATCGGCTGCCATGGCGATCGAGACGAATGCAGCCAAACACGCGAGAGGGGCAACAGACAGGCGCATGGGAGGAACAAGGAAGACCGGCGCGCGGTTGTCGATGGCGAGAGCTGGTTTGTTGCTAGAACCGGTGACTTCGGCCGTGGGGACGGTGGAACGGAGGCGCGCGGGGATTGACCAAGGCGGCGCGGTGAAAACGTCGATTGAAGAAACGGAGAAGCGGCGGCGGTTTTCGATGATCCGGTCGTTCGTGCTGGCGGACGTGTTGACGCTGGGGAACGGGTTCTGCGGCAGCGGCGCGGTGCTGGCGGCGATGCAGTATTTGGTTTCTGGAGACGACCGGTGGCTGGTGACGGCGATGGCGCTGCTGCCGGTGGCGCTGGTGTTCGATTTTGCGGATGGGCGCGTGGCGCGGTGGCGGCGGAAGTCGTCGATGCTCGGAGCGGACCTGGATTCGCTGGCGGATGTGATTTCGTTCGGGCTCGCGCCGGCGGCGGTGGGGTTTGCGGCGGGTTTGCGCGGGTCGCTGGATGCGGCGGTGTTGTTGTATTTCGTGGCGTGCGGGATCAGCCGGCTGGCGCGGTTCAATGCGACGGCGAGCGCGCTCGCGGACGAGAGCGGGAAGGTGAAGTATTTCGAAGGGACGCCGATTCCCTCGAGCGTGTTGATCGTGGTGCTGCTGGCGGTGCTGCACTTCGCGGGGCGACTCGGCGCGGACATGTGGCTCGGCGCGTGGGACGTCGGTGGGCTGGTGCTGCACCCGCTCGTCCTGATTTACGCGGCGAGCGGGAGCGCGATGATCAGCACGATGCGCGTGCCGAAGATTTGACGGCGGGGCGGTTTGCGATTGGCGGGAGCGACGTTCTCTTGGGGCGATGATTCGGGGGATCATTTTCGATTTGGACAACTGTCTCGCGGCGGCGGACGAGCCGGGCGAGGCGTTGTATGCGGCGGCGTTTGCGGCGATGCGGAGGGAGAGCGGCGGACGGTTGACGGAGCGCGAACTCGCGGCGGCGTTCGCGGATGTGTGGCGGCATCCGCTCGACTGGGTGGCGGAGCGGCACGGGTTTAGTCGGGAGATGCGCGAGGCGGGATGGAAAGAATTTCAGAAGACCGAAGTCACCACGTCGATGCGCGGGTATGGAGATCTGGAGAAGTTAGGAGAACTTGCGGTGAGGAAGTTTTTGGTGACCTCGGGATTTCGCCGATTGCAGGAAAGCAAGATTCGGGCGCTGGGGCTCGAGCGCTGGATGGAGGAGTGTCACGTCGACGCGATCGACGAGGCGGAGCGGCGGTTCAAGCGGGGTTGGTTCGAGGATATTACGGGACGACATGCATTGAAGCCGGAGGACGTGGCGGTGGTGGGCGACAGTCCGGCGTCGGAGCTGGCGGTCGGGCGGGAGCTGGGGATGCGGACGATTCAGATTTTGCGGCCGGGGGTGGAACGTAGTGAGAATGTGGATGCGCACGTGCGGACATTGGGTGAGTTGCGGGGCGTGTTGGGCCTGTGAGTAGGTGCGAACATCGGCGCTTCCCCGATGAGGACGGGCGTCGGGCATCCGAGTCGTGCTGAGGGAATCGAGCGTCCGAACCTGTGGCCGGCGCGGGAGTCCGTCGAAGCTCTCCCAAACGGAAAACCGATCAACCCACGGACAACATGTCTAAAATTCAATCACCCCGGGACCTTCTGGTCCATGAACTGAAAGATCCTTTATAGCGCCGAGAACCAGCTGGTGAAAGCGCTGCCGCGTATGGCGAAGGCGGCCGACAGCGAGGAACTCAAGGAGGCGTTTCAGACGCATCTCAAGCAGACGGAGGAGCAGATCGCGCGGCTGGAAAAAATCGGCAAGCAGCTCGGCGAGTCGATGAAGGGAAAGAAGTGCAAGGCGATGGAAGGCCTGATCGCGGAAGGGAAGGAAACGATGGAGGAAGACGCGGAGCCGGTGATGCTGGATCTCGCGTTGATCGGCGCGGCGCAGAAGGTCGAGCACTACGAAATCGCCGGCTATGGCACGGCGCGCACGCTTGCGGAGATCGCGGGCGAGGACGACGTCGCAGAGATCCTGCAAGAGACGCTCGATGAAGAAGGCGAGACGGACAAACTGCTCACGCAGATCGCGATGGAGTTGAACGTCGAGGCGGGCGTCACGGCGGGCGGCGACGAGGACGAAGATTAAGGTTTGCGGTTAACGCGGCTCGGCGGGGGCGCCTCGCCCGAGTCGAACCGATCGAGCGCTCGCTGGTGACGGCGGGCGCTTTTCGTTTTTGCGTGGAAGCGCGGAGGGGCGAAGATCGGGGGCGTGAAATTGCCGACGATCGTGCATCTGGATGCGGACGCGTTCTTCGTGTCGTGCGAACTGGCGTTGAAGCCGGAGTTGCGCGGGACGAAGTGCGCGGTCGGCGGGCGGCAGCGCGGGATTATTTCGTCGGCGAGCTACGAGGCGCGGGCGTGCGGGGTTTACACGCCGATGCCGACGGTGAGCGCGCTGCGGATTTGTCCGGATCTGATCATGCTCCCGCACACGGCGGGGCTCTATAGCCGGATGTCGCGGCAGATGTTTGAATTATGCGAGACGCTGACGCCGGTCGTGCAGCGGAATTCGATCGACGAAGGCTATCTCGACGTGACGCCGTGCGGGTTTGGATCGATCGAGGAGATCGAGCGGGCAGTGCGGAGATTACAGGAGAAGATTTGGGCGAAGTTGCAGGTGACGGTGTCGTTCGGGATCGCGACGAACAAGCTGGTGTCGCAGATCGCGTCGAAGCTACGGAAGCCGAAGGGGTTCGTCGTGGTGCCGCCGGGGACGGAGGCGGAGTTTCTGGCGCCGCTGTCGATCGGGAAAATGCCCGGGGTGGGACCGAAAACGGAAGAGTCGCTGGTGCGACGCGGGATTGTGCTCGTGCGGGATTTGCTGGCGAAGAGCGAGGGGGAGCTGCGGGCGATTTTGGGGGAAGGCTGGCGGGAAATGGTGGAGATGGCGCGGGGCGTCGACGAGCGGCCGGTCGAAACGGAGCGGGAGGATGCGAAGAGTTATTCGCAGCAGGAGACGTTTGGGGAGAACATCGGCGAGTTCGCGGAGATCGAGCGGGTGGTGAAGCGGATGATCGACGAACTGCTGCCGAAGATCCGGGAGGACGGGAAGCGGGTGAAAACGATGACGGTGAAAGTGCGGTATCCGGATTTCACGCACGAGTCGCACGGGCGGAGCCTGGCGACGGCGACGGATCTGGAGGCGCCGTTTTTATCCGCTGGTGGAACCGTTGTTGCGGGCGGCGTGGAAGAAGAAGCGGCCGCTGCGGCTGGTGAGCGTGCGGTTTTCGAGCGTGGAGGACGGGCCGGCGCAGCTGGAGATGTTTGCGCAGACGGACGAGAAGCGGCGGCGGCTGGCGAGCGTGCTGGACCAGTTGAACGTGGGCGGGAAGCTCGCGGTGGTGCAACACGGGCACCAACTTGCCAAGCGGCGGACCTCTCGCTAACTCCCGCCTTCGTATGCCGATCTACGAGTATTACTGTCCGGACAACCACACGATCTATCAGTTCTACGCGAAGACGCTGGCGCAGGGCCAGACGGTGCCGAAGTGCCCGCACAATCCGAGTTTTCGGATGCAGAAGATCATGTCGTCGTTTGCGGTGACGGGGCGGGCGAAAGAGGAACAAGGCGCGGCCGGCGGGGAGCCGGAAGGGATGGGCGATGCGGCCGAGGATGCGCGGATGGAGGCGGCGATGAGCGCGATGGAGCGCGAGTTTTCCAATGTGGATGAAAACGATCCGCGGGCGATGGCGCGCATGATGCGACGCATGGCCGAACTCACCGGCGAGAAGATCGACGGAGAGATGGAGGAAGTCGTGCGCAAGCTCGAGGAAGGCGCGGATCCGGAATCGCTCGAAGAGGAAATGGGCGGCGAGGCGGGCGGAATGTCGGATCCGGACGATCCTTACGGCGAAGGGATGGGAATGGGGGGCGCGAACGCGGAGGCGGATTCGAAGGAACCGCGGCACCGGTTTCGCGTGAAGCGGCGGGCGCCGACGCGCGATCCGAAGCTTTACGATTACGAGTAGGCGGACGGCTTACTCGATCTTCAGGCGGCGGGCGGCGGTGTTGCCGGATTGATCGTAGAGGATCACCTCGACGGAGGTGGCGTTGGTGGCGCGCGCGAGGGGGACTTCGATGGAGAAGGTTTCCTCGAGGCTGTCGCGAATGCCGTCGACCGGCTGTTCGGTTTCGGCGCGGACGTTGTTGTTCAGGACGACTTCGATGCCCTGAACGATCGAAAGGGCGTCGCGGCCACGGACGGTGACGACGAGGTGCTCGGGCGTGCGTTGCGCGGAGGCGGAGAGGATTTCGGGCGGGGTGCGATCGACGAGGAGATCGTCGGTGTCGAAGGTGGTGGTGAGCCGGTCGGATTCGCGGCGCGGGTCGGTTTCGGAAACGACGAGCCGGGTGAAGTAGAGGCCGTCGGGCAGGTGCGAGGTGTCGAACTGGGCGAAGGCGTCGGGCGATTTCACGACGATGTCGGTCCAGGCGTCGTCGCCGTCGCGGCGAATCGAAAAGGTGGATACGAGGTTGTCGTTGTCGGGATCGCTGACGGTCCAGAGCACGACCTGGGCGCCGGGCGAAGGAATGATCTGGCTGCCGAGGAAGCTGGTCTTGAGCTTGGTGTCGTCGTCTTTCGGCGTGCCTTGGATGACCTGGCCGAGGGACACGACGGTGGGGGGCATCGGTTCGGGCGCGGGGAGAAGGCCGAAATTGGGCGTGAGGAGACGGAATTCCTGGAGTTGGGGGCGGCGGTTTTGCGGAAGGAAATGGAGGCGGGCTTTGTCGAGTTGGGCGGTGGCGGCGTCGGCGGGCAGGCGGAGGCGAAGGCGGAGGTAGCGGCCGCGTTGGTCGGGGGCGGACCAGCCGCCGTCTTTGGCGTGAAGAGGCACCCAGGAACTCCAGCCTTCGATTTCGTCGCTACCGTTGCTGGTGCGGAGATCGAGCGAAAGATGGGTGTCAGGGAGGTCGCGAAGACGATGGAAGCGGAGCGCGCCGATGGCGGACGGGACGCCGAGATCGATGCGGCGGGTTTCGGCTTCGCGCGGGGACGAGGCGGTGAAATCGAGGAGGGCGAGGCCGGGGGCGTTGTTGCGCAGGAGGAGGAAGCGGCCGGGGGAATTGGGGAGCGGGAGGAAGGCGTTGAGCTGGGAGGAGGCGCTGCCGGCGAAAGTGAGCGAGAGACGCTGGGTGGGATCGTAGCCGAGGACTTCGCCCTGTTCGCCGCCGGCGAGCAGGAGTAGGTTTTCGTGGCGGAGGGCGCGGTAGAAGGCGGTGTTGTTGCGCGAAGCGACGGTTTCGGGAAAGCCGGTGGGCGGGAACCGGACGAGCGTGCTGCGGCCGGAGAAACGCGGGGAGTCGGAGGAAAGCGCGGCGAGCGGATCGGAGGTGTCGCGGTTCGAACGCGAAGGCGTGAGGCGGGTTTCGCCGGAGCCGCCGGAGAACGTGAGCGTGGCGTAGAAGCCGCCGTCGTCGGTCGGAAGAAGATCGGTGACTTCGGCGTCGCGGTTTTCCTGGAGGATGACGGGCGAGTGCATCGGGCCGTCGGCGGCGGGCGCGAGGCTGGGATCGAAAGCGTAGATGTTTCCCTTGGGGGCGGAGCCGGCGATGACGCGGCCGTCGGTGAGGCGGGCGAGACGGCGGAGGTTGCGGTCGCGCACCTCGGCGAAGAGGCGGATGCCGTGGCCGGCGAGGGTGGCGGGATCGGTGATCTTGTCGGTGAGCACGCCGGCGCGGGCGAAGGCGGAGAGATTGACCGCGTAGATGCGGGCGGGGTTGCCGGTGGCGACAAGGACGTCGCCCTGGTTGTGCGGAAGGAGAATGTCGAAGATCGAATCGACGGGGAGGGCGACGCGCGCGACCTGGAGTCCTTCGCGAATGAGGACGAGGGCGCCGTGGGGCGAGGTGCCGGCGAGGATCGAGCCGTCGGGGAGGCGGGCGAGGGCGTAGAGGTGGGGATCGTCGAGTTTCGCGAGTTCGCGCGCGGTGTAGGAGGATTTGGCGGCGTCGACGGTGAGTTCGAAGAGTTTNCCGTCGGGGCCGGTGCCGACGAGCCAGGTGTTGGGATTGGCCCCGGGACTGAGTGACCAGAGGAGGTCGGCGGGCGGTTCGCCGGTGAGATCGGTGAGCGTGGGGCCGGCGACGAGGCGGCCGTCGGAACGGGCGGCGAGGCCTTTCAGGTTTCGGCTGGGGACGTCGCGGAAGAAATCGATTTCAGTGCGGCGGGAAAGCGGGTCGGCGACGAGGGCGGACGTGGCTGCGAGCGTGAGCGCGACGACGGAGGCGCGGAGAGCAACGGGGCGAAGGGAAAAACGAGGGCGCACGGGGAGAAAAACGGGGGAGGAATGGGGGAAAGGCAAGCGAGGGGGACGGCCGGTTGGCTGGTGCTCGCCGCTTAGCGGGAGCGGGACGTTGGGCTGTTGGGTCGAAAGTGGCGCGACGAGCGCGCCACCTACGAGCTCACGCTCGCGGCTACCAGCGAGAACTCACTCGATGACGGTGAGGGGGCGGTTGAGCGTGACGGAGGCGAGTTTGCCTCCGAGGAGGTGCGTTTCCCAGAGGGGGAGGACGGCGTTGACCTGGTTGAAGCGGGCTTCGTCGGCGGCGCGGGCGATGCGCTCGATGGATGACGGGGCTTCGGGGGTCGCGCTCGCTTGATCGATGAAGAGGCGCGTGCGTTCGACGACAGCGAGGCAGAGGCCGTCGGCGGGGCGGGTTTCGCGCTGCGCGGCGAGGTAGGCGTCGAAGCTGCGGAGTTGCGCGGCGTTGAGATTGCGGTTGCGGCCGGAGAGGTCGTCCAGGGCGCGACCGGGCGCGAGAACGACCTCGAGATTCTTGCCGATCCAGTCGGGGTGGACGGGGATGTCGATCGTCTGGCGGCGGGCTTCGCCCTGGTGATCGCGCCACGAGAGCGTGGCTTGAAGCGTGTCGCCGGCGCGCGCGGTGGTGCGGGAAAGTTGGAAGAGTTCGACGGTGACGGCGGGATTCTGGTCGAGCGGTTCGACGGTGAAGACCACGCGATCGGGAAAGGTTTTTTCGTAGGGGTTCTGGAGGCTCTGGCCGAGGTCGCGAACGAATTCGTTGAGGCCCTGTTGAAAGCCCTGCGGGCCGGAGTAGAGCGCGCGGGTGGCGAGCGCGGGGCGGGAAGGGAAGGAGATGTCGCTCTTCAGGAGAAAGCCTTTGGAGAGGCCGGCGTCGTTGGAGCCGAGGATCGCCTGGCTGACGCCGGTGGCGACGAGGACGGGCGTGAGCTGTTCCTGGCGGGCGACGGAGAAGTGGAGCGTTTTGGCGGCGCCTTGGGCGGATTTCACGACGACTTCGACGTCGGTCATCCTGGGGCCTTCGCCGAGGACGCCGGAGACGGCGGAGAGGCGATCCTGCGTAATGGTGCCGATGACACGGCCGGTGTTGGCGACTTTGACCGACTGCATCGCGGACGGGAGAATCGTGACGATCTCGGCTTCGCACATCGGGAGTTCGACGGAGCCGAGCGAGAGCATTGGGTGGCCGAAGGCGGTGATGCTGCGGCCGTCGACGTTGGAAACGGTGCCGGTGCCGGCGAGGGTGATGTCGCCGGTGGCGAGGGCGACGGCGACGGCGGAGCCGGGAGTGAGTTGAGCGTTGACCGTTGAGAGTTGAGAGTCGGACGCCGAGGAGCCGGTGGTGCTGCTGCCGCCGAGGGAGGTGGCGGTGAGGCCGAGGGCGGAGAGTTGGGGAGCGAAGAGGTCGGCGACGACGGGGCTGAGGCCGCTGAGGGTGAAGACGGGACGGAGCGGGCGAAAGCCGTCGGTGGTGGCGGCGGTGGTGTTGACGGGCGCGGTGGGTGCGGGATCGGCGGGGAGGCCGGCGATCATTTTGGTCTGCACTTCGATGAGGTCGGCGGCGGGCGTGAAGCCGGCGTAGCGGACGGTTTCGAAGCGCTGGATTTGGTAGCTGAGTGCGCCGGCGAGTTTGCCGTTTACGTAGAGCGGGCTGCCGGACATGCCGGCGACGGCGCCCATTTTTTGGACGCGCGGATCGGTGAGCTCGCAGAGGATGAGCGATTTGCCGGGGCCGAGAGCGTTGCGGACGACGCCGGTGATTTCGACGGTGAACGGTTCGGGTTCCGTGCCGCGGAAGACGGTCCAAACCTCGCCGCGCTGGCCGGGTTGCAGGTCGTCGAGGGCGATGATGTCGCGGGTGGAAGGCTGTTCGGCGAGGCCGCTGACGGCGAGCAACGCGAAGAGAACGGCGGAGGAGAGGAAACGACCCATCGAGGCGATAACGGCGAAGCGCGCTAAATATTGAGAGATTTCCCGGTATTCAAAGTTCGCGGATACTCGAAGCAAGCACTTCACATGCCCGGTCGATCGCGCCGCCCTCGTGCGCGGTGCTGATGAAGGCGGCTTCGTAGGCGCTGGGGGCGAGATAGACATCGCGTTGAAGGCACGCGTGAAAGAAGCGGTTGAAGAGCTTCGCGTCGCCGCTCATCGCGGTGGGTAAGTCGCGCACCGGCGTGGGGGTGAAGAAAATGCTAAACATCGAGCCGCACTGCGGGACCTGGATCGGGAGGCCTTTTTCGTGGGCGGCGTCGAGGACGGCGTTGCGAAGCTGGCGGCCGAGGGAGTCGAGGCGATCGTAGGGGTTGAGCTCCTCGAGGAGCTTGAGCGAGGCGATGCCGGCGGCCATGGCGAGCGGGTTGCCGCTGAGCGTGCCGGCCTGGTAAACGGGGCCGAGCGGCGCGAGCATATCCATAAATTCACGACGCCCGCCGAACGCGCCGACGGGGAGGCCGCCGCCGATGATTTTGCCGAGGCAGGTGAGGTCGGGGGTGATGTGTTCGCGCTCCTGGACCCCGCCGCGCGCGATGCGGAAGCCGGTCATGACCTCGTCGAAGATGAGGACGGTGCCCTCCTGCGTGCAGAGATCGCGGACGAAGTGGAGGTAGCCGGGGTCGGGCATGATGAAGCCGACGTTGCCGCAGTAAGGTTCGAGGATGACGCCGGCGATTTGTCGCGGGTTGGCGGCGAAGGCGGCTTCGAGGGCGGCGCGGTCGTTGTAGGGAACGACGACGGTTTCCTGCGCGAACGACGCGGGGACGCCGGCGCTGTCGGGATGGCCGTGCGTGAGCGCGCCGGAGCCGGCTTTGATGAGGAGGGAGTCGGAGTGGCCGTGATAGCAGCCGGCGAATTTGATGATCTTGCTGCGCTGGGTGAAACCGCGCGCGAGACGGAGGGCGGACATCGTGGCTTCGGTGCCGCTGTTGCACATGCGGACCTTCTGGATCGACGGAATGAAGCGGACGATGAGCTCGGCCATCTCCACTTCGTAGGGATTGGGCGTGCCGAAGGACGTGCCGTTTTCGAGGGCTTCGGCGATGGCGGCGCGGATGCGCGGGTGGTTGTGGCCGTGGATGGCGGGGCCCCAGGTGCCGACGAAGTCGATGAGTTCGCGGTCGTCGGCGGTGGTGAGCGTGGCGCCGTGCGCGGCTTTGACGAAGAAGGGGGCGCCGCCGACGGAGCGGAAGGCGCGGACGGGGGAGTTGACGCCGCCGGGAATGAGTTGGAGGGCGCGAGCGAAAAGTCGGTCGGAAGTAGAGGTCATTTTAACCACGGATGAACACGGATGGACGCGGATGCGGAATGAAGATCAACCACGAATGGACACGAATTGACACGAAGGAGGTGCAGGGCGGATGAAGCGGGATAGCAGACAAAGATCCTTCCCCCTTCGCCGAGGCTACGACGCGACAGTTCGCGTTCGCTCAGGATGAGGAAAGGTTAGCTGACGTATTTTTGGACGATGGGGATGCGGCGGCCGACGCCGAAGGCGAGCGGGGTGGTTTTCAGGCCGGGGGCGGCTTGCTTTCGCTTGTATTCGTTGAGGTCGACCTTGCGGGCGATGTCGTTGACGACGGCTTCGGTCAAAACCCTGCGCGACGAGATCGCGGCGTGAGAGGCCTTGTTCGACATAGCCTTCGAGGATGGCGTCGAGGATGTCGTAGGGCGGAAGGCTGTCTTGGATCGACCTGCCCGGGGCGGAGTTCGGCGGAGGGCGGTTTTTCGATGGTGTTGTGCGGGATGACTTCGCGGTCGCGGTTGATCCAGCGGGAGAGGTTGTAGACCTGGGTTTTGAAGACGTCGGAGATCACGGCGAGGCCGCCGGCCATGTCGCCGTAGAGCGTGCAGTAGCCGACGGCGACCTCGCTCTTGTTGCCGGTGGTCAGGAGGAGGGAGCTGAACTTGTTGGAGAGCGCCATCATGATGACACCGCGGATGCGGGCCTGGATGTTTTCCTCGGCGACGTCGCGGGGAAGGCCGGCGAAGAGTGAAGTTAGGGAGGCTTCGGTGGCGGCGACGGCGTCGGCGATGGTGATGGTTTCGAAACGGATGCCGAGGTTTTCGGCGAGGAGGCGGGCGTCGTCGCGGGAGTGTTGCGAGGAAATCGCGGACGGAAGGGAAACGCCCATGACGTTTTCGGCGCCGAGGGCGTGGACGGCGATGACGGCGACGAGGGCGGAGTCGATGCCGCCGGAGAGCGCGATGAGGGCGCGTTTGAAGCCGCTCTTGTGGGCGTAGTCGCGGAGGCCGAGGACGAGGGCGGAGAAGGTGTCCTGGCATTCGTCCTGGGTGAAGGAGGGAGAGAGGAGTGGAGAGTGGAGAGTGGAGGGCTGAGAGCTGGACGGCGTCGAGCTGGAGAGGTCGATGACGCGGAGGTCTTCGGCGAAGGCGGGGAGGCCGGCGCGGAGTTCGCCGCTGGCGTCGCAAACGAGGCTGCGTCCGTCGAAGATGAGCTCGTCGTTGCCGCCGACGGCGTTGACGTAGGCGACGGGGCAGTGGAGGGCGCGGGCGGCGTCGGCGACGAGGGTTTGGCGGACGTTGCGTTTGTCGTAGTGCCAGGGGGCTGGCGGAAAGGTTGATCATCAGATCGCAGTTTTGGACGGCGAGCTGGCGGGTGGGATCGATGCCGCGGTAGAGCTGGCGGGTGCTGAGCGTGGGGTGCGTCCAGAGATCTTCGCAGATGGTGATGCCGATGCGGCGGCCGGCGTGTTCGACGACGAGCGGGCTGGCGGCGGGTTCGAAGTAGCGGTCCTCGTCGAAGACNTCGTAGGTGGGCAGGAGGCACTTGCGCGCGGTGGCGACGATCCGGCCGCGGTGGACGAAGACGGCGGAGTTGAAGGCGGGGCGGCCGGAGCCGGTGGTGTTGCGTTCCACGGTGCCGATGAAGGCGGGCACGTCGCCAATGTGTTGCGCGATGCGGTGGAGCGAGTCTTCGCAATCGGGGACGAAGCGGCGTTTGAAGAGCAGGTCGCGGGGCGGGTAGCCGCAGACGACGAGTTCGGGGAAGACGACGAGTTCGGCGCCCTGGGCGACGAGGGTGTGGTAGGCGTCGAGGATCTTTTGGCGGTTGCCGGGGAGATCGCCGACGGTGGTGTTGAGTTGGGCGAGGCCGAGTCGCATGGAGGGAAAGGTGAAGGGCAGACGGTGAAGGGGATTGCGGAGGAGGACAACTCCGGGCGCGAGATCGGTTTAGCCGCAGGCGGGCGGGAACATGGGCGGGCGGCGGGGGACGATGGGGAGGTCCACCATGAACCCAGTCGAAGTCGAAACGCGCATCGGGAGAGCCAGGGAGATGTTGGTCGGTTATCCGGCGGAAACGGTGGAGGCGGCGGAGCGATTTTTGCGGAAAGGCGACGCGGGGGCGCTGGACCGATTGGTGGCGGGGGTGATCGCGTATCACCGGCCGGCGGGGGCGAGCGGGAAGAAGGACGAGACCGAGCCGGAGGGGAGCGCGCGGTTGGTGGAGGACCTCGGGTTCGATTCGCTGGCGATGGTGGAGATGAGTTTCCTGTTGGACGAATTGCTGGGATTGCGGCTGTCGGACGACGAGATGCGCGCCCTGCGGACGTATGACGATGTGCGCGGCGTGGTGCGGGCTCGCGCGGCGGCGGCGTGACGCCGATGCGCACGCGACGGGTGCTGATTACCGGGCTGGGGTTGATCACGCCGATCGGGAACGATCGCGCGGCGGTGACGCGGAGCGTGCGGGCGTTGAAGCATGGCCTGCGGCGGGTGGAGTGGTTTGCGGAGTGTCCGGTGAAGCTGGCGGGAATCCCGGAGGAGTTCGAACTGGAGGGGTTCAATCACGCGGCGTGGCGGTGGTCGGCGCGTTATGCGATCGGACGCGAAACGGTGCGCAGCATGCCGCCGAATTCAGTTTATGGATACTGCGCGACGGAGCAGGCGCTGGCCGACGCGGGGCTGACGCGCGAGGCGCTGGGGGACGGGCGGACCGGGTTCTTCGGGGCGTCGGCGGGATCGCCGCGGATGATGGCGCATCATGTGAACGAGACGGCGGCGGCGCGCGGAACGAAGGTGCATCCGTGGGCGGTGATGCACTCGGTGGCGGGGACGTTGAACTTCAATCTCGCGGCGCACTACGGTATCCGCGGCGCGGTTACGGGGTTCGTGTCGGCGTGCGCGGCGAGCGGACATGCGCTCGGGTATGCGTTCGACGAGATCGCGCTGGGGCGGCAGGACCGGATGATCGTGGTGGGCGCGGAGGAGCCGACGTGGGAGATGCTGGTGCCCTTTTCGGGGCTGCGGGCGTTGTCGAGGCAGACGGAGCCGGAGAAGGCGTCGCGGCCGTTCGACGTGGAGCGGGATGGATTTGTCGGCGGCGGTGGAGCGGCGGCGATCGTGTTGGAAGCGGAGGACGCGGCGGAGCGACGGGGAGCGAAGGAGGTTTATGCGGAGCTGGCGGGTTGGGGGCAGGCGGCGGATGGGCACAGCGTGGCGCAGTCGGAACCGGAAGGTCGCGGCGTGGAGGCCGCGATGCGGAGGGCGCTGGCGGACGCGGGGATGAACGCGGGCGATTTGAATTATGTGAGCGCGCACGCGACGGGGACGGTGGTGGGCGATCGGGCGGAAGCGAAGGCGTTGCGGAGGGTGTTGGGGGAAAGCGGCGTGGCGGTGAGCGGGATGAAGGCGTTGACGGGGCATACGCTTTCGATGGCGGGAGCGCTGAGCGTGGCGATCACGTCACTCGCGGTGCGGGAAGGTTTCGTGCCGGGGCAGGCGCATTTGCGCGAAGCGGATCCAGAGTGCGCGGGGTTGAACTTGCCGCGGGAGACCCGGGATGGAGCGGTGCGGGCGGCGATGTGCAACTGCAGCGGATTTGGCGGGAGCAATGTGGCGCTGGTGTTGCGGAAGGCGTGAGTTCGACGGCCGATTAGCGCAGGACGACGTAGAGGGCGTCGGGGGGAAGGTCGATGGTGAGCGTGTCGCCGTCGCGAGTGAGCGGGAGGTCGCGGAGAGGGCGGGCGTTGATGTCGCAGACGGTGGCGCGGCGAATATGCGGATTGCGGAGCGTGAGCGTGCCGGCGGCTTTTTCGATGCGCCAGGGCGGACCGCCGAGGTCAACGATGGTTTCGCCGGCGATTTCGACGCCGCGGGAGCGGAGGCGAGCGGGCTCGGTGCGCCAGCCGGTGGGGCGGAGGACGGTGCCGATTTGGACGAGGAGGTTGCGCGAGGCGGCGAGCGGTTCGGCGTCCAGGGAGACGGCGAGGACGTGGGCGTAGGCGTTGCGGACGTCGAGGCGGAGATCGGTGGTCGTGACGCGATGAGCGTGCGAGGCGGAGAAGAAGCCGGCGGCGCCTTGGGCGCGAGGGGTGTCGAGGCGGAGCAGGCCGCGGCGGTAGTCGAGTTCGATTTCGTTTGTATTGGAACGAACAATACCGCGGTCGCGATCGATCCAGGGGGAGAGATCGGCGGTTTTGATTTCGGATTTCGCCGGGTCGTCGGTGTAGCGGACGTGCACCGGACCGACGAGGTAAGCGAGCGGCGAGAGGCGGCTGGAGCCGGAAGCGGGCGGCGCGTCGGCGGGATCGCGGTTGGGATCGTAGCCGGGTTCTTCGATCAACGCGGGCGGTTGCCCGGTCCAGATATCGGCGAGCGGACGCGTTTCCTCAACGACGGGAGCGCCGCGACGGACGTCGCCGCGGCGATGGAGAAGGGCGGCGGCGGGGAAGAGGCCGAGGAGGTCGGGCGTCTGGCTGGTCCATTTGAAGGAGCCTTGGTAGCGGCCGTTGACGAAGGTGGGCTGAGTCCAGTCGGCGTAGTGAAACGAGAACCAATCGAAGCTATCGATGCCGGTGAGTCCGAGGTAAGCGGCGACGGCGAGCGGGGCTTCGGCGCGGTAGAGCGTGGGCATGACCCAGGTGCTTTCGGTGACGAGCATGGGGCGGCCGGCGACCTGGCGGATGGCGAGCGGAATCGCTTGCGGACGATGAAGGGCGGAGATGCTGGCGTAACGGTGACCGGGCTCGACGGCCCAACCGTTGTCGCGGCCGAGGTGGGGCGGCGTGTAGTAGCGATTGGAAGCGAGGGCGTCGGCGGCGAGGTAGGACCAGCGTTCGGCGTCGAGGAGGCGAACGCCGTTGGCGGTGCGCCAGTTGTTGGCGTTGAGCACGGCGCGGATACCGAGTTCCTCGCGGAGAAAGCGAGCGAGGTCGGCGTTGGTGTCGCGCATCACGGTGGCGTAGAACTCGAGTTGATCGGCCAGTCGGCGGGCGAGCTCCGGTGACGGGGCGGAGCGGTAGTGGTCGAGTTTGAGCAGGGCGGGCGCGCCGTCGGACCCGTTGTCGGCGGGATCGGCGGCGGCGGGGCCCCAGTGTCGGCGGGCCGTATCCAGGGATCCATGACGCGCGCGCAGCCAGTCGCCGAAGCGGCGGGAGAGTCGGGCGCGGGCCTCGGGCGAGAGGAAGTCGACGGTCCAGAAGAGGAGACTGTCTTCGTTTTGGAAGTGGATGATCGCGACGGCGGGATCGCGGGCGAGCGGGATGCCGGTGTAAGGATTGGGCGGGAGGAGCCAGTCGCGCAGCCATTGTTTGTAGGCGGCGCGCATGCGGGGATCGAAGAAGAGGAGGCCCTGGGCGTCGCGATCGTCACTGACGCCGGCGGGCAGGCCGAAGCGGTGGGCGTGGCGGAAGTTCACGGCCCAGTAGGGGCTCAGCGAAAGATAGATGCCCTCGCGGCGCATCGCGGCGACGAGACGCCAGGAGAAATCGCGCTCGCGGTGATCGAGTTCCTCGAGCGGCGGCAGGGCGGTCGGGAGCGGGTCGTCGGGGCCGACGGGCGGCTGGTGAAAGGCGTCGCTGCCGGGGACCTTCGGGTTGATGAAGCCGTGCCAACGGACGAGGTTGACGCCGCGTTTGGCGAGGAAGCGCGCGGCGTAGGCGAGTTGGTCGTCGTCGAGAGGAATGCGAGGCTCGAAATTCACCGCCCAGAAACGCAGCGGCTGGCCGTCGCCGCGGAGAAAATCGCCTTCGGGCGAAACGGAAACGAAACCGTGTTCGCCGGCGGTGGATTCGTTGAGCGAGCGGAGATCGAAGAGCGCGTCGGGGCTGAAGGTGTCGGTGTCGGGAAGGAAGGGCCAGGAGCGCGGATCGTCGGCGGCGAAGCTGGCGGCGGTTTCGGAGGACGACGCGACGAGGGCGGGAAAGGAAGACGCGGAAACGGTGATCGCGAACGCGGCGAGGTGGCGGAGGCGTTTCATGCGGGAGCGGCGAGGGTTTTCGCGGGCGCGAGGACGTGCGCGGCGGCGGCAAGGGCGTGGTCGGTGAGTTGTTCGAGCGAGCCGGTGGCGAAGGGTGTTTGCCAGACGGAGTATTGATTGCGGTCGTAATGCGCGCGCGGCGGGAGATAGCCGGCGTAGCCGTTGGTGACGTTGAGGACGACGACGGGGCGCGGCGAAAGGCGGTCGCGGAGGGTGTGTTGAAAATGTGAATACGCTTCGTTGGGCTGGGCGAAGAGCAGCGCCTCGCCGAGGCGCCAGGTCCACAGCGGCATGGCGGAGACGGGGCCGTCGCCGACGATGCGGCGAATGGCGCGTTTGCGCCAAAGGCGTTCGCGGAAGGCGCGGTCGGTGCAGGTGGCGAGCGCGGTTTCGATTTCGGCGATGGATTCGGCCGGTTTTAGCGGCAGCGGGATGTCGCGGAGGTCGGCGGCGAGCGCGGAGGACGTGGCGGGAGGAACGGAGTGGGCGATGCCGAGCGGGGCGCCGGATTCGACGATCTGGTTGACGCGGTGAAGCGCGTCGGGCCAGCTCTCGAGCACGCTGAGCACCGCGTGGCCGAGGCGGCGACCGAGTCGATCGGCGACGGCGGGATCGCGGCCGTGTTGGGCGGCGGTGCCGAGATCGCCGGAGGCGCCTTGAAGGAAGAGGCAGGGCGCGTGCGTCGCGGATTCGACGAGCTCGCGGAGGGCGCCGGGGAAGTCGGGGGAGAGAAGACGATTTTCCCAGGCGAGCGTGGTGGGATGGCAGGCGTAGTTGACGAGGGTGGCGAGCGGGCGGCCGGTGTGGGCGTCTTCGACGAGGCCGACGAGAAGCGTGTCGTCGGCGGGCTCGTGCGGATTCCAGCCGACGAGGAAACGCGGTTCGGTCGGGTGAGGGAGGTCGCGGTTATGAGCGAGGTCGCAGCGGCCGTAGCGCCAGGAGAGGCGGGCGGGGGTGCGGCGGGCGAGGGCGTCCTGCGCGGAGGCGACGAGGCGATCGCGCAAGGTGGCGAGATAAGGTTCGATGTGTTCGCCGCCGGGCTTGTGGCGGTCTTCGCGGTAGAGATTGGGACCGGCGTGGGTGTGTGAGAGCGAGAGAAGGACGCGGGCGGGATCGAGGGCGAGTTGATTGAGGAGGGCGCCACGGACGAGGAACTCGTCCTCGCGGCTTTTCCACCAGCCGAGATCGGCGGCGATGAGAAGGAGCGGGCGCGGGTCGTCGGCGGAGGAGAGCGCGAGGACGGTCGCGGTGAGCGGGCGGTGGAGGCCTTCGGCGACGTCGTGCGTGGCGGCGCCCCAGTTGCGGGCGTTGATCGCGAGCGGCGGAGTGATGTCGACTCGGGCGACGCCGATCTGGCCGACAAACGCCGTGGTGAGCAGCGGGCGAGGCGCGGGCATGGCGAATCAGACGGCGCGCACGAGCGAGAGACCGCCGTCGAGGAGGAGCACGGAACCGGTCATCTGGCGGTTGTCCGGGCGGCACAAATACGCGACGCCGTCGGCGACTTCCGATGGATCGAGCAGCGAGCGGATCGGAACTTCGGCGCGGGCGCGTTCGCGAAAGCCGGGAGTTTGATCGAAGAGACGTTTGCTGAGACCGGCGTCGACGCGGCCGGGCGCGACCTCGTTGACGAGGATGCCGTGCGGCGCGAGTTCGAGCGCGAGGCATTGCATGGCCATGCGGAGGCCGGCTTTGGCGGCGCAATACGCGGCGATGTTGGGATGCGGCGCGTGCGCGGCCCAGGAGCCGACGAAGACGATCCGGCCGCGGCGGCGGGCGGCGAGGAGACGTCTCGCGGCGAGCTGGGCGAGGAGGAAGGCGCCGGTGAGATTGACGTTCAACGTGCGATTCCACGCCTCGACGGAGGTGTCGAGCGCGCTGCCGAGTTCGACGACGGCGGCGTTGGGGATGATCAGCGTGGGCAGGCCGAGGTCGCGCGTGACGCGGGTGAGCCAGGCGTCGTTTGCGGAGGAGTCGGAGACGTCGACTTCGGTGTAGTGAAATTTTGCGACACGCGCGCGGACTTTGGCGATGGGAAGGACGTCGCCCAGCGCGACGCGGGCGCCGTGCGCGTGGAGGCGGCGGGCGATGGCGCGGCCGATGTCGCCGGCGCCGCCGCTGATCACGGCGACCTGGCCGGCGAGCAGGCGATCGGGTTTCATGATGCGGTGGAGCGGAGCTTGAAGGAATCGGCGGGGAAGCCGCGGGCGCCGGGCGTGACGGAGAAGACGCTGCCGGCGAGCGGTTGCGCGGCCCGGTCGGAGGCGGAGAGGCCTTCGTGCGAGGTGGTGATGTAGAGCGTGGCGAGATCGGGGCCGCCGAACGTGCAGGACGTGACGCGTTTGGCGGGGAGGTGAATCGTGGCGAGCGTGGCGCCGGTTTCGTGATGTATGCGGCGGACGCAGCTGCCGTCCCAGAAGGCGACCCAGAGATGACCGTCGGTGTCGATGCACATCCCGTCGGGCAGCCCGTGGTCGTCGGGAAAGGACGCGAGCGTGGCGCGGTCGCCGATGTGGCCGGTGTCGGGATCCCAGCGGAAGCGGTCGATGCGATGCGCGAGGGAGTCGATGAAGTAGAACTCGTGGCGGGCGACGCTCCACGCGAGGCCGTTGCTGCAACCGACGTCGCGGAGGACGCGTTGAAGCGGGGAGGAGGAGTTTAGGGAGACGAGGGAACCGGGCGGTTGGGCGTCGGGCTGGGTGGACATGGTGCCGGCCCAGACGCGGCCGGTGGGATCGCATTTGCCGTCGTTGCAGCGGAGCGGCGCGTCGGGTGGCTCAAGTTGCGCGAGCGTTTCGATTCGACCGGTTTCGAGGTGAAGCAGGGCGACGGAACTTCCGATGCCGGCGACGAGGAGGCCGGGATCGTCGGTGGGCGCGACGAAGCCGAGGGGCGGGGGGACTGCGAGCGTGCGGCGTTGGAGCGCGTTTTCGTCGAGCCAATGCAACTGGCCGTGAACGATGTTGACCCAGTAGAGACGGCGGAGCCGCGCGTCCCAGACGGGGCCCTCGCCGTGTTGTGAGATTCCGGCGGCGCGAAGAGCGAGCGGGGTGAGTTCGGGTGGGGACGAGTGCACGGGGAAGGACGAAAACGAGTGCGGTGGAGAAGGAAGCATCAAGGGACCGGCGGATCATCCCGGTGAGCGCGGAGAACGGGCGGGCGGCGGTGGGTCATCGGGATGAGTGCGCTCGCGGTTGAGGGGCGGTTGTGGCAGGGTTGCTTTGCGCCGACGCCGACGGGCGACCCCATTCCAACCGTCGAAAACATCGCATGAGTGCTTCTGTTCCCTCTTTCGAGTCCAAGTCCGGACAACGCCCCATTCGCGTGGGCCTGGTCGGCGCCGCCGGCCGCGGCGGAAATTTTCGCGCGGCGTTCGAAGTGAGCGGCGCGCGGATCACGGCGATCTGCGATTTGCGAACGGAGGCGTTGAACGAGTGGCCGGATCGCGAGGTGGAGCGCTACACGGATTACGAGCAGATGCTCGATCGGGCGAAGCTGGACGCGGTGGTGATCGGGACGCCGCAGCATTTGCATGCGCGGCAGGCGATCATGGCGTTGCAGCGGAATTTGCACGTGATGAGCGAGGTGCCGGCGGCGGTGGGATTGGAGGAGGCGCGCGACCTCGTGTTGGCGGCGGCGGCGAGTCGCGGGATCTACATGCTCGCGGAGAATTATTGTTATTGGCGGGAGAACCGGTTGATCGCGGAGCTGGCGCGGCAGGGGAAGTTCGGCGAGTTGTATTATGCGTATTGTTCGTATCTGCACGACGTGACGCACATGATTCCGGATACGCCATGGCGCCGGCACTGGCAGATGGGGATCGACGGCAACACGTATCCGACGCACAGCCTCGGGCCGGTGCTGAAGTGTCTGGCGGGGCAGCGGATCGTGCGGGTGGCGTGCGCGGGCAGCGGGAAACATCACCGAGACACGGACGGGAAATTGTTTCACGAGGACACGACGGTGACGCTGTGCAAAACCGACCGGGATGCGCTGATCGATTTGCGGCTGACGCTGGTGTCGCCGCGTCCGTATGAAACGCATTACGAACTGCAGGGCACGACGGGCGCGTATCAGGACGGACGGTTGTGGCTGCCCGAGCTGAGCAAGGAGCCGACGTGGTTTACGGTGGACGAATTGCTGGCGCGGCCGGAGTTCGCGGAAAAGTATCTGCCGGAGGAGTGGCGGAATCCGCCGGAGGAAGCGTTGAACGCGGGGCATGGCGGCGGGGATTTTTTCGAGGTGCGGGATTTCGTGCGGGCGGCGCGCGGGGAGATACCGTCGCCGATCGATATTCATGCGGGGATGGACATGACGCTGCCGGGGCTGATCTCGCAGCAGTCGATTCTGCGCGGCGGCGGGTGGATGGACGTGCCGGATTCGCGGGCGTGGCTGACGCCGTCGCGGCCGCAGCTGGAAATGATCTGGCCGGAGGCGAGGTTGAACGCGCCGCCGATGGTGTCATTGAACGATGGATACGTGCTGCGTTTGCTCGAGCCGCGCGACTACGCGGGATGGAGCCGGTTGATGGCGGCGGTGGGATTTGGCGAATGGCCGGCGGAGCGGATCGAGGCGCATCGGCGCGGGGTGCTGCCGGGCGGATTTTTCGTGATCGAACACCGGCCGAGCGGGACGCTCGTGGCGACGGCGAATGCGAATCATGCGCCGAACGAGCGGCATCCGGAGGGCGGCGAGTTGTCGTTTGTGGCGGCGCTGCCGGAGCACGCGGGGCAGGGGCTCGGGCGAGCGGCGACGGCGGCGGTGGTGCGGCGGTTTCTGGAGGCGGGGTATCGGCGGATTTATCTGAAGACGGACGATCACCGGTTGCCGGCGATCAAGGTTTACCTGCAGCTCGGTTTCGAACCGCTGCTGTTCAACGAGCAGATGGCCGGGCGCTGGGCGGCGGTCAAAAAAGAGATCGGCTGGACCGAATGACGAAGCGGTTGCGGGTGGTCCAGGTGGGTTGCGGCAGCATTGCGGCGGTGTGGCTGCAGGCGGCGCAGCCGTTGCGCGAGATCGAACTCGTGGCGTGCGTGGACGTGGATGCGAGCGCGGCCAAGGCGCGGCGGGACGAGTTTGCGCCGGAGGCGGAGGTGGGGACGGATGCGGCGAAGACGATCGGCGAGCTGCGGCCGGATGTGGTGTTCAACTGCACGCGGCCGGAGGGGCATCACGAAGTGTCGCGGGCGGCGCTGCGGGCGGGCGCGCACGTGCTGTCGGAGAAACCTCTCGCGGTGACGCTGGCGCAAGGACGCGATTTGGTGGACGAGGCGGCGAAGGCGCATCGGGTGTTGATGGTCGCGCAGAATTATCGGTTTCGCGCGGCGCCGCGGAAAGTGCGCGAGGTGCTGGCGTCGGGGTTGATCGGACATGTGACGACGATGACGTGCGATTATTTCGACGCGCTGCACTTCGGAAATTTTCGTGAGCGGATGGAGCATCCGCTGCTGGTGGAGATGGCGATTCATCATTTCGATCTGGCGCGGTTTTTCGGCGCGGACGAGCCGACGCGGGTGGATTGTTGCGAGTGGAATCCGGCGGGATCGTGGTATCGGCAGGGCGCGAATGCGTTCGCGACGTTCCAGTTCGCGAGCGACCTGGTGTTCAGTTATCGCGGAAGCTGGTGTGCGGAAGGGCGGGCGACGTCGGGCAGCGGCGAGTGGCGGTTTTGCGGAACGAAAGGAACGCTGACGTGGGACGGCGCGCAAAAGATCGAAGCGGAAACGGTGGCGCGGGCGGGCGGGTTTCGGAGCGAGTTGCAGCGGCGGGAATTTTTGGTGCCGGCGGCTACGGGTGGAGATGAGTCGCACCGCGAGGTGATGCGGGAATTTGTGGCGTGCGTGCGGAGCGGGCGTCAGCCGGAGACGTCGGCGCAGGACAATGTGCGCAGTCTCGCGATGGTGAGCGCGGCGCTGGCGGACGTGAAGACGAGGCGCGGACCGCGGCGGATCAGCACCTTGCCGCTGGCGAGCATGATCTAGTTTTTCGAACATGAACCCCGAAACTCCTTCTGCTTCCTCGTCGGCGGCGCGCACGGCCGACATCGCGATCATCGGCGGCGGCATCATCGGCATGAGCTGCGCGTATGAACTCGCGCGGCAGAGCGGGTTGCGGGTGGTGGTGTTCGACAAGCAGCTGCCGGCGACGGGCACGACGGGCGGATCGGCTGGGGTGATTTGCCTGCACGACATGGGGAAGATCTACGCGTTGCTGACGCTGCTGGGATTTGCGCGCGTGCAGGAACTGCGGCGGGAGCACGATTTCGGATTTCAACCGTGGGGGACGCTGCTCGCGCTTTATGGCGAAGGAAAGATGCCGACGGAGCCGGACGTGTATGCGCGGAGGTTTGGCGGGCAGCCGCACAGCATCTACGAGCAGGAGTTTCTTTCGGCGGAGGAACTTGTGCGACGGTTTCCGTGGATCAAGAAGGAGGGTGTGCGGGGCGGGATTTATTATCCGAATCAGGGCTACATCGATCCGACGGCGCTGACGGCGGTGTATGAGAAACTCGCGGGGGCGACGGGACGGGTGACGGTGATGCGGAACACGCCGGTGCTGCAGGTGCGCACGGAAGGCGAGCGTATTGAAACATTGGTGACGCGGCGGGGGGCGTGGAGCGTCGGGGCGGTGTTGAATGCGGGCGGACCGTGGGGCGCGAAGGTGGCGGCGCTGGCGGGAAGCGAGCTGGCGCTGACGCCGCAGCGGATCCAGGTGTGCGTCGCGACGGCGTTCGACGACGGGGCGGAGCGCGCGCCGCTGACGCCGCTGCCGCAGGAAGTGAAGGGAGAAGGCGTGTGGTGTCGCGGGGAGATCGGCGACACGATGTTGTTCGGGCAGCATCATCACACGACGAAGGACGGCTTCACGGTCGATCCGGATTTCGTGAACAAGGTGAACGACGCGGAGTTTCCCGGCGAGGTGGAGGCGGTGGTGCGGCGTTACTGGCATTTGCCGAAGACGACGTTTTTGAACGGCTGGTGCTGCGTGTATGGAACGACGGAGGACGGATTTCCGATCGTGTCGCGCGATTTGCGGATGAGGAACTTCTTCCACGCGGTGGGGTTGAACGGGCACGGGATCACGTGTCACGCGGGGATCGCGCACATGGTGGCGGAGCTGGTGTTGCGGGGAGGGACGTCGCTCGATGTGAGCGCGGTGACGGGCGGGCGGGAAAAGAGATTGGAGTTTGGGAAACTGGACGCGGGGCGGTTCGCGCGGCGGGAGCTGCTGACCTTCGAACTCGGCGAATGAAGAAGATCGAGACACATCGGGCGAAGGTGCCGTGGAGCTGGGTCGGGTGGATGATTTTCCCGTGGGCGACGCTGACGTATTTCGGCAACTGCGGCGGGGCGCCGCTGGCGTTCACGATTCGGAAGCTGGTGGAGAGTCCGGCGATCGTGGCGCTGTTGAGCAGCATCAATTTCGCGATGGTGTTTTTGGTGAGCGCGTGGGCGTCCTACATGAGCGACCGGATGTGGACGCGTTGGGGGCGGCGGCGGCCGTTGTTGATCGTGGGGTGGACGGGCGGGGCGCTGGCGATGTTCTTCGTGCCGCTGGCGGACAACGTGTGGATGCTGGCGGCGCTGATCATCATTTTTCAGTTCTGCTCGGATGTCGGCTCGCCGTATGAGCCGCTTTATAACGAAGTGATTCCGCCGTCGCAGCGCGGGCGGGCGTCGACGATGCGCAGCATCATGACGAACATGACGGGGCTGTTTTTCAATGGCGTGATGCTGGCGCAGTTCGACCGGCAATACGATCTGGGGCGGGCGAACGAGTGGCTGCGCGTCGATGGCGAGCGGTTGCTGTATTGGGTCGGGAGCGCGGCGGTGCTGGCAGCGGCGGCGTTTCTGGGGTTCAAGGTGCGCGAGACGCCGCCGCCGGAGAGCATTCGGCGCGAGCCGTTTTCGGTGGTCGGATTTTTCCGGGACGTGTTCGGAAATCGTCAGCAGTGGATGGTGTATCTGCTGTATGTGAGTCCGTATCTGGTGATCGCGGGGATCGGGTCGTTCATGGCGTCGTCGTTTGGCGCGTTCGTGACGTTGTTCACGACGGAGCAGCTGGGGTTTTCGAAGCAGCAAGTCGGCTGGTCGGCGGCGGCGATCGGCGTGGTGAACATGGTGTTGTTCGTGCCGATCTGGGGATTTTTGGCGGACCGGCTGCCGCGGCTGCGGCTGTTTCATTTCGCGTTGATCGTGCCGGTGGTGATCAATCTGACGTTGTGGGTTGTGGTGCGTTTTGGGACGAACTACGAGCTCTCGTATCCGGCGCTGCTGACCTTCGCGATTTTGAGCGAGGGGACGATGTCGCTGGTGATGGTGCTGTGGGGGCCGCTGGTTTACGATTATCTGCCGAGCAACAGTTATGGAACCGCGGGAGCCGGGTTTTCGTTCGTGGGCGGGCTAGCGAATTTTCTGCTGATCAACGGGGCGGGGCTGTGGGTGCAGGGTTTCACGCACGTGTTTGGCACGGCGGGGAAGAGCGCGTTCGATTATTCGAGCGCGTTTCTGTGGCAGGCGATGGCGGCGGCGGGGGCGTTTGCGCTGGTCGGCTATTTCGCGCGCGAAGTGAAACGCGGGCGCGTGATCGCGCATGCGCGGATCGAGTTTGGGGCGGGGAAAAAGGAAGCGGGGGCCGGGGCCGATTGAGAAGTGGAGGAGGTCCGCCCGAATGCGGCGCCGACGGAGCGGCGCCCTGCCTGTGAAAAGGAGGGACTTTAGGGGCGCGGGGCGGGTGGTTGGATCAGGTCGGCGAGCGGGGAGAGGTCCGGGACGGGGGCACTTGCCGAGGCGAGTGAGATGAAGCGCGGACGGAGGAGCGGAGCGGGCGCGTGCGGGGGGTAGTCGGCGGCGGTGGGGACGGTGAAGGGCGCGGCGAAGTGGACCTTCCAGAGATCGTGAAGGTGGCGGGGAGCGTTGGGGAGGCGCGCGCCGGTGCCGTTGGGTTTGTCAACTTTCAACTCGATCGGGAGGTCGTGTTCGCCGGGAGGAAGCGACGCGGCGATCGTGAGCGGAAGCGCGTAAACGGCGGCCTGGCCGGGGGCGAGCTCGAGGGCGACTTCGGTGGCTTGAGCGAGCCCGAGCGGTGCATGCGGTCCGATGCGGAAACGCGCGATGCGACGGCGGCAGCCGTAGTTTTCGATGAAGCAGAGCAGTTGGCTCGTGGCGCCGGGAGCGATTTGGTCTGGTTCGAAGAAGACGGTCGCGGCGACGTCGCGGCAGGTGCAGCGAATGTCGAACGCGAGCGTGCCGGTGAGCACGAGGTGGGAACGCAGCGTGATGTGGCGGCTGCGCCAATGTTCGACGAGGCACCAGCAGGCGTAGGACGCGGCGCTGCCGAAAGCGAAGGCGCCGAGGATCGCCCACAGGCGCATGCCCTCGCGCCAGAACAGGAGCAGAATGCCGGCGGCGGAAAAGGCGCAGAAGATCGCGAAGAAGAGCGCCGAGGGGCCGCCGCGGTGGCTGGGGCCGTGATCGGGCGTGGGATCCGCGGGCTCGGTGCGGAGCGGCTGAGTTGCGTTCATGGGCGTCACAGGGCGCGGTGCCGAAAATGTCCGATGCGCGCGGCCTGCAGCAGGCCGACGAGCACGATGGATTTCACGATCGCGCCGGAGACGAGCGCGCCCGGGTCGAAATAGCCGACGGTCGCCTGGGTCGCGAGGAACGCGATGACGGCGACGACGGCGGCGCGGAACGGCGCGTATTTCGCCCACCATGACAGCAGGCCGAGGGCGGCGGCGAGACCGAGGGCGGCGGCGAGGGCGATCGCGGGTTTTTCGTGGACGGGACTCGGACTGTGGAGGAGCAGCACGTTGGTCCACACGAAAAGCGGGTGGAGCGCGCTGAGGAGCTGCACGCACGTCGCGATCAGAATCCAGTCGCGGCCCGAGAGAAGCTGCTGTTCGTGGGCGGAGCGACGTTGCGCTTCGCGGAGGCGAACGAGGGTTTCGGGAGGAAGCATGGCGGCGAGATCAGGATGGCGCGGCGGCGGCAGCGGATGGTTGTATCAGGCTTCTGGTGACGCGGGAGGCGTGTCCTGCCAACCGCCGCCGAGGGCGGCGTAGAGCGTGGTGAGGTTGGCGAGGCGCGAGAAGCGCGTTTGGATCAGCGCTTGTTGCGCGGCGTAGAGATCCTGTTGCGCGAGCAGCACGGTGAGGAAGCTGTCGACTCCGCCTTCGAAACGCTGCTGCGTGAGTTCGTAGCGGCGTTGGGCGGCGGCGACGCGGGTTTCCTGGGCGGCGACTTCGTCGTCGATCAGGCGGCGAACGGCGAGGGCGTCGGCGACCTCGCGAAAGGCGGTCTGAATCGCTTTCTGGTAATTGGCGACCTCGATGCGCTGTTCGATCCAGGCGACGTCGAGCTGCGCTTTGTTGCGGCCGGCGGCGAAGATCGGGAGCGTGATGGACGGAGCGAAGCTCCAACGCCCGGAGCCCTTTTCGAACAAGCCGGACAACTCGGCGCTACCGGTGCCGCCGAAGGCGGTGAGTTTGATCGACGGGAAGAACGCGGCGCGGGCGACGCCGATGTTGGCGGTGGCGGCCTGGAGCTGGTGCTCGGCGGCGCGGATGTCGGGGCGGCGCTGCAGCAGGTCGGCGGGCAGGCCGGCGGGAAGATCCTGCAGCAGGTCCTGCGTGGCGAGCGAGCCGGCGGGCGGGAGATCGGCGGGCAGCGGGGTGCCGACGAGGAGGACGAGTGCGTTTTCGTTGCGCGCGCGCTGTTGCTCGAGAGCGACGAGGCTTGCTTGCACGGAAGCGCGCTGGGCTTCGGCGGTGCGAAGATCGAGTTCGGAGCTCGCGCCGGCCTCGTAAGTCGCGCGGGTCAACTCGTAGGAGCGATCGGCGGCTTCGAGCGTCTGGCGGGCGAGAGCGAGTTGTTCGTCGTTGGCGAGCAGCGCGAGGTATTGGCGGGCGACGGCGGAGATCAGGCTGATCTGCGCGCTGGTGCGCGCCTCGTCGGTCGCGAGGTATTGTTGGAGCACCTGATCGCGCAGGCTCGTGATGCGGCCGAAGAAATCGAGTTCGTAGGACGGGATTTCGAGGCCGACGGCGTAGCTCGACGACGTGGTGGCGCGGCCGGACGGGTTCAAGTCGGCGGGCGTGCGCTGGCGAACGGCGTCGGCGGTGGCGTCGAGACTGGGAATGAGCGCGGTGCGCTGGATGTTGTAGTAGGCGCGGACGCGTTCGACGTTGAGCGCGGCGACGCGGAGGTCGCGGTTGTTGTCGAGCGCGAGACGGATGAGTTCGCGCAGACGCGCGTCGCGGAAGAATTCGTCCCACGCGAGATCGGCGGCGGGAACGCCGGCCGAGGCGGTGTCGGGAGAATTCGGATACGCGGCGGCGACGGGAACGTCGGGGCGTTGATACGACGGCGCGAGCGAGCAGCCGGCGAGGACGAGGAGCGAGGCGAGAGGAAGGGAGAGTTTAAGCATGGGAGGCCTCCTTCACGGGCGAGGTGGCGGGCTTCACGCGGAAAAGGCGGAGCACGACGACGAAGAAGAGCGGGACAAAGAAGATGCCGAGCGCGGTGGCGGTGATGGTGCCGCCGAGGACGCCGACGCCGATGGCGTTCTGGCTGCCGGAACCGGCGCCGGAGGTGAGGGCGAGCGGGAGCACGCCGAGACCGAAGGCGAGGGACGTCATCAGAATCGGGCGCAGGCGTTGACGCGCGGCCTGCACGGCGGCGTCGACGAGGCTCAGGCCGCGATCGTAGTTTTCCTTGGCGAACTCGACGATGAGAATGGCGTTCTTGGCGGAGAGGCCGACGATCGTGAGAAGTCCGACTTGGAAGTAGATGTCGTTGGGCAGGCCGCGGAGAAGCGCGGCGAGCAGCGTGCCCACGATGCCGAGCGGAACGATGAGAAGCACGGCGACGGGGATCGACCAGCTCTCGTAGAGCGCGGCGAGACAGAGGAACACGATGAGAAGCGAGATCGCGTAGAGCGCGGGCGCTTGGGCGCCCGAGAGACGCTCTTCGTAGGACAAGCCGGCCCATTGCAGGCCGATGCCGGGCGGAAGTTTGGCGACGAGTTCGGTCATCGCGGCCATCGCTTCACCGGTGCTGACGCCGGCGGCGGGTTCGCCCTGAATGGCGAGCGAAGGCACGCCGTTGAAACGTTCGAGTTTGGGCGATCCGCGTGTCCAGCGACCCGTGGTGAAGCTGGAGAACGGAACCATTTCGCCGCGGTTATTGCGCACATACCAACGCTCGATGTCCTCGGGCAGCATGCGGAAAGGCGCGTCGGCTTGCAGGTAGACTTTTTTCACGCGGCCTTTGTCGATGAAGTCGTTGACGTAGGAGGAGCCCCAGGCGGTCGCGAGGGTGGCGTTGATGTCGGCGAGCGAGACGCCGAGGGCGGCGGCTTTTTGCTGATCGATGTCGAGCTTGTATTGGGCGGCGTCGTCGAGGCCGTTGGGGCGAACGCTGCGCAGGCGCGGATCGGCGGCGGCGAGGGCGAGCAGTTGATTGCGGGCGTCCATGAGCGCGTCGTGTCCGAGCGAACCGTTATCGGTGAGGCGAAGGTCGAAGCCGCTGGCGGTGCCGAGTTCGAGCACGGCGGGCGGGGCGAAGGCGAAGGCGAGCGCGTCGCGGAAGCCGGCGAACTTGGCCAGGGCGCGGGCCTGGATGGCTTTCACCTTTTGATCGGGCCGCGAGCGGTGCTCCCAGTCTTTCAGGCGGACGAAGGCGAACGCCTGGTTTTGGCCGAAGCCGGAGAAGCTGAAGCCGGCGACGCCGAACATGCCTTCGACGTTTTCCTTTTCGTCGACGAGGAAGTGGTGCTCGATTTTTTCGAGAACGGCGAGGGTCTGCTCGCGCGTGGCGCCGGACGGAAGCTGGGCCTGGGCGTAGAGGATGCCTTGGTCTTCTTCGGGAAGGAAGCCGGTCGGGATGCGGTTGAAGAGGAAGATCAAGCCGCCGCCGATGAGGGCGTAAACAAGGAGCGTGCGACCGGCGCGACGCGCGATGCCGCCGACGCCGTGCGCGTAGCGATCGGCGCTGCGATCGAAGGTGCGGTTGAACCAGCCGAAGAAGCCGCGCTTCTCGTGGTGATGGCCGGCGGGAATCGGCTTCAAAATCGTGGAGCACAACGCCGGCGTGAGGATGATCGCGACGATGACGGACAGGGCCATCGCCGAGACGATCGTGATGGAGAACTGGCGGTAGATGACGCCGGTGGAGCCGCCGAAGAACGCCATCGGGATGAACACGGCGGAGAGGACGAGGCCGATGCCGACGAGCGCGCCGGTGATCTGGTCCATCGATTTTTTCGTCGCTTCCTTGGGCGAGAGGCCTTCCTCGGCCATGACGCGCTCGACGTTTTCGACGACGACGATCGCGTCGTCGACGAGCAGACCGATGGCGAGCACCATGCCGAAGAGCGTGAGCGTGTTGATGGAGAAGCCGGCGGCGGCCATGACGGCGAAGGTGCCGAGCAGCACGACCGGCACGGCGATGGTGGGGATGAGCGTCGCGCGGATGTTCTGGAGAAACAGATACATCACGAGAAACACGAGCACGACCGCTTCGATGAGCGTCTTGACGACCTCCTCGACGGAGAGCCGGACGAACGGTGTCGTGTCCAACGGATACACGACCTCGAGACCGGGCGGGAAAAACGGTTTGAGTTCGTCGATGCGCGCGCGGATGGCGGCGACGGTTTCGAGGGCGTTGGCGTCGCTGGCGGGACGGATCGCCATGCCGGACGCGGGCTGGCCGTTGAAGCGGGCGAGACGGTCGACATTTTCGCCGGCGAGTTCGACGCGAGCGACGTCGCGGAGGAGGACCTGCGAGCCGTCGGGGTTGACGCGGAGCAGGATGTTTTCGAATTGCTCGGCGGTTTCGAGGCGCGTTTGCGCGGTGATGGTGGCGTTGAGGAGCTGGCCGGGCGTGGCGGGATTGCCGCCGAGCTGGCCGGCGGAGACCTGGGCGTTTTGCGCGCGGATGGCGGCGCTGACGTCCGACGGCATGAGGCGGAAGTTGTTGAGCCGGTCGGCGTCGAGCCAGATGCGCATGGCATACTGCGTGCCGAACGTCTGGATCTCGCCGACGCCGGGAACGCGGCTGATGGGATCCTGGATCTGGCTGACGACGAAATCGCCGATGTCGTCGGCGGTCATGCTGCCGTCGACCGAGCGAAAGCCGATCACGAGGAGGAAGTTTCGGACGGATTTCGTGACGCGGACGCCGAGTTGCTGGACCTCCTGCGGGAGGAGCGGCGTGGCGAGGGCGAGTTTGTTTTGGACCTGAACCTGGGCGATGTCGGGATTGGTGCCGGCGTTGAACGTGAGCGTGATGGTGACGTTGCCGGCGGAGTCGCTGCTGGACTCGATGTAGCGAAGGCCGTCGATACCGTTGAGGCGTTGTTCGATGACTTGGGTGACGGTGTCTTCGAGGGTCTTGGCGGACGCGCCGGGATAGGTCGTCTGGATGGCGATCTGCGGCGGGGCGATTTTAGGATACTGCGCGATGGGCAGCGTGCGAATCGCGAGGATGCCGGCGACCATCACGACGATGGCGATGACCCAGGCAAAGACCGGGCGTTCGATGAAAAAGCGAGCCATGGAAGGTGTGGAAAAAGGGAGAGTGTGCGGATCAGCGGCTCGAAGCGGCGGCGACTTCGGGAGCGGTGGCGCTGGCGAGCGGTGTCACGGGCGTGCCGGGACGAATTTTCTGAAGGTTGTCGGCGATCACTTTGTCGCCGGGGGCGACGCCGCTGGTGACGAGCCAGCGATTGCCGACGGCGCGGGCGATCTGGAGCGGGCGGACTTCGACCTTGTTATCGGCGTCGACGAGCATGGCGACGGGTTCGCCGCGGGCGTTGCGGGTGACGACGGATTGCGGGAGAAGGATGGCGTTGGGGCTGGTGCCTTCTTCGAGACGCGCGCGGATGAACATGCCGGGAAGCAGGGTGAGGTCGGGATTCGGAACGGTGCCGCGGAGCGTGACGGAGGACGTGGCTTCGTTGACGGAGACGTCGGAGAACTGAAGCGAGCCGGAGTGGCGGTAGGGCGTGCCGTTGCGCAGGATGAGCGTGAGCTTGGCGGCGTCGGCGCCGGCGCGTTGCAGGCGGCCTTCGGCGAGCGCGTCTTTCAAATCGAGCACCTGGTCGGCGGACTGGCTGAGGTCGACGTAGAGCGGATCGAGTTGCTGGACGACGGCGAGAAGCGTGGCGGCGCCTTGTTGCACGTAGGCGCCTTCGGTGACTTCGGCGCGGCCGATGCGGCCGGTGATCGGCGACGTGACGCGCGCGTGTAGCCGAGGTTGATCTCGGCGGTGCGAATGGCGGCCTTGGCGGCGGCGACGTCGGCTTGGGCGGCGAGGTGGGCGGCGACGGCGTCGTCGTAGTTTTGTTTGGAGATGGCGTTGTTGGCGACGAGGGCTTTGAAACGCTCGGCTTGCGCGCTCGCGGCGGCGACGCTGGCTTCGGCGCGGGCGAGCGTGGCGCGGGCGCTATCGAGAGCGGCCTGGTAGGGAGCGGGATCGATTTCGAAGAGGACGTCGCCCTCCTTCACGTCGGCGCCTTCCTCGAAGAGACGCTTGTGCACGATGCCGCTGATGCGCGCGCGGACCTCGGCGATGCGATAGGCGGAGAGGCGGCCGGGGAGTTCCTGGGTGAGCGTGACGGACTCGGTTTGAACGGTCAGCACACTGACGGGCAAGGCGCCGGCGGCGGGCGCGGCGGTGTTGTTCTGACGCTGGCAGCTCGTGAAGAGCAGGGAAGCGGTCAGGGTGAAGAGGAGGACGTTTCGCGGCTGGAAGCCGCGACGGAAGGGGACATGGCGCATAGATCGGGTGTGTGTGTTTCGGTTTGAGATGAAAGCTGGCGGAGGGTGCTGCAAGTGCGCCCGAGCGCGTTGAGGTCGCCCGAGGAAAGCGACGACATGGCATCGCGAATGGCGGCGAGGCAGTGCGCGGCGGCGGAGGAAAAGGCGGTGCGGCCGGCGGCGGTGACCTGGATCGCAAACACGCGGCGATCGGAGGCGGCGGGCTGGCGGGCGATCAGGCCGGAGAGCTCGAGACGGGCCAGCACGGTTTCGAGCGCGTGAGGGGTGAGGCCGACGCAGTGGGCGAGGTCCTTGGTCGCGACGGTTTTGGCCGGCCGGCTCAGGAGGGCGGCGAGCACGTTGAAGCCCGGCTCGGTGAGTGCATGGCGCGCGACCTCTTGACGGAGGGCGCGGCGGACGGCGTCGCTCGTGTCGAGGAGCGAAAGCAGCGCCTGGCACTGCAATTCCTCTGCGGCCGAGTGGTCGCGGGCGAGCGCGATGAGCGCGTCGCTGGCGGGACCGGGACTCAGCAGAGGAAACATGCGGGGATCATAGCGCTTTCGGCGGGGCGACGTGTGACTTTGTTGTTTCCACGCTGATAGCTGAGAGCTATCAGACCGCTCGTGGAACTGAGGCATCTTCGATACTTTGTGGCCGTGGCCGAAGCGCTGAGCTATCGCAGCGCGGCCGAAAGCCTGCACGTGGCGCAGCCGGCGCTGAGCAAGCAGATCAAGGATCTCGAGGCGGACGTGGGCGTGCGATTGCTGGACCGGGATACGGGCGGGGTGACGCTGACGGATGCGGGCGTGGTGTTTCTCGAAGAGGCGAAGGATATCCTGGAGCGGGCGGAGATGGCGGCGCACGCCGCGCGGGAAGCGGCGGCGGGGAAGGGCGGGCGGCTGACGATCGGCAGTGTGGGGCCGATTTCGGTGTCTTTGCTGCCGGGGGCGCTGGCGGCTTTTCGGCAGAAGTTTCCGCGGGTCGAAATCAACCTGCACGACTTCGCGATGCCGCATCAGTTCACGGCGCTGCGGCGGGGGGAGATCCAGCTCAGCTTCGCGATCGATCAGCACGGCGAAGTGCCGGACGATCTCGAGTCGACGGAGGTGTTTGAGGGCGAACTGGCGGTGGTGCTGGGCCGCGAGCATCCGCTGGCGCGACGCACGGTGGTGTCGCTGGCGGATATTTCAGACGAGACGTTGCTGTCGGTGGGGAACCCGGGCAGGCACGAGCTTCATCGCAAAATGATCGGCGGGATCTTTGCGGCGCGGGGGATTCCGCATCGGCCGTTGAAGATCGTGAATGGGCTGGAATCGCTGGTGGCGTTGATCGCGGGCGGGCACGGGGTGTCGCTGTTGCTCCCAAGTTCGAGATCGGCGGGGAGCGACGGAATCGTGTTTCGCCGGATCAAGGAGCAGGGCGAGGATTTGAAGATCCGCCTGCTGGCAATCTGGCGGAAGCGGGGCGGGTCGCAGCTCGTGCAGAATTTCGTGCAGATGCTGCGGAGTCAGAAGCGGGGGGGAGTTGAGAGTTGAGGATTGAGAGATGAGAGTCGAGAGAAGGGCAGCGTGACGCAGCCGGCAGGCCTGCACGGGGAGGTTTCAGCGGGGCGGGAAACCGGTGGTGAGGAAACGGAGCATTTTTTCGCCGGAGTGCTGGTAGTAAGCGCCGGGATCGTGGGCGACGCGGGGGAGGAGTTCGAAGGTGAAGGGGAATTTCGCGGCGACGAGGTTTGTCAGGACGGGCGCATGCGAGTCCAAGGTGTTGTCATCGCTGCCGACGACGAGCAGGAGTTGGACGCGGTGGGCGAGCGGCTTGAGGACGTCGACGGCGTAAACCGCGGGCAGGGTGTTTTCGGGTTGGGTGCGATATCTGAATGCCCCGGCCCAGGCGCCGGCGGCGGAGAAAAGGTCGGGATAGGTGAGGGCGTAACGGACCGCACCGGCGCCGCCCATCGAGAAACCGAAGATCGCGCGGGCGTCGCGGGTCGGCTGCGTGCGAAACTCGCGATCAATGAGCGGGAGGAGTTCCCGGATGATCATGGTTTCGACCTGCTGTTTCGAGTTGGGGTGATCGCGATAGCCGCTGTAGGGACCGCCGTTGGGGAAGACGCAAAGGACGGGCGGGATTTTGTTTGCGGCGATGAGACCCGAAACGAGGCCAGCCACTCCGCCGGCGTCGGAGTTTTCATTTCCGGTGGCGCCGTGGAGGAAGTAGAGGACGGGATAACGGGTGTCGCCGTGCGCGGGGTCGTTGTAACCGGGGGGCAAATACACGTTGTAGCCGACCTCTTCGCCGATCGAGGGGCTGTGGAAGCTGCGATGATGGAGATCTGGGTTGGGCGGGCGCGCGGGAGCGGGGTTGTTCCAGACGATGGGGGCGTCGGAGGGTTTGGCGGCGAAGGCGGAGAGCGGAAGCACGAGGAGGGCGAGGAGAGACGACAATTTCATGGGGGCCGGGCGGGAGCGGAGAGGAAGCTTGAGCGAAGGTGGAACGATATTCGCGTGATCGTCGGGCTGCGAACGGCGTTCTGGATTCTTCGCTTCGCTCAGAATGACCGGAGGGGCGGAACCCGATCCACGAGGGATGGGGTTGCACCGTTAACTCAGAATTCGACGCGGGCGGAGAGGCGCCACATGCGGGTGGGGGCGAGACCGAAGGAGCCGGTGATGTAGTGGCGATCGAATACATTGCTCACGTTGAGCTGGAAGGTCGTGCGGCGATTCATGATCTCGGTTTCGTAGGCGAGCATGGCGTCGAACTTCCAGAAGTTGCCCGCGATCCAACCGCGGTTGCGCGATTGATCACCGGGCGACTCGCTCTCGTAGTTGCCGCCGAAGCCGGCGCTGAAGCCGTCGAGCGCGCCGGAGGTGAAGGTGTATTTGCCCCAGAAGCTGAAGAGATGCTCGGGGACCTGCGCGAGCGTGCGCCAGTTGAAGTCGCGGCCGTCGTTGAGCTCGGGATCGTAGAGGCCGCCGTTGACGACGTTGATCACGGACGGATCGTCGACGAGGACGTCGCGCGTCCAAAAGTTTGAATAGCCGACGAGAAGTTGAATGTTGGGCGCGGGGGTCCAGATGAGATCGAGTTCGGCGCCCTCGACGCGGTGCAGGCCGGAGTTGCGGCTGAGGTTGTAGTCGGCGACGGAGCCGGTGACGGCATCGACCCACTGCGCGGTGCCGGCGAGCGTTTCGTCTTCGAGGCGGGCGTTGGTGAGCGCGTCGTCGAGCACGACACCGCTGCGATCGAGGCGGAAGATCGAGACGGTGCCGGTGAGTCGGTTGTCGAGCGCCTGCACCTTCACGCCGAACTCCATGCCCTCGCCCTCTTCGTTGTCGAGTTTGTCGCCGCCGATGGTTTCGCCGTTGAAGAGATTCACGAAGGTCGGGTTGCGCGTGGTGATGGCCTTGAAGCTCTTGCTGTAGCTCGCGTAGAGGATCGTCGACGGCGTGACGTAGAAGTTGGCGCCGAACGTCGGCGTGGTGGCGGAGGATTTGGTCCAACCGGGATCGGCGGATTGGCGGCCGTTGTTGTCGAGCGGGACGGTGGAAAATTCGGTGTAGCGCGCACCGCCGAGGACGTGAAGGCGTCCGTCGAAATAGGAGCCTTGATAACTGCCGCTGACGGCTTTCTCGATCGATTCGCTCGAGCTGCCGACGCTTACGAGATTGCTGCGGCCGGAGATGAACGAGCGGAAGTTGGGCGGAACGAAGTTGGGATCGGTGACATCGCGATACATCGTGCCGAACGCGCCTGGGAAGAACGCCCAGTTGGGAATGCCCGGATCTTCGAACGTGCCGACGATGCCGCCGGCGGCGACGAAGGCCTCTTCGTTGAGCTCGAAGCCGTATTGGCGGTGCTCGTCGTTTACGTATTCGCCGGAGATGACGAACGTGTGTTTCGCGCCGAAAGCGTCGAAGGTGTAGGTGAGATCGGCCTGGATCGAATCGACCTCGTTGACGTCGGCTTGGGAGCCGGGAACGACGAAGCCCTGATCGGTGCGCCAGGCGGGAGCGACGAGGAAGCCGTAGTTGACGTAGGTGGGCGTGGGCGCGGCGTTGTTGAAATTGTTGGGGCTCTGGTGCGGGTCCTGATTGATGAACCAGGAGGTTTCGAAATCGGACTGCTGGCGATTGTAGGCGATGCGGAGATCGAGGCGGTCGACGATCGTCCAGAGCATCTGCGCGTCGAAGACTTTGGACTTTCCGTTTTCGAACGAGCCGCTGCCGTTGCGATTCCAGTTGTAGCCGCGCGGGAACCAGTAACCGGTGTATTCGCTGGGAAACAGGCCGGTCTCGCGGAATTGGCGCGGCTGCCATTCTTCGTAATAGAGCTCGGGCAGGCCGGGCATGAGTTGCGAAGGCTGCAAGCGGCCGGCTTCCCAATCGGCAAGGTAATCGAGGTTGGCGACGAGGGCGGGGACGGGGCCGCCGTCGCGCTGCTGGTCGGCGTATTCGTAGGCGACGTTGAAGGTGAGGCGGTTTGTCGGACGGAAGGAGAGGCCGCCTTGGAAGAATGTTTCGTCCCAGTGCGTGTATTGGAGCCAGTCGTCGCTGTCGCGTTTGGAGGTGACGATGCGATAGCCGAGTTTGTTGTCGGAGAACGTGCCCTGGTGATCGAGCAGCGCTTTGTAGTAAGCGTGGCTGCCGCCGGTGAGCTGGAGCTGAGTGGCGTCGGTGAACTGCGGTTTCTTGCTCGTATAATTGATGATGCCGCCGGGTTCGGCGCGGCCGAAGAAGAGCGAGGCGGGGCCTTTGACGACCTCGACGCGATCGACGCCGTCGAGGTGGGTGTTGGCGTATTTGCGGAAGCCGTCGCGGTAGATGACGTCGGTGGGCATGCCGCGAATGCGGACGTTGCCAGTGTTGAAGATGCTGAAGTCGTAGCTGGATTTGACGCCGGCGGAGTAGTCGAAGGCGGCGTTGAGGCTGTCGATGGCGAGGTCGTCGAGGAACTCGCGCGAGATCACCTGGATGTTGAGCGGTGTATCCGAAATGCTGACACCGACGCGCGTGGCGGTGGCGGTGTTGAACTTGCGGTAGCCGGAGTCGCGGGCGGCTTCGACATTGAAGGGCGAGAGACGGACGACGGAATCGTCGGCGGTCTCGCGGGCGTTCGCGGCTGCGGGTTGCGCCGAGAGTGTCGGCGCGACGAACGCGAGACAGGACAACAAGACGGTGGTGGAGCGGAGACGAACGAGCACGTTCATGAGCTGCGGTTTCCTTTGAGGGGTGTGGGGGGACGGTCAGGAATTCCGGCGTCGGACTGACACGCGGTGCCGCCGGGATGTGGAAACGTGTTCGCGGCGGGGCGGAACGGTCAAAAGTCCGGCCGATCATCTCGATGACCGTTGAACGAAGGGCGCATCGGGAAATTCCCCGTGGCAAAAGGGTCATCTGGATGACTGGCTGGGCGAGTGTCGCCGGTTGCGGCGCGCTCTATTCGGTCCATGCTTTCTCGCGGTTATGCCTGAGTCGCTTCGGATTACCCATAAAGACATCGCCATTCGGTTCGGCTGCGACAAATCGACGGTTTCCCTCGCGCTGAGTGGTAATCCGCGGATCCCGGAAGAAACGCGGCGTCAGATTTGCGAGCTGGCGGAACGGATGGGGTATCGGCCGGATCCGGCGCTGGCGATGCTGGCGCGACACCGATGGGCGCGCGGCGATTCGGAGGTGGGGGCGACGCTGGCGTATCTGGTGGATCGCAGCAATGCGGGGGCCTACGAGCAGCAGCGGAATCAACTCGATGCGGCGGTGGAGCGGGCGCAGCAGCGCGGCTACAAATTGATGGAGTTCGATCTCGCGGAATATCGCAGTATGGAACGCGCGAGCAACGTGCTCTACACGCGGGGCATCCAAGGACTGATTTTACCCTACATGCCGCAGGGCGCGGATGCGCGATTGAACGGCGCGGAATGGAATCGGTTCACGGTGGTGTGTTGTTCGTTCGGGTGGGCACGAGCGCCATTCAACGTGGTGGCGCCGGATATTTTCGAAGGAACGCGGCGCGTGTGGCAGCAGGTGGTGGCACGCGGTTATACGCGGATCGGCGCGGCGATGTTTCGTCACACGCCGGTGGCGCTCGACGATCACAGCCGGCTCGGCGCGTGCATGGTGGAGCAGAGCGAACTCGTGCCGGTGGCGCGGCACATTCCGATTTTGCAGAGCGATCCGAACGACAAGGCGGCGTTCCTGCGCTGGGTGAAACA
>Ga0065721_10005098_pt1 | contig 45620 bp, 41 predicted proteins | sample Mesricmetagenome_FD_59108 | JGI IMG/M metagenome (GOLD analysis project Ga0065721, IMG submission 59108) | Mesophilic microbial community from rice straw/compost enrichment Sample: eDNA_1 v2 (version 2) | ecosystem: Engineered > Solid waste > Grass > Composting > Bioreactor | place: USA: Davis...
CGTGGAAGCGGATACAGGCTACCGCACCTGCGGCATCGTCTACGCCTCGCGGACGCCGGAGGCGCTGGATCGCCACCAGCGCTGGATCGCCGCCGCGAGAGATCTCGGCATCCGGGCCGAGATGCTGTCGCCCCGGCAGTTCGTCGAGCGCGTCCCCGGGCTCACCCAGCCCGCCGAGGGTGCGCTTTTCACGCCGACCGACGGCCGCGCCGAGCCGCAATTCGCGGCTCCTCTCATCGCTCGGGCCGCCATGGCGCGCGGCGCCACGATCGCCCAGCGCTGCGCTGTGCGCGCGATCGATGTCGAAGCGGGGCGGATTGCCGGCATCGCCACCGAGCGCGGACGCGTGCGTGCCGATACCGTCATCGTCGCCGGCGGCGCGTGGTCGCGGCTCCTACTCAAGGGAGTGGGGCTGGTCCTGCCGCAGCTCAGGGTGCTGTCATCGGTCTACCGGACGGCGGCGTTCGACGCCGGCATCGAGTCCTCCCTGAGCTTCTCGTCCTTCGCGCTGCGCAAGCGTCTCGACGGAGGCTATACCGTCGCGTCATCGGGCGAGAGCCTGACGCAAATCACCCCGGACACCCTGCGCTTCTTCTTTTCCTTCCTCCCTGCCTATCTGGCGGAGCGCAAGGGCATGACGCTGCGCTTCGGCAAGGCCTTCATCGATGAAGCCTTGCGCTGGCGACCGGGCGATGCGGACAGTCCGTCCATCTATGAGGCTGTGCGCATCCTCGACCCGCGTCCCCACGTGCCGACGCTGCGTCGCGTCCGGGACGCCATCGCGTCCGCCATCCCGTCCTTCCGCGACGTGCCGGTCGCGCAAAGCTGGGCCGGCATGATCGACGTGACCCCGGACGCCATCCCGGTGATCTCCAAAACCGGGATTCCCGGCCTTGTCGTGGGAACGGGCTTTTCCGGCCATGGTTTCGGCATCGGTCCGGCCGCTGGCGAGATGCTGGCCGATCTTGCCATGGACCGGAAAACCTCGAGCGACGCCGCCCCGTTCGCGCTCTCGCGATTCAGCGACGGCTCGAAGCTCGACCTGCAGCACTGGCTCTGACGCCAATTCAGGAAAGCGCCAGTCGGCTTTCCGTTCGGACTCGCGTGAAATCGAGGAGCTGGATTGTTTCCCGTTTCCGTGACGGCGAAACGATCTAGAGAAAAGCAAGACGCGTGCCGATGTCATCGCGGTCCGCTCGGCGCAGGACACGAGCGGCAAGCGCGATGTCGAACAGGTTGAGACCGAAGCTGGAGAAATAGAGCGACGCGCCGGCCGGCGGCCGCCATCCGTTAACGAGAAGCCCGGCCAAGTCGGCTGCAACCCGCTGCGGCGCGAAGCGTCCGGCGCGGTACATCTGGAAAAGGCTCTTGGCGCTTCGCTCGGCGAATTCGCCCCAGAGATCGACCACGACATGATCGCTGGAATCGATCGCCTCGAAATCGACCTCGTGATAACCCACCTGGACGATCAGCCGTCCGGGCCGCACGGCCCAGGCGCCGAGCAGCGGCTCGGGCGATGAGGTACAGGTGAGCACCGCCTCCGCGCCCTCGACGGCATCCTCGAGCCGTTCGAAGGGCCGAACGGGCGCCCCCCTCCCCCCGGCAAGCATGTCGATCAGCGCATCGCGGCGTGCTCGACTACGGTTCCACAGCCGTATCTCCGCAACCGAAGGGAACAATGCCCGCAGCATGTCGACATGTGCGGCGGCCTGAGCCCCCGCGCCGAGGACGGTCACCGTCGATGGCGACCGGGGCAGCAATGTCTCGATCGCCAGAGCCGAAACCGCGCCGGTACGCATGCGGGTCAGCAACGCGCTCTCCACCACGCCAAGCGGACGCCCGTCACTGAGCCGGTTGACGAAAGTGGCGCTCAAGATGCTCGGAAGCTCCACGTCGGCCTCGGCCCGGTGCACCGCCCATTTCAGCCCCGCCGCATCGTAGTCGCCGCGCAGCCATGCCGGCAGCCCGTAGGCCTTGTTGCGCGGGTCGACGCCCATCGGCATCACGCTTTCCGGCTCCATCCCGGCGTGCCCGTCCGCCAGCAGGGCGACCACCTTGCGTATGTCGGCCACGGCCGCCTGCCAGTCACCGGCGCCAGCCGCCAGTCCCCCGTCACGGGAAAGATATCGCAACCCTATCATCCCGTCCCCGCTTCCACCTGACCTGCAATGCGCCCCATCTCCAGGAGCCAGATCGACATCGACCTGAGGAAACGCCCGAACCCTTCGATGGTCATAAACTCGTCCACGCCGTGCGCATTTCCGCCGCGGCCGGCGCCGCCAATGAGAAATGACGGAGTGTGCCGCGCGAAGGCATAGGCAGGCGCTGCACCGATCGCCCAGGGCCAGAGCTGCGGCGACGGCGCTGTCTGCGCGTAAGCTGCAAGCAGCGCCTCGACACCTGCCGTATGCCGTGAAAACCGGAAGCCCGGATAGGAGTCGGCGACCGCGACCTCCACGCCCGGCACGCCCCTCTCGTCCAGCGTCCTGCGGAAGGCGGCAATCAGGTCGGCGGGATCGAGCGACGGCGGGCAACGCAGGTCGAAACCGGCGCGTGCGGCCGCCGGAATGACGGCATCACCTGCGACGGGGTCTGTCGACAGGTTTGCGATATTCAGGCTTGCGGTCGACAGCACGTGGGTCAGCAGGGTTTCGGCGTCTCCGTCCAGCGCGAAGGTGCGGGTGTGACGGAAGCGCAGTTCCGCCTGCGGATCGAAGTTCCGTGCCAGGTCAGCGATCATGGCCGATGCGTCCGCTTCGAGAGCGGTCGTCTGCAGGTATCCGGTCGGCGGGCGCCCGAAAAGGCCGAGCGCCTCAACCAGACGGCTGGCCGGGTTGGCGATCCACGGCGCATTGCTGGAATGGATTGGCGCCGCCGGGCCGCCCCATTCGCCACCCCGAACGAGAATCTCCCCCTTGGCTATGCCGGAAAAGCCGAGATACAGGCGCGGCGGGCCGCCGCCATATTCGCACAGCGAGGGAAACAATCCCGCCCGGCTCGGGCGAACCGGACAATCCTCGGCAAGCAGATATGCCCGCAATGCCCCGCTGCCGCTTTCCTCCTCGCCTTCGAGCAGGATTTCGACATTGACCGCCAGACGCCCGGCCTCGAGCAGCGTCTTCAGCACGGTCAGCATACCGGCCATGGGGCCCTTGTTGTTCTCCGCGCCGCGCGCGACGAAGCTCGGTCCGATGCCCTCGAGATCGACGATACCGCCCTCGAAGGGCGCAACCGACCACCCCGCGGCATCGGCGGGCATGACGTCGTACATGTTGTACAGGATCACCGTCTCGACGGCGCCGACATCGAGCCGCGCATGAATCACCGGTGGCCTGCCGCCCGTGGCTCGCTCGTTGACGATCATGGCGCCCAGCTCGCGCCGCAGCCAGTCGGCGAGCATTTTCGCCTGATGGAGAAGCGCGGCGTCATCACCGCGCACAGAGGCGATTCGGCAGCAGGCCTCGACAAGTTCCAGCGCGGATTGGAGCTCCGGCGCCGCGTCCGTCACAGCCGGATCCTTGGATTGAGCCACAGATAGGCGACATCGACCAGGAAATTGACCACGACGAACACGAAGGCGGCGAAGAGCACGACCGCCTGCACGACGGGAAAATCCTGATTCTGGATCGAATCGACGGCCAACCGCCCGATTCCCGGCCAGGCGAAGATGATTTCCGTCACCACCGCGCCACCGAGCAGCGCGGCGAAATACATGCCCTGCACCGTGACGACCGGGATCAGCGCGTTACGCAGGGCGTGATGGACGACGACGCGCCAGTTCGACACACCCTTGGCGCGCGCGGTGCGGATATAGTTTTCGCCGAGCACCTCGATCAGGCTCGCACGCACCAGACGCGTCATGGCGCTGAGATAGTAAGCGCCGAGCGCGAGCGATGGCATGACGAGCTGCTTCGCCGTCCCGATGCCGCCACTGGGCATCCAGCGGAGCTTGAGGGCAAAGACGATGATCATGATGAGCGCGAGCCAGAATACCGGCACCGCCTGTCCGAGCAGCGATATGACGCGGATGACGAAGTCGATCGCGCTGTTCTTGCGCACGGCGGAGATGATGCCGAGGACCAGGCCGAGCAGCGAGCTCCACAAGAGCGCCGTGCAGGCAAGCAGCGCCGTTGCCGGCAACCGCTCGAGCAGAAGGTCGAGCGCCGGACGCCGGTAGCGGAGCGAGATGCCGAGTTCGCCCTGCAGAACACCGCCGAGGAACCGGCCATACTGGACCCAGATCGGATCGTTGAAGCCCATGGCCTCGCGGAACGCGTCGATCTCCGCGCGCGTCGCCGAGGGCGGCATCATGACGGCGGCGGGATCGCCGGTCAGGAACAGCGCGAAGAAGACGATGACGGAGACGCCGAACATCACCACGATGCCCTGAAGCGCGCGACCGGCGACGAAGGAGAGCGCTTTCACGGGGATCACGCCGCCCGGCTGTCGGCGCGGCGAACCAGCCAGTCGCCGAGGAGATTGCACCCGATCACCAGCGCCCCGATGACGATGCCCGGATAGAGCACGAGCCAATTGGCGATGAGCATGAAGGCGCGGCCCTCTCCGATGAGGTTTCCGAGCGTCGGCGTGGGCGGCTGGACGCCGAGGCCGAGAAAGCCGATCGAGGCTTCGAGAATGATGAGCCTCGGCAGGTCCAAGGTGAGCAGGACCGTCTGCGGTCCGACGATATTGGGCAGGATATGCCGACGGATGATGGCGAATTTCGACATCCCGATCGCGCGCGCGGCATCGATATATTCCAGCTCGCGGATTTCGAGCGTCTTGGCTCGTGCGACGCGGGCGAAAACGGCCCAGCCGGTGACACCGAGCACCACCACCAGGTTGCCGATTCCCGGTCCCACCACGGCGACGATCAGGAGGATCAGCAGGATGAAGGGTATGGCGAGCTGCACATCGACGGCTCGCATGATGACGACATCCACCCATCCGCCGAAATAGCCCGCGATCATGCCGAGCGTGGTGCCGAGTACGACCGATATGATCTCGGCCACCAGCACGATACCGAGCGAAATCGCGGTCCCGAGAGCGAGGCGGGCGAGCAGGTCGCGCCCGAGCTGGTCGGTGCCCAGCGGATGCACCTGCTCGCCCACGACGGAGAAGGGCGGTTGGAACGTCGCCGTCAAGACACCGCGGAGCGGGTCTGGCGGCCAGGAAAGCGGTACCAGCACGCTGAGCAACGCCACCGCCGTCAGCAGCAGCACCGCAAGTGCGACATCGGCATTCCTGCTGACGTTCCAGAACCTTGGCATCATCACTCGACGGTTATGTCAAAGACCGGGATGCGAGCATCGGGACGGCCTTGGAAGCCGACGGTCTTCTTTTTCCCATAGAGTGCGTCTTCCTGATAGAGGGTAATCAGGGGGACCTGCTCGGCCGCGAGTTTCTGGATCTCGGCCAGCACTTCCTTGCGCTTTTCGGGATCGACGATCTGGCGGCTCTCGTCGAGCAGCTTGTCGAGTTCCGGGATCGAAGCGGTTGAATAGGGTTCGCCGGTCTTCATGATCGCATAGATGGCCGCATCGGCATCGAGCGTCTGGGTGGAGCCCCAGCCGAGCATGAAGATAGGCCCCTTGTGCGGCACCTGCTGCACGTAGACCGACCAGTCGAGCACTTCCTGGTTCACCTTGACGCCGATGTCGCCGAACTGCTGGGCGATGGCCTGTGCCACTTCGCCATCCTTCATGTAGCGGTTGGTCGACTGCATGGTGATCGGGAAGCCGTCCGGATAGCCGGCTTCGGCCAAGAGTTGCTTCGCTTTTTCGGGATCGAAGGCCGGCGCGGGAATGTCGACATAGCCGAAATCCGAGGGTCCAACCTGAGTTCCGCGTGCAGTCGCCATGCCCTGGAGGATGTTCTTCACGATCGACTCGCGGTCGATCGCGATGTTGAGCGCCTGACGGACCTTGGGATTGTCGAGGGGCTGTTCGCTCATCACGAGGCCCAGATAGATCGTCAGGCCGCCGTTCTTCACCTGGACGAGGTCGACGTCGGGCGTGGCCGAGATCATCGGCGAAAGATCGACCGGGACGTTCTCGATCAGATCGACTTCGCCGGTCACGAGCGCGGTGATGCGCGCCGTGCCGTCTGGGATCGGCACCCATTTCACCTTGCCGACGGAGGGCTCGCCGCGCCAATAGGCATCGTTGGCTTCGAGGATGACGTGCTGGTCGGGAACGAATTCCACGAACTTGTAGGGACCNGTGCCAACCGGCTTCTGGGCNAANGCATCATTGCCGATCTCGGCCACATATTTCGGCGGCACGATATANGCCGGATAGCGGCTCATGCGGGTCGGCAGCAGCGGNTCGGGACCGTTGGTNGTGACCCGAACGGTAAAGGGATCGACCACCTCGACGCCCGCGACGGTGCTGATGTAGGATCGGGTCGGCGCGTTCGCGGCNGGATCGAGAATCCGGTCGAGCGTGAACTTGACCGCNTCNGCGTTGAACTCCTCGCCATTGTGGAATTTCACGTCCTGGCGCAGTTTGAANTCCCAGGTCGTGTCGTCGATCGCCGTCCAGGATTCCGCCAGACCCGGAACCAGCTCCATCTTGTCGTTACGCATGACAAGCGTATCGAAGATGTTGTCGACGATGGTCGCGGCTTCGCGCAGGAAGCCGGGGTCCATGGCGGTGGTCGATACCTGACGACCGATCGTGATCTCTTTTTCTTGTGCAGTCGCCGGAGCAGCGGACAGCAAGACCGCCGCCAGCAACAACGCTGGAATTCCCCTCATTCTCATGATGTCTTCTCCCAGTGGGTGGTGCTTTTTCGACTCTCGCCTTCGCGAGCATGAAGCCCTATAAACCCCGATAGAATATATGATATATCATGTATGTACAAGGGATGGCCTTGATTGCCGACATGCCTGACGATAGTTCATTTTTCCAATTGGAGAGGCCCGGACAGAATGAGCGTTTTCAAAGCTGCGCCACGCAAGAGCCTCGTCGCACATGTCGAGGACGAGATCCGCAACGCCCTTATAGAGGGGCGTCTGGAGCCGGGCACGCGGCTCGTCACCAAGGAGCTCGCGGATTCACTTGGCGTCAGCATCACGCCCGTGCGTGAGGCGCTGGTGCGTTTCGCGGCGTCAGGCGTACTGACGGCCGAGCCGGCCCAGTCGTTCCGGGTCCCTACGCTCACTGTCGCCCAGTACGGCGAGATTTCCGAAGTCCGCAAGGCCGTTGAGGGTCTTGCCGCCGCGAAGGCCGCTGCGCAGATCAGCGCCGGCGACGTTGGACGCATGGAAGGCCTGCTCGGCGAATATCTCTCGGCCAAGGCCGCCGACGATCCGCACCGCGCGCTGCAGAAGAACAAGGATTTCCGCTTCTTCCTTTACCGAGCCGCCCAGATGCCGACACTTCTGGCTGTGATCGAGACGCTGTGGCTCAAGGCGGGCCCCGGCTTCAACTATCTCTATCCGGAGGAGCGAAAGGCGGTCTCCGAGCATCAGAACTACAATGATCTGCTTCAGGCGCTCCGCCAGCGCGATCCCGACACTGCGAGGACGGCGATCGAGCACGCCATCGACGATGGCGCCAAGCGGGTAATTGCGGCATTGATTGCGCGCGAGGGGCAGAGCGCGGCGTAATACGCCACTCGAGCCGGAATCAGCGGCGCACGAAGCTGATGGCGGCACCATGAAGTCGTGCCGGATCGGGCGCGGCCGGCACTTCGCCATCGACCACGACAGTCGCTTGCATCAACCCGCCTTCTCCCGGCTTTCGCGCCCGGTCTTCGACAATGTCGACCCAGCCCGTACCGAAATGGACGCGCCGTCCAGTCTCGGCCGGCTCGCTCGACAGCGCGCGTCCGGCCACGCATTCGAGCCCGGCGATCACCCGGTCCGGAGATGCGGCGGCGACGCGCAGCCCCGCAAGTCCGATAGCGCCGTTCTGATGCGTCGTGAGGTCCGGGATCCGGGCCTCGCGCCCCTCTCGATCCTGTACGACGAACGGCAGGGCTTCATCGCCGCCGGCCCCGATCCCCGCCAACAGCAGGTCGAGCGACCATTTCCTTCCGTCCGAAAGCTCACTGGAAACGGCAATCGGACCGCGGGTGGGCATTTGCGCGGCCCTGAACCGATCAACGACGCCGCCAAGATCCTCGACCACGAACGAATAGTCGGCCCACCCTTCCCCGCGCTTCAACAGCGGCGCCAGCCGGTGTCCCGCGGAGGCAACCGGATCGGCGAACGCGCTGAGCAGGATATACGACCCGTCCGCGAAGCAGATGAACCGGTTGAGCATCGAGCCTTCTATCCGGTCGGCGCGCCGGCACACGGTGAAGCCCAGCGCCGAGAAATCCGCCGCTGCGGCATCCAGATCGTTGACGAGGACGATCAGGTGATCGAGGGCTGGGTTCAACGGGTCGTCTCCTCAATGTGATGTAGCGAACAGCCGGCTGGTGCCCGCCGGCAAGCGCGATTTCTCGAGGGGTAGTCACGATCGCGGCGCCATTGCGTTTGCGGTGCGCGCTGACCGATACGCCTCGCTCATGCCGGTTCGCGCGGAAGATCGTCGCGCCTGCCCCACTCGTTCCACGATCCGTCATAGATCTTCCATCCGCCCTTGCCCATGCGCATGAGCTGGAAGGCGAGTACGGCCGCAGTCACGCCGGACCCGCAGGTGGTGATGATGGGCCTGTCGGGATCGACGCCCGCTTCGCGAAAGATACGCTCCGCCGTCCCTGGATCCTCGAAGGAAAAATCCCCGTCCTGCCGAACGAGCCGGCTCCAGGGAAGGTTGACCGCGCCCGGCATGTGCCCGGGCGGAAGACCCGGATAGCCCGAGGGAAGCTCGCCCGTGAAGCGCTTTTCCGCGCGCGCATCGACCACCTGCGCGGTGTCATTGCGCAGGGCACGGAGAACCTCGCGCCAATCTGCGACCTCATCGGGGGGCGAAGCGGGTTTGAATCCGGTGACGGGAGCGGGAATCGGGTCCCCTGTCTCGACTGGCCGGCCTTCGGCCAACCAGCGCCGCCATCCGCCGTTGAGAACATGGCATTGCCGATGCCCGAAGAGTCGGAACATCCACCATACGCGCGCCGAAACATAGGTGGCATCGTAAATGATTACGGTGGTTTGGTTGGAAACCCCGAGGCGACCCACGGCGGTCGCGAAATGCTCCCGCGAGGGCAGCATGTTTGGATAGGGCGAGTCCGGATCCGAAACCGCGTCGAGGTCGAAATGGCGTGCGCCGGGAATATGCCCCTCGCGAAAAGCGTCCAGGCCGCTCCGGCCCGCTTCCGGCGCATACCAGCCGCAATCGAGCACGACCAGGCCCGTCTCGCCCAGACGCGACTCCAGCCACGAAGCCTCGACCAGAAACTCATCGATAAGGTCAGGATCCATAGGATATATGATATATTAGGGCATGACGGATGCAACGCCAAATGCGGTGCGCATGAACATCCGTGCGCGTCACCCCTGACCGCGTTCGTGCGCTTCGGGGGACGATAGCCGCTAAATGCGTATGTGGGAAAACTGCGAGTTCGTCATGCGGTCATCGCACGACCGTTGCCTTGGTCGGCGACAAACGCGAATTCGCGCCGGCCCGAGACAGCAGTTGCGCGGATCGGGGAAAATGCAAGAAAGCAGGGGAACCGACTGGAAGCCCCTTGAGCTTCCAGCCGATCCCTGACGCCGGTCACCACGCGGTGACGATCGAGCCCTTGAACTCTTCTTCGACGAACTGCTTCACCTCGGCGGAGTGGTAGGCCTTGATCAGCTTGGCCAGCCACGGCGCGTCCTTGTCGGTCGTGCGCACGGCGATCAGGTTGACGTAGGGCGCCTTCTCGCCTTCCTTCAGGATCGGATCCTTCGACGGGTCGAGCCCGGCCTCGAGCGCGTAGTTGGTGTTCACGGCCGACGCGTCGGTATCCTCGAGCGAGCGGGGCAGCTGCGCGGCGTCGAGCTCGATGAAGTTGAACTTCTTCGGGTTCTCGGTCACGTCGGCCGGACCGACCTTCAGGCCCTTCTCGGCATTCAGCGCGATGTAGCCCTTGTCGGCGAGGATGAGCAGCGCGCGACCGCCATTGGTCGGATCGTTCGGGATCGCGATGGTCGCACCCTCGGGCAACTCGTCGAAGCTCTTGTACTTCTTCGAGTAGATGCCCATCGGGAAGTTCACGGTGTAGGCCACGTCGACGATGTCGTAGCCGCGGTCGGCCACCTGGTTGTCGAGATAGGGCTTGTGCTGGAAGGAATTGGCGTGGAGTTCGCCGTCGTTCAGCGCCTGGTTCGGCACGACATAGTCCGAGAATTCGAGGATCTCGATGTCGAGGCCGTCGGCTGCGGCGATCCCCTTCACCTTCTCCAGGATCTGGGCATGCGGGCCGGGGGTGACGCCGACCTTGATCGTCTCCGCTGTGGCGGCGCCGGCGAGAAGCCCGAGTGCGACTCCGGCGGCGAGGACAAGTCTGGTAAACATTGCAGGAAACTCCGTTTGCGGTTGGGAGGAAGAAGATCAGCGCGGTCGGAACCGCTTGTCGAAGTGTCGCGCCAGGCGGTCGCCGGCCGACTGCACCGCCTGCACCAGCACGATGAGCACGATCACCACCGCGGCCATCACGTCCGGCATGAAGCGCTGGTAGCCGTAACGGATGCCGAGGTCGCCGAGACCGCCGCCGCCGACCGCCCCGACCATGGCCGAGTAGCCGATCAGGCTGACGATCGTCAGCGTGATCCCCAGCGTGATTCCGGGCCGCGCTTCCGGCAGGAGCACCTTCCAGACCACCTGGAAGGGAGATGCGCCCATCGCCCGCGCCGTCTCGATGAGGCCCGGGTCGACCTCGCGGATCGCCGCCTCAACCAGCCGCGCCACGAACGGGATGGTGGCGACGGTCAGCGGCACGATCGCTGCATTGGTGCCGATCGAGGTGCCGGTGACGAGTCGTGTGAAGGGGATGATCGCCACGACCAGGATGATGAACGGGGTGGAGCGCGTGGCGTTGACGACCGCGCCGAGGATGCGGTTGGCGGCCGGTGCCGCGAAGAGTTCGGCACGGCCGCTGGTCGCGAGAAACACGCCGAGGGGGACGCCGAATAGCGAGCCGAGAAGGGCAGCCACCGCCACCATGTGCAGCGTCTGCCCGGTTGCCTTGACGATCAGCCAGAGAATGTCAGGCGACATAGCCGAGCGCCTCCGCATGAAAATTGTTGGCGGCCAGCGCCGCGACAGCGCGTTCCGTCAGCTGCGCGCCCGGTGAAAGCGAGATCACGAAGGCGCCGAACGGCTTGCCGCCGATCTCGTCGACAGAACCGGTGAGGATCGAGAAATCCGGCCCGATCACGTCGGCGATGCGCGAGAGCGCATGCCGGTCACCATCGTCCTCCCCGAAGGTCACCCTGAGCAGTTGCCGCGCGCCCGCCCACGGTTGCGGCTCGAGCGCAAGCCCTTCGGGCAGGCGGTAGCCGGGAAGGCCGGCGAGCAATGCCCTGGTCGTGGCATGGCGTGGATGGGCGAACAGGTGAAACGTGGTACCGCGCTCGACGATCCGGCCCCTGTCGATCACCGCGACGTGCTGCGCGACGCGCTTCACCACTTCCATCTCGTGCGTGATCAGCAAGACGGTGAGCCCGAGTTCGCGGTTGATGCGGGCGAGCAGGTCCAGCACCGAGCGGGTCGTCTCCGGATCGAGCGCGGAGGTCGCCTCGTCGGACAAAAGCAGCTTCGGTTCCGTCGCGAGCGCCCGCGCAATGCCGACGCGCTGCTTCTGCCCGCCGGAAAGCTCGGCCGGATAGCGGTCGCGCTTGTCGGCAAGCCCGACGAGATCGAGCAAGGGGGTGACGCGCGCTTCGATCGCGCTGCGCGGCGTGCCGGCAATCTCGAGCGGCAGCGCGACATTGTCGAAGACCGTGCGGGAGGACAGGAGATTGAAGTGCTGGAAGATCATGCCGATCGACCGGCGGATGTCGCGCAGGTCGGCCTCGCCGAGCTGCGCAACGTCGACGCCATCGACCACCACGCGACCGGCCGTCGGCCTTTCCAGGCCGTTGACGAGGCGGATCAGCGTCGACTTGCCGGCGCCCGACCGGCCGATGATGGCGGTGATCGAGCCGCGCGGCGCCGTGAGATCGATGCCGTCGATCGCGGCGATCTCGGCGCCGCTCCTGCCAGCCGGAAAGATCTTCGACACGCCTTCGAACCGCACGAGGTCATCGCTCGCTGCGGCGAGACGAACCGTATCCGGGTGACCGCCGAGCGGGCGGTCGATGTTCCTGTCGGCGGCCGCCTCTGTGGCCACCTGCTTTTCCGATATCATCTGCGTGTAAGACCCGGCATTGCGTGCACTTCGAACTGACGGCGCAACATGCTGATATCGGCAGGCCCTGTAGAGCCAGCGTGTTCCAAATTTGCCGGACCGCTTGGAAATTTGTGCGAATAAAACCACCCGCGACGAGCTTCAGGCAGAGTCTGCTGCCCGGAGGACGCGTCAAGGCCGGCTAATATCTGCGTCCGCCGTCACCGCCCGTCAAACGACGTATTGCTCGATGATCGGCTTGCCTTCGACAAGGCGGGACACGGCAAACTCGCTGAGGTCGAGTGAACGGTATTCGCCATAGGCAATCAGTTCGCTGATGCCGCGACCGACCGCGGGCGCCTGCTGCATTCCGTGCCCGCTGAAGCCGTTGGCGAAGACCATGTTGTCGGTCCCGGGATGATGGCCGAGCAGCGCATTGCGATCGAACGTGTTGTATTCGTAGTGACCGGCCCAGGCGCGCTCCATCTTCACCGCCTCGAAAGCGGGAACCCAGCGCGCCAGGATGGGCCAGAGCGTTTCGTCGAACCAGTCGTAATCCACGTCGAAGCTGTGGGAGTTCGGATCCCTGTCGGCCGGCGGCTTCATGCCGCAAATGAAGTACTTGCCTTCGGGACGCATGTAGAAGCCCTTCGGATCGATGACGAGCGGCATGCCCTTCACCTCCGTCTGGCAGCTGACCACGAAAACCAGCCGCCGGCGTGGATGGACCGGAAGGTCGATGCCGGCGAGCGCCGCGACCTGTCCGGCCCAGGCCCCCGCGGCGTTCACGAGGGTTCCGCACCCGATGCGCTCTCCGGACTTCAACGTCACAGCTTCGATGCGCTCACCGGTCCGTTCGATGCCGACGACCTCGTCCTTGATGTAGTCGGCGCCGAGGCTGCGCGCCTTGCGCTTGAAGGCCTGGAGAAGGCCGTAGGGATCGAACCACCCCTCGCCGCGGAGCCCGAGGGTGCCGAGCGACAGTCCGTCCGTGTTGAGCCAGGGAAACCGCTCCCTGAGCGCGTCCGGTTCAAACACGCCGACATCGGCGTCGGTGACGCCGTTTTCGCGCTGGATGGCGCGGTTCTGCAAGAGGACGCGCTTCTCCTGTTCCGTCTCGGCCAGGAAAAGGTAGCCCCCCTGATAGTACGAGACATCCGGCTTTTCGCCGTCGGTGGTGAGGTAGTCGGGCAGGTTTTGCAGAAACGCGATGCCGAACTGGGAAATCTTGATGTTGAGCGCCGTCGAGAATTGCAGCCGGATCGAGCTGTTGGAGCGCGCCGTGGTGCTGAACTCGTAGGTCGGGTCCTTCTCGACCACAGCGATCCTGCCGTCGAAATCCGGATTCGCTGCGAGCCAGTAGGCGATCGAGCTGCCGATCACGCCTCCGCCGACAATGACAACATCGTAATTGCGCATCGCTTCCCACCTCGTTCGCGACTGTCTGGAAAAACCAGATCACACTGTGTCGAGCGCGCCGGCTCAAACGAGAGTTTCTGTCCGGCCCCGCAAGCGCCGCTACCTCGAGCCGATCTCGATCCAGGTCGCCTTCAGCCCCGTATATTCCTTGAAGGCGTGCAGGGATTTGTCGCGGCCGTTGCCCGATTGCCTGAACCCGCCCCACGGGACCGAGAGATCGCTGGCGTCATAATTGTTGACCCAGACCTGCCCGGCCCGCAGCAACCTGGCGGTCGACAGCGCGGTATCGATGTCGCGGCTCCAGACCGCGGCGCCGAGCCCGTAATCCGACTGGTTGGCGATCCGCACCGCTTCCTCCACGCTCTCGAACTCGATCACCGAGAGGACCGGGCCGAATATCTCCTCGCGCGCGATCAGGTGGTCGTTGCTGACACCATCGAAGATCGTCGGCTCCATGAAATAGCCGCCCGTCTCGGCATGAACGCGCGAACCGCCGAGCACGACCTCCGCGCCGCCCTTCCTGCCGGCTTCGACATAGCGCAAGACGCGTTCGAGATGCGCCGAACTGACCATCGGCCCGAGATCGGTCTCGGCGTCCAGCGGATCGCCCACGCGCATCGAGCGCGCGATCCGCACGATCTCGGCGACGAGTTCTTCCTTGATCGCGCGGTGGACGATCAGCCGGCTCCCGGCGCTGCAGACCTGGCCCTGATTGAAGAAGATCCCCCATGCCGATTCCCTGGCGACGCGGCCGAGGTCCCGGGCATCGGCCATGACGATGTTGGGTGACTTTCCGCCGGCCTCGAGCTGGACCTTCTTCATATTGGATTGCCCGGCATAGCCGAGGTAGAGCTTGGCGACCGCGGTCGAACCGGTGAAGGTCAGGCAATCGACGTCGGGGTGAAGGCCAAGCGCCTTCCCGGCGATCTCGCCACGGCCCGGAACCACATTGAGGACGCCTTCCGGCAGACCGGCCTCGACCGCGAGTTCGGCGACGCGCAGCGCGGTGAGCGGCGATTGCTCGGCGGGCTTCAGCACCACCGAATTGCCGGTCGCGAGCGCCGGCCCGAGCTTGTAGGCGGCGAGATAGAGCGGATAGTTCCACGGGATGATCGCCGCGACCACGCCGAGCGGTTCGTTGGTGACGATCGCCAGGGTTTCCGCTCCCGTCGGCGCCACCTCGTCATACATCTTGTCGATCGCCTCCGCGTACCAGCGGATCATGCCGGCCGATTTCGGAATGTCGAGTGTGCGGCTGTCGCGGATCGGCTTGCCGACGCAGATCGTCTCCAGATAGGCGAGCTCCTCGGTATGGGCGTCGATCAGGTCGGCGAAACGCTGCAGGATCACCTTGCGGGCCTTCGGCGCGAGATTGCGCCAGCGCCCGTCCTCGAATGCCTGCCTCGCCGCGCCGACCGCCTGGTCGACGAGGTGCACGTCGCAATCGGCGACTTGCGCGAACACCCGGCCATTCGCCGGATTGACCAGGGGCAAGGCCGCGCCGTCGCGCGCCGCCACGAACCGCCCGCCAATGAAGGCGTCGCAGCGCAGCCCCGGAATTGGTGCGTCAGCTGTCTGGCTCATCACAACGCTTCCTTTCCCGAAATGTCCGGATTCGCGACGCTCCCGATCCCGGTGTCGCGCCTGAGAAGATCGTCGAACGTCTCGCGCCGCTGCACCAAAGCATGGGCGCCGTCCTTCACCATCACCAGCGCCGGGCGCGAGGTCATGTTGTAGTTGCTCGCCATCGACAGCGTGTAGGCGCCGCAGCCCGGCATGGCGATCAGGTCGGATGGTTCGAGCGGCGGCAGCTTCGCGCCGTGAACCAGGATGTCGGACGATTCACAGTATCTGCCGGCGATATGGACGGTTCTGGTGCGCGGTTGCGTCGCCTTCTGCGCCGCGATCACCTCATATCTGGCGCCGTACAGCGCCGGCCGAATATTGTCGCCCATCCCGCCGTCGATATGGATGTAGCCTTCGGCGTCGAAATCCACGCCCGCCGGAACGCGCTTTTCGCCGGTGACGGAGTAGACGGCGATGGCGCTGCGCGCCGAAATCGAACGGCCCGGTTCGAGCACCAGCCGCGGCAGCGACATGCCGCGACGGGCGCAGGAGGCGACGGTCGACTGCGCCAGGAACGTGACGAAAGCCGCGATGTCCGGCTCGCTGTCCTCGTCGCGATAGGCCGCCGCAAGACCGCCGCCCGGACTGATCTCGTCGCAGGCGACCCCGAGCGCGGTTTCCAGAAGCTGGCGAGCGTCGAGCAGGAATTCGATCGCCGCTGCATAGGGCTCGACGTCGGAGATCTGCGAGCCGAGGTGAACGTGAACGCCCCTGAGGACCAGCTCCGGAACGTCCCTGAACGTGGCGATCGCGTCGTCAAGCCGGTCGTAGGAAAGACCGAACTTGGAGGTCGACAGCCCGGTGCTGATATGCGGATGCGTGCTCGCCGCGATGCCCGGCGCCAGCCGCAGCACGACGCCGACGGGACGGCCACGTGCTGCGGCTTTCGCGCCGATCGTGGCGAGTTCGCTCAGATTGTCCACGACGATAGCCCCGATGCCGTGCTCGATCGCGAAATCGAGTTCCTGCGGCGGCTTGCCGTTGCCGTGAAGATGAAGGCGGGACGCCGGGATGCCGGCCAACCCGGCGAGGTGGATTTCAGCCGCGCTCACCACGTCGAGATGGCAGCCCTCGTCGGCGGCGAGTTTCGCAACGGTGAGATTGAGCAGCGACTTGCCGGAATAATAGACGGCCGACTGACCCGGATAGGCCGAGGCGAGGGTCGAGCGATACTGGCGGCATGCCATCCGGAAGGTGTCCTCGTCGAGGACATAGAGCGGCGTTCCGTAGGTCCGGGCGAGGTCGGCGACCGAGACGCCGGCGACATGGAGGACATCGCCGCGCAGTTCGGCCGTCCGCGGCCAGATGTGGGAAAGACGCACGGCCGCCCTGTCAGCTGGAATAGAGTTCGTAGTGGCGCACGCCAGGCTCGAACTCGACGAGGTAGTCGCCGTCGAAATCGTAGTACTTGGCCGCCTCATAGTCGTCGCCCGCGAAACGCCGGATCGCATCGACGTCGTCCCAGTGCGTCAGCATCTCGAAATGGACGATGTCACCCTCCACCCGGCGAAGGCACCATGCGCCCCGATTGCCTGCCGTGGAGCGATATTCCGGCAGCGCGACGGTGCGCATGAGGGTCAGGTATTCGTCGGCTTTCTCCAGGGGTACGATGCCGTGCCAGATACGAGCGATCATTACTGCTCTCCGTTTGCGCCGGATGGGCGGGTTTCAGTTGGCGTAGATCCGTCCGAAACGGTTGGCCAGGAACCGGTCGAGCGGAATGTCCTCCTGGCGCACGAAGCCGACGTTCGGGATGTGCCCCTCGAACAGGAGGTCGAGGACGGCGCAGAGCGAGGAGGCCGTGGTCCGCTGGATGGCCGTGCGCACGCGTCCATTCGCCTTCTCGGCATAGATTTTCTTGGCGTAGGTTTCCTCGACCAGGCGGCCGTCGCGCATCCCTGTCGCCGCCACCGCGATGACGACGACATCGTCGTCCGTGGCGGGCACGGCATTGAGGAAGATGTCGCGCAGGACCTCGAAGCGGCGCCCGAGATCGAGGTCCCGGATCAGGGTGCGCAGGATGGCGCAATGGCCGGGATACCGAAGCGTGCGGTAATTCAGGTCGCGGATGCGCCCGCGCAGCGTTTCGGCCAGCGTTCCGACGCCGCCGGAGGTGTTGAACGCCTCGTATTCCACGCCGTCAAGCGAGAAGGTTTCCAGCTCCTCCAGCGCCGGCATCGTCCGCAATTCGCCGTCGACGATGGCTTCGCAGGGATGGCAATATTCGTTGAGGACGCCGTCCAGGCTCCAGGTGAGATTGTATTTCAGCGCGTTCATCGGAAATGCCGGCAGGGCGCCGACACGCAGGCGAAGCGACCGGGCCTCGTCGAAGCGACTGGCGAAATCGTAGCCGATGATCGAGACGAAGCCCGGTCCGAGGCCGCATTGCGGCACGAGCGCCGCGCGGGCGGTCTGGCCGAGCGTCTTGACCAGGCTGGTGCTTGCCACATCCTCCGTCAAATCGAGATAATGCACGCCCGCGGCATGCGCCGCCTCGGCGATGCGCGGTGTGAGATGAAACGGTGCAGCGCTGACGATCGCATCCTTGCCGGCGAAGAGGTGGGCAAGCGCGCCGTCTTCGATCTCGACCTGCGTGACCGCGACGTTGCCGTGCACGGGCGCGCGCGCCAGTGACGCCGCGTCCTTGTCCGCCAGTGTCACCGCATAGTCGCCGCTCTGTGCCAGCATCTCCGCGATCACGGAACCGATCTTGCCCGCACCCATCACCACGATATTTTTCATCCCGATGCTCCCCGTTTTGTGAGCCGGATCGTCCGCGACGGGGCTGTCGGATGCAAATGGCGAACCGCCGGCAGTAGGCTCAACCCTCGTCGGATCGACGGCGGCGCCGGCGCCTCGCCGGTCACGCCAGTCCGCCGATGCAGGTGACCTTCATCTCGAGATACTCGTCGATCCCGTAGCGTCCGCCTTCGCGGCCGATCCCCGAACCCTTCATCCCGCCGAATGGCACGAAGGCGCTCGAAGCCATCGCCGTGTTGGCGCCGACGACACCGGCATCCAGCGCGTCGGAGACCCTGAACAGGCGTCCCGGATCCCGGGTGAAGAAATAGGCCGCCAGACCGTACTCGCCGGCATTGGCGAGCTCGATCGCCTCCTCCTCGGTGTCGAAGGCGATCACGGGGGCGACAGGCCCGAATATCTCCTCGCTCGCAACATCCATGGCACGGGTCACGTCATCGAGAACCGTCGGCTCGAAGAAGCCGCCGCCGAGCTCGTGGCGCCGGCCGCCGAGCAACACGCGGGCGCCCCCGTGCCGCGCGGCTCCCACCAGACGCTCGACTTTTTCCGCCGCCCGGTCGTCGATGAGCGGGCCGATGTCGACGCCTTGCTGCAGGCCCGGGCCGACCTTGAGCGACCGCGCTGCTTCGACGAAAGCCTCGATGAAGCGCTTCCTGATCCCCTTCTGCACCAGGAAGCGGTTGGTGCAGGAGCAGGTCTGCCCGCCATTTCGGAATTTGGAGAACATTGCCTGGGGAAGGACCAGATCGAGGTCGGCGTCGTCGAACACGACGAACGGCGCGTTTCCGCCCAGTTCCAGCGACACCCGTTTCACGGTCGCGGCAGAGTTGCGAAACAGAAGCTTGCCGGTCGGCCCCGAACCCGTGAAGGAAATCTTTCGCACCCGCTCGTCGCCGGTCAGCACGCTGCCGATCTCGCCCGCATCGCCACAGACGACGTTGAGCACACCGGCGGGCAATCCGGCTCGCTGCCCGAGTTCCGCGATCGCCAGCGCCGACAGCGGCGTCTCCGGCGACGGCTTCAGGACGACCGTGCACCCGGCTGCGATCGCCGGCGCGACCTTCCTCGCCACGAGCACGAACGGGAAGTTCCACGGGGTGATCGCGCCCACGATCCCGACCGGCTGGCGGCTGACGAAATTGCGCTTGTCGGGCTGGATCGCCGAGAGGATTTCGCCCTGAACCCGCGTCGCCTCCTCCGCATAAAGCTGGAAGAACGACGCGCCGTAGAGCACCTCGCCGCGCGCATCGGCGAGCGGTTTGCCCTGTTCCAGCGTGATGATGCGCGCGAGATCGTCAGCACTGTCGAGGATCGCCGCGTGCCATCGCCGCAGGAGCGCCGCCCGCTCGGCTGGCAGCACCCGCTTCCAGTCGCGGAACGCGGCGTCGGCGGCATCGATGGCGCGCACGGTCTCGTCCGCACCACCATGCGCCACCGTCGCTATCTCCTCGCGGCTCGCCGGGTCGATCACGCCGAGAACCGCGCCCGTGTCTGACGGGCACCACACGCCGCCGACGAACAGGTCCGCTCGCAACAGGGCCGAGTCTTTCAGACCGAGATCCATCTCACGCCTCCCCCGCGACCTGGAGCCTGGCAATGTCGGGAAGCGGGATCGGACGCACTTTCTCGTAGGCGCGGCATACGCGGAAGATCAGGTCTTCCCGGTGGCGCGGCGCGATCACCTGGAACGCGACCGGCATGCCGTCGTCGCCGAAGCCGCAGGGCATCGTGCCGCCCGGGCTGTTGGTGAAATTGAACGGGTATCCGAACGGGTTCCAGTCCAGCCATCGCCTCATACCACGGCCTTTGGGAAATTCGAGGCCGGCCTTGAATGCGGTCAGCGGCAATTGTGGCGTGACGAGGACGTCGTAGTCGGTAAAGAAGGCGTTCATCGCCGCCGCCCATTTGTCGCGCTGAAGCAGGGCCTCGGCAAAGGCGAACGTGTCGATGGTTCGACCGACGGCAGCCATTTCCAGAAGGCCCGGATCCATGTTCTGCTGGTCCGCTTCCGAGATGCTGCGCCGTATCCGCTCCATGCCGACCGAGAACAGGACCTCGTAGGGTTCGCGCGGATCGTCGATGACATGATCGACGCGCGTGACGCGGGCGCCGAGCCTCGAGATCGTCGCAACCGCGTCTTCAACGACACCGGCGACATCCTCGTCCACCTTCGCGAAGCCGAGCGTCGGGCTGTAGGCGACACGCAGGCCTGCCACGCCCATGTCGAGGAAAGCGCGCCAGTCCACTTCGTTGTTGTTGAGATGAATCGGGTCGCGCGGATCGGGGCCGGACATCGCCGTGAACATCAGGGCTCCGTCACTAACGGTCCGGGTCATCGGCCCGCATTGCGACATCGTGCCCAGCACGCTGAGAGGATAATAAGGGATCCGGCCGGCCGTCGGATACAGGCCGAAAATTCCGGTGAAGCCCGCCGGCATCCGGATCGATCCGCCGCCATCGGTGCCTTCCGCCAGCGCGCACATCCCGGTGGCGACCGCGGCCGATGCGCCGCCGGACGAGCCGCCCGGCGTGCGGTCGGGATCCCAGGGGTTGCGGGTAATCCCGCTCAGCGGACTGTCGGTGACGCCTTTCCAGCCGAACTCGGGCGTTGTCGTCTTGCCAACGAAGACCGCCCCCTCCTCGCGCAGGCGCTTCACGCAGGGCGCATCCTCGAGACAGACCTCGTCGCCGGTCGATTTCGAGCCTCGGCGGAACATGAATCCCTTCTGCGGCGTCAGGTCCTTGATGGCCGTCGGCACGCCGTCGATGATGCCGATCGTCTCGCCACGAGCCCAGCGCGCGTGCGATGCCTCGGCGGCTGCAAGCGCGTCTTCGCGGCGCTGTTCGGTGAAAGCGTTGAGGACCGGTTCGGCGGCATCGATGCGCTCGAAGCAGGCTTGCAGAACCTCGACCGGCGACAGCGCCCCGGCCCGGAAGGCGCCGATCATTTCCGTTGCCGAAAGGCATGCTATGTCTTTCATTTTGAACAATCCTCCACGCGACTTCGGGGTGCTGCGATAGTGCGGGCGGATTGAACTGGCGGGCAATAATCGTATAATTGCCCGGCCTGCAAGCGTAGCTAACAGTGGCGGTGACAGCATTGAGAATTCCCCCATTGCATGCTCTTCGCGCCTTTGAAGCATCCGCGCGGACGCTCAGCTTCACCAAGGCTGCGGAGGAACTGTGCGTGACGGCATCGGCCGTCAGCCAGCAGATCAGGCAGATGGAAGACCAGCTGCAGGTGAAGCTGTTCAAGCGCCTCGTGTCGGGCCTCGCGCTCACCGACGAAGGACGGGTGCTGCTGCCGCATGTGCGCCAGGGTTTCGAAGCGTTCCGCATGGGCGTGGAGGCGATTGCCGATCCGAACATGAGCCGGAAGCTGAAGCTGCTGGTGCTGTCATCCTTCGCCACGAAATGGCTCGTGCCGCGGCTTGGGAAATTCTCGCGCGATCACGCCAACATCGAGATATCGCTGTTCCACAATCATGTGCCACCGGATTTCGGATCGACGGATTTCGACATGGCGATCCTGTGGGGCACCGGGCAGTGGTCGGGATGCGATTCCTATTTCCTGATGAACGAGCATGTCTTCCCGGTCTGCTCGCCTTCGGTCGCGGCGAGCCTGCCGGGAGACGACGCCGCGCCTTTCGGCGACCATGTGGTCCTGCGTACCGCCATTCTCAGCCAATGGTCACTCTGGCAGACCGCTGCCGGGATCGCCGACATGGCGATGTCGCGCAACAGGGTCTTCGACGATGGCGCGATGATGATCGACGCGGCGATCGACGGACAGGGTATCGGCCTCGCCCGCAGCGTGCTGGCGGCCGACGCCCTCGCCGACGGCCGGCTGGTGATCCCCTGCGGGCCAATCCTCGAAAGCCCGTGGTCCTACTACATGGTCGTCCCGTCGGATCGGCCGATCCCGGAAACCGTCGACATCTTCATGGAATGGGCGGCTGCGGAAGCACGCGAATTCACGCGCAACGCGTCCCTGGACCACGCAATTGCGAACGTTCCGGTGATCGAGGCGGCGGCCCTATGATCCGGCCTGCGTGAGCTGCACCGGGTCGCTCCCACCGTGCAGGAACGCCGCGACCAGTGACGCATCGTCCCGGATTTTCTGTGCCGGCCCTTCGAGAGCCAGCTTTCCGGATTCCAGCACATAGGCGTAGTCGGCGACTTCAAGCGCGAAATCGACGTTCTGATCGACGACGGCGATGGTGAGTCCCTGCGACTGCAACTGGAGCAGCCGATCGAAGATCGAAATCACGATCTTCGGCGCGAGGCCGAGTGACGGCTCGTCGAGCATGAGGAGATCGGGGCGCGACGCCAGCGCCCGCGCGATCGCGAGCATCTGCTGCTGACCGCCGCTGAGGCCGCCGGCGCGGTCTCGCCGCTTGTCCTTGAGGATCGGGAAAAGCGTATAGGCTTCGTCGAGCGCGTCGGCTTTGAGCGGGCTGCGGCCGCGCACCAGCGCGGCGACGATGTTTTCCTCGACGGAAAGCTGCTGGAATATGCGGCGGCCTTCCGGGCAGAGCGCGATGCCTTCCCGCACCATCTGTTCGGGCTGGGCGCCGGTCAGGTTCCTGTCCTTGAAGACGACGCTACCCCGTACCACACCGATGGCGCCCATGATCGACAGCATCAGCGTCGTCTTGCCGGCGCCGTTGGGTCCTATGATGCAGACGACCTCGCCCGAATGGATCGACAGGTCAATGCCGGACAACACCCGCTTCGGCCCGTACCCGGACTCGAGTCGGGAGATTGAAAGCAGCGGCCTTGAGATGCTCGTTGTCGGCAACGGTTCCAAGATAGGCCTCCTGTACGGCATGATCCTGCCGGATGGTTTCTGGTGTGCCCGACGCAAGCAGCCGACCCTGATGCAGCACGTCGATCCAGTCGGACACCGACATGACGAGATGCATGTCGTGCTCGATCAGGATGACAATGCGGTCGGGCCGGGCGAGCCCGCGGATGAGGTCGATCAGTTCGGCGCTTTCCGAATGGTTGAGTCCGGCCGCCGGTTCGTCGAGCATCAGCACCTGCGGCTCGGCTACGAGCGCCCTCGCGATTTCGACACGCTTCTGGTTGCCGTATGACAGGCTTCCCGCCGGCGCCTTGGCAAGATGCGACAGACGCATCTCCGCCAGCAGTTCGCCGATGGCCTCGCGGCGCCTGCGTTGTACGGCGTCGCGCCGCCCCTGGAACAGGATCTCCCGGAACACGCTCGATGTCTCGCGCCAGGCCAGCGCCACTTCGAGGTTTTCCTCGACGCTCATGTCGTCGAAGAGCCGGATGTTCTGATAGGTGCGCGCGACTCCGAGCCGCGCAATCCGGAACTTGGGCAGGCCGGACAGCTCGGCGTCCCCGAGCCGGATGGAGCCGGAGGTCACCCGATAGGAACCGGCAACGAGATTGACCACCGTCGACTTTCCAGCGCCGTTGGGGCCGATGAGCGAATGGATCTTTCCGGGCGCATATTCGAGCGACAGGCCGGCGATCGCTTCCAACCCGCCAAACCGCTTGCGGACATCCGTGAGTACGAGGCGCGTCATCGCTTGAGGTATCCGATCAGGGCTGACAGTCCCAGCGAACGCGGAAGCAGTCCGCGGGGGCGAAACAGGACGATGGCGACGAGCATCGCGCCGACGAGAAGCATCCTCAGCTCCTCGTAACCACGAAGCGCTTCCGGCATGACGATCAGCACGATCGAACCGAGGACCACGCCGAGGAGATTGCCGAGACCACCGACGATGATGATCAGGAGCACGAGGATCGATTCCTGCAGGATGAAGCTCTCGGGGCTTACATAGCGCTGGAACGAGGCGAAGAGCACGCCGGCCACCCCGCCGATCGTGGCACTGAGCATGAATGCGGCGAGCTTGGCGCGGGTGACGTCGATGCCGACGCCGGCCGCCGCGTCCTGATCTTCGCGGATCGCTCGCCAGGAGCGCCCGAGCGCCGACAGTTCGAGCCGATGGACGAGGAACACCGTCAGCGCCGCGAAGGCGGCGAACAGGTAGAGGAAGTGGAGCGGCGAGGTGAACGTGAAGCCGAGCAGCGAGGGACGGTCGATCAGGGTGATGCCTTGCGGGCCGTTGGTGAGCCAGTCGACATTGTTGACGAGAACGCGAATGATCTCGCCGAAGCCGAGGGTCACGATGGCGAGATAGTCGCCGCGCAACCGCAGCACCGGAAACCCGAGCAGCAGGCCGATGATGCCCGCCAGGACCCCGCCTATCACCAGGATGAGCGCGAAGGGCAGATGGATATCGAAATGCGCGCTGGCGAGGATTGCATAGGTGTAGGCGCCGACCGCGTAGAACGCGATGAACCCGAGGTCGAGCAGGCCGGCATAGCCGACGACGATCGTCAGGCCGGACCCGAGCATGATGTAGAGCAGGATGCTGCAGATGATGCGCTGCTCGTAGCCGGACAGGAACGGCGGAACGGCGAGCATCACGGCGATGATGCCGGCGAGCACGGCGAGCTTCATGACATTGAAGCCCTGTACTTCCTGGTCGCCGATCGCCGCTGCCGGCGAGGTCACGTCAGTCATCAGAAGTCCTTCTTGTAGACCTGGTCTTCTTCGGTATAGGCGCGCCCGAGAAGTCCGCCCGGCCGGAACAGGAGGACGAGGACGAGCACCGAGAAGGCGAAGATGTCGCGGTATTCGGATCCGAGCGCGTCATTGGTCAGAATCGGCAGGAGACCGGCGCCGAAAGTCTCGAGCAGTCCGAGCAGGAACCCGCCGATCATCGCGCCCGGAATGCTGCCGATGCCGCCGAGGATGGCCGCGGTGAACGCCTTGAGGCCGATCACCGTGCCGATGCCATAGTGGATCACGCCGTAGTTCATGCCGTAGAGAATGCCGGCAACCGCCCCCAGCGCAGGGCCGATGAAGAAGACGATGAAGATTGGCCGGCCGGCGGGAATGCCGACAAGACGGGCTGTCGGCAGACTCTCGGCGACCGCACGCAGGTGAATGCCGAACCGCGTCTTCTGCACGAAGAATTGCAGCGAGAGCATCAGCGCCACTGCGACGACGAGCACGATCACGTTGATGTTGCTGAATACGACGGGACCGAGAGCGATCGCCCGCCGCTCCACCAGTTCCGGAAACTGGAGCGGGTTCGGGCCGGCGANGACCATCAGGAGNTGCTGGAGGAAGATCGACACGCCGAGNGCGCTCAGGAGCGGCGCCAGNCGCGATGCGTTTCGCAGCGGCCTGTAGGCAATACGCTCGACGAGGAGGCCGACGAGGCCGATGAAAACGAAAGCCGAGGCGAAGACGACGAGCGTGACGACCATCGGCGACAGTCCGAGCGTCGCCACTGCCGTCAGGAAAATGAAGAGGGCGAAATAGGCGCCGCCCGAAAACATCTCGCCATGGGCGAAATTGATCAGCTTCAGGACGCCGTACACCATGGTGTAGCCGAGCGCGATCAGCGCATAGAGCGCGCCGATCGTCAGGGCATTGACCAGTTGCTGGAGATAGAATGCGGTCATCGGCGGCTTGTCCCTGCGTAAAAAGCCCGGCGAGGCAGGCGGCCCCCGCCTCGCCGGCAGTTCACTTCATCGGCGCCCAGAAGATCTGGAACTTGCCGTCTTTCACCTGGTAGACGAAAATCCCGGCGTCCTGGACGTCACCATTTTCGTCGAACGAAATGTCGCCGAGCAGGCCGTCCTTGAGGTCGGTCGCGCGCAGCGCCTCCATCAGCGTGTCGCGCTTCAGATCGCCGGAGACCTTCTTCAGCGCCTCGGCCATCACCCATGCCTGCTGGTAACCATAGGCCGAGTAGGGTCCGGGTTCGGCATTGTACTTGGCCTTGTAGGCGCCGACGAAAGCCCTGAGCGGCTCGGTGAAATCGTAGGGCGGCGCGTCGAAGCTGATATAAGCGCCTTCCGCCGCCTTGCCGGCCTGCTCGAGGAAGTCCGGGGTGTAGCCGCCGTCCGGCACGAAGTAGGCGGCGTTGACACCCTGTTCGCGCATCTGCTTCACGAGCAGCGCAAGCTGGGGCATCACTCCGCCGAAGTAGACGACGTCGGGATTGTCCTTCTTGATGCGCGCCACCAGCGGGCCGAAATCGACGTCCTTGGAATCGACGGCCTGCCTGCTGAGCACCGTGCCGCCGGCGTCCTCGAACGCCTTGCCGTAGATTTCCGAAATCCCCTGGCCGAACGCCTGCTTGTCGTGAACGATGATCGCGGTCTTGAAACCGAGTTCCTTGACGCCGATCTCGGCGGGAAGCGCACCGTAGACATCGTCAGTCGCGCTGACGCGGAAGACGTGCTTGAATCCGAGCTGCGTCACCTTCGGGTTGGACGAGATGGTCACCTGCGGCATGCCGCAGGAAGAATAGATGTCCAGCGACGGCAGCGTCACGCCGCTGTTGAAATGTGCGATCACGCCGACCATGTCGCTCTGGTCGCAGAACTTCTGCGCCACGATCGTTCCTTCGCGCGGGTCGGCCTTGTCATCCTGCTGGACGAACTTGATCTTCTTGCCGTCGATGCCTCCGGCGGCGTTGACCTCATCGAAATACATGATGATGCCGTTGTGCCAGCCTTCGCCGAAAAACGCCTGGGGGCCGGAGAGCGGCCCGGCGCCGCCAATGACGATCTCGTCGGCAGCGATCGCCTGCCCGGCCATCAAGAATGATGCGATTGCGGCGAGAATGCCGCCAGTCCGTCTGTAAACCATTGGAACCTCCTGTTTCGGCCGCGAAGCCTGATACCCCTGTTGAAAGCCGGCTTGTCTGTTGTGTTTCGTTTGCCCGGCCAATTGCATTATGAATTGCAGACAATACAGAATGCTGTAAAGGATTTCTTCACTGCCCGATTAGAGGCAATTGTGTTCCCCTAAAGTGTTGGCAACGCGGCCGCCGTGTCGTCCAGCGACAGGCGGAGCAAGTCGACGATGCGGTCGACCTGTTCGCGCGTCACGACCAGCGGAGGCGATACGCAGATCGTGTCTCCGACCGCGCGGCTGATCATGCCATGGTGCTGCGCCCTGGTGATGACGTGGGCTGCGACCGGCCGCGGGGCGAAGGTCGCCTTCGTCGCCGTGTCGGCGACCAGTTCGAGACCGGCGACGAGCCCGACGCCTCGCACCTCCCCGACCAGCGGATGGTCCGCGAACTCGGCGAGACGCTTCTGGAAGTAGGGGGCGACATCGCGCACGTGGCCGATCATGTCGCGCTCGTCGTAGATGCGCAGGGTTTCCAGCGCCACGGCGCAGGCCACGGGATGGCCGCCATAGGTGAAGCCGTGCCCGAACGTGTTGACCTGGTCGCTGCCGTCGGCGATCGCGTCGGCAACATCCTGCGAGACGAGCACGGCGCTGATCGGCAGATAGGACGCGGACAGCATCTTCGCGCAGACGAGAAAGTCCGGCTTCAGATCGAAGGTCTCGCTGCCCCAGTAATTCCCCGTACGCCCGAAGCCGGTGATCACTTCGTCGACGGCGAACAGGATGTCGTACTTCTTCAGGATTTCCTGCACGCGCCTGAAGTAGCCCGGCGGCGGGACGACGACGCCGCCCGCGCCGTTGATGGGCTCGGCGATGAAGGCCGCAATCGTATCCGGCCCTTCCGAGAGGATGAGCTCCTCGAGGTCGTTGGTGATCCGCTCGACGAACTCCGCTTCGCTCTCTCCGGGAAGCCCTTCGCGATAGTGATGCGGGCAATGCGTGTGCAGGATGTTGGGAATCGGCAGGTCGAAGAGACGATGATTGTGCGGCAGGCCGGTGAGACTGGCGGCTGCGACGGTCACGCCGTGATAGGCGCGCTTGCGTGAAATGATCTTCTTCTTGTTCGGCCGGCCGCGGACATTGTTGTAGTACCAGACGAGCTTGACGACGGTGTCGTTCGCTTCCGATCCGGAGCAGCAGAAGAACGCCTTGGCAAGCCCGGCCGGCGCCTTGGAAATCAGCATTTCGGCGAGATCGATGCCCGGCTCGTGCGCCTTCGGCCCGAACTGGTGATAGAAGGGCAGCCGTTCCATGGCCTTCGTGGCTGCCTCGACGAGACGCGGCTCGCCGCCGAAACCGAGAGAGGCCGACCAGAGACCGGCGACCGATTCGATATATTCCCGTCCGTTCTCGTCGTAGATGTGGATGCCGTTGCCGCGGCTGACGACCAATGAATCGATCCGCTCCAGCGTGCGATGGTTCGCGTAGGGATGCAGCGTGTACTGCTTGTCACGCGCTGCCTGGGAGTTCACGGTCATTTCGGGTCTCCTGCAATGCTGCGATAGGTTCCGACTATCGGCACGCAGGTCGCCCGACCCTACGGATTTTTCCTTCTTGTCCCTGTTAGACGCGCTTTACCTGGGCTCGCCGCGCGAAGGTCGGCTTCACGACGGCACAAGCAGGCATTGCTTGGCGGTGCCCGCCTCGTGCGCAAGAGTGAGCGCAAACAGGACGTGGGAACGATGAATTACGGCCGTCTCAACGATGACATCGACCGGCAGCTTCTCGCCTTGCTGATCAGCGACGCCCGGCGCTCGACGGCGTCGCTGGCGAAGGATCTCGGGCTCGCCCGGACCACCGTTCACGAACGGATCAAGCGGCTGGAGCGATCCGGGATGATCGCCGGCTATACTGCGCTCTCCGTCGCCGGCTTCGAATCGACGCAGGCCCGCGCCATCGTGCTCGTCTCCATCGACCTGAAGGAGCAAAGACGCATCATCGAGCAGATCGAACGGCTGCCGGAGGTGGTGCTCTGCGCGACGGTCAACGGCGAATTCGATCTGCTGCTCGAGCTTCGCGCGCCGCTCAACGAGGACATCGACGCGGTCATCGACGAGATCATCGCCAAACCGGGCGTCAAGCGGATCCAGACGCTGCTCTTCCTGTCGACACGGTTCGACCGGCGGCGGCCGTCGGTCGCCGAACCACGCCGCGCGCCGTGAGCGTCGGCTCGGCTGGCACATCCGGCCGGCGTCGAGGCCGCGTCGGCGTCCTTCGCCTCGACACCCGGTTCGAGCGGTTCGCGCGCGACATCGGCGGCACGGAAGGCTTGCCGTTCGATGTCGTGCACGAAACGTTGCCTGGCGTCACCGCCTTGCAGGCTACGGAGGGCGACGAGGACATTCTCCCCGATCTCGTCGCCGCGGCCGGGCGCCTGGCCGACCGGGGGGTCGAGGTCATCACCACGAGTTGCGGCTTCCTCGTCCTCTATCAGCAAGCGCTCGCCGCGTGCCTGCCCGTGCCGCTGATCTCGTCATCGCTGTTGCAGATTCCGGCGCTCGCCCGAATCCTTCCGGCCAGGCAGAAGATCGGGGTTCTCACCTTCAATGGCGAGACCCTTTCGTCGCGCCACCTTCTCGCCGCCGGCGCCCCGGCCGACACACCCGTTTCGGGCCTCCCGCATCATGGCGCGTTCCGCGCCGATATCCTCGGAGGCCCACCCGCGACGACCGAACAGCGGCTGGAGGAAGCCCGGCAGGCCATGCGGCACCTCCTCGAGTGCAATCCGGCAGTCGTCGCCGTCGTTGCCGAGTGCACCAATATCGCCCCGTACTCCGTCACGCTTGCGCGCGAATTCGGCGTGCCCGTCTTCGACCTCGTATCGCAGATCGAGTGGTTCCTGTCCGGACTGGCAGGCAGGAAGAACGGCCCGTAGCTGTATGCCAATCTGTATAATGAATTGCTTGACGCGTTCCCGGCGCCCATGCCATCCCACGCTCAGAAAGGGATTCGGGCATGGCACGTGGCGTAATCGCAGAAGTTTCGAACAAGGGCCGGCGCGGACGCAAGGTCGCGCCCGACGCTACGGGCCGCGGCCAGCCGGCCAGTGCCGTGTCGAGGACCTATAACGGCCTGCGCGAACTCATCCTCAACTACGAGATCAAACCCGGGGAACGGCTGAACGAGGTCGAGCTCGCCCGCAGCTTCGGCGTCAGCCGCACGCCGCTGCGCGAAGCGCTCAACCGGCTTGTCGTCGAACGGCTGTTGGGATTCGAGCAGTCGTTGGGCTTCTTCCGCCCCAACATCAACGCCAAGGAAATCATCGATCTCTACGAGTTGCGCGTCGCGATCGAAACGCTCGGCGTTCGTCTCGCGGTCGCGCGCAGCACCGATGCCGAGATCGAGGAAGTCGAGACGTACTGGGCCGACGTCAACCGCAACAACGAAGGCAAGACGCGCAACCAGCTGATCGTCGACGACGAGAAATTCCACGAAAAGCTCGTCGCCCTCGGCAAGAACGACGAGTTGGTCAACGTCCTGCGCAACATCAATTCCCGCATCCATTTCATCCGCTGGGCCGATCCGCATGGTGACGGGCGGCACGACGAAAGCTACGAGGCGCACCACGAATTGCTGCGCGTGCTGCGCGGGCGCGACGAGGAAAAGTCCGTCGAGGTCCTACGCAACATCATCGAACGGCGGCGGGAGGATATCGTCGATGTCCTCAAGGAAGGCGTCGCCCGGCTTTACATCGGCTGACCGATCGGCTTGAGGCGCGCCTCGACAGCGATCAGAGGTCGGAAAGCGGGGCCGGCGTGTCGGTGACGGCGCCGCCGGCGTCGCGCCAGGCGCGGAAGCCGCCGGTGATGTGGGCGACGTTGGAGAGCCCGAAATCCTGGGCCGCCGCGGTTGCCAGTGTCGAGCGCAGGTCCGCCGCACAGAAGAACACGAATTGCCTGCCGCTCGCGAAGACCGGTTTGAAGTAGCTGCTGTCCGGATCGAGCCAGAATTCCAGATTGCCGCGCGGCATATGGACGGCGCCGGGAATCGTCCCCTCGGCGGCGATCTCGTTGCCGTCGCGCAGGTCGACGAAGACGACGTCGGGATTGGCGTGCATCGCTTTGGCCGTTTCGACGTCGAGGTTCTTGATACGGGCGCGCGCCCTGTCGACGAGATCGGCGACTTTCAAGGGCATGAACTTCTCCCAAGGCTGTTTGGTGGCGAATCCGGGGGCAACGGCACAGCTCAGTCCCGCGGGAACTGTGTGGTGAGCGACAGCTCGCGCGCCGCGTCCAGCAGGGCTTTCGTGTAGGGGTCGGCGGGCTTCGTCAGCACGTCCGCGGACGGTCCGCTTTCGACGATGACGCCATGCCGCATCACGACGATCCGGTCGGCGACATGGCTGACGGCGGCCAGATCGTGCGAGATGAAGACGAGGGTCATGCCGGTCAGTCTTTGCAGGTCGTTCAGGAGATTGAGGATCGCCGCCTGGACCGAGACGTCGAGCGCGGAGACGGCTTCGTCGGCGACCAACAGCTCCGGCCGGCCGGCGAGGGCACGGGCGATCGCCACCCTTTGCTTCTGCCCGCCCGAAAGCTGCGCCGGATAGCGCTGCGCAAACTCGGCCGGCAGTTCCACCATGGCCAGCAGCCGCTCGACTTCCCGCGCCAGGTCCCCCCGCGGCACGCCTCCGAGCCGGCGCAGCGCCCGACCTAGGGCGTAGCCGACGCTGTGGCTCGGGTTGAGGCTCGATTCGGGGTTCTGGAACACGAGCTGGACCTGCCGGCGCGCTTGCTCCGGGCGCTCATCGACCCATAGTCCCGCAACCTCGCCACCATCGATGGTCAGGGAGCCCGCCTGCGGCTTCATCAGCCCCGAAATCACCCGGGCGACCGTCGACTTGCCGGAGCCCGACTGTCCGACGACGGCAATCGTCCCCCCGCGCGGCAGATCGAGATCGACATTGTCGAGCGCGACGACCTCGCCGGCCCTCCCTCGCGCGCCGTAGCGAACGCTGATCCCGCGTGCTTCGACGATGTTTCCCGCCGCCTGCACCGGAGGCGGCGCGGCACGCCCGACCGGGCCTGTCGATCTCTCCGCAAGCGTGGGCAACCTCACCTTTCGGCTGTCCGGGCCGAGCTTCGGCAGGCATTCGAGCAGCGCGCGCGTGTAGGGATGCTCGGGCCGGGTCAGCACGCGCTCGACCGGACCCACCTCCACCAGCGCGCCCCTGTGCAGGATTCCCACGCGGCTGCACAGCCTGGCGACGATGCCGAGATTGTGGCTGATCACCAACATGGCCATCCCGCGGGTGCGGTGCAGCCTGCCGAGCAGGTTCAAAACGGACGCCTCGACCATCACGTCGAGGCCCGTCGTCGGTTCGTCGAGAATGACGAGGTCCGGATCGCACATCAGCGCCATCGCGATCATCACGCGCTGCTGCTGGCCGCCGGAAATCTGGTGCGGATAGCGCGTCAAGACCTGCCCGGGCTGGTCGATCTCGACTTCATCGAGGAGGCGGATGGCGCGACCGCGGGCTTCGTCGCGGGTCATGCCGAGATGCAACACGGCCGGCTCGACCATCTGCGCGCCGATCGGCATCAAGGGATTGAGGCTGCTCATCGGATCCTGATGCACCATGGCGACGCGATTGCCGCGGAGGTTTCGCAATGCCTCTGCCCGCATTGCGGCGAGATCCTCGCCAAACAGGCTGACCGATCCCTGGTCGATCGCGGCGCCCCGCGGCAGGTGGCGCATGGCCGCGTAGGCGAGCGTGGTCTTGCCGGATCCGGATTCGCCGACAAGCGCCACTGCCTCGCCTATCGCAACGGAAAGCGAAACATCCCGGATGACGCGGTTGCTGTTCGCACCGGAATCGAAGCTGATCCCGACATTGGTGAAGGAAAGCACGTCGCTCATGCCCCGCCCCGCTGAGCCTTTTCGCCGAGCCCGAGCGCGATGAGGTTGAAGCCGACGACCAGCGAGGAAATGGCGATGCACGGAACCAGCGCCATGTGCGGCCACAGCGATAGAACGGTGTAGCTCTCCTTCACCATGCTTCCCCAGTCGGGCGTCGGCGGCGGCAGCCCGACGCCGAGGAAGCCAAGCGCGCCGAGAAGCACGACCGTATAACCGACGCGCAGGCAGAACTCGACGATCAGCGGCCCGCGTATGTTCGGCAGGATCTCGATGAGCAGGATGAACAGCGTGGATTCACCGCGCATCCGCGCGGCGAGCACGTATTCGCGCGCCTTGATCTCCNTCGTCATCGCCCGCACCAGCCGCGCGATCATCGGCGCCTTCGTCAGCGTCACGATCGCGATGATGTTCCANACCGAGGCACCGTANCGGGCGAGCACGATCAGGTAGAGGATCAGGACNGGAAACGAAATGATGACGTCGCTTGCCCGCGTCAGCACCTGGTCCGTCCAGCCGCCGCGATAGCCGGCGAACAGACCGACGACCGTTCCGAGCAAGACCGCGCCGAGAACGGCCGTCGGCGCCACCATCAGCACGGTCCGCGCGCCCCAGAACAGACGGGAGATGATATCGCGACCGAGCTGGTCGACTCCGAGCCAGTGCGCCGCCGAAGGCGTCGGATCCTGAAGCGCGGCGAAATCGCTGAGGTTGGGGTGGTAGGGCGAAATCCACGGGGCGAGCAGCGCAACCGTGATCCAGAAGCCGACGAGCGCCAGACCCGCCGCGAGCGTCGGCGAGACCGATCGGGCGGGCCGTGCAGGCGATGCCGAAAGTGCGTGGCCCCGAAACGCCGAAATGTCTCGGTCGACCTGAGTCATGCCGCGATCCTCGGGTCGAGCAGCCGGTAGCAGAGGTCGCTGAGGATCTGGGTGAAGACGGCGACGAACACGGCGACGAGCGCGCCCGCTTCGAGCAGCGCCGTATCCTTGGCAAGCGCGGCCTCGAGCATCATTCGCCCGAAGCCGGGAAATGCGAACAGCGCCTCGACCACGACGACGCCGGCAACGAGATAGTTGAGCTGCAAAAGGATCACCGTGATCGGCGCGATCAGCGCATTGCGCAACGCATGCCGCGTGACGACCCGGCCGAACGGGACCCCTTTCAACAGGGCGGTCCGGATGTAGGGCGCGCGCATCACCTTGACGGTCGAGGCGCGCACCATGTTGAGGACATAGCCGCAATCGAACAGGACGATCACCGCGATCGGCAGGACCATCTGCGCAGCGATGGACCACTGGCCGCCGTCGGTCAGGGGCGCAGTCCCGGGCAACCATTCGAGCCAGACCACGAAAATGACGATGAGGAAAACGCCGAGTGCGAATTCCGGGATCGAGGTGATCACCGTCCCGAACAGGACGATGGCGCGATCGCGCTTGCCGCCCTCGCGCGTGCCGGCCAAGACGCCGAGAAAAAGGCTGATCGGCACGATCAGCGCGAAGGCGATTCCGCCGAGAAGGGCGGTGTTGCCGAGCCGGTCGGCGAGGATTTCGCTCACCGGCGCCTTGAACCGCGTCGACATGCCGAGATCGCCGCTGAGAAGTGCTGCGACATGCTCGCCGAACCTGATCCATGCCGGCCGGTCGAGGCCGAGTTCGGCGGTGAGGGCCGCAACCTGCGTATCGGTGGCGTAGGCGCCCAGGATCTTGCGCGCCGCATCGCCGGGCGAAAGCTCGTTGAGGGCGAAGACCAGCATCACCGCGAAGAAAAGCGTGACGGCGACGATGAAGACATAGCGCAGCGCCATCACCACCGCTGTCGAGGCAGGTCGTCGTCCTGTCGCTGAAGACCTCGTCGTCACGAGAGTTTGTCCACCGCGCTCCTGATCCTCGCCAAGGCGGTCCGCAACGCATCTTCCGACGCCGCGATGCTCAGCCGCAGATACGGCGACGCCCCGAAGGCAGACCCGGGGATCACGCCGACGGCCGCCTCTTCGAGGAGATAGCTCGCGAGGTCGTCATCGGAACCGATCGTCGCACCCGACGGTGTCCTCGATCCTATCAAATCGCTGCAGTTTGGAAATACGTAGAACGCCCCGAGCGGCCGCGGGCACGACAGACCGCGGATGCCGGCAAGCAGGTCGACGACGAGGTTGCGGCGCTTCTCGAATTCGGCCCGCATCAAGCCCACTTCCGACTGGTCTTCGAGAAGCGCGGCGCAAGCCGCCGCCTGCCCGATCGAGGACGGATTTGAAGTCGCCTGCGACTGCACCGCCGCCATCGCCTTGATGAGCTGTGCCGGCCCGGCGGCATAGCCGATGCGCCAGCCGGTCATGCTGTAGGCCTTCGAAACGCCGTTGACGATCAGGCACCGTCCCCGGAGCGCCGGCTCGACCTCGAGGATCGAGATGAATTTGCCTCCGTCGAAGATCAGGTGTTCGTAGATGTCGTCCGACAGCACCCAGACATGGGGATGACGCACCAGCACGGCGGCGATCGCCTCGAGATCGCTGCGGCCGAGCACGGCGCCGGTCGGATTGTTCGGGAAGTTGAGGAGAAGCCATTTGGTGCGGTCGGTAATGGCGGCTTCCAGATCGGCGGCGTCGAGCGTGAAGCCCGGATTGGCTGTACAATCCGCCGTCACCACCGTTCCGCCGGCCAGCTCCACCATGTCGATGTAGCTCGACCAGGCCGGCAACGGGATGATGACCTCGTCACCCTCCTCGACAGTGGCGATGATGGCGTTGAACAGCGACTGCTTCGCGCCGTTGGCGACGCCGATTTCGGCGAGCGAGAAGTCGAGGCCGTTTTCGCGGTGGAACTTCTCCTGCACCGCCTTCTTGACGGCGATGGTGCCATCGACGGTGGTGTACTTGGTATCCCCGCTGTTCATCGCGGTGGTCGCAGCGTGACGGATATGGCGCGGCGTGGCGAAATCCGGCTCGCCGATGCCGAGGTTGATCACGTCGATGCCCGCGGCCCTGAGTTCGGAGGTGCGGGCAAGCAGCTTCCCCATCGGCGACACCGCGATGCGGGACAGGCGCCGGGCCGCCATGCGGTCCCAGCCGGTTCTTACGTCTGCGGTCATTCACGGCTCCATGTCACGTCGTCACTCATGCGGCATTCGCCGCGTCACGCGGTCAGCCGGGCAAAGCCGTCGGCCAGGTCGTCGCGCAGGTCCTCGGCATCCTCCAGCCCGACATGGAGGCGCAGCCTCGTTCCCTCGGCGCCCGATGCACCGGGAAGAAGCAGGCTTTCGAAACCGCCCCAGCTGTAGCCGAGACCGAAGATCCGCATGCCGTCGATCATCGCGGCCAGCCTGTCGCGGTTGCTTTCGCGCAGCGTGATGGCGAACAATCCTGCCGCACCCCGGAAATCCCGTCGCCAGACTTCGTGGCCGGGATCGCCCGGCAGGGCGGGAGAGTGTACCGCGGCGACTTCCGGGCGACCCTTCAGCCAGGTCGCCAGCGCCAATGCGGATTCGGCATGACGGCGCATGCGCGCCTCCACCGTGCGCATGCCGCGCAGCACGAGGTAGCAATCGTCGGGCCCGGCGCAGTATCCGAGTTCCGTCGCCATCTGGCGGAGTGGCATGAAGGCGTCGCGCCTGGCGACGATCATGCCCATCATGACGTCGGAATGGCCCGACAGATATTTCGTCGCCGAGATCACCGAGACGTCGATGCCATGGTCGAACGGCTTGAATGCCAGGGGCGAGCCCCAGGTGTTGTCGATGATGGTGACGATGCCGCGCGATCTGGCAATCGCCGTGATGGCCGGGATGTCCTGCACCTCGAACAGCATCGAGGTCGGGCTTTCGAGGTAGATGACACGCGTGTTCGGCCTGATCTGATCGGCAATCTCGCCCCCGATCCGACCGTTGAAGAACGTCGTCTCGATCCCGGCCTTGGCCAGCATCGATCCGGCGAGCCGCCGGGTCGGGGCGTAGACGCTGTCGACCATCAAGGCGTGGTCGCCGACGCGCAGATGCGTCAGCAACGCAATGGCGATCGCCGCCAGCCCCGAGCAGGTCGCGATCGCCCGGTCGCCGCCTTCCGCTGCCGAAACGGCTTCCTCGAGCGCGAACGTGGTCGGCGTGCCGAGCCGCCCGTAATGAACCCCGTCGTGAAAATCGTGATGTGCGGCGTCGAACCGTTCCAGCGTCGGATAGAGCACCGTCGAGGCGTGATTGACCGGCGGATTGACGATGCCGAAATTCGCCTGCGGATTGAGCCCCGCATGGGCGAGACGCGTCGCCGGGCGCAGTGATCCGGACTTTGCGATGCCATCATCCATTGCCGGTCTCGCCTTTCCCGTTGCCGGACCCGGCCGCGCCCTCGCCCGACATGCGGCCCTTCCACGCGGCATACCGAGCAAGGGCAGCCTGGTCGGGCGGGAGGAGCCCGACCAGGGAGGCTCCTCCCCTGATCTCCTCGGCGGCGAAAGCCTCGAAGCGTTGCTGCTCGGCGACCAGCCCCGCGACCTTCTCGGCCATGGCGGCAGGGATCACCACCACGCCGTCGCCATCGGCGACGATCATGTCGCCCGGATAGACAGCGACACCGCCGCAGCCGATCGCGACATTCATGTCGACGGCATGGTGCATCGTGATCGGCGGCGCAGGCGCATGTGCGGCGCCGTAGACCGGTACGCCGATGGCGCGGATTTCGGCACTGTCGCGGATGCCGCCGTCGCTGACATATCCGGCGATGCCGCGCTGTTTCATGCGGAGTGCCATCAGGTCGCCGACCGTGCCGACCATCGTCTCGCGACGGGCGTCGACGACGAGCACGGCGCCAGCCGGCATTGCCTCGACGACGGCGAGATAGGGGTGTGCCGGATCGCGGTAGATATCCGGTGTCGTGACGTCTTCGCGCGCCGGGATCAGCCGGAGCGTGAACGCCGGCCCGACAAAGCGGGCGTTCGCGGGATCGACGGGGCGAACGCCCTGTATCACCGTGTTGCGAAGCCCGAGCTTCACCAGGCTGTTGGCGATCGTCGCGGTCTCCCCACGACGCAGGATCTCGTACCATTCCGGCTCGGTCACGATACGCCGCCCTGTCAGGCCTGCTCGACGGCAAGCTGTTCCGCAAAGATGTAGCTCGTCGGGTGCATGCGGTAGCCGCGCACCTTGGTGTGGTAGACGGAGTAGAGCTTGCGCCATGCCGGCTGCACGATCGGTCCGTCCTCCTGCAGGATCTGCTGGAGGCGAGCGACGATCTCGCGGCGCCTGTCGATGGCGAGCGTGCCGCCGGCTTCGGTCAGGAGCGCGTCGAATTCCGCATTGGAATAGCCGGATTCGTTCTGCGGTCCACCGGAGCGGTAGGCAAGCTCCAGCATGATCACGCCGAGCGGCCTGTGACGCCAGGGCGTGAAGGCAAACGGGAACTCCTTCCACTTGTCATTGTAGAGCGCCGGCGGCAGCGGCTGCAGCGTGACGTTGATGCCGGCCTCGGCCCAGTGGTTGACCATGCCCTGCGCGGCGCGCATCAGCCACGCCGGCTCCTGGTTCACAGTCAGTTCGGCGCTGAAACCATCGGGATAGCCCGCCTCCGCCAGAAGCGCCCTCGCCGCGGCGACGTCGCGCTTGAAGGGGGGCAGCGGGCTGTATTCCGGATGAACGGGCGACACATGGTGATGTTCGCCCGCCGCGCCCAGACCTCCCATGGCGAGATTGACGATCTCCTCCTGGTCGACGGCCAGCTTCAGCGCCTTGCGCACCCGCGGATCATCGAACGGTTTCTGGTCTACCCGGCCACGCACCGTCGCCGTTTCGGCGGTGGTGACTTCGTAGATCGTCAGGTCCGGGATCTGCCGGTAGACCGGGAAAAGCGCCGAATCGATCGACATCGCGCCGTCAATCTGGCCCGAGCGCAGCGCATTCATGGTGGCGGCCGGATCCTCGCCGAGATCGATGTATTCGACGCTGTCGAGATAGGCCGGTTTGCCCCAGTAGGTCTTGCTGGCGCGCAGAACCGCGCGGCGGCCGGGCTCTAGTTCGACCAGTTCGAACGGGCCCGTGCCGTTTGCCCCGATCTCGAAGACGCCGTTTTCGTCCGGGTCGATGATCGCCATCGGGTGGTTGAACAGGTGTTCCGGCACGGCCAGCTGCGGCCGCCGCAGATTGAGCTGGACGGTGAAATCGTCCTTCTTTTCGATGGCCGAGGCATCCCAGAGTTCGGTGCCATCGTCGTTCATCATGTAGCTCTTCATCAGCCCGATCATCGACGAGCCGACCGACACGTCGAGGACGTGCTTAAGGTTCCAGACCACATCGTCGGCGGTGAACTTGCGGCCGTTGCGCCAGGTGACGTCGTCGCGAAGCTTCAGCGTCCAGGTCTTCAGGTCGTCCGAAGCCTCCCACGAGGACAGGAGATAGGGCCGCGTGACATTGTCCTGGTCGGTGCGCGTCAGATACTCGCACACACCGCGGATGACGTTGCTGGCGGTGACCACCTCGCCCTGGTGCGGGCTCTTCAACGGGAAGACCGACATGCCGATGCGCAGGGTGCCGCCGGAAGGAAGCGTCTCGCTGGCCCGGGCCGGCGCCACGCAATAGGCCCATTTGCTGGCCAGCGTCGCCGAGGTTCCGAGCAGCACCGCGGTGCGCAGGAATTCGCGGCGGCCGATCTTCCCCTGATCGAGGGCATCCTTGAGCGTCTTTACGTACGGATGCAGTCTTTCCATATCACTCTCCTCCGACGTTTGGATCCGAATCCGCCGCGTTCACCGATTAACCGCCGATCGCGCCTGTTTTGACAATTGAATTCCATTGGCAGCATGCATTAGCTTGGCTAATGGCTATCTGGACGTCGACAGGTTCGGGCCGCGTGGAAAGTCGATGGTTTGCCAATGACGAGACTGCCGAGACTGCGCGCGATACAGGCCTTCGAGGCCGCGGCCCGTCACCGGAGTTTCACGGCGGCGGCCGATGAACTTTCGGTCACCCAGGCCGCCATCAGTCACCAGATCACTTACCTGGAAAGGGACCTGGGCATTCCGCTTTTCCGACGGCTGACGCGACAGGTCGTGCTCACTCCGGAAGGAGAAGCGCTGGCGCGGGAGCTGTCGGCCGGCTTTGAGCGCATCACCAATGCCATCGCCGTTGCGAGGGGCCGCAATTCCTCGCGGGTCGCGACGCGCGTCCCGCCGAATTTCTCCGCGCGCTGGCTGATCCCCAATCTGCCGGAATTTCGCGAGGCCTATCCGGGCATCACGCTCGATCTCTACGACATGAACGACACGCGCGCCGCGGATGAGGTTGACATCGACATTCAATGGAGCGCAGCGCAGGACGAAGACCAACGGTCCGTCCGGCTGATGGGACTTTCCTTCGCGCCGATGTGCACGCCGGAACTGAATGAGGCGCTCGGCCTTTCCGACCTCGCCCGCCTCCCTGCGGCGCCCCTCCTCGGCAGCCAGAACTGGCCGTGGGCCGAATGGTTCGCCTTGTCCGGCATTGCCTGGGATGGCAGGCTCAAGTCCTACGCCGAGATCGCCAACTCACACGCCCTGATCACGGCCGTGGTCGCCAACCAGGGCGTCGGCCTGTGTCCGGTGGAATTCGTCACTGAATATCTGGCCGATGGACGCCTGGTCCAGCTGTCGGATCAGATACTGACCAGCCGTGAGGCATTCCAGCTGGTGTATCGCTCCAAGGGAACGCCGCGCAAACCGGTGCGACTGTTCGCTGACTGGCTCGTCGGCAAGTGCAGGGCGGCTGCCGGTCAGCCGGTTTCCTCCATGGCGACCGGGGCTTCGAGGCCGAAGCCACACAGGGCGTAGCCGCGCCACATCCAAGCCCTCGGCTATCCCGCCGGACCGGAGGTTTCACCGCATGGTGAGACCCTCGAGCGGAATTGCCGGCTTGCGGCCGGCGATGAGATCGGCGGTGATCCGCGCGCTCGCATGCGACATGGTCCAGCCCATGTGGCCCTGCCCGGTGTTGATGAAAAGGTTGGAATGCTTTCGGTCCCTGCCGAGGATCGGGGTTCCTTCCGGCGTCATTGGCCGCAGGCCAGCCCAGCCGGTGGCGCGGTCGAAGTCCGCCCCGTCGGGATAGAGGTCCCGGACCACCTTTTTCATGAAGGTGAAGTCGGCCGGTTTGTGCGAGGTGTTGTAGCCGGCAAATTCGGCCGTCGCGGTGGCGCGGACGCGGTCGCCCATCGGCGTGATCGCCACGAGGCGGTCTTCGTCGATGCTCGCGACCCGCGGCGGCCGCGGATTGTTGCCCACGGGGATCGTCAGCGAATATCCCTTGATCGGGTAGATCGGCAGGTAGACGCCGATGTCGCGAGCGAGAACCGGGCTGTAGTTGCCAAGCGACAGCACATAGAGGTCGCCACGGATCGGGCCCGCCGACGTCTCGACGTGCGAAATCCTGCCGCCTTCGGCATGGATGCGCTTGATCTCTGTGCCGGTCATGATCTGCGCGCCGGACCGCACGCACAGGTCGGCCAACGCCTTGGCGAACTTGCTGCAGTCGCCGGTTTCGTCGGTCGGACAGTAGATCCCGCCCGCNATCTGCGCCCGGCTTTCCCCGAGCGAGGGATCGATCTCGGCGATCCGACGGCGGTCGACCACCTCGATCNTCTGCCCGTCATCGGANAGGATCTTCATGCGGGCTATGCCGCGTTCGAGCGCTTCCTGCGTGGCGTAGAAATAGAGGATGCCGTCGCTGCGGCGGTCGAAGTCGAACTCGAGCTCGTTTGCCGTCTCCTGGAACATCGCCTGCGAATAGAGGGTGAGCCGGTGCTTGATCAGCGTGTTGCGGCGGGCGCGCTCGGAGGTGCATTGCGCGAGAAAGGCCATCGACCAGCGCCAGAGCCGCGGATCGAGGCTTGGCCTGAAGCGAAGCGCCTGGTCGGGGAGAAACAGCGATTTCAGGAGGGTCAGCGGCGCCTGCGGCGATGCCCAGGCGAAAGAGTGNCCCGGCGCGATCATGCCGGCATTGCCCCAGCTCGTTTCCTCNGCAANCCCTTCGCGCCGCTCGATGAGCACGACCTCGTGACCGTCCAGAAGAAGCTGGTAGGCCGTGGTNACGCCGACGATCCCGCCGCCGAGAACGATCACACGGCTCATGACCGGCGGTCCTCGCCTGGCGCGGCGGCAATGCCGACGATGGCCCTGGTTGATCTCGCTGCAGATACCGCCTTCAATTCCGCCTCCCTCTCATGCCAGATACCTAAAGCGGCAACATCGTGCCGAGCCCCTTGGCGCATGCCGCCTCGTAGACAGCGACCGCCGCCGCCAGATCGACGTGGCCGGTGCCGGCGAAGATCAGCGCGCTGCGTTCGCCCCCGGACATGCGTCCGGGCAGCCGGCCGCTGACCACGTCGGCGAGATCGCCGGCATAGGTCCCGTCGAAGTTCAGTTTTTCCGCTCCGCCCGGCCCGCTCTGCCGGATATTGTCGGTGACGACGCGGTCGAAGCCGGTCAGCGTGTCCTTGCGCCAGCCGAAGCCGAGATCGACCATCGAGACGAACGTGCCCGGAGAGACGTCCGCCGCATCGAGAAACCGCGCCTGAGCCGAGGTGTGCGGGATCGAGGTGACGACGATGTCCTGGCCATTGACCGCCGCGCGCGGATCGGCAACCGCCCTCGCCTCGAGGCCCTTGGCCTTCGCCGCCTCGGCGAACCGCTCGGCCGACGCAAGCGTCCGGCTGTAGGCGGTGACGCGGTGAAGCGGGAATTCCGCCATCAGCGCATCGAGGTTCGAATAGGCCTGCGCGCCGCAGGCGACGAAGCCGGCGGTTTCCGCACCCGGCCGCGCCATGTATCTCGCCGCCACCGCCGTGACCGAACCCGTTCGCACCGCCGAAATCCAGACGCCGTCCATGACCGCCACCGGCAGGCCGGTCTCGCCCTCGTTCAAAAGGATAAGGGGCGAGAAGTCCGGATGGCCCTTCGCGGAATTGCCCGGGAAATAGCCGAACCATTTCAGGGCGCCGTAGCCCGGGCTCGCCATGGCACCCGCCTTGGCGCGAAAGCTGGCGCCGTCGGGCCGCGAGATCATCAGCTTCGGCTCGGTCCACGCCGTGCCCGCCGCCTCGTCGCGGAATGCGGCCTCGACGCGGGCATTGATCTCGGCCGGAGTGACGCCGGCTGCCACCACGTCGGCCTGCGAGAGATAGAGCAGTTCCTTGCCAGGTTTCGGCTTCATGCGCGCGGCTCCGACATCTGCGACCACGACCCGCCCTGGATCCGCATCACGCTGAATGCGGTCTGGTAGGCGACCTGTTTCAATCCGCGGAACGTGGAGCGCGGCGGGCTCGCCGCGATCGGCAGGTCGTCGGACGGCGCACCGGCGATGCGGTCGGCGATCACCTTGCCCCAGAACGTGCCCTGCCCGATACCGCGGCCGTTATAGCCGCCGACGATGCTCAGCCCCGGCTCCGGTTCGGCCACCCACGGCAGATGGTCCGGCGTCAGGTCGATCGTTCCGTCCCACTCGTAGTCGATCGTGAGCTCGGGCAGGATCGGGAACGTTGCGCAGATCGCCGATCGGGCCCATGCGGCGGCGCTGCCGCGCGGCAACCAGCCCATGCTGCCGATGACCAGCCGGAAATCGCGGTCGTAGCGCGCGAAAAGCATGGCCGAACGCGTGTCGTAGAAGGATATCCCGTTCGGCAGGACGCCGTCGCGGTAGCGGTCGGGAACCGGCTCGGTGGCGCACAGGAAGCAGCCTGCCGGGACGAAGGATTGCCTGATGCCCGGGACCAGATCGTCGCCATAGGCGCCGACCGCGACGACGACATGATCGGCGACGATGTCGCCCTTCGGCGTGTCGACGACCCACGAGCCGCCGGATTTCCTGATCGCGACGGCTCTCGTCTTCTCGTGGATCCGGGCGCCGGCGCCCTGGGCCGCCCGCGCCAGGCCACGCGCATAGCTGAGCGGATGGATCGTGAAGGCCCGGTGGTCGATCAGTCCGCCCTGGTAGCGCGGCGAGCCGGTCATCCGCGCGACCTCATGTGCCGACAGCAGATCGATCGCGGCGCCGCGCGCGCGCCATTGCCGCACGTGCTCGGCGAGCCCCGCCGCCGCCTTCTCGCCGAAGGCGGCCTTGACGATCCCCGTCGTCGAGGCGTCGCAGGCGATGCCATGCGCCTCGATCAGCGACCGCACCAGGGCGGGCGATCCGCCGAGTCCCTCGTTGAGGGCGCGGCCGGCCTTCTCCCCCAGCGCGCCTTCGACCACGTCGGGATTGAGGAAGAGACCGGCATTGACCATCCCGACATTGCGGCCGGAACAGCCCCAGCCGATGTCGTCGGCCTCGACCAGGATCGTTTCGATCCCCTTGGCGGCGAGATGCAGCGCCGCCGAACAACCGGTATAGCCGCCACCGATCACCGCCACGCGCGCGGATGCGCGCCCGGCAAGCGGCGGGAAAGACGCGGTCTCGGCCGCCGTCGCGCGCCAGAGCGAGGCGAAAGCGTCAGGCATCCGGCGCTCCCGCGCCGTCGAGGCCGAGGCGGAAGATCGCGCCGAATCCGTCGATCCGGTCGGCGCATCCGGCGAGCCGGAGCGCATGCCAGGCCATGGCGTGGTTGCTCGACAGGATCGGCAGCCCGACCTTCGCCTCCAGTTCCTCGATCGCACCGGCCAGCCGGAGGCTGGTGCAGGAGACGTAGATCGCCTCGACGGCCCGCAGCGCCGCAATATCCGTCAAGGCCCGCTCGATCGAGGCGAGCGAGATCCGCGCGACCTCGCTGTCGTCGTCATTGGTAAACGACGCCACGACAGGCACGTCCAGCCCCTTGGCAATGAGGAACCCGCGTATCGTGTCGTTGATGTCGTCGACATAGGGGGTGAGGAGCGCGACGCGCCTCGCGCCGAGCGCCGAAAAGGCGGCGACGGCCGCCGTCGGCGGCGTCGTGCAGGGAACCTCCGGTCGCACCGAGCGGATGCGCGAGAAGACGTTGTCCTCGCCGATCACGATTGCGCCCGACGCGCATCCGAACGCCATGACGTCGATCGGCAGGCCCGGCAGGATCAAACGGGTGGCCGTCGCCAGATCCCGCTCCATCGCCGCCAGCGCCTCGGCGGTGACGACGGCATCGTTCCACAGCCGGCTTTCGTAGAAGCCCACCCCCGGGATGCCGCCGAGAATCTGCCGCCATTCATGCTCGAGCGTCTGGTCAGAGGCGAGCACGATCACCCCGATCGCCGCGCGGTCGGCGACCCCCTCACCCAGCGTGAAAGGCAGGTTCCGAAAGCTGTGATACGCGGAGGTCGGCGACGCGACGGCCATCATGCTTCCTATCCGAGCGCACTATCGTTCCAGGCGGATATCTTCAGGATCACCCGATGCGAATTGACCCTAACGCAAGCACGCAGCCTCGTCCATATGTGTGATCATTTTTGTATTCATATTTGTGTTATGTAATGGATTTAGAAGGGAACGAGTTCTAGTTATGAGGCCGGCGACGGGGGGCTCCGACGCGCGCTGCTTTGGACTTCCAGAGTTCGACGTCGGCGCAGATGGACCTTTGGACGCCAGCGTCCTTACGTTCCTGTTTGGGTTGGTGCTCGACCCAGTCGGATCCAGACCGGGCGGAACTCGCTCCATGAGGCAGCGAAGCGGCGTGCGGCAGGCGCCCGACACAATCGTTGGCGGACCTAGTCAGGCAAGCCTATCTTTAGCTGAGACGGTCCAATCTAAACACGCGGGACTGAGGCGTGTCCTTATCAAGGACGATGCAGGTGCGCTTCAATCTCGCATTCGGATACCAGAACCAGTCAAGCAAAAGCTCCGACTTTGGTTGGAGTACGAATTCATCCAATACTTTTAGTCGTTTCATATCTGACCAAGTGGCACCGGTCGCAAGCGCACTGCACAACTCCGCCATCATCCCGGCGGCCAGATCGGAAACCGCAACTAAATCCTCAATTTCTCGGCCGCCCCCATCTATTTCCGTGGTGTTCATGGCAAAAATCCCCAT
>Ga0065721_10004241_pt1 | contig 45608 bp, 38 predicted proteins | sample Mesricmetagenome_FD_59108 | JGI IMG/M metagenome (GOLD analysis project Ga0065721, IMG submission 59108) | Mesophilic microbial community from rice straw/compost enrichment Sample: eDNA_1 v2 (version 2) | ecosystem: Engineered > Solid waste > Grass > Composting > Bioreactor | place: USA: Davis...
CATTTTGATTTACCAAAGGAAAAATCATCAATCATCAAAGTGATCGGTGTAGGTGGTGGAGGCAGCAATGCTGTTAACCACATGTTCAGCCAGAATATTGAAGGTGTAAATTTCATCATTTGTAATACCGATGCGCAGGCAGTAGCGCAAAGCCGGGTGCCCAACCGGGTACAATTGGGCCCCCACCTGACCCAGGGTTTAGGCGCCGGCGCCAACCCGGAAATTGGCAGGCAGGCTTGTGAAGAAAGTCTGGAGGAGATCAAGCGCATCCTGGAAGTGAATACCAAAATGGCATTCATTACCGCGGGCATGGGCGGCGGTACCGGTACCGGCGGCGCACCCATCATCGCTAAAATTTGTAAAGAATTAGGCGTATTGACCGTGGGCATCGTAACCACGCCTTTTTCCTACGAAGGAAAGAAAAGGCAGTTGCAGGCCGAAGACGGTATCAGGAAACTGAAGCAGTATGTAGATACCCTGCTGGTGATCAGCAACGACAAACTGCGTCACCAGTTTGGTAACCTGAAAATGAAAGAAGCTTTTGCCAAGGCCGATAACGTACTAGCCACAGCCGCCAAATGTATCACCGACGTGATCAACAGCACCGGCCAGATCAACGTTGACTTTGCCGACGTATGCACCGTTATGAGAAATGGCGGTGTTGCTATATTGGGAAGCGGCGCCTGCGGTGGCGAAGACAGGGCGCTTCGTACCATCGAAGAGGCGCTGAACTCGCCATTGCTGAACGACAACGATATTCGTGGCGCCAAATGGATACTCATCAATATCAACTCTTCAGAAGGCGAGCATGAGTTTACCATGGACGAGGTAGAGGTGATACAGAACTACCTGCTGAGCCAGGCCGGCGAAGGCACCGATGTGATACTCGGTATGGGCTACGACAACAGCCTGGGCGACAAGATCGGCATCACCTTGATTGCTACCGGTTTCGAACACAAGGATCCCTTCAAAAAAGCCGAGGTGAAAAAACCGGAGCCGAAGAAGGAAGAAAAGATCGTGCTTACACTGGGCGAAAAACCCAAAAAAGAACAGCCGGCCGTCGAAAAGAAGGAGCCGCCCAAAGCGGATATCAAACCCGAGTTGGCGCCCAAGCTCATCGACTCGGAAAGCACCCAGTCTGCCAAACCGCTGGAACTGTTCAGCCAGGAGGCCGAGGAACAGGTTGTACACAATGAGGTGGATAAAAAAGATACGCAGGAAAGAATTGAATGGGTACTTTCGCAACCATCCGTTCCCGCAGACAAAAAGCCTGCACAACCAGTGCAGCAGCAACAGCAGCCATCTCAACAGCCGCAAAAAAATCAAAATAGTTCTTCGGTGTCTGCAGCATCCGGAGGATTCTTGGCCAAGCCAACCAATATATATGCAGAACCAGATTCACAAGAATCCATACCAGAACACTCGCCTGTGAAGGAACCAGTCGTGAATACCAATTCGAACCCGCCCAGGGAGGACAACCCTTCCGATGAGCTGCAACTGGTATTCAAGGATGACATTCCAGCGGCGGATGAGCCCGTGGCCCATCATACTCTGCCCCCTGTTGGTAATGGCGGAATTTCTGTTGAGGACCTGGCGATGCTAGACGAAGCAGAAGAACAAAAACGCCGTGCAGCAGAACGAATACAAAAATTGCGCAATTTGTCGTTCAACATCAATGCTGCTGACCCTAACAATGAGTTTGAGACTGTGCCGGCATACATCCGCCGCAATTTGGAACTGTATAATACCATTTCCAGTGTCGAGAACTTCTACAGTAATTACGAGGTGAAAACCGATGAGAACAATAAAACGCAAATTTCCACCCTCAATACTTTCCTGGATGGAAAGAAACCGGATTAAGGATTGTTGTTTTGTTATCTGTCCCCACATGTATTAAATCGATTGTGAAAACACAGCGATTGTTGTTTTTAGTTGTAATCCTCCCGATTTATTCGGGAGGATTTTTTATTCCTACCTTTATAGCATGAAAACCATTCTCATCACCGGTGGCACAGGTTTGATAGGCTCCGCGCTTTCCCAATTCCTCGCCGGTAAAGGATGCCAGGTCATTGTTCTATCAAGGCATCCCAAACAGGCTAACGGCAATATCAGCTATGCCGCCTGGGATCCCGCCAAACAAACCATCGACAACGCAGCTATACAAAAAGCAGATTATATCATTCATCTCGCAGGCGCCGGTGTAAATGATAAACGCTGGAGTAAAAAAAGAAAACGGGAGATACTCGACAGCCGTGTGCAAAGCGGTGAGCTTATTGTAAAAGCACTCACTGAAATTCCTAACCAGGTAAAAGCCGTGGTCAGTATATCGGGGATTGCCTGGTATGGCGATGATGCCAAACGCAAAGGAAAACCTGCCTTCACAGAAACAGATACCGCCGATGATGATTTCCTGGGGCAGGTATGTGTGCAATGGGAGGCAGCCATTCAACCGGTAGAAAGCCTGGGTAAACGCCTGGTGATATTTCGCTGTCCACCCGTATTTGCAAAGGAAGGAGGCGCCTTCAAGGAATTTAAAAGACCCGTGCAGTTTGGTATTGCCGCCATCCTTGGTAGTGGGCGCCAGGTGATTAGCTGGGTCCATATCGAAGACACGGTACGTATGTTTTGGTTTGCCATCGAAAACGAAAACATACAGGGTGTATATAATACCGCATCGCCTCAACCCATCACCAATAAGGATTTTACTTTGCAACTGGCGCAAAAAATGCGGGGTAAGAATTTTATTCCCATGTATGTGCCTGCATGGGCGCTGAAGCTGGCGCTGGGCGGCGTAAGTGTGGAAGTATTAAAAAGCGCTACCATCAGCAGCGAAAAGATCACACAGGCAGGTTTTCAGTTTTTGTATCCTTCAGTAGATGCCGCCCTGGATAACTTATAGATCATCTTTCTCAAACTTATAGGCAGTTAATACAAAGTAGGCCGCCAGGTAAATCAGCGCTACAATGGTAAGCGTAGTATAATCCGGCGCCGGCAACATCGGTATCTTTAGATTCTCCAGTACAGGCGTGGGTATCAACTCATCGGTGGATTGCAGAGGCATAAACCGGCCTGCGTTGTTTAAATAATAATTCATGATCGATTTGATCACATTCTCTATCACCACCGTGTACATAAAATAAATACCTATGGCCAAACCACCGCGTTTTACCAGTACCGCTATCAGCAAGGCCACCATAATATAACTAAGCGCCTGTAAAAAGAAATAACCTACAAAAACAAACTTTTCCAGGCTGAACGCTTCACTGCCCTCGGCAAAACCAAAAGCTGCTGCGGTGATCGTCACCGTAATGGTCGATAACACACTCAATGCTATGGCCAGCAACATTTTTGAAACAATAAAATCCCTTCTCGTCCATCCATCGATGATATTTTGCCTGTGTGTTTTATAACTGTATTCGTTGGTCACCGACATGATCACCACCAGGCCGGGAATAAATAACATAAAGCTGCTCACAAAAGCCGTCATTTGCCATACCATCGGGAACGAATAGGGTAGATGCCCCATCACCATCTGCGCCATATTTTTGGCCTGTTGTGAGGCCAGCGCCTCCTGGAAAGCCCGGAAAGTGATATAATTTACACCGGCAATGCTCACCAGGTACAGGCTCATCAAAATCCAGAATGCCCGGTAATTTTTCATTTTCATCCATTCCAGTTGCAGGCGTTGTACCATGACTATTTATTGTTTTGGGTAAGTTCAAAGAATTTTGTTTCGAGGCTCTTTTTACGCAACCGCAGGTGACTCAGCGTAATCCCCTTGTCAAAACAAAAGCGGTTCACCGATTCCAGCAGGGCGGTATTAGGCGCAAAGAAAAGCTCCACATGCTGCCCGTTCATTTTGGTATGCAATACACCCGGAAATTGTTGCAGGGTGGTTTGTAACAACGGCAGGTCCATGGCGCCGGCTTCCACTACATCTTCGGTCACGAGTATTTCATCTACATGCCCATGTGTGATCAGGCTGCCTTTTTGCAGAATGGCCACATGCGTACAAACCTTTTCCACCTCATCCAGCAGGTGACTGGCCATGATAATGGTTTTGCCTTGTTGGTTCAGCTTTTTGATCAGCTCCCGAATTTCTGCAATGCCTACCGGGTCCAACCCATTGGTGGGTTCATCAAATACCAGCACATCGGGATTGCCCAGCAGGCTGCTGGCTATGGCCAGCCTTTGTTTCATACCCAGCGAGTAGGTACTGAATCGTGAATGTTTGCGTTCATACAGGTTCACCAGCTTCAATACATGATCGATATCTTCATGGCCCCGTTTTTTGATGGTAGCCGCTATCTTCAAATTCTGTACGGCGTTCAGGTAATGATAAAAATTGGGTGTTTCCAGCAAAGTGCCTATTTGCCGCCGGTGCAGGTGGGTAGGGGCTTCATCGAATAATTGGTAGGTGCCCGAACTGGCTTTTAATACATCCATGATAATGCCCAGCAGGGTAGTTTTTCCACTGCCGTTGGGCCCCAGTATGCCATACACCGTGCCCTGGGGCACGCTGAACGATACATCTTTAAGGGCCTGGATGCGGCCATAGTTTTTGTGTAAGCGGTCTACGGTTAATATAGCCATATGGTTATGTGTCGTGGATAAAGGGGTAACGTTACAGGACTAACCATGTTTTTCATGGTACATACTCGAAAAATCACCCACCACCGCCCGGCCATGCGTAAACAGCAACCGGTGCAGCTTCAGCCCATCGATATCTTCCTGCAATACCTTCCGGTACCAGGGATTTAAGGTACCACCTTTTTCACCGGGCGCCACCGCGGCATCGTATTGAAAATGCGGATCGCAAATGGTGCCGCGCGGGTACATAATGCCGGGTGTAGCCCGCCCCCTGATGTCGAGGTCACTGGGATGGTCCAGCCCCAGGGTATGACCATATTCATGGGCAGCCGTGGTAGAGGTTTGTAACAGGTTGGACAATTTGAAATAACCCGTATTACAACCAATGCCGTCCACAAACGAAATATCGTTCATCGAAAATTCTTCTATCCTAAAAAAGTTGAAGCGGGGATTATCGTTGTACCATACCTTTTCGGGATCCAGGTCGGGCTCAAAAATACCATCGATATCAAAACGTACTTCGTATACTTCTCCCTTGATGGTCACTTTGGCCTTTGGTTCGTTCCAGTGCGTGCTGATGTCGTTGGCAATTTGGGTAGACAGTTCTTCCGAGGCGGCATCGCCATAAAAGAAAAGCACCGAATGAATCACCAGGGTGCCGGTGGAATTATGTAGTTCAGCTTCGCCCATCGACATGTAATTTACTAAAAACCAAAAGGCGCAGCATTTCTGCTACGCCTCTTTCTTCTCTCATGTGACTGCCTGTTTTTGTTAATTGCGGATAGGCTTTCCGCCTTTCAAAACACTTTGTATCCTTTCCAGGGTTTTCTTTTCGCCACAGAGCGACAGGAACGCTTCCCTTTCCAGGTCCAGTAAATATTGTTCGGTTACCTGCGTCGGCTCGCTCAGGTCGCCGCCGCACATAACATAAGCCAGTTTTTTGGCCACCACCACATCGTGATCGGTGGCATAACCTGCCCGCCACATACCATTGATGCCTGCGTACAAAGCACCCAGCGCCGAACGGCCCGGCACTTTGATATCGTTGCGTGGTACAGGCATCACATAACCGCTATTGTATATTTCGGTTACGCTGTTTTTGGCTTCGGTAATACGGCGGCCCTGGTTCATCACAATCTCGTCTCTTCCTTTGCGCAAAATACCCAGTTCAAATGCTTCATGGGCCGAGGTGGCCACCTTGGCGGTGGCTATGGTTAAAAAGCGGTTCTTTAATGTAATGGTCTCCGGCTCGTCTTCATGCATTTCGTCGGCAGCGCGTACTACAAATTCCTTGGTGCCACCACCACCGGGAATCAAACCCACACCCAGTTCCACCAGGCCTATATAGGTTTCGGCAGCCGGGCACACCTTGTCGGCATGCAGGCTCAGTTCGCAAGCCCCACCCAGCGCAAGGGCATGTGGCGCCACCACTACCGGCACCGCCGAATAACGGGCCCGCATCATGGTGTTCTGGAACATACGAATGGCCATATCCAGCTCGTCATACTCCTGTTCTACAGCAAGCATAAATATCATGCCTACATTGGCGCCGGCGCTGAAATTGGGGCTGTCGTTGGCAATCACCAGGCCTTTGTATTTTTCTTCGGCCAGGTTAATGCTTTTATTGATAGCCTCTATCACTTCGCCGCCAATACTGCCCATCTTGGTATTCCATTCCAGGCCCAGCACATCATCGCCCAGGTGATAGGTGCGGCAGGCGCTGTTTTTCCAAACCGTTTGGTTTTCGAAATGGCGCATCACGATAAATGCTTCGCCGCCCGGTAATGGTGTATAGGTTTTGCCGGCCACATCGTAATACAACCGTTTGCCGTTCTCTACTTTATAAAAAGTTTTGATACCCGCTTCCAGCATCTCGTTTACCCAACCTGCTACGGAGTATCCTGCTTCTTTCATTTTCTTTACCGTACTTTCCACACCCAATACATCCCAGCTTTCAAAAGCGCCGATCTCCCAGCCAAAGCCGGCCATCATGGCATCGTCTACACGATAGATATCATCCGATATTTCGGGTATGCGGTGCGAGATATAGGAGAACAGTCCATAATGAAAATGACGGTAAAATTCACCGGCCTTATCGCCGCCGGCAACCAGTGCCTTTAACCTGGTATACAGGTCGTCGATGGGTTTGGCGGTTTCTACGGTAGCAAATTTGGGTTTGCTGCGCAGTTTATATTCAAAGTCCTTGAGGTCGAGTGTGTAAATATCTTTCTCACCCTTCTTTTTGCGAAAGAATCCCTGGCCGGTTTTATCACCCAGCCAGTTATTGGCTACCATCTTTTCCAACCAGGCCGGGATGGTAAAGGTATCGCGGTGTTCGTCGTTGGGACAATTATCGTATACGCCTTTGGCCACTTTCACGAGGGTGTCTATACCTACCACATCGGCTGTGCGGAAGGTGGCCGATTTGGGACGGCCAATGATGGGACCAGTGAGTGCATCCACTTCATCGATCGTGAGTCCCAGTTTATCTACCAGTCCAAAAATGGCCATGATGCCATACACGCCAATGCGGTTGGCAATAAAGGCCGGCGTGTCTTTACACAACACCGTTGTTTTACCCAGGTACAGATCGCCGTACTGCATTAAAAAGTCTGTAACAGCAGGATCAGTGTCTTTGGTAGGTATTATTTCCAGCAACCGTAAATAACGCGGCGGGTTGAAAAAATGCGTGCCGCAGAAATGTTTTTTAAAATCATCGCTCCTGTCTTTGGTCATCAGGTGAATAGGAATACCCGATGTATTGGAGGTAATGAGTGTTCCCGGCTTGCGGTATTTTTCTACTTCGGTAAATATCTGTTGTTTGATGTCGAGCCTTTCCACCACCACTTCAATGATCCAGTCGCAGCTGGCGATTTCCTTCATGTTATCGGTGAAGTTGCCCGTGGTGATTCGCTTTACAACATCTTTGGTATATACAGGAGAAGGATTGCTTTTGATGGCAGCTTGCAAGGCATCGTTGACGAGTTTGTTGCGGGCTTGTTTGTTGTTGTTGTCGGCAGCTTCTTTCGGCACCATATCCAATAACAACACCTGTATCCCGATGCCTGCAAAATGACAGGCAATCCGGGATCCCATGACCCCGCTCCCCAACACAGCTACTTTTTTAATGATTCGTTTAGTCATAAAAAATAGTTAGCTAAACAACTATTTTCAAAGATAACACAATTTCCCATGCCACCAACAGCTTTTCACAATAACATTTAATATCTTGGTCCGAAGCGGGTACTAAATTATTGTCAATCATGCGCGACCACGCCCTTAAAATATTTACTGCCGCTGTACGGGCAGTTCAACCCCAGCAACTGTTGCACCGCCATATGCAATGGCAAAACGATCAATTGCGGCTTGGTAACCAGGTGTTTGATACCGGTAATTTCGATCAGGTATATGTTATCGGTGCGGGTAAGGCCAGCGCGGCCATGGCCCGCGAAGCTGAGCTCATTTTGGGCAGCCGCCTCACGGAAGGGATCATTGTTACAAAATACGATCATGGTGTTCGCTTAAAACAAATTGAATGTATCGAGGCCGGGCATCCAGTGCCCGATGAGAACAGCGTGCAGGCCGGACGTGAGATTATCCGGCTGTTAAAAAAGGCCGGCGAAAAAGATATAGTCATATCCCTGTTAAGCGGGGGCGCTTCTGCTTTGTTGATCGATTGTCCGCCGGGTGTATTGTTGCCCGATCTGCAACAGGTATTCAACGGGCTGTTGCAATGCGGCGCCACCATCCAGGAAATGAATACGGTACGAAAACATCTATCGGCCGGAATCAAAGGAGGGCAACTGGTGCGTACTGCCTGGCCGGCCACGCTGGTGAGTTTGATCTTAAGCGATGTGGTGGGCGACCCGTTAGATATTATAGCCAGCGGCCCCACGGTAGGGGATAGCTCCACCTTTACACAGGTATGGGAGATCTTAAGAAAGTATCAATTAACCGAGTCGCTACCGGTGAATATCATACGCTGGTTACAACTGGGTTTGAATAAACAGATAGAAGAAACACCCAAACCCGGCGATGAAGTGTTTAGTAAAACACATAACCTGCTTATTGGCACCAACCGCATTGCGCTGGAAGCAGCGGCGGATGCAGCACGGGCCCTGCGGTATGAACCGGTGATCATGACAGATACCTTACAGGGCGAGGCCAGGGACAAGGCACAGGAACTGGTACAAACCATACAAACATATAAAGGTCAGCGGCCGGTATGTTTACTCATGGGTGGCGAAACAACTGTGACTATTAAAAACAAAGGCAAGGGCGGCCGCAACCAGGAATTTGTACTGGCTGCTGTTGCCGCCCTTGAAAAATCAGGTATGGATGAAATACCGGTGATATTAAGCGCCGGTACCGATGGTACCGACGGACCAACGGATGCCGCCGGCGCGGTAGCAGATGCCGATGTGCTGCAAACTGCAAAAAGGTTGGGTTTGCATGCAGACAGTTACCTGGAACAAAACGATTCCTACCACTTTTTTAAAAAAGCCGGCGGACAGATCATTACCGGTCCCACCCAAACAAACGTTATGGATATTGTAGTTACCTTGCTGCCGTAGCAACGGCGCTCCAGTCTACATGCGCCTGGCCGTTATCTACCAGGTACTGCATATGCTGTTGCAACAAGCTGGCCAGCGGCGCAGGCTGTTGTAATTGCCTGGCCTGTTCGTTCACCAGCTTCATATCCTTCAATCCCAATTGCGCAGTAAAGGCTGCCGGTTCAAAGGCCTTGTTTACAATAGTGGCTCCGTAGTTAATATAGATGGGACTATTAAAAAGCGTTTGTGTAAAGAAACTCCACATTTTTTCTTTGTCCAGCCCGGCTTTCTCTGCCATACCCACACTTTCTCCTATTGCCTCCATAGCTGCCGCGATCATAAAATTGCCGCACAACTTAATGGTATTGGCTGCTGTAATTGTATCTCCGAAATCCCAAACACCGGCTCCGCCGGCATCTTTCAAAACAGGCTCGGCCAACTTGCGGATCTTTTCCTCACCCGACAACACAAAATTCAGCTTCTTTGCCCGTGCTGCCTCCGGTCGTCCAAACACCGGCGCCGCCAGGTAATGCAATCCTTTTTCTGTGTGCAGTTTATTCAATTCTTCAGCTGTTTGTGGCAATATGGTACTCATGGATACATGAATACCACCGGGCTTCATACTGGTCAACAATTCTTCCGATACGCTTTTTAAAGCAGCATCATCCGAAACGATCGTCAATATGATATCACATTCCCCGGCAAGCGCCTTTACTGATGGGTAGGCTTTGGCGCCTTTATCTGTCAGGGCTTTTGTTTTGGAAGCAGTGCGGTTATATACCGCCAGTTCTCTTCCGCTACCAACTATATTTTCTGCAATAACAGCGCCCAGGTTGCCCAGGCCAATAAATCCGGTCTTCATGGCTAAAAATTTTTTCTAACTAACACCAGAGCCATTGTCAATGTTCGAATCAGGATTTACAAAATGCAGCTTGCCGCTTTTGTCTTCGGCCATCAATATCATGCCGTTGCTTTCAATTCCGCGCATTTTGCGTGGCGCCAGGTTGGCTACCACCACTACCTGTTTACCAACGATGCCTTCGGGTGTAAAATGCTGTGCAATACCCGATACAATGGTGCGGGTTTCAAAACCGAGGTCTACCTGCAGCTTCAGCAGTTTATCGGCCTTGGGTACTTTTTCGGCTGCGGTTATAGTGCCTACACGCAGATCGAGTTTGGCAAAGTCGTCGTATTGAATCTGAGGTCTGATGTCTGAAGTCTGAGGTCCGGTGTTTGTATTTTCCGACTTCTGACTTCCGGCTTCTGACTTCGGTTGTACCAATCCCGATTTCAGTTTTTGTATCTGCGCTTCTATTTCTTCATTCTCTATTTTCCTGAAAAGCAATTCAGGGGCACGCAGACTATAACCTACGCTCAGTAATTTGGTTTTGCCTGCATTTTCCCATTCCAGCATCTTATCCACCACCTTCATCATGTGCTGCATTTTTTTGCCGGTAGCAGGCAGGAAAGGATGAATGAGGATTGCCAGGTTGGCTGTTAACTGCAGGCATATATGCAAACAGTTATCGATAAGTTTTTGTGCATGGGGATCTTCTGCAAGCCTTTTGGCCACGATCCAGGGTTCTTTTTCCTGCATGTATTTGTTGCCCTTTCTGGCCAGGTCGATCACTTCAAACAAGGCATCCCTGAACTTGAAGTTTTCCAGGTTGTTTTCAACCCGTTGTTTGGTGGCTTCAAATTCTGCTAACAGCGTTTTATCTGTTTCATCCAGGATATCGTTATGCAGGGGCGGCACTTTGCCTCCGCATAATTTATGCATCAGCACAAAGGCGCGGTTTACAAAATTGCCGAAAATAGATACCAGTTCGCTGTTATTGCGGTCCTGGAAATCTTTCCAGGTAAAATCATTGTCCTTGGTTTCGGGCGCATTGCTGCACAAAACATAACGCAATACATCTTCACAACCGGGAAAGTCCTTGATATATTCATGTACCCATACCGCCCAGTTACGGCTGGTAGAAACTTTATCGCCCTCGATATTCAAAAACTCGTTGGCCGGTACATTATCGGGCAGCACAAAATTGCCATGGGCCTTTAGCATGGCCGGGAATATGATGCAGTGGAATACAATATTGTCCTTACCAATAAAATGCACCAGTTTGGTATCTTCCTTACACCAGTAATCGGCCCATTGGTCGGTAAGTTCCTTGGTAGCAGAAATATAACCGATAGGCGCATCAAACCATACATATAACACCTTGCCTTCGGCATCGGGCAGGGGTACCTTTACACCCCAGTTGCTGTCGCGTGTCATGGCGCGGCTTTGCAGGCCATTGTCCAGCCAGCTTTTGCATTGCCCGTATACGTTATTTTTCCAGTCCTTATGTTCTTCCAGTACCCAATGTTTTAAAAAGCCTTCGTAGTTCTGTAATGGAAAATACCAGTGTTTGGTTTTCCGTTTTACAGGAATAGCATCGCTCAGGGTGCTGCGCGGGTTACCCAACTGGTCGGGACTGAGTGAAGAGCCGCAGCGCTCGCACTGGTCGCCATAGGCGTTGGGGTTACCGCATACCGGGCAGGTGCCGGTGATATAGCGGTCGGCCAGGAAGGTATTTGTTTTTTCATCGTAATACTGTTCCGTTTCCTTTTCTTCAAAAAGGCCGTCGTCGTAGAGCTTTTTGAAGAAAGCGGCCGATGTTTCGTGGTGTATTTTATTGGAAGTGCGGGAGTAAATGTCGAAGGAAATGCCCATCTGTTCGAAGCTTTCCTTGATCAGTGCATGGTATTTATCTACAATTTGTTGGGGGCTAACGCCTTCTTTCATGGCCCTGATGGTGATGGGTACGCCGTGTTCGTCGCTGCCGCCTATAAACTTGATGTCGCGTTTTTGGGCGCGTTGGTAACGCACGTAAATATCTGCCGGTAAGTAACAGCCTGCCAGGTGACCGATGTGCACCGGTCCGTTGGCATATGGTAATGCCGCGGTAACTAAAATTCGCTTAAAGTTTGTCATTGTCTGCAAAAATAACCATTCGGCGGCAAGAGATAAAATTGCGGGAATTGCTAATTTATTGGGGAAACTGCCGTTGGTGGTGGTTAATGGCTGGCTTCCGGTTCAGTCTTGAACAGGTACTTCATCACCAGGAAAAAGAAACCAAACACATTGGCTGTTGTGGTGGAAATGAGGGTAACCAAAACGGTATCGGACAATTTCATCAATTCAAGCCCCGAAAAACCGATAATAACCAGAACAATTGAAATCCACGTGCAGGTTAAAATGAAAGTATTCCTGGCATATTGTTTTCGCTGCCGGTTATTATCCTGCAATGTTTCCAGGTAAGCCCTCCTTATATCCAGCTCCACCTGGTCTTTTACAAAAGACAACTCATCCTGGTACGTTTTTGTATCGGGTGCGTTTTGAATTTGTTCTTCCAGTTTATTCAGATCAGGATTGGCCATTGACCTTGCCATTTGGGTACAGGAAATGGGTAAAATAATCTTTGATAATGGTATCTTCTATAGGAATTTCTACAAAACCATCCTTGTATACCGTTTGCCAGGGCGATCCATCGATATGCGTCCAATCGGAAAGCTTGGCCGCACTTAATTTATGGGTAAGTTGCCAGGTAAAATCAATAGCGTCTTTCGCGCTGTCAGAGATCCGGGAATCTTCTACCTGGTCAAAATCCCGGAATTTAACCAGCCCGGTATCTACAATGGCATTGCTTCCATACAACTTATAATCCTGGTAAATAACCGGTACCACCGGACCAAATTTCCAGGCCTGCACCTGGTCGTTAATAAGCGGCTCACCATATTTGGCAAGATGATATCCATGGGCTATATAAACCATTTTCTGGAGCTTCATTTGAGTAAGATAGTTATGCTCCCTGATAGCCCGCTTTACAAAAAGAGCCGCGATTACTGATGCCGGATACGCCATAGCCAATCAACAAATAGTTCTACCAAATGTACAACTTTTCTTTAGAAACTAAAATTTTTAGTACACATTCGCCCATGATTAACAACTTATCATCTATTTCCATATATTCACCCAGGTACTAAAACTACAGCATGAACCGTAAAAAATTCCTGTCGTCCCTGGTTGTAGCGGGTGCTGCCGTCCCCGGTCTGGCTTATACAACGCTTCCTGAACTCGACCTTTCGCCGGCGCCCATTCTTCCCAAATACCTTCGTCCCGGCGATACCATCGGCATTACCTGCCCCGCAGGTTATATCACCGAAGAGCAAATACAACCTGCCCGCCTGCAAATGCTGGATTGGGGTTTTTCCGTTCAGGTAGGCGATACCGTGGGTAAAAAAGACTTTACCTTCGGCGGTACCGATGAAGAGCGTGCCCGTGATTTCCAGGCCATGCTCGACGATCCAAAAATAAAAGCCATTATGTGCGCCCGCGGCGGTTATGGGTTTGTGCGTATCATCGATCAACTGGACTTTACGAAATTTACCGCCCAGCCAAAATGGATCATTGGCTTTAGCGATGTAACGGTATTGCATTGCCACCTCAACCGCAACTACGGCATTGCCTCCATCCATTCGAAAATGTGTAACAGTTTTCCCGACGACTGGAACAAGGCCGAACCGATACAGGTAGACACCATTCTTTCTATCAAACAGGCATTGATGGGTGAAAAGTTGAAATACCCCATCGCCATTCATCCCCAAAATAAATTAGGCAGGGCAGAGGGTACCCTGGTGGGCGGCAATCTTAAAACCATCGAAACCCTGGCCGGCTCCAAATCCGATCTGCGCACTACAGATAAGATCCTTTTTGTGGAAGATACCGGCGAATACCTCTACAGCATCGACCGCATGTTCTGGAACCTGAAACGTACCGGCAAACTCAAAGACCTGGCAGGCCTGATCGTGGGTGGGTTTAAAGTAAAACCCGATGACCCCGGCGAAGAATTCGGCCGCACGGTTCAGCAAATAGTTTTGGAAAAAGTGCAGCACTATAAATACCCCGTTTGTTTCGACTTCCCCGTTGGGCATCAGCGAAATAATTTTGCGTTGAAGTGCGGGGTGAGGCATAGGTTGGTGGTGGGTGACAACGAAGTGTCGCTAAAAGAGATTTGATAGTTTCCCTGTTTTTAAGATATTCGTGCATGATCAAAATTCCTCCCTACCTGCGTCCCGGCCAAACCATTGCACTGGTTTGCCCTGCCGGCTTTATGAAAATGGAGAAAGCACAAACCTGCATCGATATCCTGCAGCAATGGGGCTACCGGGTAAAAACAGGCGCTACCCTGGGCAGCAATTCCCCCACCTATTTCTCGGGCACAGATGAAGAACGCCTCAACGACTTCCAGCAAATGCTCGACGACGACGAAGTGCACGCCATACTCTGCGCCCGCGGCGGCTATGGTCTTACCCGCATCATCGACGGCATCAACTTCAAAAAATATAAAAAACGTCCCAAGTGGATCATCGGCTTCAGCGACATTACGGTATTGCATGCCCATATTTATACCAACTACGGCATCAGCACCCTGCACGCACCCATGGCCGGCGCCTTCAACGAAGAAGGGTATAAAAATGAATTTGTGCAGTCGTTAAAAAACGTACTCGAAGGAAAAAAAATAAAGTATGAGTGCCCGGTGCACGAATTCAATAAAAAAGGCGAAGCCATAGGTGAACTGGTTGGCGGTAACCTGGCCCTGCTTGCCCACCTCATAGGCACGCCCTCCGATATAAAAACCAAAGGCCGCATACTTTTTCTTGAAGACGTAGGCGAATACCTGTACAATATCGATCGCATGTTACGGCAACTCAAGCGCAGCGGCAAACTGGAAAAACTGGCGGGCTTAATTATCGGTGGCTTTTCTGAATCGAAAGATACCGAGCGCCCCTTTGGACAGGACGCCTATGAAATCATACACGACATTGTAAAAGAATACGATTACCCGGTTTGTTTTGGCTTTCCCGTTAGCCATGAAAAAGAAAATTATGCATTAAAAGTTGGGGTAGGGTACAAACTAAAAGTAGGCAAGTCGAAAGTGAGCCTGGAAGAGTAAAATGGTTGCGGTGGTGGAAGCAGCGGAGGCGATTGATTAATTCTCTATTTTTGATAGATAATCTCTATCTATGACCTTTGTGCAACTCGAATACATAGTAGCTGTTGACACTTACCGGCACTTTGCCACCGCCGCCGAACATTGTTTTGTGACCCAGCCCACCCTCAGCATGCAGGTGCAAAAACTCGAAGAAGAACTGGGTGTAAAACTCTTCGATCGCAGCAAACAGCCGGTTGTACCCACCGAGGTAGGCGTAGAGATCATCGAACAGGCGCGCCGCATTCTTTCCGAAAAAAACGTGATACACGAGCTGGTGCAAACCAAAAAAGGCATTATCACCGGTGAACTGCGCATTGGCATCATTCCCACGCTGGCGCCCTACCTGCTTCCTTTATTTGTTCAAAGTTTCTCCAAAAAATACCCGCATATCAAACTCATCGTACAGGAAATGATGACCGAGTTCATCATCACCCGCCTGCGCGAAGGCCGTATAGACGTGGGTATATTGGTGACGCCCCTGCAGGAAAAGGGTATCAAAGAGCACGTGCTGTTTTACGAAGAACTGCTGGCCTATGTATCCAAAAAGAATACAGCCTATAAAAAAACCTATGTGCTGCCGCAGGACATTGACCCCGAAAAATTATGGCTGATGGAAGAAGGCCATTGTTTCCGCTCGCAGATTGTAAACCTCTGCGAGTTGCGCAAAAATAGTGAAATGGGCAGCCACTTCGAATATGAGGCCGGCAGCATAGAAACCCTGCGTCGTATGGTAGAGATGTACGACGGCATCACCATCATTCCCGAACTCACCACCCTCGATTTAAGCGCCCGCCAGTTGCAATTGATCAGGCACTTTAAAAAACCTGCGCCCATGCGCGAAGTAAGCCTGGTAGTGCATCGTGATTTTGTAAAGAAAAGACTGATCGAAGCCCTGCGCCAGCAGATACTGGAAGCCATACCGGAAAAGATCAGGCAGAATAAAGATCAATATGTGGTGCCGGTTTAACGCAACAGTGAATCCAGCTTTTGCCTATACTGTGGAAATTGCTGGAGATCGTTATGATGCGCATCCTCGATGGTTATAAACTCATCACCCGGTTTCAAAAACGGCTTTAACTTTTTGCTGTTACGGAAGGGAATGGTGGAGTCGTCTTCACCATGAAAAATGATCACCGGCGTAGATATATTTTGCAGGTACTGGTAAACAGGCAGCTTAAAATGTATCATGGTATTGGTAGGATAAATGGGCAGCAAACGGCTGTCGATAATAGAAGGCCAGCTATAATACGGTGCTTCCAGTACCAGCGCCTTGCTATTGCGTATAGATGCCAGTTGGCTGGCAATACCCGTACCCAGCGATTTGCCATAAATGATGATGCTGTCAGCAGCATACCGCGCCCGCGCCAGTTTATAAAACACCAATGCCCAATCGTATAACCGTTGTTCGGTAAATTCTCCCGTACTTTTTCCATAACCCGGGTAATCGATCATCCAGCAATGATAGCCGCGTTCGGTAAAATCCTTCGCAGCCGGGGCGTATCGCTCTATACCTTTTTTGTTGCCATGAAAATACAGCACCACCCCTTTGGCAGCGGCCGAATCTTTTGCGTGAAATTGAACAATGTTAATATTGGAACCGGCATTCCAGGCCAGGTTCAATTCGGTAAAAGGCTGGTTGAATGTATAGGTATGATCAGCAGGCAGGGGTTCGGGCCGGAACATGATGGTGCTCTGCAGGTAATAAATGGCAATACCACCCAGGCAATAGATCAGCACAACCAGTTTCAGCCAGCGAAAGATGATTCTTTTCATAATTGCTCTTCTGTATCGAATATCCGCTTCAGGTTAAGATTGGGTACCGGCGCTACAATGAGCGGGAATTTCTCGATGGTCACATTGCTCACATCCAAACCAAAACCCCTTTCTTCCGATAAACTGTATTCCTTCAGCATAAAATACAGGCGCATGATCATTTTTTCGAAGAAGGGCAGCTCGATGTCCTGGCTCAGGTATTTTTCCATCACAATAAACTGGAAGTCGCCCACCACGTTGTTACGCTCCAGGCTTTCGTAGCGGCTGGTAATGTTCACTTCCTTATTGGCCACCAGGTCGGCCACCACCTTCCTGAACATGAGGTTGATCTTGGGTTCCATGCGAAAACCCAGCCTGAATTCTACGCGTATGATATCGTTGGGTATGATATGATCTACTACGTACTCGCAGGTATAGGGATCGTCCAGCGTGTCTACATGCACAAACCAGTAAATATCCGCCCTTTTGGGTTTCTTATTCAGTATAGAATAAATGATCTTATGCTCAATTTCTTTGGGGTTGTTGGCGCTGGTCAGGTAAACCAGGTGTGTGGCATATTTGGGAACGGTTTTGTCGTTGCTCAGTTCCTGTATCTGTGGTATGTAATGGTCCAGCCGCACAAATTCCACGTAGCGGTTCTTGATCTTGCGGCTGCGGTACCAGATATACATTACCATAAACAGCGCGCCGCCTGCCAGCAGGGTCATATAACCGCCGTGCGGGAACTTGTCGAGGTTGGCAAACATGAACGATAGTTCGATGGTAAGGTATACGATCAGGAACAGGTAGATCCAGCCGGGTTTGGTACGGCGCGACACCAGGTAGTTGGCAAACAGGATGGTGGTAGCTACCATACACATAGTGATGGCGAGCCCGTAAGCCGCCTCCATATTGGAGGCTTTTTTGAAATACAGCACCATGCCTATACAGCCCAGGAACTGCATCACGTTCACGCCGGGAATATACAACTGCCCCCTTTCTTCGGTGGGATAGTTAATCTTTAATTTAGGCCACAGGTTCAGCCGCATGGCTTCACTGATAAGGGTGAATGAGCCACTGATCAATGCCTGGCTGGCAATGATGGCGGCGGTGGTGGCAATGAATATACCGGGTATCACAAACCAGTTGGGCATGATGAGGTAAAAAGGATTGAAACCGGCACCGATCATATCGGAGGTAATGGTTTGGCCGCGGTAAGTGGCCAGCATATAGGCGCCCTGCCCCAGGTAGTTCAATATCAGGCAGCATTTTACAAATATCCAGGTGTACCGGATATTGGTCCGGCCGCAATGGCCCATATCGCTGTACAGCGCTTCGGCGCCGGTGGTACACAGGAAAACGCCGCCCAGAATCCAGAACCCTTTCGGGTAGTTGGTGAGCAACTCGATGGCATACCAGGGGTTGAAAGCCTTGAAAATATGCAGGTCATCGGCCAGGTGGGAAATACCCAGTATGGCCAGCATCAGGAACCAGCCAAACATCACCGGACCAAACAGCTTGCCAATGGAAGCTGTTCCGAACTGCTGCATGAAAAACAATACGCTGATAAGCGCTATTACAATGTAAACGATGGTTTTATCGGGTATATGCCCGATGCCGTTGATATTTCGTAAACCTTCCACGGCCGAGGTCACCGAAATAGGAGGGGTGATCATGCCGTCGGCCAGCAGAGCGGCGCCCCCCAGCATGGCAGGTATCACTAGCCATCGTTTTTGACGCCTTACCAGGGCAAACAACGAAAAAATACCGCCTTCCCCACGATTATCGGCCTGTAAAGTGAGTACTACATATTTGATGGTGGTTTGCAGGGTGAGCGTCCAGATGATGCAGGAGAGGGAGCCTATGATCAGCATTTCATCAATCACCCGGCCGCTTGTAATCGCATTCAGAACATACAATGGAGAAGTACCGATATCCCCGAATATAATCCCTAACGCAATAAGTAAGGTGGCGACAGTTACTTTATTAGTTTGTTTGCCCACGGTAGTATGCTTATCCCGTAATCAGAGGGTGTTAATAGTTTAAAAAAAATGATGGCACCGGGTAAAACCACCCAGCGCCTGAACAAAGGTATACGGAAAAAAACTAATTAACCATGTTTTTGAATTTGAAGTCAGAGGTCGGAAGTCGGAGGTCGGAAAATAGAGTACCTTCCGACTTCTGACCTCCGACTTCCGACTTCTGGCCTCCGACTTCCGACCTCTGACTTCGCCTCCGACGTAAATTATACCGGTTTGGTTGCTTGAATTTCAATAAAATATAGCATTAAATTTGGATGGAAAGTTTGGGCACAAGTAGTACAATATGTAAATTGGCATACAACATGCATTGCAGCACTATGATGAAGATCATAAAAAAACACCTGTTCTTTTGGACGCTCGCCATCCTGGTTCAGGCATTGATTCCCCTGGTTACCTCTGCACAAAGGATCACCTATTCCGAACCTGAAAGAGAAGACAGCCGTCGCACCGATTTTGAGATCATCGGAAAAATAGGCAGCAACATCCTCATATTTAAGAACAACCGTAACGATAACGCTATCAGCGTGTACAACAACGAAATGAAGCTGATGGAGCGCGTGAAACTGAACTATATGGACGACCGGTGGATCAATGTGGACTTTGTTCCCTATTCCAACCACTGTTGGATGATCTACCAGGTTCAGCGCAAAAGCATTGTATACTGCATGGCCGTCAAGCTCGACCAGAACGCTAAACGGCTTACCGATCCCATCGAGCTGGATACTACCCGTATCGGCTGGGCCGCCAACAATAAGATCTACACCACGCTCTACAGCGACGACAAGCAAAAGATCATGGTGTTCAAGATCAACAACCGCAATCCCAAGAACTTCGTTTTTACCACATTGCTGTTCGACGCCGACATGCAAAAACAGAACAGGCACCAGTTGAACATGCCCATGGAAGAAAGGAACGATTATTTTACCGACTTCCTGCTGGATAATGACGGTGATATGGTTTTCGGCAAGTTCGTGCGCAAGAATGGCAGCGATTACATCTCCAATGTGAAACTGATCATCAAAAAAGCCAATGAAGAGAAGTTTTATATAAAGGAAATGAACAAGAGCGAAAAGGTTTTGGATGAAGTGCGGATCAAAATAGACAATACCAACAGGCGCTACCTGTTCACCGCCCTGTATTATAAACAGAAAAGGGGTAATGTGGAAGGCCTGTATTCACTAATCTGGGACAAACAGGCCGACTCGGTGCACAAGGAAAGCATGCTGGCCTTTAACGACGATCTGCGCCGCCAGGCCAAGGGCCCCGATGCCAACCTGCGCATTTCCTTTAATGATTATTTTATCAATGATATCATCGTTCGTAAAGATGGGGGCTATCTCATCACGGCTGAATCGATGTATACCACTTCCCGCGGCGGTGCGTTTAACCGCTGGGATTATATGTACTGGAACAATCCCTGGTCATCGCCGATGGATTATTATTACTGGTCGCCTTATTACAGTCCCTGGCGCTCGCCCTGGAACCGTTGGGGCGGCTCTTCGGCTACGCGTTACCATGCCGAAAACATTATGATCCTTTCATTCGATAAGGACGAAAACCTGCAATGGAGCAATGTGATCTCCAAAACCCAGTTCGACGATGAAACCGATGCGCTGGTTTCACATTCGCTGATGAATACCGGCGGCGAGCTGCATTTCCTGTTCAACTTATACGAACGCCGTACCTTGCTGCTCAACGATCACAGCATTGGTCCTGATGGGAAGATCACCAGGCACCCAACGCTCAAAAACCTGGAGCGTGGTGTAGAGTTCATGCCGCGTTTGGGTAAACAGGTGAGCGCCGGTTCCATGATTGTTCCCTGCCAATACCGAAACTATCTTACTTTCGCCAAAATTGATTTCTAATCAACTACTGTTTGTGTGACTGGAATCTTTAAACAAAAAAGCTCCGGCAACATACTTTTGTTGCTGGTTTATGGGTTGATATTGAAATTCAACCTGTTTTTACATCCATCCGGGCCTTTGCAACAACCGGAAGACCATTTTTTATATACCGTACTCGTTACCTCCCTGCAACCGTTAAACATTCCGCCTGTACTGTATATACTGATGGCTTTTTTGTTGTTGTACAGCCAGGCCATGTTGTTTACCCGGATAATCAATACACAAAAGCTGCTGCCCAGGCCCAATTACCTGCCGGCCATGGCGCACCTGCTCACCACTTCACTCTTTGTAGACTGGAATTATTTTTCGGCGCCGCTGCTGGTAAACAGCTTTATGATCTGGATCTTTTACCGTATGATCACGCTGCCGAATACCAATAAACCGGCGGCAGTGATCTTTAATATCGGTGTGCTGATAGGTATTGTGACCCTGTTGTACCGGCCGGCCATTGTATTTGTGGCGTTGGTATTGCTGGCCATGTTCATCATGCGGCCTTTCCGTTTGCGTGAGTGGGCGATATGCCTGGTGGGCATTACCATGCCGTATTATTTTTTGGCGTTGGTGATGTACCTGGTAGATAAATGGGATTGGAACAAGATCAAACCTGTGATCAGCATTACGCTGCCTGCTATGCCTTCTTCTATGTATACTACCGCCAGTATTGTAATGCTGGTGTTGCCTTTTGTGATAGGGGGGTATTTTGTTCAGGCCAACCTGAACAAAATGTATATTCATGTGAGGAAGAGTTGGAGTTTGTTGTTGTTGTATATGATCATGGCCATGCTGGTGATATTGATTGATGGGGGCACCAACTATGTGAGTTGGTTATTATGTTCCGTGCCGTTGACGGCATTTCATGCTGCCACCTATTTTTATCCCAACTCGGCACGTTTTCCTTCTATCATTCACTGGGCCTTGTTTGGGTATGCGATTTATGTGAATTATTTCTTGTTTTGATAAGAATTTTATTATATTTGTATCGGAAAGTCCTACGGGACGTTCCACCAGGCAGTCCCAAAAGGACTGCTTCGTATTTTATACAAAATCTGATCTTTTAAAGCAATAGTATACTCCATTCATTTTGAACTCGAGGGTATTTAATGTAGTATGGATTGCGAACCTCCCTTTAGCAATACTCTTAAGTCGTGTAACATCGAATTCTTCTTGTAATCGTATGATCACGTCATTTGCCTGGCCATGTGCAAACCTGATGTTATTACCTATTTTGTTAGGATGAAGGGTGCCGGTGGGCGTTTTTATTTCGGTGAATCGGCCGTCGATTTTTAAATCAGGGCACTTTCTGTCTTTGACACCCTTAAATATGATGTCCCTTAGAGGATCATCAATATTCAAAATAGGCAGGATATGTACAATGCATCCTATTGATGCTTTATCAATAGACACTTCTAAAATTTCATGATGGTCTTTACCAAACGTGTCAACAAGTGTATGCCGGTAAATCTTTCCACCCGTTTCATGCGAAAAAATCAATTCAAATCCATCAGTCGTTATTCCCTGATCCTCCCGAACGATCAGTTCCTCGTTCCCGTTATTCATAGGCAGCAGTTAGTTAGTTTTCATATGTATCTATCATTTGCAAATCTAGCTATTTGCCCATTCATATAAATATTTTTATGCATATCATAAATAAATAGCACCCAAACAATTCGTATCTTTGCACCTCATTTAAAAACCCGCTATGAAGTTTGGTGTTGTTGTATTCCCCGGCTCCAATTGTGATCGCGATATGCAGGACGCCCTGCAAAACGACCTGAATCAGGAAGTCATCATGTTATGGCATAAGGATAAAGACCTCAGCATGTTCTCCACCGAAGACTGCATCGTGCTCCCCGGTGGGTTCAGCTACGGCGATTACCTGCGTTGCGGCGCCATTGCCCGCTTCAGCCCCATGATGCAAAGCGTGATCGAATTCGCCAACAAAGGCGGCAAAGTGCTGGGTGTTTGCAACGGCTTCCAGATCCTCTGCGAATCGCACCTGTTACCGGGCGTTTTACTCCGCAACGCCAACCAGCAATTCATTTGTAAGAATGTATGGCTCAAAGGGGTAGGAGCCGAAAGAGCGCTGAAAATACCCATCGCCCACGGCGAAGGCCGCTACCATGCCGATGCCGCTACCCTCGATAAACTCGAAGAAAACGGCCAGGTGATTTATCGCTACTGCAACGAACAGTGCGAAATAACCCCCGAAGCCAACTACAACGGCGCCTCCCGCAATATTGCCGGTATCCGCAATGAACAGGGCAATGTATTTGGCATGATGCCCCACCCTGAAAGGGCTACCAACGCCGCCCTGGGCAATACCGATGGCCGCATTGTGCTGCAGTCGTTGATTATGAACGCAAACCAGGGGTTAATAAAGGAAAATAGCACGTTGGTCAATTTTTAAAAAAATATTAGGATAAAAACTTAGACTTTTGGGATAGATAATTGTTTCTAGTTAAGAGGCAATTTAAAAGTCTAATTATAACTAATATGAAGGCATTCTTACTCACTCTTTTTGTAGCAGCCGGCAGTCTGGTAGCCACGGCACAATCCAACAAAGAGGTATCCTGGACGTTTTCCGCTAAAAAAATAGCCGATAAAACCTACGAAGTACACCTGACCGCCAAATTGAATGGCGATTGGCATATATATGCGCAAAATGTGGGTGTAGATGGCCCTATTCCCACTACCTTTACCTTTACAAAGAACCCATTGCTTTCGCTGGATGGAAAAGTGAAAGAGAAAGGTAAAGTGGTCAAAAAAAATGAGGAAGTATGGGGCGGTGTGGTAAGTTATTATGAAAATACCGTCGACTTCGTTCAGACAGTTAAAATAAAAGGTTCCGCAAAAACCAACCTGGCCGGTAAGGTTGAATACATGGTTTGTAACGAAGAAAAATGCCTGCCTCCCGCCGAAACACCATTTTCCATCGCCATCGGAGGATAATACAACAGTGTAAGCGAGAAAAATATTTAACAAAACGGGTTCTTGTCAGAATCCGTTTGTTTTTTACTATTATATTATGAGAAATTTACTACAAAGCTGCTTTTTGTTTCTTTTGCTGGCTTCAGGTGTAGCTAAAGGTCAGGACGCTGTTGCTTACAAATGGGAGGTAACCAGCAAAAGAATACAACCGAATGTGTATGAGTTGACTTTTACAACCAATGGTAATCAACTCTGGCAGTTATATGGTCCAAATGAGGTTATCAGTGATGTACCCGCCGTAGAGCTGCAATTCGGCGATTCGTCGGTTTCTGTTCAAAAACCCTTTAAAGAAACAGGCGAGAGCAAAGCCATACAGAGCGCGATCTTCGATAATGCTTCTTTTAAAGTATATGAAGGCCCGGCTTCATTTGTAGCCACAGTTACCTTTAGTGGTACTGTACCCGCCGAATTGCTGGGTACCTTTCAATATACTTATGGAAAAGGGGACGAGTTTTATCCGCTGAACCCCTATTCATTCACCGTACCCCTCGAAGGTGGGGTAGCGGCTGCATCAAAGATCAAAGTCTCCAGCTTTGATTTACAAAACCCGGTAAATAATTGCGGCGATGAGGATACGGGCGGCAAAAGTTTAGCCAGCATTTTCTTCCTGGGGCTTTTGGGAGGGTTTATAGCCTTGCTTACGCCTTGTGTGTTTCCATTAATTCCGCTTACTGTTTCTTTTTTTACCAAGCGCTCGCAAGACAGGAAAAAAGGTGTTGCAAATGCTGTTTTATATGGCTTTTTTATATTCCTGATATACGTACTGCTCAGCATTCCCTTCCACCTTATCGGTAATGTAAACCCGGAGATATTGAACAATATCTCAACCAATGTATGGTTGAATATTTTCTTCTTCGTGATATTCGTGTTTTTTGCCATTTCGTTCTTCGGATATTTCGAGATCGGCCTGCCCAGCGGTTTGGCCAATAAAATAGACTCCAAATCGGGCATCACCAGTTTGGGCGGCATCTTTTTTATGGCGCTCACCCTGGCTATTGTTTCGTTTTCATGTACAGGCCCCATTCTCGGTTCTTTACTGGCTGGTACAGCGGCTGAAGGCGCCTGGCCTCTAACCGCAGGGCTTGCAGGCTTTGGACTGGCCCTGGCCTTACCATTTGCCTTATTTGCCATGTTCCCCGGCTGGTTGCAATCCTTACCCAAATCAGGCGGCTGGTTGAATTCGGTGAAGGTGGTGCTGGGTTTCCTGGAACTGGCTATGGCGGTAAAGTTCCTGTCGAATGCCGACCTGGTGGAACAGTGGGGTTTCTTAAAACGCGAAATATTCGTGGGCATATGGGTGATCATTGGTATTTTGATCGTTTTGTATTTATTGGGTAAGATCAGGTTTCCACACGACAGCCCGGTGAAGAAGTTCGGCAAAACCAGGCTGGCCTTCCTGGTATTGTTTGCGTTGGCTACAGCCTATTTTATACCGGGGCTTACCAATACGCCTGCGGCCAATCTCCAGTTGATCAGTGGTTTTCCGCCTCCGTTGTGTTACAGCGTGTATAAAAACCCTGTGAATTGTGAAAAGGGTATTGAACCCTTGAGAAATTACGAAGAGGCCCTGGCACTGGCTAAAAAAGAGAATAAGCCGGTACTGCTTGATTTTACGGGCTGGGCCTGTGTAAACTGCCGGCGTATGGAAGAGAATGTTTGGACCGATGAGAAGGTGGGGAACATGATGATGAATGATTTTGTGGTGGTATCGTTGTATGTAGATGAAAGAACGAAATTACCTGCTTCTCAGCAGTTGAATTATACTACCAAAACCGGCACCTCCAAACAAATCATCACGGTAGGTGATAAATGGGCCACTTTTCAGTCGGAGAATTTTGATGCCGTGGCGCAACCTCAGTATGCCATCATTAGCCCTGAGGAAAAAATACTTACCAAAACCAAGGGTTATACGCCCAGCGCCAGGGAGTTTTCGCAATGGCTGCAATGCGGGATCGATGCGTATAAGGTGACAAGGCAGAAAACGGATAATGGAGCGGAACATGTTAGCCAGGTTGCTCCATAAGGGTTGAATGATTGGGTTTGTACGCTATCAATCCTGTGCCTTCATACACGGCATGTAAGGCATACGACCAGTTAACCTGCTTTATTTCCAGTATATCGGTTAGTTTTCTATACTCTTCCAATTCCCAGCGATTGCTTTTATTTAGGCGATATACCTCCACATGCAGGTTTTCGGAATTGATGAGTACATATTCTTTAAACGCAGGAATATCCCGGTATAACTCGAATTTCGTACCCCGGTCATACTCTTTGGTGGAGGTGGAGAGGATTTCAATGATAACGGTAGGCTGGGTAGCGGCCTCGATATAATTATCCATGATATCATTACAAATGATGGATATATCAGGGTAGGTGTACAGCGTATTTTGTGGTATGTGAATACGCAGGTCACTTCCATACGGCTTACAGGTTTTCCCTCTTAAGCGATATGCCAAATCGCCAAATACATTGCTGAAAATAATATTGTGCCTCAGGCCGGCGCCAGCCATGGCATACACCTTTCCCTGGTAAAATTCATGTTTACGCAGTGCCGAGTTTTCCCAGGTGAGGTACTCTTCTTCGGTCAATGTTTTTTTGCCATAGGCAAGAATCGGTTCACGTATATCCATACCCTAAGTTACAATTTTTTATTATATGTCCCTTCAGGTGTGAATAACTTATCCGCTTACAAAAAGAAAAAGCCCCGCTTTACTCAAACGGGGCTCAATTAGGCGTCATTCTGTTCCAGCCTTTCGGCAAGCAAGCAATTCTAAGAGAGATCCGAATGGAGGACCAGAATGACAATATCGTTCAACTTTACAGGGCGATCTTCTTTTGCAGCATCATTTTGCGCAAATTGATCAGGCCATAACGCATTCTACCTAATGCAGTGTTGATGCTGCAATTGGTTAAAGCTGCGATTTCCTTAAAGCTAAGATCGGCATAGTGACGCAGGATGATAACCTCCCGCTGGTCGTCGGGCAACAGGTCCAGCATTTGACGAACACGGTCATGGCTTTGACGTTTCATCATTTTCTGGTCTGCTCCGTCTTCCGTAAAGTTAATGACTTCAAAGATATCCCTGTCATCGCTGGTTTTGATGGCAGGTGTACGTTTTACCTTGCGGAAATGGTCTACACACAAATTGTGTGCGATACGCATCGCCCAGGGAAGGAATTTGCCTTCCTCGGTGTAGCGGCCTCCGCGAATGGTGTCGATGATCTTGATCAACACATCCTGGAAAATATCTTCTGCCAGATATTTATCCTTTACGAGGAAAAGAATAGATGTATACATCTTCTCCTTGTGACGCAGGATGAGCGTTTCAAGGGCATACAGATCTCCATCCTGGAAATCCTGGATTAGTTCGTGATCAGTTTTTTTACGTAGTGAACTCATAAACTTCTACGGTTTTTTTGAAGGTGATAGGATATTATTAAAAATGGATTTTATAACGAATGGTTTTTCTGAGTAGAAGTCACAATGTCGATAGGCAGTGAAGTTTAGTTTTCAATGATTGCAGTACAAATTACCGACTAAAGATAGAGACTTTTTCGAAAAAACCAAACTTTAAACAATATTTAAATTTTCTACCCGGATACCATAGAGTAAACTATGTATTTGAGTTAGTAGAGGTCGGAAGTCAGAGGTCGGAAGTCGGAAAATACCGGTTCTTCTGACCTCCGACTTCTGACCTCTGACTTCCGACCTCTGACCTCCATTTTTTTGCTAAAGATTTTGGTAGTAATTTTGCCCTCCTCCTATGGCAGTAAGTACAAAAACAAAATCAACCGTGACACCGAAAACCTTCGATAGCATCTATATCAAAGGCGCCCGCGTGCACAACCTGAAAAATATATCGGTAGAAATACCCCGCAATAAATTCGTGGTCGTCACCGGCGTATCCGGCTCGGGAAAATCGTCCCTCACCATCGATACGCTCTTTGCCGAAGGCCAGCGCCGCTACGCCGAAAGCCTCAGCGCCTATGCCCGCCAGTTTATGGCCCGTATGGTAAAACCCGACGTGGATTTTATCAAAGGCCTTTGCCCGGCCATCGCCATCGAACAAAAGGTGATCACCCGCACCCCCCGTTCCACGGTGGGCAGCATGACGGAGATCTACGATTACCTGCGCCTGCTCTACGCCCGTACTGGTAAAACCATATCGCCCATATCGGGCCGGGAAGTAAAAAAGGATGACGTAAATGATGTCATAGAGGCCATCAGCGCACTGAATGAAGGGGATAAAGTACTTATCCTGATTCCCTTTAAACAACATAAAAACCGGCAAACCCAGGAAGAACTCAGCATACTCATGCAAAAGGGCTTTTCCAGGCTCTATGCCGGTGAAATTCTGCGGATAGAAGACCTGATGGAGAACAAGAAATGGAAACCCGCTGCCGAAACCTATGTACTGGTAGACCGCCTGGTGGTAAAACCATTCGACGAAGACGACCGCCACCGCATGGCCGACTCCATAGGCACGGCTTTTTACGAAGGCGAGGGCGAACTGTTGGTGGAGATCAATGGCGCAAAAAAACTACATTTTTCCAACCGCTTCGAGCTCGATGGCATGCAGTTCGAAGAACCCGTGCCCAATCTTTTCTCCTTTAACAATCCTTTTGGCGCCTGCCCCACCTGCGAAGGCTTTAGCCAGGTGCTGGGTATCGACGACGACCTGGTGATACCCGACAAAAGACTCAGTGTGTATGAAGGCGCCGTAGCCCCCTGGAAGGGTGAAAAACTGGGCCTCTGGAAAGACCAGTTTATAAGGGGCGCCCGTAAATTCAACTTCCCGGTTCATAAACCCATCATCGATCTTACCAAAGAGCAATACCGCATATTGTGGGAAGGCAACGAGTTTGTAAACGGCATCGATGATTTTTTCAGGGAAGTAGAACAGAACCTGTATAAGGTGCAGTACCGGGTGTTGCTGTCGAGATACAGGGGCCGCACGCTTTGCCCCGATTGCAAGGGGTACCGCCTGCGTAAAGAAGCCATGTATGTAAAAGTGGGCCATAAACATATCGGCGAATTGTGCGAAATGCCGGTTACGGAGCTGGCCGGCTGGATGGCCGGTTTGCAGTTAAACGAATACGACCGCCAGGTAGCCAAAAGAATACTCATAGAAATAAACCACCGTATCAAGACCCTGCTCGATGTGGGGCTGGGGTATCTTACGCTCAACCGCCTGGCCAATTCCCTGAGTGGTGGCGAAAGCCAGCGTATACAGCTTACCCGGTCGCTGGGCAGCAATCTTACCAACTCATTATATATACTGGACGAACCGTCTATCGGGCTGCACTCCCGCGATACCGAGCGCCTGATACGGGTATTAAAAGAGCTGCGCGACCTGGGCAATACGGTGGTGGTAGTAGAGCACGATGAAATGATGATGCGCCACGCCGATCATATCATCGATATGGGACCTTTGGCCAGCCACCTGGGTGGCGAAGTGGTGGCCCAGGGGAATTACGATGCCATTATCAAAAACGACAAAAGCCTTACCGGCAAATACCTTCGTGGCGACCTGAGTATAGAACCGCCGCGCACCTTGCGCAAATGGAACCGCTCTATCACCATTGAGGGCGCCCGCCAGAATAACCTGAAAGACGTGACCGTGCAGTTCCCCATGAACCTGCTGTGCGTAGTAAGCGGGGTAAGCGGCAGCGGCAAAACCACCCTTGTAAAACAGATACTCTATCCCGCATTAAAAAAGCTGAAAGGCGAGCCGGCCGAAAAGGTAGGTCTGCATAAGGCCATCACCGGCGATATAGATTATATATCCCAGATTGAGCTGGTAGACCAGAACCCGATCGGCAAATCATCACGCAGTAACCCGGTTACCTATATCAAGGCCTGGGACGAAATACGCGACCTGTATTCAAAACAACCACTGAGCAAGATGCGCGGTTTTCAACCCAAACATTTTTCGTTTAATGTAGATGGCGGCCGCTGTGATACCTGTAAAGGTGAAGGCGAACAGATCGTAGAAATGCAGTTCCTGGCCGACGTACATCTTACCTGCGAGGTATGTGGTGGCAGGAAGTTCAAGGAAGAAGTGCTGGAAGTGACCTATGACGGCAAAACTGTATACGATGTGCTGGAGATGAGCGTGGATGAATCGCTGGAATTCTTCAAAAACGAAAAAGACATCATCAGCAAGATCAAACCGTTGAGTGATGTGGGTTTGGGTTATATCAAACTGGGTCAGTCGTCCGATACATTATCGGGTGGTGAGGCGCAACGTGTAAAACTGGCTTCTTTCCTGGGCAAGGGCCGCAGCCAGGGCCACATATTATTTATTTTCGACGAACCTACTACCGGTTTGCATTTTCATGATATCAAAAAACTGCTGGCATCGTTTAATGCGTTGATCGAGCAGGGGCACTCCATATTAGTGATCGAACACAATACCGATGTGCTTAAAAGCGCCGATTGGATCATTGACCTGGGACCCGAGGCAGGCGATGGAGGAGGAAATGTGGTGTATGCAGGCGTGCCGGCGGGTTTGAAAAAGGTGAAAGAGAGTTATACGGCTAAGTTTTTATAACAACAGTTCCCAGGTATACACTGTCTGACTGGTGGCTTCTGTCCCAGGCGACAAAAGCGACATACACATGAAAGTTCCCCGCAGGAAGGCCGGTTAGTGAATCCCTGCCGGTACTCCTGAACTGTCCGGCAGTTTTAAAAACAGCGATCCGCTTTTCTACATTATAAGCCAGCAGCATCACCTGGTCGTTGGGGTGACCGGCGGTATCTGCTCCATTCCAGCTAAACTCCAGTTCACGGGGTTTTTTATGCGCAACGGCTATCGCTTTCGGTAATGGCAGGTTGCCCAAACTCACCTTCATTTTTGCCGGGTTAATAATTACTTGTTTTCCTTCTCCCTCAAAGGCATGTTTGTGCAGGTACGATTTGGCCGCCAGGAAACCTTCCACCGTTGGACTGTAACCTTTATATCCTTCGCGCAGAAAAGCCAGCAGCGGGTGCAGCCAGGCCTGTGACAGGGCAAACTTATGGCGGTTGTTTTTTTCGTGAATGCTGATGGCACCGGTTCTTTTGGAAGGAAGTGAGCGCATATAGGGGATGCCTTTCCAGGTTGCGCCTACAACGGTGCCCAGTTTTCCATGAAAGGCACCGTTAATACCGTTTGTTAGTCTGGCCATAGTTGGTAAGGTTTGTATATTAAATATAATCAAAAAAGGAGAAAACCCGGGCTAAAAAGGGACCTTACAGGGGGAATATCCCTGTAAGGTTCTTGTCATGTCCCTGTGAGGTCCCTGTGAGGTCCCTGTAAGAATAGAAACTGCATATAATAAAAAACCCTGCGGACAAACCGCAGGGTTGAGATTTATTAAGGGATTTGTAAAGCTTAGTAAGTCTTTGCAGACTGATTCTTTACAACTTTAAACTGTTGTAAGCCGGCAGCACTTTGTAACCTTATAATGTATACGCCATCGGGAGCTGCAGGGTCCATGGAGATGGCATTGCCTATCACCTGGTATTTGATTCTTTGACCGGAGATAGAGAAGATGCTCAGGTTGTTGGGTTGCAGGTCTGCCGAAGTAGCGCCGATTAATTGTATTTCTCCTTTTGTAGGATTTGGGAATACCTTGGTTACGGCACCAGCGCCTTTTTTGCTGTTTACGTAAACTACTTTGCTGTGTTCGAACGTACCGTCGAAATCAATCTGTTTTAAGCGGTAGAAGTAAGCGCCAGCAGCAGGCAGTTGATCGTTGAAAGTATACTTGATTGTAGTTACTGAATTGCCGGCAGCTTCAATAGTGCCTACTTTAGTAAAATGTAAACCATCATCACTTCTTTCAACTTCATATTTATAGCTGTCGAGTTCGATAGCTGATGACCAATCAAGTACTACAGCGTTGTCGTTTTGCAAACGACCTGTGAATGAAGTTAATTTAACTGGTGTAGGAGCAGCAGCTACAACCTCAACATGGCACCTTATAACTTCTACGTCACCAGGTGCGAGATATAAAAGTCTGGCTTCTACCGGCGATCCATGAACTGAACAGTTATACCAAAAATCGACATAACCGCTCGGCTCTATTTTTACAAAACTTTTTCCGGTGCCCCTTTCAGGAATATATGTACCGTCGTCTTTTACGAGTGCAAGATACCAATTGTCGGCACCTACAAGTCCGGTGTACAGCCATGTCACGACACAAGCATTAATGGCGGGGTCAACGACAGGCATATCACTTGCCGGGGGTAAAGGCCCTGGGCAGGACGTGGGATGCTGCCCCACCGACGTAGCTACAAATCCCAAAACCATCATGGAAAAGAGGTAAATTTTTTTCATACATACATTTATTAGGTCAAAAAAATAAATACAACATCATTTACAGCACGCTCATAAGCGCACCATAAGGCTGCTTTCGATCAACATCGACAGTGGTTCTTATAACAGGAATGGGACAGTTGGAAGTAAATGATTACTTAACCGGTGGGAATTAATAGGATTGGATTAAGTCAAAATAAGGGATCAATAACAACTTCGTGGAGTTTAAATAGATATTGGAAAGGATTTTTTACTACGGTCAGCGTTCGTTTAAACAAGGGGTATAGAGTGTTTTAAACGCTACCATATACTACGAGATGGAAACGTGAGGTCGAAGATAATAAAAAAGTTCAAAAAGCAAAATCATTAAAGAATAAAATTATGAGCATGAACACTGTATAGAAGAATTACGACATAACCATCGCAAAATCTCCCCCTCACGGGGGCTTTTAACACAATCAAAGCATTTCCTGTTATTACTTTTGCGTAGCATATACATTATGGTAATGATCAAATATTTTACTTTCATTTTGTTGATATTCAGCGCCCAACTGGCCTCCGCCCAGCAAATCCCGGTTCCCCGGCTACTCAACATGCTCGACTGGAACACCCGCCAGATAGATACCACCTTAAAAAAAGAAGGTTACCTGCTGATGAAAAAAGACGCAGATGACGCCGGCACGTTGTACCAGTACTCCTGGTTCGACAAACAAGACGATGGCAAGGCGGTTGTACGTTCGCTTAACTATATGGATGCCACGGTGCGCAATATGAAAAGCCGGCTTATTACCTACCGCACCTATAATAAGGCCGAATACCAGGATATCGCATCCTGGCTGCTGGCCAATAATTACCACGCCAGCAATACATTCGATTTCGGCGAACAGCAACATACCCTGTATAGCAACGGCACACAAACCATTCGCGTAAAAGTGATCACTACTGTATTAAAAGATAAAAGGAAGTATGTGGCCTACGAACTGGAGATCGGGAAATAATTAGGAATATTGAATATTGAATATTGAATATCGAAGTGAGGAATACTTCATTATTGGACATTCAATATTCAATATTTCTATCTAAGCCGGTCAAGACTTTTCACCAGCTTTTCATCTCTTCGTATACCCCGCATAGCCATAATTAAAAACACGGGAACTATAATGGCAAAAATAGCCGTGAGATTATAATTACCCTCACCCGGCACAAATGTCTTCGACTGGGTAAAAAACAACACCAGGTTGATAACCGATACCAGCAGCGTGATCAGCGTTATGCGGAACTGCTGTTTACGGTTCTTAAATAAAAATATGGTAACCAGTGCGGCTATACCTACACCCGCCGTAAGAATGGTGAGCAGGGTATGGCTTTTGGCCGTGAAATACGCAAAATGTTTGGCCTGGCCGGCATCTACGATATTACCACTGTAAAAAGGGAATTGCATCGATAAAAACGCAGCGGCGGCAGCCAGCAATAACCACACTGATTGTATACGTTGGATCATGGTAATATAATTTATCCCAGTTCAGGATACAAAGGGAACTGTTTCATGAAGCTGTGCACATCGCCTTTCACCGATTTTAGCGTGGCCTCGTTATCGGTATCCGTCAACACCCTGTCTATCATACTCACCACGGTTTCCATATGCTCTTCCTTCATACCGCGGGTGGTTACAGCAGGCACACCTACACGAATACCGCTGGTTACAAACGGACTTTTATCGTCGAAAGGAACGGCGTTTTTATTCAGGGTGATATGCGCCTTGTCCAGCGTTTCCTGGGCTTTTTTACCGGTAATGTTCTTATTGCGCAGGTCTATCAGCATCAGGTGGTTGTCGGTACCATTGCTGATGAGGTTATACCCACGGCTTACAAATGCTTTGGCCATGGCCTGTGCATTTTTGATGATCTGCTGGCCATAGGCCTTGAAATCATCGGTAAGAATTTCACCAAAGGATACGGCCTTGGCGGCGATCACGTGTTCCAGCGGACCACCCTGCATACCGGGGAAAACGGCCAGGTCGAGCAGGGCGCTCATAGAACGGATATTGCCCTTGGGATCCTTGATGCCATAGGGATTATCAAAATCATGCCGCATCATAATAATACCACCACGGGGACCGCGCAGGGTTTTATGCGTAGTGGATGTTACGATATGGCAGTCTTCGAAGGGATCGTTCAGCAGCCCCTTGGCAATAAGACCGGCGGGGTGGGCAATATCGGCCATCACGAGGGCGCCGATTTCGTCGGCTATCGCGCGGATGCGTTTATAATCCCAGTCGCGGCTATAGGCAGAGGCGCCGCATATGATGATCTTTGGTTTTTCTTTTTTGGCAACGGCTTCCAGTTGGTCATAATCCACCAAACCGGTTTCCTTATTCACCCCGTAAAACAGGGCCTGGTAGTTTTTACCGCTGAAGTTGGCGGGGCTGCCATGGGTAAGGTGACCACCCATGCTCAGGTCGAGACCCAGAATTTTGTCGCCGGGTTTCAAACAGGCCATAAAAACAGCTGTATTGGCCTGGGCGCCGCTGTGGGGTTGTACGTTGGCCCAGGTAGCATTGAAGATCTTTTTTAAACGATCAATGGCCAGGGTCTCAATCTCGTCTACTACCTCGCAGCCGCCATAATAACGTTTGCCGGGATAACCCTCGGCGTACTTGTTGGTGGGTACGCTGCCCATGGCCTGCATAACCTGCGACGAAGTAAAGTTTTCAGAAGCAATGAGTTCTATACCATTCCGTTGACGTTCCAGCTCTTTCTGAAGAAGGTCGAAAACAACTGTATCTTTTTGCATGCCGCAAATATAGGAAGTATGAGGTAGGAAGTAGGAGGTAGGAAGCAGGAAAAAAAGAAACATGCTTGAACAAGACGGGCATCTTACTTCCTACTTCCTACCTCTTACTTCGCGAATTTTCACTATTTTCACGGCTTTTTCAGGAAACAGCCGGCATGGCTTTGGCAGTCTGAAAAAACTATATTTTTCAAATGAAAGCAATCATTCCCGTTGCAGGAGCAGGCACCAAGCTGCGACCGCATACATATACGCAACCGAAGGCATTGATACCCCTGGCAGGAAGAACCATCTTAAGTATAATTGTTGACCAGCTCCGGGATGGCGGTATTCATGAATTTATATTTATCGTTGGCCACCTGGGCGACAAGATACAGGACTATGTCAGGGAAAAATACCCCGACCTGAACGCGCATTTCGTTACCCAAATCGAACGCCATGGTATTGGCCATGCCATACAGCTTACCCGCGACATTGTGGGGGACGATGAGATGTTTATCGTGCTGGGCGACACCATTTGTGAGTACGATATCAAAGAAATGCTGGCTATGTCGTGCTCGGCCCTGGGCGTAAAAAGGGTGGATGACCCCCGTGATTTTGGGGTGGTGGAAATGGGCGAAGACGGTTTTATTACCCGTGTGGTGGAAAAACCACAGATACCCAAATCGAATATGGCGCTGGTAGGCATCTACCGCATCAAGGAAACCGCCTTTTTGTTCAATTGCCTCGAGAACAATATACGTAACCAGGTGATGAGCCGGGGCGAGTTCAGCATCACCGATGCCCTGGAATGTATGATACAGCATGGGGCCCGATTCCAGCCTTTCAAAGTGCAAAACTGGTTCGACTGTGGTAAAAAAGAAACCCTGCTGGAATCCAATGCCACCCTGCTCAAGAAGTTTGGCGGTATTATTTCGCCCGAGCACAATTTCGAGAACACCATCATCATTCCACCCGTAAGCGTGGCGGAAGGCTGCGATATCAAAAACTCCATTATCGGGCCCAATGTAACCATCGGCGAGCGCACCAATATCAATTATTCAATAATAAAGGATTCTATTATAGGCTCATTTGCAGACCTGTACGATATCGTGTTGACCAATTCACTCATTGGCAGCGATACCGAGGTAAAGGGGGAGAGCCGGAGTTTGAATATCGGAGACAATACCGAAATAGACCTGGGCGAATCGTAAGCGCTTTATAACGGTTGCGCGCAGCCCTCTTCACCAGCCCGGCCCGGACGCCCGAAAGGCCGCTGCCAGTAAGGGTTTCCGGGTAATTTCTTGATCAATTATCATATTTTAAGTACCTTCAGGTATAGACATGCAACATTCCGTAACGGATGTTTGTCTCTATGAATTGCGTACCTATCGAATACCAGTGGCAACTGAAGTTGGGGTTTGCCAAACCAATTAAATGCTAATTTTATGAGAGGTATAAAAAAGTTTCTGTTCTTAGCAGCGCTATTGCCTCTTGCATTGCTAACCCGGGCCAATAGCGGTAATAATCACGATCGCAATAAAAGCGAACCGGTGCTTACAGGCAATGTTCATGATGCCTGCACCAAAAAGCCCGTTCCGGGTGTAACTGTTTCCATCTGTAATTCCAAAGGTCAGGATAAAAAGGAAGTCACTACCGATGCATCGGGTAACTTCAAAGTACCACAGATGCCGGTGGGTGAAGTAGTGATTGTTTTGGAAAAAAAAGGATATAAAACTTTCCGTCGTGAAGGTGTGATCATCAAGGAAGGAGTATCCCTCAAGATAAGTTTTGATATCATTAATATGCGCGAGGAAGATGAGGGTGATATATTTCATCCGTTCAGGCGCATTATTGAAGAATAGACTTTTAGAAAAATACACCGCCCCGGCACAATTTGCCGGGGCGGTTTTTTTATGGCTATACTGTTAAGGCCTGTCCCAGAAAGGAGGCGGCTCAATACCCAGCGCACGCAGGTATACATAACCCTGCCCGCGGTGATGGATCTCATTATCGATAAAATAAAAGAGGGTTTTATACACCGGGTTTTCGTACATCCCAAAGGCCAGGGCTACTTCCCGTAAACGTTCGTCGGAGATCTGCGGCCAGTAGCTTTCGATGATGCCGGTTATTTCATCCCATCTGTCTAAAAGCGCCTGTTTGGTGGTGGGAATGGCCTTTTTATCATAGTGATCCAGCTCTTCTACCTTTTTCCATACATCGGTGGCGGCGCCAACAATGCCAGGACCACCCATATCGATCATTTCCATGGCCAGTTCGGCAAATGGGCGCATGCCGCCTACAGAAAAGCTAAACAACTCCTTTTCGGGAAAGGCTTCTATCACCCGGCGGGTAAGTGCTCGATGCCCCTGCCAGTGCTTTAATAAAAATTCCGAAGTAAAAACACCGGTTGATGTTGCTGATCCGGTTTGAACGGTATTCGTTGCCATGGTAGTTAATTTTTAAAGTGGTTTGTTTTTATTGACAACTCAAAGATGAAACCGGTCAGTGACAGCCCTATGTCAGTAGGGTGACAAAAACATAAAAAAATCCGGAAAAAGATGCATGGCTATTCATCTTATTCCGGACTTTAACGAGGCAGGACCGGGAACGGCCCCGCATTTGAGAGAACTAATCGAAGTGCTTATTTGAATTATGGTGAATATGCATTTCGCCGTCCTCTTTTTTTATGGTTATCTTATCCTTCCTGAAATAGTGTTTATACCTGTTGGTGATGTCGGCGGGTTGTTTTTGGCCGTTGATAAAGAGCTCGTCGTTTTTGAATTCGATAGAATAGTTGGTTTTGGTGTTGAGCAAACCGGCCTTTTCCATAGCATAGATCATGTCCTGGTAGCCCTTCAGTTCTTTTTTCGCATTATCCAGCTCGGCCTGTGCTTTTTCCATTTCTTTGGAAAAGTTGAATTTTTCAACCCGCATCTGGTCTTTTACCTTTTGCATTTCCTGTTGAACTGCTAACATTTGTTTTTGCATAGCTTCCCGATTTTTGGCCAGGGATTGTTCCATGTCCTGTTTCCAGTGTTGATTTTCCATGGCTTCCTTTACCTGGGCTTTGGCTTTTTGTAATGCTTCGCGAACCTCTTCCTTATTCACCTTGGCAACATCCTGCATCGATTCATCAATTTGCTGTTGTATCTTATCGAAGTCGATGCGGCTGAGTGACTCCTCGATCTGCTGTTGAGTTTTTTCCAGGTTCATTCGTTGCATGGCCTCCTTGGCTTCGCGCTGTATTTTTTCGAAATCGATCTTTTTTATAGACTCCTCTACATCACGTTCCATCTTTTGCCAGTCTTTTTCTTTCATCTCAGCCATACGCGCACGGGCTTCTTCCAGCTTCTCCAATTCATGGTCAAGATCGCGGCTGTATTTTTTATCAGGGGTGGTATCATTTATTTGGGTAGGGTAGAGCTGGTGTTGCCGGGGATGGTTTGTCCAGGCTGCCAGGGCTATAACCAGCCCCAGTGTGCCTATGCTGGCCAGTGCCCAGCGTGTAATGGCGGTTCTATTTTCCATGGTAATCAGTTTGCTGGTGATGAATTACGATATCCTTCGTATAAAAATACGATAGTTTTCGTAATTTGTTGCATGGCTGTATATCTTTTATTTTTATTAACAGTTGTTCAGGCTATTTCCCATTGAACGCCATTATGCCTTAACAGCGAAATGTTGTTTGCTTCAAATACTGCCTCGTAATGGATATTGCTGAAATGGTCCCAGGCTGCAGGAAAATCCTTTTTCTCCAGGTCGCGGTTGGCGATGGTTACATGCGGATGAAAAGGCCGTTCTTCTTTTTTAATGGGAAAACCGGCCAGTGCATTTTCAATGGCTGTTTTTAAGGCCTCTAGTGTGGGGCTGGGTTCTACATGCACAAAGATCACGCGTGGTGTAAAGGCATCGAAGTTTTTTAAATGAATGGGGAAAGGCTCGAAATGTATTGTTTTTAGAATAGAGACAAGCTCTTCTTCGCGCTCCTGCCGCATGCTGAAAGGCGGCACCAGGGTAATATGCGCAGGCGATTTTAAAGCCACCTGGCAATTGAATTGTTGCAGCATATACTGCTTCCACTGCAGCACCTGCCGGTTAACTTTGTCGGGAGCTACTATGGCTATAAAATAAAGCATGGTATCATCGCGCCACACCTGGCACTACGGGCAGGCTTTCATTACCATCTGCACTTACACTCTGCACGGCAAAAAAATAATTGTCCTTCGAATAGGGTAGCTGCATGCTGGTGGCAGTGGTAAATATTTTCTTTTGCCAGAAAGGCCAATGGGTTTCCCGCAACAACACATAATATCCTTTGGGTTTACCGTATTTAGGCGCCTTCCAGTTCAGGTTGGTATAATTGGTCAACTGCTTTACTTCTACCTGCACCTCCTGCGGCATACCACTCGATTTGGCAAGATTAGCCAGGTTACACAAATTCATGGCGGTGTTCTTGCGCAGGTATTCAAAATCCATGAACCCGGGTAAATCGCCATATTGAATCCCGTTCTCTACGCGAACATCCTGGTGCTGGTGATAAAAGTTCTCATTCATTTCGGTAATACGTACCGCCGCATAACCGCGTTGCACATAAGGCAGGTGATCGCCGCCACGCAAAAAGCGGTCGTTGCGGTATATCAGCACCACTTCCAGGTTGTGTACATAACGCTCGCCAATTTCTTTTACATAACGCGCCAACTGGCGGGCCTTACCATCATTTTCCAAACCCAGGTTGCGTATGGCGGCGGCATTTTTATCCAGCTCATAGGCGGGCAGGCCTTCACTGAATACACGCACTTTGGTGTTGTTGATGATATTGGTTTGACTGGTATTATTGCTGCCCACGATATCGTTGTTCAGCACCGCCTCTATATTGCGGTTTTCTTTGTTGGCTTTTTCTGCCATAAAGGTGGCGCCCAGCAAACCCTGTTCTTCACCGCTTACGGCTACAAACACCACGGTGGCAGGAAAGGCATGACGGCTCATGATACGGGCACATTCCAGTACGGCCGCTACACCACTGGCATCGTCGTTGGCGCCGGGTGCATCGCCCTCGCGGTCCATTACGTTACTGCGCATATTATCGAGGTGGCCGCTGATGATAAAGATGCGGTCGTCGTTGGGATCAGCGCCTTTGAGTGTGGCCACTACATTACCCAGCAGGGTGGGCTTGTCTACACGGCGGCTGGGTTCCAGTGTAGTGGTGTCGATAATGGCGGTAAGACGGCCGCCGGAGCCTTTGGCAAATTCATTGAACTTTTGAAGCACCCATTTACGGGCAGCGCCAATACCGCGTTTGGCATCGGTTTGTGTGCTCAGCGTATTGCGGGTGCCAAAACTTACGAGTTGAAGTACGTACGAACGGAGGCTGTCGGCATTTACCTCGCTCACCATTTTTTCAATGGCGGGGTCTTTTTGAACAATGGTTTGCGACCGGGCGGTAAGGCCAATGGAAATAACCAGGAGCAACAATAATTTTCTCATGGTTTCAAATTACAACAAAATGGGCGATTAACTTTTGCGGAATGCCCACTTCATCATCTCTTTCCATGTTACCTTTTTGCCATATAATAATATACCGGTGCGGTAGATCTTGGCGGTAAGCCAGGTGAGGAACAAAAATGTCAGTACCAGCAATACCATCGAAATCACCAGTTCATACACGGGTATATCAAACATGATACGTCCCATCATTACCACCGGGGAGGTGAGGGGAAAGAGGCTGCCAAAAACAGCCAGTCCGCTATTGGGCTCAGCAATGGCTTTCGACATAATGACAATACCCAGTACAATGGGCATCATAATAGGCAGTATCAGTTGTTGCGCATCCTGTTGATCGTCGCTCACCACGCTGCCAACGGCGGCAAACAGGGAGGCATACAGGAGGTAGCCACCCAGGAAATAAAATATAAAACAAAAGATGATGAGCCCCATTGGCAGCGTTTTCAGCCCCGAAGCGATCTCTACGATCACACCACTGCTACCCGAGGGTACTTCCTGCCCGGTTAATTGTGTAGCCAGATCGGGCATGACGATGGGTATGATCAGGTTCAACCCAATTATCAATGCAATCCAAATAGCAAACTGGGTGAGGCCCACAGCGCCAATGCCAATGATCTTTCCCAACATTAATTGAAAAGGTTTTACCGAACTCACCACCACTTCGGCAACACGGCTTATCTTTTCTTCCATAACGCCCCGCATTACCATGGTGCCATAAATAAGCAATACCACATATATCAGCATACCCAGCGCGAATGACACGGCAGCTGCCACACCGGCCACGCCCTTTTTTTCTTCTTTACCGGTTATATTTTCTACCGATACCTCCGATTTGATGGAGCGGTATTGTTCCGGACTGATATTGGCACTTTGCAGGCGTTTGATCTCGATGGCCTTGTTGATGGTTTTTTCGATCCTGCTTTTTTGTGCAATGCTTATGGTAGACTGGCTGTAGAGCGTTATGCTGTCGGTTTTTTTATTGATATCGAAGGGAGGGATATACAGGAAATAATTATATCCCTCTTTCACATATTTTTCCTTGAACGATTCGGGTGTTTCGTTATTGATAAATACATATTCGGCCTTATCGCCCGATGCCTTATCCGCCTTGCCTTCAAACAAATTGGCCTTATCTATTACACCGATCTTACTGCTTTCTCCACCGCCCGATACGCCAATGGCGATCATAGCGGCATAAAAACCCACAATCACAATAGGCACCAGGATGGTGGTCCATACAAACGATTTCTTTTTTACACGTACCAGGTATTCGCGTTGTATTACAAGTGCAGTCTTGTTCATGGTAGTTTAGGCTTTGATGGTTTGAAATTGACGGGAGAGCGGTGTGCCTTCCACCAGCTTGATGAAGATATCGCTGAGCGATGGCAGTATTTCATGGAAGGCATGAATGCCGGTTTGCTGCTGCAGGAAATACTGCAATACGTTATTGGGGGTATATCCTTCACGTATTTTGAGCACCAGTTGGTCGTTTTCCCGGCCAATTACGTCAAAAGCGTCTGAGGCAATCGATTCGGGGATGTTATCGAGACCAATGGCAAAGAGATTTTCCTTGAATTGCTGTTTTACCTGGTGTACGGTGCCGTCGAGTATCTTCTGGCCTTTATTCATCAATATAATATGGTCGCAGATCTCTTCTACCTGCTCCATGCGGTGGGTACTGAAGATGATGCTGCTTCCTTTTTTGGCCAGCCTGAATATCTCATCCTTGATGAGGTTGGAGTTTACGGGATCCAGGCCGCTGAAGGGCTCGTCGAGTATGATGAGTTTGGGTTCATGTAATACCGTGGTAACAAACTGCAGTTTTTGTCCCATGCCTTTACTCAGGTCTTCCACCTTTTTGTTCCACCAGCTTTGCATTTCGAAGCGCACAAACCATTCCTTTACTTTTTCCATGGCTTCTGTTTTACTGAGCCCTTTCAGCCGGGCCAGGTACAGGGCCTGGTCGCCGATCTTCATCTTTTTATATAAGCCCCTTTCTTCGGGCATATAACCGATTTGGGCAATGTCGTTCTCGGGATCGAATTTTTTCCCATTGAAGTTGATCGTTCCGCTATCGGGAAAAAAGATACCGGTAATCATGCGTATAAGGGTGGTTTTGCCGGCGCCATTGGGGCCAAGAAGACCAAAGATGCTGCCCGGGGCCAATGTGAAGCTGATATCATCTACGGCTTTCTGGGTAGCATAAAATTTTCTCAGGTGTTGTACTTCCAGGATATTCATGGTTGAGTAGTTGGAACCTATGAAAGATAGTGAAACTGTTTGTTAGTAGCATGATCGATCAAAATATTACAGGCTATTTCCGGTTTTTGCCGCAAATTCCCGTACAATCTGTTCCGCCACTTTTTCACCATCCATGGCGGCACTTACAATACCGCCTGCATAACCGGCCCCCTCGCCACAGGGGTACAGGTTTTTTACCTGGGGATGTTGCAGGGTGGCGGCATCGCGGGGAATACGTACCGGTGAGGAGGTTCTTGATTCTGTAGCTACCACTACTGCTTCGTTGGTAAAATATCCTCGCATTTTTTTGCCAAATTCAATAAATGCCTGCTGCAGCGCCGGGAATACAAAGGGCGGCAAAACTTCATTCAGCGCCGCGGGCGCAATACCCGGCAGGTAAGAACAATCGGGCAGGGTAGTGGAGATCTTTTTCTGTGTAAAGTCGGCCATGCGCTGGGCAGGCGCTACGAATTTTCCCCCGCCGTATTGATAGGCCTTTCGTTCCACGGATTGCTGGAAATACATCCCCGATAATGGTGAGCCCGGTGTTCTGGTATTTGCTACATCTTTGAGCTCCACGGCCACCACGATACCCGAGTTGGCAAAAGGGTTATTGCGTTTGGAGGGCGACCATCCGTTTACCACCAGTTCGTTGTGGTTGGTGGCGGCGGGGGCAATGATACCACCGGGACACATACAAAAAGTGAAAACACCCCTTTCGCTCACCTGTTGCACCAGGCTGTAGGAGGCAGGTGGCAAAAAGGCGCCGCGGGCGGGACAATGGTATTGAATGCTATCGATAATGGCTTGCGGATGTTCCACGCGTACGCCCAAGGCAAAGGGCTTGGCTTCTATGAGTATGTTTTGTTGATGTAATAGCTCGAAGATGTCGCGGGCTGAGTGGCCGGTGGCCAGAATCACCGCATCTGCATTGAATTGATCGCCGGTGGCTGTACGCACGCCTTTAATAGTGTCATTTTTACAAATAAGACCGGTTACTTTTTGTTCGAACAACAATTGACCGCCGCACTGACGAATCTGGTCACGCACAGCGGTAATGATGTCAGGCAGTTTGTTCGTGCCAATATGCGGGTGTGCTTCGTACAGGATAGAATGGGATGCGCCAAATTGTACCAGTATATTTAATATACGGTCAACATTGCCGCGTTTAGTACTTCGGGTATACAATTTGCCATCGCTGTAGGTGCCCGCACCACCTTCACCAAAACAATAATTGCTTTCGGGATTCACGATGCCTTGTTTGTTGAGCAGGGCCAGGTCCCTGCGCCGCGAGCGTACGTCTTTACCGCGTTCAAGCAGGATGGGTTGGATACCTTGTTCAATAAGTTTCAAAGCTGCAAACAAACCGGCGGGGCCTGCGCCTACTATGATCACTTTTTGTGGGGCAGTTGCCACATTTTGCCATTCGACGGTTTGAATGCTGCGTTCGTGAAATGGTTCATTGGCAAAAGCACGAATGGTCATCATGATCCAGGGTTGTTTGCCCCTTGCATCGATAGATTGTTTGATGATATGATAACCGGTAATAGTATTGAGTGGTACACCCAGGTGATGTGCGGCTGTTCGCTGAATAGTATCGGGTGATGCAGCCTCGGAGGGCAGCAGTTTTAATGTAATCTGTTGTTGCATAATGTTAGGTAGTTAACCTAAAAATTGTAGAACGGGGCAAAGGTAAAAAGGAATTGTGTGATTTAATGAATGAATGAGTAAACGGTGAATGGTAATTAGCAAATAGCCTGGTTAAAATACCTGAATACCATGAAGGGTAGTGTTAAACTTACGAGTGTTAATATTTAAGGTGATTTTAAGGCTATGCGGCAAAAAAGTAATTTATAACTTTTTTTCAGCGAATACGCTGTAACTATTTGATATTTTTATTTTGATCAACAAATAAAAAAAAGAGAATTTATATTTTCTCCGTTTCAAAATATTTGTATCTTCAATAGCATCTCAACACACACTATGAAGAAAGGAATCCTCCATACAGCTATGCCGCTTTCTTTCTTCATCCGCATTCCCTGCAAAAACCTTTACATACAATCCGTTCTTTGTAAACTCAATGCTACCTGGTCGGAAGGCCCGCTTTTCAAACTTTTCCGGGCAAATAATTTTTTAGACAGTGCTACTTTATTAAGTAGTAATTCAGCCAAACATGCAGTAGTTATGCAGCCCAACATGTTTGTTGCATTGTTCCACTATTTGGGAACAGGCGACAAATTGTATTTTGCAATTCATTCATGTTGTGATTTTCTTTTCAAAAGAAGCCGCTAACTTGAGCAGAAATGCAAAATCAGGAGGCATGAAAACTTGCATGCTGAGGAGGTTTGACCAGCGCTATATTAAAAGCAAATGAAGAAAAAAAATTGTTTAATTGGATGCTTGTACAAATGTCAAAAACTAGTGAATAAAAAATTTTTTTATTGAAAAAAAGTTTTGATATTCGTCGCCCTTTAAAACTTTTGTACCAACATCCCCATTGTCCTGTGAAAGAGATTTTGTGAGATACAGAGGTATAATTTTCTTACTTAACTCAGCATAAAAAACTGCTTGTTGTATAATGGCTAAGACGTCCGACAAAGTATGGAGTAATTGTTTGGAGATCATTAAGGATATTGTTGAGTGGCAACATTTCAAGACCTGGTTTGAACCCATTAAACCCGTAGAGCTAAGAGACAATATACTTATCATCCAGGTACCCAGTCAATTTTTTTATGAGTACCTTGAAGAACACTATGTGAACTTACTGGCTAAGACTTTAAGAAGAGTTCTTGGTAAAGAAGCCCGGCTGGAATATCGAATAATGGTTGATAGTGGCAATCACAATAACAAACCGCTGACTATGGATGTTCCTACACACGGCTACAAAACCTTCTCGAGTAACGAGATGGATTTTCCGTTGATCATCA
>Ga0065721_10049121_pt1 | contig 45602 bp, 35 predicted proteins | sample Mesricmetagenome_FD_59108 | JGI IMG/M metagenome (GOLD analysis project Ga0065721, IMG submission 59108) | Mesophilic microbial community from rice straw/compost enrichment Sample: eDNA_1 v2 (version 2) | ecosystem: Engineered > Solid waste > Grass > Composting > Bioreactor | place: USA: Davis...
GGTCGGAATCGAACCGACGAATGAGGCTTTTGCAGAGCCCTGCCTTACCACTTGGCTACCCCGCCTTCGAGGTCACGCATCCTAACGGCCTTCTCCCGCCTGCTCAAGTTAAACGTTCAGGAGTTTACTCATTCAATCACCAAGATGGGTCACGCTTACCAAAACGATTTATCACTCCACACAACTCCGCGCGCTGCACTCCGCACCTGGTCGCCATTCGGATTCATCAAAGGGAGAAGCTCGACCGAAATCAATCGTTGTCCTCAAAACTGACGGTAGCGAAGGTCCGCTTCCTGTGGAAAACTCCGGCAATGTCTGCCGTAATGTTAAGCCTGCGTAGTCGGTTCTGTTGTTGTTTGTGGCTGATGATGGCGGGCTTCGTCATCGTCTCTTCCGCGCAAACCAATCAGGTTATTTATTCCGATTCGCTTCAGAACGGTTGGGCGAACTGGAGTTGGGCGAGTGTCAACTTCGCCAACAGTTCACCGGTCCAAAGCGGATCCAGTTCCATCAGCGTCACAGCGAGCAGTTGGCAGGCGCTGTATTTACATCACAACGCCCAAAGCGGCGCAGCGTTCAGCGATCTGACTTTCTGGATTCGCGGAAGCGGCAGCGGTCAGATGGTGCAAGTGCAGGCAATGCGAAATGGCGTGGCGCAGCCAACGGTCGTGTTAAGCACGTTGCCAGGCAGCAGTTGGCGGCAGGAAACAATTTCTCTCAGTGCGCTCAATGTCGCTGATGCGGATGATTTCGACGGCTTTTGGATTCAAGCGCAGGAAGTCAACGGCTCGATCACTTTTTACGTGGATAACATCACGCTGATTGGCGCGACGAATTCGCCGCCGCCTCCGGGTGTTGCCACCAACAGCTTCACGATCACCGTCAACGCAGCGCAAAATCTGCGCCCGATCAGTCCGTTGATTTATGGCGTCGCCTTCGCCAGCGCGAGTCAGTTGATCGCATTGAATGCGCCGCTGAATCGTTGGGGCGGCAATTCCACCACGCGTTACAACTGGTTTCTCAACGCCGATAACAAAGCGAACGATTGGTATTATCAAAGTCTGCCAAACACCAGTGCCACCCCCGGCGCGGCGGCGGATGATTTCATCGCCACCACCAAAGCGGGCAACAGCGAACCCATCATCACCGTGCCGATGATCGGTTGGATGCCCAAGCTCGGACCGAATCGTAGTCGGCTCTCAAGTTATTCGATCGCGAAGTACGGCCCACAAACCGGCAACGATTGGCAGTGGTTTCCCGACGCAGGCAACGGCATCAGCGTGACGAACAATACGCCGATTACATGGAACGATCCGAACGACGCGAATTATCTGACCAACTCAGCGTTTCAAGAGGCGTGGGTGCAGCATCTGACGAATCGCTGGGGACACGCCACCAACGGTGGGGTGATGTATTACACGCTCGATAACGAATACGCGCTCTGGCACTCGACGCATCGCGACGTGCATCCGGTCGGAGCAACGATGCAGGAAGTGCGCGATCGGATTTTTGATTACGGCGCAAAAGTGAAAGCTGTTGATCCCAACGCACTGTTGCTCGCACCGGAGGAATGGGGTTGGCCTGGTTATCTCTACAGCGGTTACGACTGGCAATGGGCCGGCAACAACAGCAATTGGAATCCGGCGAACTTTCCGGATCGCAACGCCAACGGCGGCGTGGATTTCGGACCGTGGCTGTTGCAACAATTGCGGCATTACGAACAAACCAATGGCACTCGATTGCTCGACGTCTTCACGCTGCACATTTATCCACAGGGCGCGAATGAATTCGGCGACGACACCAGTCTCGCCACTCAGCTTCGACGTAATCATTCCACGCGAGCGTTGTGGGACACCAACTACGTGGATAACTCGTGGATCAATGCCGTCATCAAACTTATTCCGCGCATGCGTGAATGGGTGGAAACGTATTATCCCGGCATAAAAATCGGCATTACAGAATACAATTGGGGCGCGGAAAATCATATCAATGGCGCGACGGCCCAGGCGGATTTGCTGGGAATCTTCGGACGCGAAGGCCTCGACATGGCGACGCGTTGGACCACACCCGCTGCGACCAGTCCTACTTTCAAAGCGATGCAAATGTTTCGCAATTACGACGGAAACAATTCGACATTCGGGGAAACCAGTGTCGCGACCAGTGTGCCGAACCCGGATCGCGTCTCCTGCTTTGCGGCATTACGAAATGACGGCGCGCTCACCGTGATGGCCATCAACAAACAACCGAACACGAATGCGCTCCTGACGCTCGCGCTGACCAATTTTCCTTCCTCGGGTCAGGCGGAGGTCTGGCGACTCACCGCCGCAAACGTCATTACGCAATTACCCGCACTCAACTTCAGTGGCAGTGCGTTAACAGATCTATTACCACCGCAAAGCATCACGTTGTTCGTGATTCCGGGTGACACGGCACCGCAATTGAAAAACGCAACGAATGCAGCGGATGATTTTCAATTCGAACTCACCGGATTAACCGGCCAGCGCTACGTGATTCAGTCCAGCACGGACCTCGCTATCTGGACGCCGGTTCAGACCAATACGTTGACGGGCAGTTCGCAATTGATTCAACTGCCGCGCACCAATTCGCACCGCTTCTATCGCGCTCAATGGCTGCCGTAAATTCAGCGCCGATTCGTTAACGCGGCACGCGCAGCACCGCATCGAAAGCTGGCTTTGGTTGTTTGTTGCGATCGAAGAGCAGCGGATAATTCGTGCGCTTTGGAATCGGATAATCGTTCTTCCACGACATGCCGTCGTGCCCGCCCCACAAAGTCACCCGCGCGATTTTATCGCGCTTGCGATGAAATAATTCGAACAGCTCGGCGTAACGCGCGGCGAGTTTACGCTGCATGTCATTCGGCAAACCGTTGGCATACGGATCAAGAAACGTTTTGAATTCCTCCAACTGAAACTGTTCGTGACTCATGCCCGTGCCGATGATCTGGCCTTCTTTCGTCAACGGCAACACGTCCACATCCAGTTCAGTAATCATCACTTTCACCCCGAGAGCCGCATAGGCATCAATCGCCGCTTCGATGTATTCCAACTTTGGATAGTTCAATCCCCAATGTCCTTGCATCCCGATGCCATCAATGCGAATGCCCGCTGCTTGCAACATCTTCACCATGCGCACAATCCCATCGCGCTTGGCCGGTCGCCACGCATTGAAATCGTTGTAATACAATTCGGCGTCCGGCGCATATTGCTGCGCGAATGTGAATGCGAACTTCACCAATTCATCGCCATCGCCGATGGCCTTCACCCACGTGGTCGGACGGTACGAACCGTCGTTATCAATTACTTCATTCACCACGTCCCACGCGTGAATGCGCCCCGCGTATCGGCCGGCAACAGTTTCGATGTGTTGCCGCAGCCGTTCGATTTGAGCTTCGCGCGAACTTGGATTGCCGTTCGTATCCTGAAAAAACCACGCGGGCGTCTGATTGTGCCAGACCAGGGTGTGCCCCACGATGAACATGCCGTTCGATTCGCCGAATGCCACGAATGCATCCGCCGGTTCGAAATTGTAAACGCCGGGACGCGGATTAATCGGCTCGGCTTTCATTGCGTTTTCCACGGTGATGCTGCTGAAGTGGCGCACCACAATCTCCTGCGCCGCCTGGTCCGTTCCGGAAACAATCGCTTCGTTCACCGCAGTCCCGATGAGAAATGAATCGCGATATGCCTCGCGCAAAGTAACTGCACTCGACGCTGATTGCCGGAACGCGCATCCGCTGGAAAGCAGCGCCGCCACGAGTGCGCTTGCGAAGAGAAAGATTTTTCCTGGAATCATCATGCGTGATGGCGTGCTTGGGTTCAGCGTATCCTAAGAACTGAAATCGGCTTTTTCAACCTCACCCTGGCGGTAACAAACATTACCTCGATGACGACGAATTATGAAACCGCGACCTGTCTGCTTTGCAGGCGCAGTTTTTTCACTGGCGCTTGAACGGCGGGCGGTTACGTTTGACGGACTTGATTCAACGGAAAGCCGAAACGCTATGAATGTTCGCCATTTGCTTCTGACCGGTGGCCTGTTCCTGAGTCTCACCACTGCGCCATTGCCTGCCCAACAGGTTCCGGTCACGGAACACACGCTCCCCAACGGCATGAAACTGTTGCTCGTGGAACGACGCGATGAACCGACAATTGCCGGCGGCTGGGTGGCGCATGTCGGCAGCGCAAATGAACGGCCCGGCATAACCGGCATTGCGCATCTCTTCGAACACATGATGTTCAAAGGCACGCCGGTTATCGGCACGACGAATTATCAGCGCGATCTCGAGATCATTGAGGCGCAGGAAAAGGTGCGCGCCGAAATGCGCGCTGAAGAAGAAGCGATGCGCAAAGCCTGGCGCCGCGGCGAAGTGGACGATTTGCTGAGCCCGGACAACAAGAGCGAGCGATACAAAGAACTCGAAACGGAGTTCAATCGCCTCGTCGCGGAGCAGCGCAAGATTCTCGTCAAAAATGAATTCGATCGCATCTATCGCAGCGCCGGCGGTTCAGGCATGAACGCCTACACGTCACCAGACATGACGGCGTATTTCATCAACGTGCCGGCGAACAAACTGGAACTCTGGATGTGGATGGAGTCGGAACGATTGTTGCATCCGGTCTTTCGCGAGTTTTATTCCGAACGCGACGTCGTTTTCGAAGAGCGCCGAATGCGGACGGAATCTACACCACTCGGTAAATTCGAAGAGACGTTCAATTCCATTTTCTGGGAATCGCATCCGTATCAATGGCCGGTAGTCGGTTGGCCGTCGGATATTCCGGCGATTTCCAAAGCGCAGGCGGATGAATTTTACGCGACCTATTATGCACCGCAGAACATCACGTTGGTGTTGGTCGGAAATTTCGAAACCGCTCAGGCAATCGATCTGGCGGAACGCTATTTTGCGCGCATTCCCAAGAGCGACAAGAAAGCGCCGGATGTCGTCACGCTGGAAGTGAAACAGGTCGCGGAAAAGCGCATGAACGCCGAGGCGGAAACCAATCCGCAAGTGGACATCCTCTGGCACACCGTCGCGTTCCAACACAAAGATTCCTACCCGCTCAACATTCTGGCGCAGATTCTCTCAACCCGCACCGGCCGACTTTACAAAGGACTGGTGTTGACCAATGAAATCGCGACGGAAGTCTGGGCCTGGCAAAGCTCTCAGAAGTGGGCCGGCATGTTCAATATCGGCGGCGAAGCAAAAGACGGACGCACGCCGGCGGAAGTGGAAGCGGCGATTTACGCGGAACTCGACAAGCTCGCCAACGAACCGGTGCCAGCAGAGGAATTGCAAAAGGTCAAAAACAACTTCGCCGCGGCTGAGTACCGCAAGCTGACTTCCAACTTCGCCATCCTGATGCAGCTCATGCATTACGCCGGCATGGGCGATTGGCGCGAAATCAATGATGGCGGCGCGAAGTATCAGGCCGTGACCGCCGAAGACGTTCAGCGCGTGGTTAAAACCTATTTCACTCCGGAAAATCGGGCCGTCGCGACTTATACGCGCAAGGCCTCGACCGCTAAAAACGACAAGTCATGAAAGCCATTCTCGTTCGCTCCATTGCCATTCTCGCCGTTACTGTCGCGGTGGTTTCCTGCGGCACTTCGAAATCCGCGTGTTGCGCATCACCCGGTTCCCCCAGCGACGCGAAACATGCTCACGCGGCGATTCCCGATCGCCCGGAGAAGCTCACGTTTCCACCTTTTGAATTCAAACCGCCGACCGCCGAGCCATATCGCGTGCCGCTGCAAAGCGGCGCCGTCGCCTACGTGGCCGAAGATCGGGAATTGCCGTTGGTGAACATCAGCATTCTGGTGCGCACTGGAAGCTGGCTCGAACCGGAAGGCAAAGAAGGCTTAGCGGATTTGTGCGGCAATCTGCTGACGCGCTCCGGCACTACCACTCGCACGGCGCAGGAACTGGAAGAGCGACTCGCATTTCTCGCAGCGATGCTCAACTCCGGCATCGGCGGCGCGCAGGGGAATGTTTCGCTCAATCTGTTGTCCAAAGACCTTGATGAAGGTTTGACGATTCTTCGCGAAGTGTTGACGCAACCGCGTTTTCAGCCGGATCGCATCGAATTGCAGAAGCAACAGATGTTGCAGCGGATGAAACAACGTAACGACGATTCAGCCACGATTGAAGGTTTTGAAAGCAACATCCTCGCATACGGTGAAAAATTCTGGAACAACCGTCATCAAACGGCCGAGTCCGTTGCTGCGGTGACGCGCGAGGATCTGCTCGCTTTTCATCAACGCTGGTTTTCTCCGTCCAATTTTGTACTCGCGGTCAGCGGTGATTTTGACCGCGCCGAAATGATTAAAAAATTAGAGACGTTGTTTGCGGATTGGCCGATTCAAGGCGAAACGCCGCCGCCGGTTCCGAGCGATGTGACGCTGGCTAAACCAGGTGTGTATGTAGTGGACAAGGAGGTTAACCAGGGGCGCGTTTCGATGATGTTGCCGGGAATCATGCGCGATCATCCCGATTATTTTGCGGTGACCATCATGAATGACATTCTCGGTGGGGGTGGATTTACATCGCGTCTGGTGAATCGCGTTCGTTCCGATGAAGGTCTCGCGTATGCCGTCAGCTCCAGCTTTCCAGGCGGAGTTTATTTCCCGAATGTGTTTCGCGCCGGTTTTCAATCCAAGTCTCGCACTGTGCCCTATGCGATTTCGATCGTGTTGGAAGAAATGAAACGCATCGCCGCCGAAGCGGTGGCCGAAGGGGAACTGGAAAATGCGAAACGCGGGTTTATTGAGCGACTGCCGCGCACGTTCGCGTCCAAAGCACAAATCGTCAACGTGCTCGCGAACGAAGAATTCACCGGACGCTATTTCACCCATCCTGACTATTGGCAGACCGTGGCTGCTAAAATTCAAAACGTGACCGGTGATGACGTTAAGCGAGTCGCCGAAAAATATCTGACACCGGAGCGCCTTGTCATTCTTGTGGTGGGCGACAAAAAGGAAATCCTGAAAGGTCATCCGAATCATCCGGTGAAGCTCACGGATTTCAGCAAGAATTTTGTGGAACTGCCGTTGCGCGATCCGTTGACGATGAAGCCAACCCAGAAGACGGATGCAAACTAAGCGCTTTATTTCGGCGCGGCGGCAGAAACTTTCTCCGCGAGTTCGTTGTAACGCGTGACGACGTCATTGTGATTAGTCACCAGTTCATTGTATTTCTGCACTGATTCGTTGAGGCGTTCGCCCAGGTTGCTGATGCTGGCGTTGGCTTCCACAATCCGCTGATCACGCTCCGTCACCGCCTCCATCCAGTTCGTCAATGCGCTCTGAAGTTGCTCGCGGTCAGCCTGCAATTCTTCATTCAATCGCTCGGCGCTTTGCAATTTTTCTTTGGTTGCCGTCAATTCTTCGCGCGCACTGGTGAACTGCTCTTTGAAGAGCGCCAGATCTGCGGTCAGGCCTTTGATATTCTTTTCCTGCTCCTCAAGTTTCTGCGTCTGGCTTTGACGCAGCTTTTCGAGGTCATTGACGGTGAGATTCAACTCCCGATTCTGGCGCCACTGAAAAACACACAACCCCGTCAAAATGACAACGCCAATCAGATTGAAGATTTGCAGCTTGCGATTCATTTCGCCGGGTCGCGAATTTCAAACGCCACTTTTTCCACTCCTGCACCGCGCACCACGTCGAGCACGTGAATCACGTCGCCGTGCCGCGCCTCCTGATCACCGCTGATAAACACGCGCAGGTTATTGTTGGTTTGTTGAAAGGCTGCGAGCTGTTGCGCCAGTTCATTCAAACCCATCGGCTGTTGGTCGCAATAAACCATTCCCGCCTTGTCCACGGTGATGTTGATGAAATCTTTCTGCGTGTCGGTGTTCGCCACGGTGGCGGTCGGGAGATTCACCTTCACACTTTTCATGTTCACCATGCTCAGGCTCACCAGCATGAACGCCGCGAGCAAAAAGAACATGATATCAATCAACGGAATGATTTCGATGCGTGCGCCTTCCTCGGTGGGAAGTTTGGAGCCCAGTTTGACCGGCATACCGTCAAGGCGTAGAAGGTCGGGTTGCCACGGCGCGCGCGCGCGCAAATTCCTCCAGATCGTAACCGTGATGTTTGGCTGATTCGACGATGAGTTCGACGTGGTTGATCGTGCGTTCGAGGCGCGACCGGAAATGTGCGAGGCGACGATTGAAAAAGTTATACGGCAACAGACAGATGATGGCGATGCCGAGGCCGCATGCCGTGGCAATCAATGCTTCCGCAATACCGCCGCTGACTTTCACCGCCGCCAGTTCTTCGCTGCCCACGAAATTGAACGAGTGCATGATGCCGACAACCGTGCCGAGCAAACCGAGCAACGGCGCGAGCGTGATGAACGTACTCAGAATCCACAATCGCTTTTCCGCGTGCTCGATTTCGTCAGTGGCGCGCAATTGCATCGCTCCGAGCAACGACGTGTGTGCATGCAGCAAACCTTCATGCACCGTCGCGAGCATCGGATCATTTGCCTGCCGCGTAAGTTTAACTGCGTGTTCGAATCGGCCCTGACTGATTGCTTCGAAGGTTTCGTTCAACGTCTCAGACCGCGTGCGGCGATTCAACCCCCACCACCAGATGGAACGTTCCACCACGACCACGAGCGCGGCGATGAGACAAAACAAAATCGGCCACATAATCGGGCCGCCCCGAATAAAAAAATCAACTACGACGTTGGCAAATACTGGAGTCATGAACGTTCTTTCGGCAGGACGAAGCGAAAATCAATCCGGTATGTGCGCGGTGTGCCCGAGGCGAATTTCCATTCGCGGCGGACCGTTCGCAAAGCCGAATTATTCAACATGGGCCACGGCGATGGTTTATCCACTTCGACCGAAATGACGCGACCGTTTTCACCCACGGTAAAGAGAATCCCCACCACGCCTTCCTGACCTTCGCGCTGGGCGCGGAGCGGATATTCCGGCGCTGGCTGTTTGCCTTCGCCTTGACCATAAATCAGTGTTTCCACTACCGGCGCGCTGGCGGTGGTCACTGCATTGTCATCGGCGCGCGCGGCACTATAACTCGCTTGCGACGCCTCGACGATTCGGGTTGGACCTTCCACCGGTACGGCGAACGCCACCGCGGGTGAAGGCAATGCGACGGCGACGGGTTGAGGTAATTGCGGTTGAAGAATCGGTTGCGCGGTAGGCGGTGGTGCGACCGAAGAATTCGCCATCTTCGGTGGAGCGATATCAGCCAGCGGCGCGCTCGTCAGTTCCACGTTCAACATTTCCACCTGCATCGAAGCCGGCTGCGCTTTCGCAATCAAGGGGCGCGCATAAGGCAGCACAAAACCGATCGTGCCGATCAACGCGCAACTGACCCAGAGAACCAACGTCAGAACTGGAACAAGGTGGGATTCAGAAACATTCGAAGCAACGCTCCGCAGCGGCACCGTGTCCGAAATTTCCGGACAAACAACCCACGAACTCATTCCTGGCAGCGTGGCGACGCGTTTCATCATGGCTACGCTACTGGATGAGCCATTTTGCCGCTGTCGGCGGCTTGCGTTTCTTTAATGGCCATTTGCACTCCGCCTTACGCAACAAAGTGCAAGATCAGGTTAATCTGATTTTGGCAAACGCCCGAAGAACCGTCGCAACGTAAGCGCAAACCCCGTCCAGACAAGCAGTAGCGCCCCAGCCGAGGCTAATCCCGCCACCGCCTTACCCACCACTCCCAACGCTTCGCCTGTGTGCAGGAAACGCGTCCACGAACGGATTTGCCGACCGAGATTCTGATCCGCATAACCTTCCTTTTTCAACACGTTGCCGGTGTAAGGATCGAGCGTGAGTGTGGTCGTCGCGAACAACGGCCATTGCCCTTTGGTCTTAATCGCCAGCGTCACCGGTTGCGCTGCCCCGCGACCTTCGCGTCCCCCTTCACCGCGTCGCTCGCTGTTACCACTCGCACGATTTCCCTCGCGCGCTCCTTCGGTGCGATTCGCATCGGATGTGGCGAGTTCCCCTGCAGGAAGATTCGTTGCAGTGTTGGCTGCATTAGCAGCGGGAGCGTTGGTTGCCCCCGGACGTCCACCGCGTCCGCCGGTGCGATAGGAAATCTGTTGCCAATCCGGAAATTCCTTTTGCGCGGTCGCGAACATCACTTCAAGACCCAGTGGCCGACTGCCGGGTGGCGGAGTCGGAACTTCCACATTCGCTGTTGGCGCACCCGGACCGGCTTGCCGCGGCGGTTCATTACCGGTAACGCGATAAATCAAATCGGTCGCCCAGCGATACGAAATCGGCATCGCCGTCGCCGTGAGCACAATCAACACCGGCGCACACCAGAGGCCGACGGCGTTGTGCCAATTGAAATCACGCGCCTTGCCGCGCAGTTTGAAGCTCATCAACCCGACCGATGCGAGAATTTTTTTGGTCCATTGCCGCGGCCACCACAGATAAAGCCCGCTGACGGCGAGAAAGAGAAATGCGACATTACACGCACCTGTAATGGCTTTGCCGAGCGCCCGTTTTTCGTCGTGCCCGCCGACGTAACGATGCAAATCAACCATCAGGTGCATGAACTCGCGCGTGCGTTTCGCGCCTTGTTCACGCACCTCGCCCGTATAAGGATTCACGTAAAATGCATTCGTGCGACCATAACTCACCGCGACTGCAATCGTGGGATCTGCTTCAAGTGTGATGCTGGCCGGACGATCGCCCGGACCTTGCTCGCGCAGAATGGCGAGCAGTTGCTCTAAATTCATTGGTGACACACCTGGCGAAGGCGGGGTGACGCGACGCACATCGCGTTCAGCCCAGGCGATGATTTCTTTTTCAAACGCCAACGCTACGCCGGTGGCGGACATGATAAAAATCACCACGCCCGCGACGACGCCCGCAATCAGGTGTAACCAGAAGAGAATTTTACGAAATCTGCCGTTCACATTTCGGCCCATTGCCGGAGGAGATTGTGATAAACGCCGGTGAGCTGGACCGCCGACGGATGATTGGGATGATCGCAATTCAACCGCTGCAACGCGATATCAAGATCGAACAGAATCGAGCGCTGACCGTCGTCGCGAATCATGCTTTGAATCCAGAAAAACGAACACAACCGCGCGCCGCGCGTGACCGGCTTCACGTGATGCAGACTGGTCGCTGGATACAACACCATGTGACCCGCTGGCAGTTTCACGCTCTTCAAACCGTACGTATCTTCAACGCACAATTCGCCGCCGTCGTATTCCTCCGGTGCTGCGAAGAAGAGCGTCGCTGACAAATCGGTGCGAATGCGATGCGGCGTGCCCGGCACTTGGCGAATCGCATTATCCACATGCGTGCCGAAAGATTGTCCGCCGGAATAACGATTAAACAACGGCGGAAACACCTGCAACGGCAGCGCCGCGGCCATGAACAGCGGATTTTTTCCGAGTGCCTTGAGAATCATGTCGCCGACCTGTCGCGCCGCAGGATGGCCTTCGGGAATCTGCATGTTGTCCTTGGCGCGCGCCGATTGGTAACCGGCCGTGACCTTGCCGTCCACCCACTCGGCCGCATCAAGGATTTTTCGCGCCTCGGCGACCTGCTCGGGCGTCAGAACATCAGGAATGACAATCATCATACGAACGACAACTTAGAATTTGAACTCCGCGGTGAGCATCGCGGAACGGCCTGCGCCCGGAACAAAATGCCCGCCACCGACGCGATCAATGTAACGCTCATCCGCGAGATTGTATGCGTTCAAGCGCAACGTAATGTTTTCGTTCACCTCGTAAGCAAGCATGGCGTCGAACAACCAATAAGCTGGCGCGCGACGAACAGCAGCGTTGCTGCTCAAATTATTCAACCGCTCGCCGACGTAATTCGCGCCACCGCCAATCTGCACATTCCACGGCAGTTGATACGTCGTCCACAGATTGAACGAGTGCTTCGGCGTGTTGCCGAATTCCGCGCCGACATCTGAAGCGTTATTGGACTGCTTGATTTCGCTTTCCATGTAAGCGTAACCGGCGAACACCATCCATTCCGGCGTGATGCTCCCGGAAACGCCCAATTCAAATCCCTGCACAATCTGCTCGCCGTCCAACGTGACAATATCATTGGCGGTCGTCTGGGTTCGCGCGTTGACTTTTTCCGTGCGAAAAACGGCCGCGCTCAGCAACAGACGTTGATTGAAAAATTCCCATTTCGTCCCCAACTCAAACGTGCGTGTTTCCTCCGCATCGAGGTTGATGCTGTTAACGCTGTTGCTCGCGGAATTGAGAACCAGGCCGGTGTTACCTTCGAGCGACGGATTGAAAGAGGTGCCGTAACCGAAGTAAATGCTGCCGTTTTCGCGCGGCTTGAACACCAGCGCGGCGCGCCAGCTCAACAGATCGTCCGTGTTGCTCAACGCATTGGTGTCGGAATAGTAGTCGGTTTCGATGTGATCGAATCGCGCGCCACCCGTGATTTCCCAGCGTTCACTCAACTTGATGGTGTCAGCCAGATAAGGTGCGAACGTGTCGGCTTTTGCGTTGCTCGGAGTGCCGGTGATAGGCGGCATCGGACCCAATGGCAAGTCGAACGGATTCGGATTGAACAAATCGGTTTGCGGCTGATTTGCGGTTTGCGCTGAATTTCGGTTGCCCTGGTTTTCATGCGCGAATTCGAAACCCGCGACCAACGCGTGCTCAATTGGTCCGGTGGTGAATTCCGCAACCAGGTCGGTTTGATTCGCGAAAATCTCGTGTTCGATTTCCCGGCGCTGCAATTGGCGATTCAACAACGTGCTGTTGTTCACATCCGCGAAGCGCGGCGCGGTGATGGCGGAATTCCGATACGTACGTCCGTAGCGCGTCAAGTTTCGTAGCGTGAATTCTTCGTTGATATCATGCTCAATGATTCCGGTAGCGACATCGTTCTCGATGTCTTCGAAGTCGTAACCCTTGAGGCCGTAGAAATTGTTGTAGTTAACCGGCGGCGTGCCATTGCTGTAAGGCGCAAGCACCGGATTAGCATTCGCCGGCACCCACGGAATACCGTAATCCGGCACGCTCTCCTGAACCATGTGTTGAAAGCTCAGCGTCAGGCGCGTCGGCGCTCCCAAGCCAAACGCCAACGACGGCGCGATGCCATAACGCGAACCCTCCACATGATCGCGACCGGGTGTGTCGGCTTCGTGAAGCATCGCGTTCAGTCGAAACGCCGTTCCGCCGAGCCAGCCTTCGTCGCTCGGCGCCACGGGTTGATTGACGTCGAGCGTCAAACGCCGATAGGCATCCGTGCCGAATCCGGCCGAACCGGTATAAAACGGATCGAGCTTCGGTGTCTTACTGGAAAGATTGATTGCACCACCCGTTGTGCCGCGACCGCCGTAAGACGAAGCCGGCCCTTTGGAAACTTCAATCTGCTCGACGTTATACGGGTCACGTGAATAAGCGCCGAAATCGCGCACGCCGTCCACATAGATATCGCTGCGCGCATTGAAACCGCGAATGGAAAGATTATCGCCCGGCAAACCACCGCCACCTTCACCGGCTTGCATACTGATGCCGGGAACATTGCGCAACACATCGCGCAAACTCGCCGCGCCTTGCTCTTGAATGACCGCTTGCGGAATGACCGTGATAGTCTGCGGAATATCGCGAATCGGCTGCGTGTATTTCGGCGAGGAAACGGTTTCCGGTTTGTACGCGGAACGCTCCGTGCCTTCGACCACGACATCAGGCAATTGCGCCGGTGCGTTGGTCACTGTGCCCGTGGGATTGTTGGTCTGAGCCACCGCGGCAAAACCTTGGGCCATAAGCAGAGCCGTCAGAGGCTTGCGAGTCTGGTCATTCATGAGGCACAGAAGCTAAGCGAATCAACCGGTCGTCTGCTGTCGCTGCCTTGCGATTCTTTAACGGTGACTTGCAGCGCCTATCCGCTTGTCTTTTCCCGGTTTCTCCGTAAGCAATCTGCCAAATGGATTCCAATCCCGAACTATCGCCAACCGAACCCGCAGCGTTGGACGCGCGAGCCAATGAACATCTGCTGCGCGGACTGAGCTTGCTGGAATCCAAGGCAACCAACGACTTGCGCGAAGCGGTGCGCTGTTTCGACCTTGCCATTTCGTTGCGTGCGCAACTCCCGCTCGCAGCCAATCCATGGTATCGCTATGGTCTGATCGCAGGTTATCTGAATCGCGGCGACGCGTTAACTCGCCTCGGTTCGCCTGATAATCTGGCTGCGGCCGTGGCAGCGTTTGATGAAGGCTTGCGGCATCTGCGCGAACTCCCGATGCACGAAAGTCCGCTCTTCGTGAAACGACTCACCATCGCGTGGTTGAATCGCGGAATCGCGTTATCGAAGCAGCGCTTGCCTGGAAGTCTGGAAGCGGCGAGTGAATCTTTTTCCGAAGCTATCGCGGCAGCGAAACATTTCTTTTCGCTGACACCGAACGAAGGTCGCTCGTTACTGGCCAGCGCGTGGTTCAATCACGCCAATACGCTCATTCAATTCGATCCACCACAAGCCGAGATCGCGCGCGTGGCGGCACACGAAGCGTTGAAAGTGATTGCGGTGATTGATTCGCACGATGCGACTGCCGCCGATATCGGTTTTCGTTCCCGGCACGTGTTATGTCAGGCCTTGGCGCATTTGCTCGCAGAGAAGAATGACGTCGCTCAATCGGCGCGCGATGTCTGGTGGCATGAAGCAACGGATGCGGTGGATTCCGGAATGGCACTGGCGCGACAGTGGGAAACGCGCGGCACAGAACAATTTCGCGACGCCGCAACGGCGCTATTCCGCTTCGGCTGCCGCGTGTATCAACTTCATCAACCGCATTTTCTCACGGAGTTTCTTTTGGAAAATCTCGATCCCGAGCATTCGCCCGATGCTTTGCGTGCGGATACCGCGTTGCACGCCAGCGCTGCCGAAGCGTTGTGGCAGCGATTGGCGGAACTGCATCGCAACGGCTTCCAGAAACTGAGTACGCCCGAGTTTCAAAAAACTCTGGCGCAATTGCGGGAAGTGCGTTTGACGCACGAGCGGTTGCATGAATTACAACGCGCGCTCAAGAATGCGTGATTAACTCGCGTCGTCTTCTGACTCTTCGAGTTTACTCGCGAGGTAATGTTCTCCGACCAATAATCTGTCGGTGGCTTGCACGCGAGAAGAGTCCCACAACCCGCCTGCTGAGTCACGAATCGGTCGCCGAAGCCGGTGGCAACTGCGGCGGTCGCATGCGTAAGCGCGTTTCCGTCAGCGATTCCAGGAACGCTTTCAGATCCGCCAGGTCCTGCTTGTTCAATCCGAGAGGCCGCAAATGCGATGACTTCACCGGGAACAGCGGATCGTCCTTTTGCTCCGGCTTCGGGCGCACAGTGGCCATGCCGGCGTTGTACATGTTCAACACGCCATCGAGATCAAACAGCCCGTTGTGCATGTACGGAGCGGTGCGTGCAATATTGCGAAGCGATGGCGTTTTGAATTTGCCGACGTCCGCCGGGTTTTTAGTGACAGCGTAGCGACCCAAATCCTCCAGCTTGCGCCCGTAATAAGTGAGTCCTTCGTTGTGAAATTTGTTATCGGTGAAGTTCGGACCGTTGTGACAGTTCACGCAACGCGCGTCAGTGCGGAACAGATGTAATCCACGAATTGCCTCATCGCTCAAAGCGTTGGTGTCGCCACGCAAAAATGAATCGAAGTCATTTCCGCGACTGGTGACCGTGCGTTCAAACGTCGCAATCGCCATCCCCACGCGCGCGAGCGTGATTTCCGGCGAGCCGAAAACCTGAGCGAATTCATTCGTGTAATCCGGAATCCGACCCAGTTTTTCTTTCACCAACTGCTCGTTCGAATGCATCTCATCCACATTGTTGATGACGTCCATCGCCTGTTGCTCCAGCGAATCCGCGCGACCGTCCCAGAAAAACGTTTCGTTGAACGCAGTGTTCAGAACACTCGGTGCATTGCGTTTGAGTTCTTTGCGTTCGTGACCGAATGAAACCGTTCGTCCGTCCGCAAAGGCGAGGTCCGGATCATGACAACTCGCACAACTGATCTGACCCGAACCGCTCAGACGCGGATCGAAAAACAGCTTCTTGCCAAGCTCCGCTTTCGCATCGCTGTAAGGGTTGTGGGTTGGAAACGTCACCAATGGCAACAAACCGATCTCGCGATAGTACGGTTCGATTTCATCGTCAATGTGCGGCGCAGGCCATTCGGAGGCTGGACGCGAGTAGATAGCCCGCAATTCCGCCGCTAGCTTTTTATATTCTTCGTCCGACAATTGTTTGCGCGGTGGTTTGCGTGTGGATGCGACCGGCGGCGTTTCATCGTCATTGGTCGAAGCCTTGGTTTCGGAAGCGGCTTTTGCAGCAGTAATGCGATTAGCGCGACGCAACTCCGTGAGCTTATTCTTTTGCGCGTCAGTCAACAGTTCCCCAATCCCGCGATTAGCGAGACGGAGTTGATCATTCAAATTCAGTTGCGCGGCGCGTTGCGCATCCGGCGGTGTATTCGGCGCAGCCGCCTGACGCGCTGCGGCTCGGGCGGATTCATAGCGATCGCGAATGGAAAACAACGTCGTCCGTTGCTCTTCCGTTAAACCGAGTTCATCCGCGTAATCCCACACCTGCTTCCGCGCCGTGTTCGTGCTTTGGGTAAAGCCAATCGAAGCAGAGAGCAAAATGAACAGAGCGCTCAGCCAGACACCGGAGATTTCAACGCGTTTCAACATGGCCATCGAGATAGAGGTAATTCAGTTTCTTCCGGTTCGAATGCGGATAATACCGGAGTACGCTGCTGACCGCGTTCGGTCCGCCGGAGGTGCCTTCAGACACGCCGAAGACGGAAGGCAAAGCGTAAGTGAAATTGTCCCAGACGACGGTCGTGGCAGACATTTTGGCGAATGCCGCTTCACCGCCCTGTTCGCCCATGAGGTTCTGCGCCCGCGACCACGCGTAATTGACGCCATTCTGCACCAGCGTTTTTCGCCCGGCCGGACACAGCCAGACTTTGTTCGTCGGAACGTAAGCGTTGAAATAATACGGCAGGCTCAACGGGTCATGAAGCATGCGATATGATGAGTTACCGAGCATTTCGCGGGAGGGCAGACGGCTGTTGTGGTCCTGCATGTAGAGGTGATACACGAACGAGAGCTGCCGCAGATTGGACATGCATTGAACGCGATACGCCTTGTCTTTCGCCTTCGCCAACGCCGGCAACAGCATCGCTGTCAGAATGGCGATGATGGCAATCACCACCAGCAATTCAATCAGCGTAAACGCGCGGCGAGCCCGGAAGCACCGACGCGACGGTAACGCGCACGATTCGAACAATTCCGTCATGATTAATTTCCGCCGACCCGGAAGAAGGCGCGTTCGGTCAGATTGGAAATCGTCACACTGCGATTCGTTACTCCTTCAAGCACCGTAGTCCACGTGCCCGTCGTCAAATCCTCCAGACATTCGACGTTGAATGGCGAATAACCACCCGTCCACGTCAGCGTCATTTCATCCGGCCCAGAAGGTTCAAGTGCCAATTCTATCGGCGGCGCCGGCAACGCAACCCGCACAATGGTGCCGCAACCATTATTGATTCCCGGCGGCGTATTCGCGCCGCCGCGAGAAATCGGATAATAAATGAAGAACCGGTTCGTCTCTTCGACCACCAGACCGGAGTTGAATGAGAGATTCGGATAGCCGATTGAATTCACTCCCGTGCCACCGAGATCCACCAGTTTGGTAACAGTGTTGGAAGCGATGTTAAATTTGGCGATGACACCCTGATTGTTCGTGCCGCCTTGCCGCATCATGAAATAAAGCTCGCCGAGCCATTCGGTCAGACCGTTGTAACCCGGTTGCTTGCCGTACAACACCTGAGCCACGGGGTCGTTGGTGAAGTAAAAAAGATTGGTGGAAAAGCCGGTATCAATGTCGTAGCGAACAATCGCGCCAGGATTTGCATTGTTACCCACCGTCATGAAATAGAGCGAGTTCGTGCCGACTAATATCGGATTTTGCGCAGGAAACGCCGTATAACCCGTCCCCAGATCGAGCACTTTCGTGATCACCGGATTATCAAATTCATCGAACGTCATCCGGCCCAGAATTCCCGCGCCGTTACCAAATCCGGTCGCGGTATTCGTGCCACCGGTAAACGTCGTGAAATAATACGCGTCGCCCACCTTCGTGAATCCTTCGTAAGGCTGACGCCCGGTATTCGCGCCGTCGAAATGATGCACCCACGACACCACGTTGGATTCGAGACTGAATCGCACAATCGTGCCCATGCGGTTTGAACCGCCACCGGACGTGGTGCAGAACAATGAATTTCCGATCAACGTCAGTCCGCCCCGCGGCGTTTCTCCGGTAATGTTGCCAGTCTCATCAAAGTGATGCAGGACCGTGACCGTTCCGTTGGTGAGATTGATTTTGACGATGGTGCCATTGTCACCAACGCCGCCATTCTTGGTGGTAAAATACGCTTCATCTCCGACAACCAACAAACCGCCGTCTGGGTTACTGCCAATGTTATTGGCGTAGCTCTCGTCCAGACTGACCACTTCGACAACTTCACGCGTCACGAGATTGAACCGACTGATCGTCCCCACGTCGTAAGTGCCACCGCGTTCGGTCGTGAACCACAGGTTGGTCCCCACCTGAACAAAGCGATCCAACGGATAATAGCCGCCATAACCGATGCCATCGCTTGCTACAAAGTTTAAGTCAGCAACTTTTTCGACTGTTTGCGCAGAAACATCAGGTGTGAAAAACGGCAAGGCGATACCGACGCACATCCACAACCGAACTTTTTGAAACAAATGATTACGATAGGTGCGACGAAGACTCATGCGGGTCAGAAGGTAGCCACCTGCATCGCGTCGTCGCTATTGGCTGCTTGCAAAAGATTGTCGGTCAGTTGCGGCGAACTGTCTTACTTTCCGCACAAGAAATTTTTATTTCACAACCAGGGAGGAAACAAAAATCCATTTTCACCGAAAGAAAAATCGGCCTCCAATCCGACGTAGCGAGAAACCGAAATCAGTTCGTCCGGCTTTTTCCGGTCACTGATTTCTGCGTTGTCGTTGCCAGCGGATACAAACCCGGGCAACAACCGAACGTCTCCTGAAACGCCGCGCTGAAATGGCTGAGGCTGTTGTAGCCGACCTCCATCGCCACTTCGGTGACATTATATTCGCGAGTCTTGAGAAGCTCGGCCGCTTTCTCCATTCGCAACTGTCGCAGATACTGCGTAATCGTCTGCCCCGTCTGCGTGGAGAAGATGCGACTGAGATAAAAATGGCTGCACCCGATTTTCTTGCCGAGTTCTTCGAGCGATGGCGGATTGGCGAGGTTTTGTTTCAACAAAAACATCACTTGCTCCACCCGCTCCTGCGCCAGGCGTTGTTGCCGCGTACAAAACAATTCGCCATCTGCCGGCGGCTGCATCAGAAACGTCACCGCCAATTCCAGCGCCTTGCATTGATACCAGATTGGCTGCGCCGCGGCGTAAACCGGCGGTTGCCGCAACGTGGCGATCAATTGTAATTGCGGCGCGGTCAGCCGGACCGTTGCGGCAGTTACTTCTTCGCAAGGCAATCCATCCACCGCCGCGCGAACGATCGGATGCAACATGGACTTCGTCTCCGCGAGATGTTTCGCGAGAAACGGACAGGAGAATTCTACGGTGAGAAACTTGTGATGCTCACCCGCGGCGCGCTTGGCCGTCAGCGGTTCGTTCTGCCGATAATAAAAACCGGCGGTATTTGGCGCGAATTCCGCACGACTGCCATTACGTTCCACAAATCCACTACCGGCGAGGTTCAAACACAACTCGACGCACTGTGGATGAAACGTGGGCGACCAATCGAATTCGCGGCGAGCCTGAAAATCGTGCCACTCGAAGCTGTAACCCACGCCGCGAAAACTGCCGAACAGCGGTTGCCAGCCCGCGCCCACATCACGCCAGGCCACGGATTCGGAAAAATTCGCAGCCCGCTCGGCGGAGTCGGATTGATTCAACTTATTCGGACGCATGATTCCAGCGTGCCCAGTTTCAGGGAAGATTTTGCCGCTGGCAAGGGATGAATCGCACGCCGACTTTAAGTTTGTTTCTGTCGTCGCAAATCCGGTCGGATAGCAGAAGCCGCTTTGGCGACGTCAAACGGTGCACCCAAAAATTCCGCCACACGCGGCATTATCACCGCCGGACTCAACAGCAACTCATTGTAATTCACTGAAAGCATGCGCAGTTCCGGACGCGCTGCGATTTGCTTTCGCAATTGATTGAGTTGAGCGATGTAAGTTTCCGCCAGCTTTTGTTCCTCGAGATCGGCACCGCGCCGGTTTTGACGTTCCAGCATCGCGCGTTGTGACGCGATAACCTCGCCGAGATTTCGTTCCATAATCACAACGTGATAATGCTCGTTGCGCGGCAGGTGCGGCAGCAAATGCGCAACAATCTTTACCACTTTACCGCGCGCCTGCGGAATCCAACTCGTGTCACGCGCCAGTGTCAACACCGGCTCAAACTCGTAGTAACCGAGCGGATTATCCGCGTCCGCAGTGCGTTTGTGATCAGTCAACGGTTCGCGGCCGGCGGCTACGAGCAATTGCATCATCAACGATGTGCCACTGCGCGGCAGCCCGGAGACAACGGTGATGATTTGATCGCGATCAATTGATTCCGGAAACGGCGGCGGGAGATCGGCTTCTGGTTCACTTCGAGATGTGATAATCGCGGGCGATGAAGTCACGCTGCTGGAAGTCTGAGCTTCACCCATTTCGCGCGCGGCCAATTCCATTCGCAACGAGCGCGCGCGGCCTTCGTGCGCGAATGCTTCGTCCGGGCGATTCAAATGCTCGCGATACAATTTCGCCAGCGCTTCGTGAGCGACGAGGTGACGCGGACTCTGCGCCACAGCGACGCGCAGTTCCTGCTCCGCTTCAGCCAACATGCCTTTCTCCACTAACGCCTGCCCCAGCAACGCATGCAGCGTGGGTTGGAAATACAGCAAGCTCAATGATTCCGTTGCCGCAGCGATGGCGGCATCGAATCGTTTCGCCTTGAAATGAACCTGAGCCAACTGCGCATGCAACGCGGGATTCTCAACGTCACCGTCTAAAGCTTTCTCAAGCAACTCACGCGCAGCTTCCACATCACCCAGCTCCATCAATGCAGTGGCAACCCGTTGATATTTGCCTCGCGACGAGTGATCCGACGCTATCAACTTTTCCAATCGTTCCCGCGCTTCTCCGCGTTTGTTTTCCAACAACGCCTGCGTCACGTACAACCAGTCCAACAACAGTGGTCGCCCGGACGCCAACTCGCGCAGACGGCGTTCTTCGTAGCGATCACGACGATTCTCCTCGGACGCTGTAGGCTCGGTGTCGGATTTCTCTTTGTTACGCTGCTCTTCACGACGCACCAGTTCGGCTTGCGCATCTACCTGATATTTGGCGATGCGCCGACCAAGTTCTTCGATCGCGGCGCGACGGCGCGCGATTTGTCGCAATGGCAATAGGCAATCAATCAGCAGCACGCCAAAGCGATGTTCCTTCGGCCAATGCTCCCAGAGCTCTTCCACGAGTGCCGCCGCTTCGCCACAGCAATTGCCGTCGCGATACGAGCGCGCGAGATTGTATTTCAATTCGCGCACGCACTCAGCGACGGTGTCGTTCACATTCGGTCCGGGCGGAGCGACGTAACCGAGTTCAACGAGTTGCTTAAAAGCTTCCGCCGAAGCAACAGGATCAAGCCGCGTTTCCGGCGGATGAACTCCCGCATCGCCGGGAACATCATCCCAACTTTCGATCGGCTCGATACGCGGCGGTTCTTTGAAAACGGGTAACAGAACCTTGCCGTCCATGTCTTTGCCCGCCGGCAAACCGAACAGATTTAAAATCGTCGGACAGATATCCAACAGGCTCGCACCGAGAATGGGTTCACCAGACCGCAGCCCCGGTCCTTTCATGCACAGAATGCCAAAATGCCGATGTTCCACCGCCGGTCCAGCAGGTTCTGCTGGAATGTAATCGGGACGATGTTCATCCGGATGAAACCCGTGATCGCTCATGAGAATCACCGTCGTGTTCTCGTCCGTGAAGTTGAGCAACATCCCGAGCATCGCGTCGTGATAACGATATGCATTGGCGATGACGTCTCGATAAATCGCGAAATCCTCTTCCGACACGTGTGGCAATCGCGGCGGGTGATAACTCATGAACGCGTGTCCGAAATGATCGAGCCCCGCGTAATAAATTCCCGCGAAATCCCATTCCTGCGTTTCGAGCAACTCGGTCGCGACTGCGTGAATAGACATCGTCTCGGCAATGATTTTTGCGAGCGAGTGCAGGCGTTTATCTTTGGACTGATCGACCTGTTCGTAATTCGGCACGAACATGCGAAGAAATTCGCCGGTCAGTTCCATCGGATTCACACGCAGATCTGCCAGTGAATCAGCAAGTGAAGCCGGATGAATTGTTCCCGCGGGCAGCGGCATCTTGTCCGGCGTACCAACGGGCTGCGAAAAATGATTGGAAACCATCACGCCATTGATTGGTTCAGCGGGATGCGACGGCCACCAACCCGCGACAATGGAGCGATATCCGTTTTGATTGAGAATGTTCCAAAGCGCTTTCGTCTGTCGCGACAAAATGCTGATAGGCTGCACACCTGAACCATCGGGTAGCGGTTCGGAAAATCCGTGAATGCCGTGTTTATACGCGCGTTTTCCGGTGGCGATGGACGTCCACAACATCGGACTGAGCACCGGATAAAGCGTCGCGATATTGCCACGCATGCCACCCGCAATCAGACGCGCGAGGTTCGGCATCTCGCCAGCGTCGAGCAGCGGTTGAATGACTTTCCAATCGGCAGCATCCCAGCCGATGAGTAACACGCGTGGTTTGGACATGAATCAGAAAAGCAAAAGCGGATTGGCCGTTAACCGCGCCAATCCGCTGCAAATTTCATCTCGAACGAGCCGGGTCAGTTTTGGGAAACGGTCTGCCGTTTCTCACGCCATTTGCGCAAGCCTCGCGCGCCGAGCGCCATTGCACCGATCGCGAGCAAGGCGCTGGAACTCGGTTCAGGAACTGCGCCCATTGTTGGTTTCGCGCCGGAATCGTCGTAAGCGTAACGGAAAATCGTGACGAGCGGCCCGTCGTTCTCGTAACTCAGGCTGATTTCGACCCAACCATATCGCAGCGCATCACCCTGCGTTGAGTCAGCAAACATCCAGGCGAGATACTGATTCGAATATCCACTGGCTGGCGTCCGAATGCCATCTTCATTCTCCACCCCCACCGCCGCACTAGCCAATGTTCCCACGCCTTGATCCCAAGCGGCTCCCAATCCCAGCGGCACTACAAACCCGTTGCCTAAACCGCGCACGCCAGCGTCAGCTCCGCCGCCAAGGTTACCCGCAATGACACTCCGATAACTGACGAAGCGGGAGTTGATGTAAGTATATTCAACCCTCGTGTCTCGAGTGAATCCAACATTAGCAGAGCCGGGAACCGTGAATTGAAATACGCTGTTTCCACCGAATCCGACCTCTGCGGGACTTGAAGTCAGGTCGTAGTAAATGATATCCGCCTGTCCGGTTTGAGGAATTGCCACCGCACCGCTCGCCAACGCAAGCAACGACATCAATTTGGTGGAATTTGAACTGGTTTCGGCCACGACTGAATTGGGCGTTGTGTTCATAATCTTATATTCCGTTGGCGATTCGCTGACTTGGAGTCTCCGTTTCTCATCCGAACTGTCAAGACCGGAAATCTTCAGCGCGCCCCAACAATTTGAGGTTTTTCGATGACCCGACGCGCTACATCTGTTCGACTACTTCAATCCCCAGAATCTCTAATCCTTGTTTCAACACCCGGGCCGTGAGATCGCAAAGCAACAATCGGCTCGTGCGAACTTCCTCCGAGTCCGCTTTCAACACCGGACAATTCTCATAGAACGACGTGAAATGTCCTGCCAGTTCGTAAAGATAGGTGCAGATGAAGTTGGGGCGATAATCCTCAGCCGCGGCTTCAAGCGTAAGACTGAAATTCAACAGATGCTTCGTCAGCGTCAGTTCCTGCGGCGCAGCCACGGTAAGGGCAGCGAGTTGCGCGCTGGAAAACGGCGGCGCGATTTCGGCTTTGCGGAAAATACTTTTAATCCGCGCGTAAGCATATTGCAGATACGGCGCCGTGTTGCCGCTCAACGCAAGCATCTTGTCCCAACTGAAGATATAATCGCTCTGCCGATTCGGTGACAGGTCGGCATATTTCACCGCCCCAATGCCAACCACGCGCGCAATTTCGCGACGTTGCGATTCGGATAATTCCGGATTTTTTTCTGAAACGACTTTAAACGCGCGTTCCTCCGCTTCATCCAGCAAATCGGCGAGTTTCACATTCTCGCCGGAACGCGTCTTCAGCGGTTTGCCATCGTCGCCGAGAATCGAACCGAACCACACATGCGCGAGTTTGACCTTGTTCGCAAGTTCCGGATGCCAACGGCGGAACGTGTGAAACACCTGTTGAAAGTGCAATTGCTGCCGCCCGTCAGTCACATAAACGATTTCGCTCGGTTGCCAGGTTTCAAGCCGATACGCTATCGTCGCCAGATCCGTCGTCGCGTAATTGAATCCGCCGTCGCGTTTCTGAATGAGCTGCGGATTATCGTGCCACTCGCCATCGCGCTGAATTTTGAACGGGTCTTCTTTAGGCGGCAATTTGCCGTCGCTAAAGACGCATTGCGCGCCTTCGCTTTCTCGCGCGACGCCTTTGTTCATCAAATCCTGAACGACCGCCGCCAGGCGTGGATTGTAAAAACTTTCACCCAACACCTGATCGAACTTCACCTTGAGCCGACCGTAAATGTCATCGAATTGGACCTGCGAAAGGCGAATCATCTCCCGCCAGATAGCGAGATTTTCCGGATCGCCGGATTGCAATTTCACCAACTCAGCCCGTGCGGCGTTATGCGTGTCCGCGTTGTAAGTTGGCTTTTCCGGATCGCACTGCGAATTAATCGCTTTGTAAATGCGTTCCAGTTCAGCGATGGCATCGCGTTCCAACGCCTGCTTGTCGAGCAACGTTTTCCAACCGACGAGCAACATGCCGAATTGCGTCCCCCAATCGCCGATATGATTGTCCGTCACCACGCGATGGCCGAGTAAACGAAACAATCGCGCCAGGCTGTCGCCAAGAATCGTGGAGCGGATATGCCCCACGTGCATCGGCTTGGCGACGTTGGGGGAACTGAAATCCACCACGATCGAACGCGGTTGGGCGACTTTTTCGTAAAACAGATGTTCGCCACGCGCAGCACTCTGCAACGCAGCAACGATCGTATCGGATTTGAGCCGAAAATTCAGAAAGCCCGCGCCAGCAATATCCACTTTGTCGCACAGCACCGCGACATCGAGCTTCGCCAAAACGTCCGCTGCCAATTGACGCGGATTCATCTTGCGCGCTTTGGCGAGAGACATCAGCGCGTTTGTCTGATAATCGCCGAATTTCGGATCGCAAGGCCGCACGAGCACCTGCGTCACATCTGCATCCGGGAGGACGGCGCGAACCGCTTCCTGAAGGCGGAACTCAATCTGTTTATGCGGCAGCACGGAATTCATTTAGCACGGAGACAAACGGACAGACAGACCGAAACCAACGGACGCGACCGATTACTTTTTCCCCTGTTCGCGAATCACGCGCAACATTGCCTCGGCATCAGGCGCTTGATCGATGGCCTGACGGAATTCAGCTTTGTGCAGGATTTTGGCAATGCTGGCGAGGGTGTGAAGGTGTTTTTGAAACTGACCCTGAGGAACGAGGAACAACATGACGAGGTTTACCGGCTGATTATCAAGCGCATCGAAGTTGATGCCTTTTTTCGAGCGCCCGAGCGAGGCGATGACTTCAGGAATCAAATCAGTGGACGCGTGCGGGATTCCAATGCCGAAACCGATGCCGGTACTCATGGAATTTTCACGCTTTTTTACCACAGCCGCGATGGCTTCGCGGTGTTGCGGTTGAATTTTGCCACTGGCTACGAGCGTTCCGATCAATTCATCAATCGCCTGCCAGCGATCCGCGGCTTGCATATCGGGCAGGATATTGCTCGGTCCCAGAATGTCTCCAAGGTCCATAATTTTGCCGCTTGAACGGCCCGTGAATTTCGCCTGAAGGCGACAGGTAATTCAAGACCGAATTGCACTTGTCGCAAAATCAATCGCGCTTTTGCCAAGAAAACGCGTTTGGAGTTTCGCAAATTTTTAAAATATCCTGCACCCGTGCGAGTCTTGGACATCCAACATATCGGCAATGAACTGGCCATTCGCTGGGAAGACGGTGCGGAGAGTTTCATCAACCTGGAGAAGTTGCGCCGCGCCTGTCCCTGCGCCGGTTGCCACGGTGAAATGGATATTTTGGGCAATGTTTACAAGAACCCGGATCAAAAACTGACGCCAGCGGCGTTTGAATTGCAGCGATTTGTTCCAGTGGGCGGCTACGCGATTCAGCTTTTCTGGAAGGACGGCCACAACAGCGGAATTTATGCATTCGATTACCTGCGCCGCTTGAGTGAGAGCTGACTTCCAGAACAACCGCCCGTAAAACAAAATCACCGGCCCGTTACCGGACCGGTGATGTGTTAAACGTAGAAGCAGAGCGGCTCAGTTGCTGAACTTGTGCTTTTCCTTTTTGATCTGACCGGCAGGCTTGCCGCTATCCCACCAGGACCAGTCTTCGGTAGTTTTTTCCTCGCCCGTTGATTGGAGATAAGAGGTCTGCGTGGGACGGAAATCCGAATCCTGCACGACGGTCGGCGTGATGAAAATCGTCAGGTTTTGGCGATCCAGTTCTTTGCTCTCTTTGCGGAATAGAAGGCCCAATCCGGGGATATCGCCTAAGAGAGGGACTTTGATGCTGCCATTGCGCTTCTCGTCCTGAATCAAACCACCCATAACCAGTGTATTTCCACTGGGGATCAAAACGGTCGTGTCAAGACTGCGTTTGAGGAAGGAATCCACCTCGTTGATCTGATCGGCGACAATGCTCTGGAATGTCGGACCGAGTCGCAGAACTCCCTGCTGCACGCGCAACTCGATAAAGTTGTTGGCGGCGATGCGGGGCGTGACATCCAAACTGACGGTCAGGTTCGTGTAAGAGATTTCCGAACCGCCGGCGGTGTTGGCCGTGCCGGCGCTGACGTTCACAACGGGATAAAGCAAGCCGACATCAATCGTAGCTTTTTGATTGTCCAGCGTGACCATGCGAGGTTCAGACACCACTTTAGTGTCGCCGGATTCGTTCAAGAACGAAAGCGCCACATTCAAACCATCCGCATCCAAGAAGGCGGTCGAGGGATTGAAACCTTGCGCAGCATCCCAAAGAACGCCAGGGGAACCCAAGGGTTGATTTGGTCCGAAGATATTCACAGGGATGAATCCGCCAGCGGCGCTGTTGGTAACAAAGTCGATCTCATGAGAATAGCGCCTTCCCCCGGTCATATTATTCCCAAACCGGACCTTCTGAGCGCTCAATGTACCGCTCCAATCCAGGCCCTTATTGCTCTTCGGGCTAAGCGTAGTTTCCATGATCTTCGCTTCGATGAGCACCTGCTTGGTTTGCGTGTCCAGGCGTTCAATCAATTGTTTGGCCTGCTCAATTTCGGATTCGGTGGCGGAAATGACCAACTGACTCGTGCGGACATCGGCGATCACTCTGCTACGTTTGTCCACCAGCACGGTCGCGACTGCGGCAACAGTGTTGCTGGGCGAGGCAAACTTCAATTGAATCACCTCGGTGTGCAACGGCTCCGCCGCGGCCGGATCTTTCACCGTCACGCGAGAAATTCCCGTTTTGGTATCGGGCACGAGCTGTAATCCATACGTGGTGATGAGCGCGTTTAACGCCTGTTCCGCCGTGAGATTTTCCCAGCGGATCGTGATGTTCGGCTGAGCGCGAATCTGGCCGCGCTCGTCGGGTTGCCCATAACCGACTTTCGGGTCCAGGATATAATTGATCCCGGCCTGACGCGCGAGATTGTCAATCGCCGTCGTCAGCGGCACATCCTGGAATTGAATCAATGGAATCACGGCTCCGGATTCGGGCGCGGCAGCTACCGGCTGCTCAACCGTGGGTGGGGGAGTCGCAGGTTCTTCCTGCGCCAGAGCCAAAGTGCAGGCGCTAAGCCCGACGATGGTCATGATGACTAATTTCGCTTTCATTTGTTTTCGTTTTGTTCTCTCCGTTGAGCTTCTACGTTTATTTGATACGCGCCCAACATGCGGATGAAATTTCAGCAGAGGGAATGCCACTGGCGGGGACAACGGGATTTATGCGGAGAATTCCGGGGTTACACCCGGAAATGAAAAAGTCTTGTCCCACGCGTGGACAAGACTTTTGAAAATGAGGCGGCTCGTTCTGAGCCAACGTTTCTACTTTCGAGACGGCAATTGCAGCTGCCGCCGCTCGGACCCGATCTGAATCAGCACCGTTCCCGCAGCCATATTGATCTCCAGGCATTTCACCTTAATACGACCGGAACGGTGAATCACGTCATTAACTTCGCCGACCGCAAATGACGTGGTATTGATGATCGCCAACGGCTGTTCTGGTGATCCCGAAATGCCTTTCAAAGCGATATCCGCTTCCACAGTCGGAGCAGCTTTGGCTTTCAAATCAGTACCGTAAACGCGAGTGGAATTCGGAAAAAAAGGATCTTTCCCTTCGGCGGGCTGTCGAGGCACCTGAAAGACTGAAGTCGGAATTGGCGCTGGCTCTTCCGCCGCCGCACCCGAGTTGGCGGAATTCGCCGTCGTAGGGCGATCCAACGTTTTTGCCACGACCAAAAGATTAGTTGCCTCCGCCATTCCCGAGACGAGACTTAGCGCAAACACTCCCGCTCCGATCGCCCGACAAAGTTTTTGAGATTTCAATTTCATAGACCAACAAACTTATTGCGGTTTAACCAGCGCCACGATGTCCATCCGAAACGCAAGCTTACCATGATCCTCCGAAGCTGCTGATGGATTCAAATCGAGTGACAAGTTGATAATCCGCATCAATGGAAAGGTGTTTTCAAAGTCGGCGATGAACCGGCCAAGATCGTGGTAGTAAGCCGTGCCAGCGACCGCGACCGATGTTTGCTTGTATGGAAAACTCGGCAACAGATTCACCGGATGCGGAGCCACGGCCGAACCGATTTGCGGAATGTCCACAGCGGGATGTTCCCGTTGAAAGCGCCGCAACGTGCTGTGCATCCATGAATACAGGTCGCCCGATGCCATGCCACGCTCCTGCTCTTTCAATGCCGTTTCCGCTTCCGTGAAGGCTGTTTCCACGGCCTTAGCCTGACTGACGGTTTGTTGCATCTGGGTCAACTTACCTTGAGCTTCAATCTTTTTCGTCTCCAGTTGCCCGAGCTTCTGATATCCACCACGAATCAGGAAATAGCCCATCGCACCCAACACCACCAGGGTGCCAAACACCACGCCAATCAGTTGTTGACGTTTTTCTTTGGATAATTTTTTAAAGTTCATCGGATCTTCTCAGGATAACGACATTCCAGCGTAAAGGTAACGACAGCCCGACCGGTCTCGGGAGAAAGTTGGGGTGAAGAAGAGCCTTTCCAGGCAACGCCATTCGGGGCCAGTTCTTCCCGGAAGTAAGGATAGCTATCAATCGCATCCTTGATCCGCGCCACCTGGTCGCCCGGTGTTAATGACGAATCTGTTCCATCCAACGTGAGCAACGTCTTCTCGGTTACCGAGGCCGGGGTGCCAGGAATCGTGCGATTGCCATCTTTCTTGGGCAACGTAGCTTCCTTGAGAACATACGTCTGGTCCAGCTTGAGCCGCGTCAACTGAACATCCTCTACCGTCGTCCGCTGTAATGCATTCAGAAGATTGCCGTTCAGAAACCGATTCGTCGTCAGCGTGTGCAACGCGATCAGTTTCTGATTCATTTCGGCGGTCTTCTTCTGCATCTCCACCACGTTGGAATATTCGTTGGTGCAGGCTTTCATCTGAGCCTGAACCACTCCCAGATCCTTGTTGGCAACAATCGCCTTGAGCTGCAAGGAACTGAACCAACCCAGCATCAGAGCGATGGACAAGGCCGCCGCCCAGGCAACACGCTTGACCGGGTCGCGCCGCCGCATTTCTTCCGCGACATGCGCTTCAGCAAGTAGATTGAGACGAATAGGCATAAGAAAATAAATTACAAGGCCGCCAGTGCCGCACCGATCGCCACCGCCAGTTGCGGAGCCACCTGCTCCAATTCACCCGCCTGTTGCGGCGGCAATTCCAATTTCAAAAACGCAGCCGGATTCCACGTCCGGGTTTCAATCATCATTTCCTGCTGCAACATCTGGACAACAAACTCGGAACGCGTCGAACCGCCGGTCACATACGCCACCGAAACCGGGCGATCCTGTTGATGCTCGAAAAAGTCAATCGAAGCGCGCAATTCACGCCCCAACGGGAGAAGCACACTTTCCAAAGCCGGTTGCACCTCGTGCGCCATACCGACTTTGATGCCTTCCGCTTCCGCGTAGCTGATGTTCATGGCTTCGCTCACCGCTTGCGTTAAACGATCGCCGCCATAACCCACCACGCGACTGAGAATCAGTTCACCATGTTGCAGAATGCAGATCGAAGACGATTTGAACCCGATATCCACCAAAGCCACGACTTCATTGGCGAACGCATCCGGAACCGCCATTTCAAACGCGTTCACCGGACCGATCAATCCCGGCACAATCGCATCCGCCACGAGCCCTGCGCCTTTTGCACCTTCGAGATAATCATCAATGAGCTGTTGTTTGCCGCCCGCAACCAGCACTTTTTGTTTTGGAATTCCTGCGCCTGCTTTCGCTGCGTCTGTAGCACTGGATGGTAAAAGGTGACAGTCGAAAACGTGATTCTGCAGATCCTGTTGCAGATAATTGCGGGAGTTATGCTTCAGGATCAGGCGCATTTCATCCAACGGTAACCGCGGCAATTCCACATGCCGGACAATCGCGTCGTTGACATTCGTCGTGAGACTGATTTGGCGAGTGCGGGACTCCAACGCCTGAGTGACCGCGCGCAAATGCTCCGTTAACATCTCCGGCGACATTGACCTTTCGAATATCGGCGCATCCAATACCGCATAACGCGACAGGACATACGAGTCGCCGCGACGGTGAATCTGAACGGCCTTGGTCGTCCGCGACCCAAGGTCAACGGCCAGGACTTGATCCCGCTTCTTCTTCGAACTTCCGATCGCGAAAGACAGTGCCATGTGTTTTGTTTCTCTTTAAATCGTTAATTGTGCCTGCGGCGTTCGGCGCAACTGCGTCGCCAATCTCCACCGCTAACACTCGCCCTTATCTCAGCAGAACGCCTGCCAGCTCCCCGGGGCGGACTGGGGATGCCCCGGGGCACTAAATTTAACCGGTAAACGCCAAAAATTCGGTGGCCTGAAAGTGAGGGAACAAAGAAATCGTGACTCATCCGCGGTAGAACGTGTCCACTTTCAGCGCAAACGAGACGGACACGGATTGGGGCAGGCTGAAAGAAACCGAAAATGGCAAACGCCCACCGAAAGCAGGTTTCGCGTCAGGGAAACTTGGAGCCCTTGACGTATTCGAACTGACCGTTGGTGCTACCCCGGAACGTCTGCAGAATCAGATTCAATTCCCGCACGCCTTCTTCGAATTTTTCCGGACTGGCCACCAAGGAAAATTCCATTAATCCGCCGGCAACTGGAATCAACGTCATTCTACCTTTACGCGTCAATTCCGGTGTCGGCTTCCAGGTATAATCGACCGCCGGAGACACGTGATTAATCGCGCTGACCTCATGCTCCAAAACAATTTCGGCATTGGGATAATCGGAATTGACCTTAGCGCATAACACTTCGTTGTTTCCGGTCGCCCCGTTGGCCGGACTCAACGTAATCATACAGGTGAGGTCACTACTGACGATTTTCAAACGCGACGGATCAGACGACTGCACGCGATACGAATCGGGCACGAGAAACGTGTACTTCGCTGTCCCGGCTGTGACAAACGCGTAGCGATAAGGAAGGTAGGAATCTTCCACTCGCTGATGGACATCTACGGCCAGCGTCGGCTGATTGGTAATCGCGAGGGAACTGTCATTTGGCACAGGCGTCTCCGCCAGCACCCGCGCTCCTCCCAGCAACCCGACGCACAAAATGATAACGCAACTACGGCCCATTGTATGTAATGGTGTTCACCGGCACCGTCGTCCACTTGGCCCGTGAAATGACAGAGACAGTCGGAGTGCCCGGAGGCAATTTGTATTGGCTGAGAAAGTTCTGGTCGAAATTAAAAGCTCGGTTCGGCGCATTGTAATAGATGCCGGGATTCTGGAACTGCTTGCTCGCTTTCACACTGTTGAAAAGATTCACTAGCGACGTATTTAGAGTAAGGGTTTTACCCCCCCAGTCTTCGATCAGCCGTGGAAGATTGTGGACGCCGCCGCTCCATTGTCCTGCAGCGGTACCGGTGGAATAAACCGTTCCCGCGAGAATTGCTGCGTTCACGGTTGTATCCTTGGCGTCGCGGCTATTGAGCGTCAATCCGTTCCCGTACCCGGAATCAGTCCAATTTCCGGAGAGAATGGTTATCGCATCGCTGACAAGCGAAGCAGGAAACGTGGCAGTTGTGTTAGTCGTCCCCTTATGTCCCGCGTTTGGTACATTATAGTCCCCCCAAACATAAAGCGGATTCGGCGTCGCAACGGTAAATCCTCGAGCTTCCGAAGCACTGGGGCCGTTGGTGGGAATAATACTTCCGTTCTTAAGGCGGACTGAATGCAAGATCGAACCGGACGAACGGAAATCACCAACATACAGAATGTCCGCATACGGTCCGGTTGTAGGGTGGTATCTTGCCCGAACCATACTGTTGGTCACCAGCCATTCTTTAAGAATAGCCATATCAACCTCCGTCGTCTTTACAGTCTTGTCCTCACGATAATCCTTAAAAGTGTTGGTCAGGTTTAACCAAGGAAGATTTTTCGCGAGATTGGTCCGTTCTGTTGCAGAAGGACTGGAGGAATCAAATGCAATGTTCGTGGTCGTGCCCGACACCGAGTAGTGGTCCTTGACCGTCACTGTCACCGTCGAATTGCTGACCAATAGCGCAATTGCAGCTTTGGTGTAATAGCGCTCGTTCAACATTGATGGGGAATCTCCCGCCTTGGGCATGTATAAAATCTCGCGAACCGCATCAGCAGTGTTATTCGTTCCAATCGGTAACTGCAACGTCGGCACCCCGGTCATCGTCTTCGGATTGCCGTTGTAGGAAACCGTCCCCGTCATGTTCTTGGTCTGATATCCTCCCAGATTGGATTTGATGATCGACGAAGTTGTCGAAACCGTTCCGAGAAAATTCAACGAACCACTTGAGGACGGCCCCAGACAAACCGTGCCATTCGCATGAGTCCGTCCGCGCACCGTGAGCGGAGCGCACCAGGTGAATTCCAACTGGCCGTTGTAAAAAATCGCAAACTGAAAGGCTGGAATGGTGTCCACGGCAATTTCCTGTTGCACCCCGGCGCTGGCCGCATAAAGACCATCCAGTGGGCGCGCATTCGAAATCACACGATAAATTCCGCGCCAACCACTGAGCCCCGCATACGCGCCATCAAGCACCTGATAAACTTTGCTCGAGGTCATGGCAACGAAGGTCTGGTTGTTCACGCCTTGTGCGTTCCAGAATTGAAAGTTCGCCCAGTGTGGATTCTCCGCCGCAGTAGGTATCAGATTCTGATAAACGGCATTGGCCAGATTATTCGACAAAGCGGCATCACCGCCAGTGATGTAATCGTGCCGAAAGCGGGCATAGACTTTCTCCACCGCAGCTTCCGCCGCATACATAGCCGCCTGATATTGAGCAGACCGCTGATTGAGAGTGGATACGCTGTAAGTGCGCTGCAGGGTCGCTCCGGCCACGAGCGCAGCAATTCCCACGATCGTCATCACCATCAACAAGGCATAACCATGCCGCCGATTCAGCTTCAGAAACTTCATATGCAAAACTCCTTTATGGCAATGTCGGACAGTGCGGTGAGACCCGGAATTCCATCTTGTAATAATCGTACAAATTACCCGGTCCCACCTTGGTCAACGGATACTGGTATTGGGCAATTTCCAACATGACGCGGATGCAATTGCGCCACAAGCCGGTCCCCGCTGTTTGCACGTTTCCCTGATAATCTTCCGCTTGAAAAAACATCGTGTTGGTCAGATCCCGTACCACCAAGGTGGAATCTCCCGCCGAAGTCGCGCGCATCAGCACGCGGCTGTTAGTAAGGAAATGGTATTGAATGTAACTGTTGGTCGCCTGAGTCTGGAAAATGCGGATGGCGGTGCCGCGTTGCGGTTGACCATCCGGAATTTCCGTAAAGATCGTACCGGAGTTGTTGACATTGCCCACCTCCCATTTTTTAGCCGAGCGGATTTCCATTCCCATTTTTTGCAACATCAAACGGGACTGATCGCTTGCCCCCAGTTTGCTCTCTACCAGTTGGTTTTGCCGCAATGCAAACATCTGGAGAATAACAAATGCCGTAACCACCATCCCGAAAATGGTCATCGAAATCATCGTCTCAACCAACGTGAGACCGGCAATAGATTGCGGACGGAAAGAAGCCAGTTTCATTGATCAGGGGCGTAATAGTTCACCAATTTGTTGGTGAATATTTTGTTTTGATAATACCAGACGGTATCCACCTGCACTGAGGTCACCGAAATCGGCGGATTGGTCGAGATGGGAACGTTGGTCACGATCACGAAATTGGTCGCGCGGACATAGTTATTTCCCGAGAAAGGAATATCCAGATTGGTCCACGTATAACCCCGAATACTGTTCACGTAGATGCTTTTGCCCAATAGGTTCAGATTTGTAATCTGATTGTAAGCCGGGGTAGCCGAGACATCCCAAACCGCTGCGCGCGCCTGTTCCAACTGTTGAATCCCGTACGCCTGCGCGGCCAAAGCCATACCAGACCACTCAGCCCGTTTGGCCGATTGGATATAGGCAAGCAGAATTCCACCGAAAACGGCACTGACAATGCCCAGACTGATCACGACCTCCGCCAAAGTGAAGCCGGACGTTCTGGACACTGGTAAGCGAATCCCGATTTTCGGCTCAACTTTGAAGTGTTTCCTCATATCCAATCCGCCCCCTCAGAGCAAACGATGTGCCTTACGCTAATGCCGTTCATTCTACGCGGATTTCCAACATCCAATTCTTTTCGCTGTGCCTCAAATCAAGACGAGTGTCTCTCTCTGGACCTGTCATGCGTCATCTTTCGCCACTGGCGTGAAACATCCGATGCAGTTACCACGCCACCATGTCTGATGCCGCCGGTTTGGCTCCGCGCGGTGCGACCTGAGTAATTCGCATCCCACTATCCCATCTCTGTTGAAGTGCAAAAATCCTTTTCAGCTCTCAGCATTGCCGGAACAATTCCCGGGTGACACTCGAAGCAGCTAAAGCGCGCCACGCCAAACTCTCCGCGGAAATCCGCCGCCACGATCACGCTTATTACGTCCTCGGCAAACCGGAGATCAGCGACTACGAATTCGATCAGCTTTTTAAAGAACTTCAGGACCTCGAACGGGAGTTTCCAGCGCTCATCACGCCAGAGTCACCCACGCAACGCGTCGGTGGCGCGCCCGCCGAAGGGTTCGCCCGCATCAAACATCTGCAACCGATGTTGTCGCTGGAAAAAATTGATGCCGCCGAACATCCCGACAAAGACGAAGAACCTGATCGCGATAAACGCAATCGCGCCAAAGACGAAAACACCCTGCCCGCACTCGAAGCGTTCGACGCCACGATCCGCAAACAGCTCGGTCGCGATCATGTGGAATATTTGCTGGAGCCAAAAGTGGACGGCGTATCCATCAGCGTGCATTACCATCGCGGCAAGCTCGCGCTTGGCGTCACGCGCGGCGATGGCACATACGGCGATGACATTACCGTAAATCTCCGCACCGTCCGCGCGATTCCGCTGGAGTTAAATCTGAAGAATCCGCCCGAACTGCTCGAAGTGCGCGGCGAAGCGTACATGGCGATTAAAGATTTCGAAGCACTCAACGCACGCATCGCCGCGGCAGGCGAAAAAACATTGCCCAACGCCCGCAACGCCACTGCCGGCACGCTCAAATTGCTCGATCCGAAACTCGTCGCCCAACGTCCGGTAAATGCCGTCTTCTACGCTGTGGGCGCTTGCGAAGGAATTGAGTTCGCTTCACACGCGGAGATGCTTCAGAAACTCGCGGAGTTCGGATTACCAACACAGAAAAAGTGGTGGCTGTGTCGCGACATTGCCGAAGTGCTGCGCTTGTATCGGAAGGAAATCGTGGCCGACTACGATGAGGAGCGCGACCTGCGCAAACAGTTGCCGTACGACATCGACGGCATCGTGCTGAAGGTGAATCGCTATGATGATTGCGCGCGCATTCCGAATAAAACCCGCGCGCCCGGTTACGCCATTGTGCACAAACCCGTGCCGTGGATTACGCCCGCCGAAACCGTTTTGCGTAACATCACCGTGCAAGTCGGTCGCACCGGTGTACTCACGCCAGTAGCGGAGTTGGATCCGGTGTTTGTGCAAGGTTCGACTATCTCTCGCGCGACGTTGCACAACGAAGATGAGATTCGTCGTAAAGACATTCGCATCGGCGACACCGTCGTCATCCGCAAAGCCGGCATGGTGATTCCGGAAGTCATCGAAGTATTGAAAACCAAACGCCCGGCCCACGCGAAGGAATTCAACCTGAAGGAATTCGTCGGCAACAAATGCCCGGCGTGTGGCGGCCCGATTGCGAAAGAAAAAGTCTCTGCCGGAGAAGCCGAAGAAGTCGCGTGGCGCTGTCAGAACGTTTCCGGTTGTCCTGCACAACTGACCCGGCGCGTCGAATATTTTGCCCAACGCAAAGCATTGGACATCGAATCGCTCGGCGGCATCGTTGCGGAAAAACTGGTAGAGCGCGGTCTCGTGAAAGAACCGCTCGATTTGTTCGATCTCAAGCTGGAACAACTCGCAAAGCTGAATCTCGGCACCGACGAAGAACCACGCACGTTCGGCGAGAAAAACGCGACGAAAATCATCGAAGCTCTCGAACGTGCCAAGACCGCCTCGTTGCATCGCTGGATTCATGCGCTGGCCATTGCGGACATCGGCGAGACCACCGCCAAACAACTCGCAGCCACGCACGAATCTCTCGAATCGTTGGCGAACTCTCAGGTGCTCCGCGATATTCTCGAACTCGGCAGCAAAGAAACGGAACGCGCTGAAATCAGTCCGCGCTCACGGAAAAATCCGCCCAAAGACGCGACCGAAAAAGCTGCGCGAGAAAAACGTGAAACCGAACTCAAAGACGAAATCGCTGCCATTGAATCGCGACTCAGTGCCGGCGGATTGAAAGCAAAATTACCCGAGGTCGGCCCGGTGGCCGCCGCCAGTGTGTTGAATTACTTTGCTTCCGACGCAGGCAAAAAAGTTCTCGCCCGCCTTCGCGATTTGCACATTCAACCGGTAAACGACCTGTTCAGCCCTGCCACCGAAGTTCCGGCCGGTCCGTTTGCCGGAAAAACTGTCGTGCTCACCGGCACGCTTCCAACGCTCACTCGCGATGAAGCCACCGCAATGATTGAAGCTGCGGGCGGTAAAACCAGCAGCAGTGTGAGCAAAAAAACAGATTTTGTTTTAGCAGGCGCTGAGGCCGGTTCGAAACTGACCAAAGCCCAGGAGTTGGGCGTGAAAATTATCGACGAAGAAACGTTCCGGAAAATGCTGTCGTCCTGAAGCCGCTCAAAACAATTGTCGCTCTAGCTGAACAGATAACCCAGGCCAAACCAGCCGGCCATGATCTTCGCCGTCGTGAAGACGAGCACTCCCAATAGGCGCGGCACCGGCGTGAAATTGATTACCAGAATCAAAATAAGAAAACCCCAGCGCGCAATCTGATAATACGTTTCATAACTCATTCTCGTAACCACGCGCATGACGTGCGAACCGTCCAGCGGCGGAATCGGAATCAGATTAAAGAACACCAGCACGAGACTTAAAATCGCCGCGCTAAAACAAAACTCGACCATTCCGATCGAGCCGACCATCGCACCGACTTTTGCGCCCGCAATCAACACCACCGCCAGCAGGACATTCATCCACGGTCCGGCCATCGAAATCAAAATGTCATCGCGCTTTGGATTACGAAGGTTGTTCGGATTCACCGGCACAGGTTTGGCCCAACCAATCAGCACGCCACCCCAGCTCGTTAAAAATACCTGCAATAACGGAATGAGCACGGTACCAATCGGATCAATGTGCACAGTGGATTGAGCGAACACCGGCCTTGAAGGCGCGCTGTGTCATCGCCGCATTTCGACGCTGTCCACGCGTGACCGTACTCGTGGAACGTCAGCAGAATGATCAACGTGAGATAACGGATTAAACCCTCCGTCAACGCATTTACGTCCATCCGGTTAGCGTAAGGGGTTAACTGCGCGGAGTCGAGTCACGCGGAAGCATTGCGCGATACAATTCATTTCACCTCGATCGTCATGCGCCAATGCTCCAATAACGAACCTTCGGCAAATTGAAGTTGTGACCGGGCACGATTGTAATCGGCCTGCGCGCGCAATTCCGCCGCTCGCGCCGCTGCCAGATCACTTTGCAACTCGAGCACGAAGAACACCGTGCTCTTGCCGCCAATCAACTTCTGATTCTCCGCTTCCAACGCAGATTCGGCGAGTTCACGCGCGCGACGTGTCAACATCACCCGTTGCAAATGCGTGCGGGCGGTGTGATGGGCGTCGGAGATTTCGCGCATCACAATTTCCTCATATTGCTTGACCCGTAACTCTGCCTGTTCTTTCAGCGATTTGCTGGCGCGAAAATTCGCGCGTTCGGCTGATAATCCCAGCGGAATTGAGAAAATAAATCCAATCTGATCCGTCGGCCCGTCATTGTTTTCAAGCTGACCCCACGCGCGATCAAACGACGCGTTGGGCCGGGCCGGCGGAGACAATTGCTCCGTGCTCGAACCTTTGCGCGAATGACTCGCCACGATATCGAACGTGGGAAACAACTGATTGCGACGGAACCGGAGATCGAAATTCGCTTTGGCTACTTCTTCCCGCAACTGCGCCAGATCCGGACGTTTGGCGAGACCATACTGCCAACTGTTCTGCAGATTGAATTGCTGCGGCACGGCGACAAGTGGGTCAGCGGCAGAAAGTCGCGAATCTGCAGCGTTCGTCCACGCTGCACCGAGCACCAGGCGCAATTCATTCTCGGCGAGATGTACCGCGTTTTCCGCTTCTGCAACTGCTGCCGCAACAGTCGCCAGACGTGATTCCGCCAACCGTTCATCGAGCACCGTCAGTGTGCCGGCTTCGATGCGTTGGCGCACGGAGTTCAACAAGGCTTCGCGCAATTTGTAAAACTCACGCTGCTCTCGCAGGTTTTGCTCCGCGAACGCGAGTTCGTAATACGCCTGTTGCACACGATTGACCACATCCATTGCCACGTAATGCACCCCCAATTCCGTGATGGCGAGGTTTCGCTTATTGATCTGAATCGTCAATCGGCCCGCATCGATCCAGAAATCCCGCAGCAATCGTTGTCGCAACATCACGCCGGCGCGCGACGTGTAGGATTCAAAGTTCAGGCCGTTGCGAACGCCATCGCTATGCGCGTAGTTGCCAAACACGCTGTAACTCATTCCCCACGGCAAAAATCCCGTAAGATCTGCGTGCGCCGTTTCCGAATCCGCGCCATACACCGCGTCGCGACTGAAATCCGTCGGGTCAAATCCACCCGGATCTTCCGAGTCCTGCGCATAAGCGTCCGCCAGGAAAATCGGATCGTAATATCCGTACGCACTGGACAGTTGCGACCGCGCAATGACCGGAGTGAGCCGCTCAATCTGCAATTGGCGATTCTGCCGCAGCGCCGTGAAAATGCATTCCTCCAATCGCAACGGACGAACATTCGCCCCATTCGTATCGGCAGCATTGGCAAATACCGGAGCAAGCGAACTCAACGAGACAACGCCCGCTAACAGCAGGCCCGAGAGAAACGAGTGACAGGCAAGTGGCGACATCAGCGTCAAAGATCCAGCATCGTGGCGCGGAAATATTTCAGATTTGCATCCTTCACATCTTTGCAATCAATCCCGCCAATTTTCATCGTTCCATCATCGCTGACGACGAACAGACGGGCACGTCCATTCTCGGATATCACTTCAATCGCTTCGGGATTCAGACTGCGCAATTCCGGATGTGGCAATTGTCGCGGCGACTCACCACCGCCGCTCCATTCGTAAAGCTGCGACCGACCTTTACCGTCATACGAACCCGCGATAATAAAGTAACGATTACCTGCCCGCGCCATACTGCGGATTCCGAGTCCGCCCAGCTCAAGCATCACCGGATCGCCAAACCGCGCGCTCTGCCCCTGACCAGCGATGAGTTCATCGGGATTCAACAGCGGCACGATGAGCGCTTTGCCATTCGGATTGGGATTGCGAAAACCGATTAACAGATGACCTTCCGGTGTGTCGCACAGCCCCTCGATATTCAGCGCGTTTTTTTCCTTGGGCGCGAGTTGCGCAGCGGCAGCGAGATTGAATTCCTTGAGGCGCGGTTCGCGTAACAGGTCATTCAGCAAATCCGCATACGGCTTTCCGCTCGGTTGGATTTCAATCTTCCCGTCAGTGCTGGAAATGGTGGTGGCAAAAAAGCGGTGGCGATTCGGTCGCAATTTGCCGTCTTTGTTCCGGCCATGCGATGAAATCCAATAAACGCGATCGCCGATTCGCGCCGAACCTTCCAAATCCACTTCCGGCGATTTCCGCGCGACGCGTAAAAAAGGTTCGAGGTCGAACGTCTGCACCGGCGCGCCGCCTTTTGTTCGTGAATACACGCGCAGGATGTTGTCCTCGTCATCTGCCACCACGAAATGTTCTGCGCCAACCGGCATCACCGCCGACGCGTCGCACATGCCACGGCAAATCGTAATCTCCGCCTCGCTCGCGACACACGGCAACCCCAGCAACACGGAAATCAACGTGCTGGAACTGAGAAACGTTCGCGCAGACATGGGGTTCAAATCACAAAGACGGGTGGTTCGAATCAGCTTGCGTCGCAGCCGACGTGGTCATTGCGGGTTCAGGCGTAATCTGAATATCCACCACTTCGCCGGGACGAATGTTAACTCCAAGCGGAACGGAGACGATGATCGGCAGCGCCGCATCCGAAATCATTCCCGGTCGCAACAACGCAAGCATATTGGTCAACGTTTCCAGATGTGCGCCCACCTGAATCACCTGACTGTCGAAAACCTGCCGTTGCGACGTGCGCGTAATCACCCGCGCCGGCATGCCCACCTGCGGATCGAAACGATATGGTTGGCGCAGATAACCGACGACATTTTCAGCGCGGAGCGAGTTGATATAAATCAACGGTTCTCCTGCCGCTACGAATTCTCCGGCCTGACGTATCGGCACACCGACCATTCCGGCAATAGGTGCAACCAGCGTTTGCGGCTCGAGATTTCGCGCCGCCGCCTCATGAGCCTTTTCCAAACGCGCATACCAGTCGCTCGCCGCTTGAGGTTTGCGCGCCACTTCCGGTTCGCCAATCGGACGCAGATTTTCCAATCGTTTTTCAATCTGCGCGACTGCCTGTTCTTTTTCTTCCACTTCGACTTTCAGCGCGTCGCGAACATTGACGCTCAATTCGTAAAGATCCGCCGACAACAACTTATCGCGAAACAACGGCGTGTTGCGGACAACGTCCCGTTCCGCCTGTTCAAGTTTCACCCGCGCGATGGCCAACTCGGATTTGGTTTTCAGCAACTCCACGCGAATGCGCTCGAAGTTCATCGCGTTATCTTCCGCCAGCGATGGCTGCGATTCGATACGCGCCAATTCATGAAGTGATCGCAGCAGATCGAAATCGGCGCGCGCATCAGCCGGGATTACCACCGCCACGGGCGTTCCGGCAGCTACAATCGAATGCGGCGGCACCAACCATTCTTTAATTTGCACCGTTTGCGGAGCACTGACACTGGCGCGAACCCCTTCGCCTACTCCCTGAACGGAAACCTGTCCCGTTCGCTCGCGCCACATCATCGTGATCACACCCACTGCCGCAACGAAAACAAGCAGCGGTAAAATCCGCGCGCGAAAATCTCGCCACCGCACGCTGGCAGGAATAGGAATGTTTGGCGGCGTCTTCATGCGGACCTCGAAAAGTGCAGCGAGGCGACGCTGTTCCGTATCGCGCGGGCGGACGCGGGAAAGTTTTGAATTCTGATCCAGTTCATCTTCTCAATTCTGACTCGGCAGAACCCACCTTGCGGGAAAGCCGGTATAACTCGCGATTTTATGAGTCAAAATAAGCTAAAGCCGGAGCGATGGGAACAATTTGTTACATGTAAGCAATCGTTATCCCGGGCAGACAAGCGGTTAACTTAATGCGACTATTCCATCGCTTCTGCTCGTCCTCCCAAACTCACGGCACGTAACGCGCCCGATAAAACCGTCGCGGCTGCCCTGCCGCGGCCACATCCACAACGTCAAACGACGCACCCGTAATCTGATTCGTTTGCAATGCCGTCCAATCCGTCAGATTCGTTGTTGCATCCAACGCCCAGCGGGTGCCCGCCGCGCCAAAAACACGCAACAATGACCAGCCCTCCGTCGTGCGCCCGAGATATTCCAATTGCGCGGGTGGCACGACAACGCTCTCGGCGGTGATGCTGAAGTTATCGAAAATCATGTAATTATCACCTGGCGCATTTGTGTCATACAAATACCAGACCGCTGTCACGTCTCCCAGATTGAGAGCCGCTCCAGCCGTGGTGATAGGCAGATTCGTTGTGACGATGGTGTTGTCGAGCGTCGCGCTCCAGCGATTGGAACTGAAGTCCATCACAATCTTTAGCGTGTAGGTTGTATCGAAAGAAAAGTAAATTCCCGTATCCACATAGTCTCCCGCACCGTCGAGACGATAATTGATGTTGGTAACGTAAACGTCGAAGTCCAACGTGAAGAGCCGTTCGTTCTGCGCGTTGTAAACCCGCCACTGGAAGAAATCATAATTGCCGTTCTCTGGAGTCGAATCTACGAACCGCACTTGCGTCGAGAATGTCACAATCGGAAATCCCGTGCCCAACGGGTCGAAGTTGATCGGTCGCCACAGATAATTGATTTCCGTACCGGGAACGGGCGAATCAAATCCAAAGTAAGCGGATTGCCCCTGAATCGCATTGGGAATCAACCCATTCCCACCCGTGCCGTCTAACCGCCAATTGTTCTGTCCCGCCAAGTCATTCGCGGCATTGTAACCCTCGGCAACTTCGAACTGCGTGGAATAAACATTCGTGGTGATCGCGAAACCGCGCCCTGCAAAACAACCCAATCCCAGGGCGAGCAATGCCGCCAAACAAAAGGCCTTCATGATAGTGAATCCTACAAGTTAGCGCCTCCGCCCGCCAGCGTCGGAATTACCCGACGGACGCTCAGAACGTGCCGGAGGGGCAGACCGGGTTGCGGCTGACTCAGACCGCGGAGCGACGGTCGTCCCTGGCGTAATGCTTGGCCGCGGGCTGACTGTAGGAGTTGACGGCGTGGGAGTGCTGACGCGCGGCGTCGGACTCACAACCGTGCCCGCTGCGGGACGGTTATAAGAATTCCGCTCACTTCGTTCAACGCGCGGCACCGACGACCGGGGCACTTCCGACGCAGAGCGATTAAAGGACGGCGGGGGATTCGGTGTAGGCGACGGGGTTACAACCGGCGTTGGTCCAACCGCACGCGGCGCGGTTTCAACCGAACGACTGCGAGTAATCGGCGCGGGTGAATTATTCAGCGTCACCGGTGCAGGCGAATTGTTAAGTGTCACCGGAGCCGGCGAGTTATTCAACGTCACGGGAGCCGGTGAATTGTTTAAGTTCGGCATCGGTCTCGGCGCCGAAGATTGCGGTGTCGGCGAACTCCAGGTGCTGGTTGGACGCGCCGGAGTTGAGTTGACCGTTGAACTTTGCGGCAGACCACCGATGACCCGAGTCGATGGCGTATAAGCCGGACTACGTTCAACCACCACCGGTTTGTTGAAAATCGGCGTCGGCGTGCGCACCGGTGTCGGCGTTGTTTCCGATCGCGAACGAGGTGTTGTCGGTGCCGGCCTTGCCGGCGCAGTGGGAGTCGTCACCGCAGGCGATTGCGGACGATTGACCACACCAGGCTTTGTTGGTGCGGGTGCAATTGGGGTCTTGGTGGCAGGCGTTGCCGACTTTTCACCGTCGTTTGGCCGACTATTACGTCCGACTTCCGAACCACCTGCACTACCACGTCCACGTCCCGCGCGATCACGATCCACTCGATCCGGCGCCGGAGACGATTTCGTTGGCGGCGGTGTTACGGTCACACCCGAGCGAACCGGTTCGTTGCGCCCCGGCATCGTGCCGCGACCCGGACGCAGGATTCCATTGCCCGAAACGGACGTCGCACTCGGCGGTGTCATAATTGGCCGCGATACAACCAACGTGCTGCCATCCCGCTCTAACCGCTCAGGTCGAATATTTCCCGGGCGGATCCGCTCCTCCCGCAAATTAACCGTGCGAATATCCTGACGCGCTCGCTCCACCACACGCTCTTTCGGAATACCGCGATTGTGAACGATCCGATTGTTTCCGAGCGCGACGTTGTTGATAACCACCGAGCGATTGAAAATCGGTTCGCAATAATTATACGCCAGACGATGCCGATACGGATACGGATCGCAGAAGCGATTCCACGGCACGAACACAAACGAGCCATAGTGCAGACCGAAATCGAAACTCCATCCGACCGAACGACCGAAATACGTGAAACCGATTCCCGGCGTGTAGATCGAATTCGGCGGCAACGGCGCCCAACCGCAATAATCATCATCATAGCGCCACGTCACCCACGACGGTGCCCAGACGCGATCCGGCCACCAGCACCATCCCCAGCGCGGGTGATTGAACCAACGACCATAGTGAAACGCCACTGAGCCCCACGAATAATCCGACAACCAATACCAACCCGCGTCGGTATAAATCCAGCGCCCGCGATCCACATACGGCTGCCAGGTTGACACCGTCACCGCAACAGTCGGACGCCAACAACGTCCGTAGCCCTCCACTTCAATCCACGTTCCGTACGGCGACAACGTTTCGTCGAAATAATCTTCGGAAACCACTTCCGTGGGAGCCGCTGTGCTTTGTGGCGCATTGACGTAACTCGGCGCAACAGCCACTGCCGGTTCGTTCGTTTGCACCACCGGCGCAGCTCCCGCGGCGTTGGCGTAAGCAGTCCGCAACATTTGATCCCGTTGCATCATCGCCGTCACGACGCTGCCGGGCACTCCGATATCATGCAGATAAACAATTTCCTCCGCGCCCAACAGAAACGTGGCGGTTGAATTCGTGACATAAGTCAGAATCACAGATTCGTCCACACCAGCCTGAGCCAAACGAATCACTTCGTTCATCGCCTGGGAAACGCGCAGGTTCGGCGGATAAATCGGTTCGCTTTCAATCGGCGGCGCAGCGTTGGTCGGCGCGCCGGTGAGAATCAGCGGCGG
>Ga0065721_10049122_pt1 | contig 45587 bp, 40 predicted proteins | sample Mesricmetagenome_FD_59108 | JGI IMG/M metagenome (GOLD analysis project Ga0065721, IMG submission 59108) | Mesophilic microbial community from rice straw/compost enrichment Sample: eDNA_1 v2 (version 2) | ecosystem: Engineered > Solid waste > Grass > Composting > Bioreactor | place: USA: Davis...
GGCAACCATTGGAGTTCACCTCGAAGGTGTAGAGTGACAGCATCGATAAAACATGCTGTTCTCTCTATTTTACTCCGATTATCTCTTGAAATCTATGTATTTTGCAGGGCTCAGTTCACGGATTCAGGTTAATATTAAAATGAACGAAGCAACGCCGTCAATCCTAATATAAATGTTATATAATGTATTTTTTATTCCCGAGTAATCCGATATTTTATGGTAATGCAAAGCTTTACTGCATAAAACCTTTAAAGCTTTTATGTAAAACAATTATGGAATGGCCGCCTTCTGGAATAAAAAAAGCTGCACCAAAGTCGCGATGTACGCGTCTTTGGTGCAGCTTGCATCAATGCTTTGCGGCTGACGCCGCAAGTCATTAAGCTTGGATTGTAGCTACGGCGCCGGCGCCAACTGTACGGCCGCCTTCACGGATGGAGAAGCGAGTTCCTTCTTCAACCGCGATTGGAGCGATCAGCTCAACGGAAACCGTGATGTTGTCGCCAGGCATAACCATTTCAGTACCTTCAGGCAGGTTGATGATGCCCGTTACGTCCGTTGTACGGAAGTAGAACTGTGGACGGTAGCCTGTGAAGAAAGGCTTGTGACGTCCGCCCTCTTCTTTAGTCAGGACGTAAATTTGAGCCGTAAATTTCGTGTGCGGTTTAACGGAAGCCGGCTTAGCCAGAACTTGGCCGCGCTCGATGTCTTTACGGTCAACGCCGCGCAGCAGCGCGCCGATGTTGTCGCCCGCTTGAGCGGAGTCCAGCAATTTGCGGAACATCTCAACGCCGGTAACAACGGATTTGCGAGTTTCTTCTTGCAGACCGATGATTTCAATCTCATCGCCAACCTTAACCGTACCACGCTCTACGCGGCCTGTAGCAACCGTACCGCGGCCAGTGATCGTGAATACGTCCTCGACAGGCATAAGGAAAGGCTTAGCCGTGTCGCGCTCAGGAGTTGGGATGTAAGTGTCGATTTGCTCGAACAGCTCAACGATTTTGTCAGCCCAAGGGCCGTCAGGGTTTTGCAGAGCTTCACGAGCCGCGCCGCGGATGATTGGAGTGTCATCGCCAGGGAACTCGTATTCGGACAGAAGGTCGCGAACTTCCATTTCAACCAGTTCCAGAAGCTCTTCGTCTTCAACCATGTCGCATTTGTTCAGGAATACGACGATGTAAGGAACGCCTACTTGGCGGGAGAGCAGGATGTGCTCGCGCGTTTGCGGCATTGGGCCGTCGGATGCGGATACAACCAGGATCGCGCCGTCCATTTGAGCTGCGCCGGTGATCATGTTTTTAACATAGTCGGCGTGGCCTGGGCAGTCAACGTGAGCGTAGTGACGGTTAGGAGTCTCATACTCAACGTGAGCCGTGGAGATCGTGATACCGCGCTCGCGCTCTTCCGGAGCTTTGTCGATTTGGTCGAATGCTACTGCAGCGCCGCCGTATCTTTTGGAAAGAACAGTCGTGATCGCAGCGGTAAGAGTCGTTTTGCCGTGGTCAACGTGACCGATTGTACCGATGTTAACATGCGGTTTAGTACGTTCAAATTTTGCCTTAGCCATTGAACAGGAACCTCCTCAAATTTTACTTGAATTTTATGTGTGGGCCGGCATGCAGAGCGCGGGGCGCATACCTGATGACGGCCGAAAACAAACTTTTGTTGCGGCTCAAGCGATATTAAGCGCCTTTGCTCTTGGAGATAATCTCCTCGGCGATCGATTTCGGCACTTCCTCGTAGTGGGAAAGCTCCATCGAGAATACGCCGCGGCCTTGCGTACCGGAACGAAGCGTCGTCGAGTAACCGAACATTTCGGAGAGAGGCACTTTGGCGCGAATGATTTGCGCGCCTCCGCGGGAATCCATACCCTCGATCCGTCCGCGACGGGAGTTCAGCATACCCATAACGTCGCCCATGTACTCTTCAGGCACCGTAACTTCAACTTTCATGATCGGCTCAAGCAGGACAGGATTACATTTGTCCTTGGCCGCTTTGAGCGCCATGGAACCGGCAATCTTGAACGCCATCTCCGAGGAGTCGACGTCATGGTAGGAACCGTCGAATACCGTTGCCTTAATATCGACAAGCGGATAACCGGCGAGCACGCCGTTTTTCATCGATTCCTCGATACCGGCCTGAATTGGAGCGATATATTCGCGAGGGATAGAGCCGCCCACGATTTTGCTCTCGAACAAGAAGCCCGTACCCGGCTCAAGCGGTTCGAATTCCACCCAGCAATGGCCGTATTGACCTTTACCGCCGGATTGACGAACGAACTTGCCTTCGACTTTCGCAGGAGCGCGGAACGTCTCGCGATAAGCAACCTGAGGTTTACCTACGTTCGTTTCGACCTTGAACTCGCGAAGCATACGGTCAACGATAATTTCCAGATGGAGCTCGCCCATACCGGCAATGATCGTTTGGCCCGTTTCTTCGTCCGTGTAAGCGCGGAACGTCGGATCCTCCTCGGACAGCTTGGAAATCGCAACGCCAAGCTTGTCTTGGTCGGCCTTCGTCTTAGGCTCGATCGCGACCTCGATAACCGGCTCTGGGAAGTTCATCGACTCCAGAATAACCGGATTTTTCTCGTCGCACAACGTGTCGCCCGTCGTCGTGTCTTTCAGACCGACGGCTGCGGCGATATCGCCGGCATATACTTCGGTAATCTCTTCGCGGCTGTTCGCATGCATCTGCAGGATACGGCCGATCCGTTCGCGTTTGCCCTTTGTTGCGTTCAGGACATAGGAACCGGATTTCAGAATGCCGGAATATACGCGGAAGAACGTCAGCTTACCGACATAAGGGTCGGTCATGATCTTGAACGCCAAGGCCGCGAACGGCTCCTCGTCGGAGGAATGGCGAACCGTCTCCTCGCCTTCTTCGAGCGTGCCTTTGATCGCCGGCACGTCAAGCGGAGAAGGAAGGTAGTCGATGACCGCGTCCAGCATCAGCTGTACGCCTTTGTTCCGGTAAGAGGAACCTGCAACGACCGGGAAAATCTTCACTTCGCAAACGCCTTTGCGAAGAACGGCTTTCAGTTCCGGAACCGTAATTTCTTCGCCTTCCAGATACTTCATCATCAGTTCTTCGTCCAGCTCGGCGACTTTCTCGACCAGCTCGGTGCGAAGCTCTTCGACTTGATCGGCATACTCGGCAGGAATTTCTACCCGCTCAGGCTCTTTGCCGAGGTCGTCCTTGTAGACGTAAGCGACGCGCTCCACGATGTCGATAACGCCTTTGAAATCATTCTCGGCGCCGATCGGCACTTGAATTGCGACGGCATTGGCTTGCAGACGTTCGCGCATGTCTTTGACGACATTCAGGAAGTCTGCGCCGATGATATCCATCTTGTTGACGTATGCGATCCGCGGAACGCCGTAGCGGTCAGCCTGGCGCCATACGGTTTCGGATTGAGGCTCTACGCCTTCCTTCGCACTGAAAACACCAACGGCCCCGTCCAATACGCGCAGGGAACGCTCAACTTCAACCGTGAAGTCAACGTGTCCCGGGGTGTCGATAATATTGATGCGGTGACCTTTCCATTGAGCGGTGGTAGCGGCAGACGTAATCGTAATGCCGCGCTCCTGCTCCTGCTCCATCCAGTCCATCGTCGCAGCGCCTTCATGCACCTCGCCGATTTTGTGGGTACGGCCCGTGTAGAACAAAATCCGTTCCGTAGTGGTGGTCTTGCCGGCGTCAATATGCGCCATGATCCCGATGTTACGCGTATCTTTCAAGGAGAACTTTCTTGTCATGAATTTGTCTCCTCTCTAATATTCTACCAGCGGTAGTGAGCGAATGCACGGTTGGCTTCGGCCATCTTGTGCGTGTCTTCGCGTTTCTTAACCGATGCGCCCGTGTTGTTGGAAGCATCGATAATTTCAGCCGCCAGACGCTCTACCATCGTTTTCTCGCCGCGGTTGCGGGAGTAGTTGACCAGCCAGCGGAGACCAAGCGCGGTACGGCGCTCCGGTTTCACCTCGATCGGCACTTGATAGTTCGCTCCGCCTACGCGGCGAGCTTTAACCTCAAGCACTGGCATGATGTTTTTCAAAGCCGTTTCAAAAACTTCCATCGGATCGTTGCCCGTACGTTCTTGAATCAGTTTGAAAGCATCGTATAACAGCGTTTGTGCAACGCCTCTTTTGCCGTCGATCATGATGCGGTTGATCAGACGAGTCACCAGTTTGCTGTTGTAAACCGGATCCGGCAGCACATCGCGTTTCGTTACAGGACCTTTGCGTGGCATGAGAAGTCCCCCTTTCTTCAATAGTTGCTTTGTCTTGGATTAACATGACGTTCGCCCGTCAAGGGCGAAGCGTCTTATTTTTTCGCTTTCGGACGTTTCGTTCCGTATTTGGAACGGGCCTGGTTACGGTTGTTCACGCCTGCCGTATCCAATGCGCCGCGAACGATATGGTAACGTACGCCCGGAAGGTCTTTAACCCGGCCGCCGCGGATCAATACAACGCTGTGCTCTTGCAGGTTGTGACCGATACCCGGAATGTAGGCTGTAACCTCTACGCGGTTGGACAAACGTACGCGCGCGTATTTGCGAAGCGCGGAGTTCGGCTTCTTCGGAGTCATCGTGCCTACGCGAGTGCAGACACCGCGTTTTTGCGGCGAGCTGATGTCGGTAGCTTCGCGTTTCAAAGCGTTAAAACCTTTTTGCAAGGCCGGCGATTTCGATTTTACGACTTTCGCTTGACGTCCTTTGCGAACGAGCTGGTTGATTGTTGGCATGTTGCCACCCCCTTCCCCTGATTCATGTCTTTTATGTTGGTAGACATTTCACCCATTCTTTAAGCCCACAGATCCAGGCGGTTCATAAATGAACAAACTATTACACAAACCCAGTCATTAGGCACACTACGATATATTATCACTTGCGACCAGGCGGTGTCAAGTACTTTTGGATCTGGTTTATAGATACGCCCGCCTTGAGCTGGACGGACAACGGCCGTTCGCTGCAAATAAACAAGCTGCTGCGGATAATGGCGAGACTGGCGATGAACGGTCCACGATTCAAACTTGAACCATTATCATCCATGACATTATACTGCCTTTTCTACCCCCTAGTAATGAGGATTTTTTCTATTTTCGTATTAAATCGTCCAAATTTTGAGCGCTACTTGAACGCATCATCCTTGGTTTTGAACGATATTTCATTCAAATTAACGCTCCGGAACGGCCAACATCCATGATGTTGAACGATATTTCGTTCAAATCAACGCTTCGGAACGGCATTGCCAGAATTTTGAACGATAAATCGTTCAAATCAACCTGGTGGTAGATAGATTCGCCATTTTTGATCGAATAATCGTATATAAGGAGGATATCCAACAAGTTAAACGGGTTGTATCGCATTTTGTCTGTCTCGGTGGATGCTTTAACGATCCGTCATTCCTCACGGTTACTCTCTCGTCCGTTCCGTCTGCGAGATTCTGCCTCCGGCTTTCACAAGATTCACCGATGACTGCTCATGCATCACATGATTCGGAATTGATAAGACCACTCCTCCGTTCATCGATAACCCCGCTCATGACCGCTGACTCTGCGTTCTCGAATCGATTATACCGCATGTCCAACAGGCCGTCTTTATGGTTTACGAATTTTTAATGCTCGCCGGAAGCAGTCCCGGGTACAGTCGCTCTTAGGCGCAATCCAGACACAAGCACATTCCAGGCAACAATTCGGGTGTAATCTTATCCAAGCGCTACCTAAGCACATATTCAGGAACATTCCATGACCATTCAAGGTACATTCCAAGCGCTATCCAAGCACATTCAAGATACATTCCAGGCGCAATCGCCGGCCGTCAGCTCCCAAACGGTTCCATTGCAAGATCGCGTCCGCACCAAACGTCAATAACGCAACCGAAAAAACGGTACATCTCCAAGCAACTGTCGTTGCCGGAGATGTACCGTTTATCCGATGCGGCGCGATGGGCCAAAACTACTCGATGACCGCTACAGCTTCCGATTGTTCCGCCGTCGTCTCGTCGGTCTCGACAACCTCTTCCTCCATGCCCGCGAAGCGGATGCTGCGGTAGCGCGGCATACCGGTTCCGGCAGGGATGAGCTTGCCGATAATGACGTTCTCCTTCAGGCCGAGGAGCTGGTCGACCTTGCCCTTGATGGCGGCGTCCGTCAGGACGCGGGTCGTCTCCTGGAAGGAAGCCGCGGACAGGAACGAGTCCGTCTCCAGCGACGCCTTCGTAATGCCGAGGAGGACCGGCTTCGCGACTGCAGGCTCTTTGCCGGCGAAGATCGCTTCGCGGTTGGCCGCCTCGTATTCATGAATGTCGACGAAGGAGCCAGGCAGCAGCGTCGTGTCGCCCGCATCGACGATGCGGATTTTGCGAAGCATCTGCTTGATCATAACCTCGACGTGCTTGTCGTTGATCTCAACGCCCTGGTTCCGGTATACGCGCTGAACTTCCTGAAGGATATAGTTCTGCACGCCGCGGATGCCTTTGATGCGCAGCATGTCTTTCGGGTCGATGGAGCCGTCCGTCAGCTCGTCGCCCGCTTCGATGTGCTGGCCTTCCGTTACGCGGATGCGGGACCCGTAAGTAACGGAATAAACTTTCGATTCGGCTTCGCCCTGAACCTCGATCTCGCGGCGGTCCTTCGCTTCGCGAATTTCCTTCACGACGCCGTCAAGCTCGGTAATGATCGCTTGGCCTTTCGGATTGCGCGCCTCGAACAGCTCCTGGATACGCGGAAGACCTTGCGTAATGTCGTCGCCGGCAACGCCGCCGGTATGGAACGTACGCATCGTCAGCTGCGTGCCCGGCTCGCCGATCGATTGGGCGGCGATAATGCCGACCGCTTCGCCGATCTCGACATGCTTGCCGGTCGCCAGATTGCGGCCGTAGCAAATTTTGCAGACGCCGTGACGGGCGCGGCAGCTCAGAACGGAGCGAATTTGGAGACGCTCCACGCCGGCCTTCACGATGGCGTCGGCTTTGCCCGCATCGATCAGCTCGTTGCGGCCGACGATAACCTCGCCGGTTTCCGGATGGCGAACCGTCTCGAACGAATAACGGCCTTCGATACGGTCGTACAGATCCTCGATAACCTCTTTGCCGTCCTGAATTTTGCTGACGGTAAAGCCTTTGTCCGTGCCGCAGTCGTCTTCGCGGACGATAACGTCCTGCGCGACGTCGACCAGACGGCGGGTCAGGTAACCGGAGTCGGCCGTCCGAAGCGCCGTATCCGCCAAACCTTTCCGCGCGCCGTGCGTCGAGATAAAGTACTCGAGGACGGTCAGGCCTTCGCGGAAGTTCGACTTGATCGGCAACTCGATGATCCGGCCGGACGGGTTCGCCATCAGGCCGCGCATGCCGCCGAGCTGGGTGATCTGCGATTTGTTACCGCGCGCCTTGGAATCCACCATGAGCATGATGTTGTTATAACGGTCCATCGATTTCATGAGGATATCCGTAATTTCGTCTTTGCACTTGCTCCAGATGCCGATAATCCGGTCGTAACGCTCGTCGTTCGTAATCAGACCGCGGCGGTACTGATTCATAACGGTAGCGACCTTCTCGTCGGAAGCTTTCATAATTTCCGCTTTTTCCTTCGGAATGACGACGTCCGCCACGCCGATCGTAATGCCCGCTTTCGTGGAGTACGTAAAGCCGAGCTGCTTGATCCGGTCGAGCGTAATGGCTGTCATCGTCGTATGGTAGCGGCGGAAGCATTCCGCGATGATGGAGCCGAGGTAGTCCTTGCCTACCGCTCCCGGCGTATCGAGCTCTTCGGCGAATTTCACCAGATCGGCGCCTTTTTCCATCACGAAATATTTGTCCGGGATGCCGTTCAGCAAGTTGGCTTTGGTCGCCTCGTTGATGTACGGGAAGTCCGTCGGGAAAATTTCGTTAAAGATCACTTTGCCCACGGTCGTCACGAGCAAAGAATTGTTTTGTTCTTCGGTAAAGCTTGCTTTGTTCAGCACGCGCGCAGGGATAAAAATCCTTGCATGCAGCGATACGATGCCGCGCTGATACGCGGAGATCGCTTCGTTGACGGAGGCGAAGACGGAACCCGTACCTTTCGCTTCCTTGTTGTCCATCGTCAAGTAGTAGCTGCCAAGCACCATATCCTGCGAAGGGGTAACGACAGGCTTGCCGTCCTTCGGGTTCAGGATGTTGCCGGACGCCAGCATGAGCAAGCGGGCTTCCGCTTGCGCTTCCGCGGACAACGGAACGTGAACGGCCATCTGGTCACCGTCGAAGTCGGCGTTGTATGCCGTACAAACGAGCGGATGCAGCTTGATGGCGCGGCCTTCGACCAAAATCGGCTCGAACGCCTGAATGCCCAGGCGGTGAAGCGTAGGGGCACGGTTCAGCAGTACCGGATGCTCCTTGATAACCTCTTCCAGCACGTCCCAAACTTCGGGGCTCACGCGCTCGACCTTCCGCTTGGCGCTCTTGATGTTATGAGCGAGCCCTTTGTTGACAAGCTCCTTCATGACAAAAGGCTTGAACAGCTCCAGAGCCATTTCCTTCGGCAGGCCGCATTGGTACATCTTCAGGTTCGGGCCGACGACGATAACGGAACGGCCGGAATAGTCGACGCGTTTGCCGAGCAGGTTTTGGCGGAAGCGCCCTTGCTTGCCCTTCAGCATATGGCTGAGCGACTTCAGCGGACGGTTGCCCGGTCCCGTAACGGGACGGCCGCGGCGGCCGTTGTCGATGAGCGCATCGACGGCTTCCTGCAGCATGCGCTTCTCGTTCTGTACGATAATGTCCGGAGCGCCCAGATCGAGCAGCCGCTTCAGACGGTTGTTCCGGTTAATGACGCGGCGGTACAGGTCGTTCAAGTCGGACGTAGCAAACCGTCCGCCGTCGAGCTGCACCATCGGACGAAGCTCCGGCGGAATGACCGGGAGCACATCCATAATCATCCATTCCGGCTCGTTGCCGGAATTGCGGAACGCCTCGATCACTTCGAGACGCTTGATCGCGCGATTACGGCGCTGGCCTTGAGCCGTGCGCAGCTCTTCCTTCAGCTGCTCCAGCTCGCGGTCCAGGTCGATATCCTGCAGAAGCTTCTTCACCGCTTCCGCGCCCATGCCGGCCTGGAAGCCGTAGCCGTATTTCTCGCGGTAGCTGCGGTATTCCTTCTCCGACAACAGCTGCTTCTTCTCAAGCGGCGTGTCGCCGGGATCCGTTACGACATAAGATGCGAAATAAATAATCTCCTCCAGGGAGCGGGGCGACATGTCCAGCGCCAGACCCATCCGGCTTGGAATGCCTTTGAAATACCAGATATGCGATACGGGAGCGGCCAGCTCAATATGGCCCATTCGCTCGCGGCGCACCTTCTGGCGCGTCACTTCGACGCCGCAGCGGTCGCAGACGACGCCTTTGTAGCGAACGCGCTTATACTTGCCGCAATGGCACTCCCAGTCCTTTGTCGGTCCAAAGATCTTCTCGCAGAACAAACCTTCCTTCTCCGGTTTAAGCGTCCTGTAGTTGATCGTTTCCGGCTTCTTGACCTCGCCGCGGGACCAAGAGCGAATCTTGTCCGGCGATGCCAGGCCGATTTTCATATACTCGAAGTTGTTCACATCCAACAAGGAGCAACCCTCCTCCGTCATGGTTGACTTATGTCCTCGGATGCCGAGCTTCAAACCGCGCGGGGCAATATCCGCCGCACCGGCCTGAAGCCCGGTTGTCCGCTTATTCTACTCCAACTTCCGCGCCTTCCAGGTTGAGGTTGAGCTTGTCGCCCGCAGCCTCGTCCTCATCGTCGATTTCCTTGATTTCGATCTCTTCTTCGTTCTCGGTCAGGATCTTCACGTCCATGCCCAAGCTTTGAAGCTCCTTGATCAGAACTTTAAACGATTCGGGAACGCCAGGCTCCGGCACGTTCTCGCCCTTGACGATCGATTCGTACGTCTTCACGCGTCCGACGACGTCGTCGGACTTGACGGTCAGAATCTCTTGCAGCGTATAAGCCGCGCCGTAGGCTTCAAGCGCCCAAACCTCCATCTCGCCGAAACGCTGGCCGCCGAATTGGGCTTTGCCGCCCAGCGGCTGTTGCGTAACAAGCGAGTAAGGACCGGTCGAACGGGCATGAATTTTGTCGTCAACCATGTGCGCCAGCTTGATCATATACATGACGCCGACGGTTACTTCACGCTCGAACGGTTCTCCCGTACGTCCGTCGTACAGCGGCGTCTTGCCGTTACGCTGCATGCCCGCCTCTTCCATCGTATCGAATACGTCGTTCTCGCGGGCGCCGTCGAAGACCGGCGTCGCCGCGTGAATGCCGAGATGCTTGCAAGCCATGCCCAAGTGAACCTCGAGCGCCTGGCCGATGTTCATCCGCGACGGTACGCCCAGGGGGTTCAACACGACTTCCACCGGCGTGCCGTCCGGCAGGAACGGCATATCTTCTTCCGGCATGATGCGGGCGATGACGCCCTTGTTGCCGTGGCGGCCGGCCATCTTGTCGCCTTCGGAAATTTTACGCTTCTGCGCGATATAGACACGCACCAGCTGATTGACGCCCGGCGGCAGCTCGTCGCCGTTCTCGCGGGTGAACACTTTCACGTCGACGACGATGCCGTCGGTGCCGTGCGGCACGCGCAGCGACGTATCGCGCACCTCGCGCGCCTTCTCGCCGAAGATCGCGTGCAGGAGGCGCTCCTCCGCCGTCAGCTCCGTGACGCCTTTAGGCGTAACCTTGCCGACGAGGATATCGTCCGCCTTGATTTCCGCGCCGACGCGAATAATGCCGCGTTCGTCGAGGTTGCGAAGCGCGTCCTCGCCCACGTTCGGGATATCGCGCGTAATTTCCTCCGGTCCCAGCTTCGTGTCGCGGGCCTCGGATTCGTATTCCTCGATATGGATGGACGTATATACGTCTTCCTTGACCAGCTTTTCGCTGAGCAGGATCGCATCCTCGTAGTTGTAGCCTTCCCAAGTCATAAACGCCACGACGACGTTGCGGCCCAGCGCCAGTTCGCCCATTTCCGTGGACGGACCGTCCGCCATAATGTCGCCCTTCTTGATGACGTCGCCTTTCTTGACGATCGGACGCTGGTTGATGCAAGTCCCTTGGTTGGAACGCATAAACTTGTGCAGCTTATGCTTGACCAAATCGCCGTTTACCGGCTTGCCGTCGATCACTTCGACGCGGCGCAGCCAAATTTCGTTGGCTGTTACGCGCTCGACGACGCCGTCGTATTTCGACACGATGCAGACGCCGGAATCTTTGGCCGCCTTGTGCTCCATGCCGGTTCCGACGAACGGAGCCTTCGGAATAAGCAGCGGAACCGCCTGCCGCTGCATGTTCGAACCCATGAGCGCACGGTTGGAGTCGTCGTTCTCCAGGAACGGGATAAGCGCCGTCGCCACGGACACGACCTGCTTCGGCGATACGTCCATGTAATCGACGCGGTTGCTCGGCATGGTCAAAATGTTGTCCGCCTGCTTATTGTAGCGCACGATCGTTTGAGCTTCCTTGAACGTGTTGTCCGGATTGAGCTCCGCGTTCGCCTGGGCGATAACGTAATTGTCTTCCTCATCCGCCGTCAGATATGCGATCTGATCGGTTACGACGCCCGTCTTCGGATCGACCCACCGGTACGGCGCTTCGATAAAGCCGTATTCGTTAATGCGGGCATAGGTCGACAAGGAGTTGATCAGACCGATGTTCGGTCCCTCCGGCGTCTCGATCGGACACATCCGGCCGTAGTGCGAGTGGTGAACGTCGCGAACTTCGAAGCCTGCGCGCTCGCGTGTCAGACCGCCCGGACCGAGAGCGGACAGACGGCGCTTATGCGTCAGCTCGGCCAGCGGGTTCGTCTGGTCCATAAACTGGGACAGCTGCGACGAACCGAAAAACTCCTTGATCGAAGCGATAACGGGACGAATGTTGATCAGCGCCTGAGGCGTGATCGCATTCGCGTCCTGAATGGACATCCGCTCGCGCACGACGCGTTCCATGCGGGACAAGCCGATGCGGAACTGGTTCTGCAGCAGCTCGCCGACGGAACGGAGACGGCGGTTGCCCAAATGGTCGATATCGTCCGTGCTGCCTACGCCATGCAGCAAATTGATGAAATAGTTGATGGACGCAATGATGTCCGCAGGCGTAATATGTTTGACGGACTTGTCGATGTTGCCGTTCGCGATCACCTTGATCACTTTGCTCTCGTCAAGCGGCGAGTATACGCTGACCGCTTGCAGTGGAATACTATCGGCATCCATCACGCCGCCGGCGACATGATACGTCTTGAAGCCCACGTCGGTCTCCAATTTGTCCAAAATTTCGTCCAGCAGGCGGCGGTCGATCATTTGGCCGGATTCGGCAATGATTTCACCGGTCGACGGATCGACCAGATTTTCCGCAAGCCGCTGATTGAACAAACGGTTTTTGATGTGCAGCTTTTTGTTTATTTTGTAACGGCCAACGTTGGCCAGGTCATAACGTTTCGGATCGAAGAAGCGCGCAACAAGCAAGCTCTTCGCGTTGTCCAAGGTAGGCGGCTCGCCCGGACGCAGACGCTCGTAAATCTCGATCAGCGCCTTTTCCGTCGAATCCGTGCTGTCCTTGTCCAGCGTATTGCGGATATACTCGTCATGGCCGAGCAAATCCAAAATTTCAGCGTCGGTGCCGAAACCAAGCGCGCGCAGAAGCACCGTCACCGGAATTTTCCGGGTGCGGTCGATGCGGACGTAAATGATGTCTTTAGCGTCCGTTTCCAGCTCAAGCCAAGCGCCGCGGTTCGGAATGACCGTTGCCGTGTACGTCTTTTTCCCGTTTTTGTCGACCTTCGTGCTGAAGTACACGCTTGGGGAGCGGACCAATTGGCTGACGATAACGCGTTCGGCGCCGTTAATGATAAACGTGCCGGTTTCCGTCATAAGCGGGAAATCCCCCATGAACACTTCTTGTTCCTTAACCTCGCCCGTCTCCTTATTGATCAAGCGAACCTTTACGCGGAGCGGGGCGGCATACGTCACGTCGCGTTCTTTCGATTCATCGACCGAATACTTCGGCTCGCCCAAGCTATAATCGATAAACTCAAGCGAGAGATTGCCGGTAAAGTCCGTAATCGGCGAAATATCCTGGAACAATTCGATCAAATCGCTGTCCAGGAACTTTTCGTACGATTTCTGCTGAATTTCAATCAGGTTCGGAACTTCCAGCACCTCTTTGATCCTGGCGTAGCTTCTGCGAGCCCGCCGGCCATACTGAACAAGTTGTCCTGCCAACTTAACCTCACCCCTCAAGTCTGTCTCACAGCATGAATGCCCGCGCCTTGCCATCGACGCAGCATCTTGCAGCCGCATGCGCCGACGCTTCCGGGAAGGAATCGCACTGCACAGCGTTGAATATATAAACATATAAACGACGCATAAGCCGAAGCTTATACCCGGTTATATGTTAAATAAAGAAAAGCCCTTATCGAATAACTCGAAAAAAGAGCATGTTCCGGCAGCTTGCCAGCCGCAGCGCGGTGCGACGGCTCATATCAAGTAATTTTGCCCAAAATGTAAACATTATACGTCAAATGCTCTAAATTTATTCATACCGCGCCGAAAATTCACACTTGACATTTTAGTTAACTAAAGAGATTTCAAGCGATTTTATACTGACATTTTATAATATTACCATATCCAAAATGTCAAGTCAAACGTTTTATGCTCATTTTACCGCGCGAAATATTCGATAGCCTTTATCCTTCGTAACCTCTTCCACCTCGGCATATAGCGACTCCAGTTTTTCCTTGGCCGAAGGAGCGCCCTGCTTCTTCTGAATGACGACCCACAAGCTGCCGCCCGGTTCGAGAAGCTCGTACCCCTCTTCGAATATGCGATGAACGACCGACTTGCCGGCTCTGATCGGCGGATTGGTCAGAATGATCCGATAGGCGCGCCCCCGCACCGCTTCAAACAAGTCGCTCTGCAGCACGGTGACATTGCCGATGCCGTTGAGCCGGGCATTCTCCAGCGCCAGCTGCACCGCCCTTTCGTTTACGTCGATCATCGTGACATGCCCTTCCGGCGCAAGCTTGGCCGCCGTCAGCCCAATCGGGCCGTAGCCGCAGCCGACGTCCAGCACCTGATCCGCCGTACCCAGCTCCATGGCGTCAATAAGGACCCGGCTGCCGTAATCGACACCGCTTTTCGAGAATACGCCGGCATCCGTCACGAACCGCAGCCCGAAGCCGCGCAGCGTAAACGAGATGGTATTCCGGTCATGCTTCGTTTCCGGACTTTTGTCATAATAATGATTCGCCATCTTCCCAACCCCGCAATTCCTTCAGCAAGATAGAACGAACCCCTTGGAACTTGCGCGTTCCAAGGGGTTCTTCTTCTATGAAAGAGTGATTACTTAACTTCAACCGTTGCGCCGGCTTCTTCAAGCTTAGCTTTAACAGCGTCAGCTTCTTCTTGGCTAACTTTTTCTTTGATCGCTTTAGGAGCGCCGTCAACCAGTTCTTTCGCTTCTTTCAGGCCGAGACCCGTAATTTCGCGAACAACTTTGATAACGTTGATTTTGGAAGCACCGGCGTTAGCCAGGATAACGTCGAATTCCGTTTGAGCGGCAGCTTCAGCCGCGCCGCCTGCAGCGCCGCCGATTACGGCTACTGGAGCAGCGGCCGTTACGCCGAATTCTTCTTCAATTGCTTTCACGAGATCGTTCAGTTCAAGAACAGTCATACCTTTGATAGCTTCCAGGATTTGCTCTTTAGACATGGTATTACCTCCGAAATTTTATTTTGGTTTAATTGGGTTGCGTTTATGCCGCCGGTTCTAGACCGCCGTCACGCTTTTGCTTGCAAATGTGAAGCTTATGCTTGCGCTTCTTGCTTTTCTCCGACGGCTTTGACGGCCAGCGCGAAGTTGCGCATAGGCGCTTGAAGCACGCTGAGGAGCATGGACAGCAAACCTTCGCGGGAAGGAAGATCCGCCAGCGCCTTGATTTGCGCTACGTCGACAACCTTGCCTTCGACAACGCCGCCCTTCAGTTTCAGAGCTTCGTTCTTTTTCGCGAATTCGTTCAAAATTTTGGCAGGAGCAACAGCGTCTTCGCCGCTGAATGCAATTGCCGTAGGTCCCGTCAGAATATCGTTCAGCGAAGACAGCTCCGTACCTTCAGTCGCACGGCGAACGAGCGAGTTTTTCAGCACTTGGAACTCAATGCCGGCTTCGCGAAGCTGCTTGCGCAGCTCGGTTACTTGCGCCACGTTCAATCCGCGGTAGTCGGCAACAACCGTGCTGGGGCTTTGCTGAAGCTTGCCAGCGATCACATTGACCGCTTCCTGTTTCTCTTGGATGATCTTTGCGTTTGCCAAACTGTACACCTCCCGTAAAATGTTACATCCCGTAATAGATCCTTCCGCCTCGATGCATGAGAAAGGCCTTCGCAGTATACCGCGAAGGCCATGATGCGTTATCCGCCACCGGCTGGAATGTCCGGCGCGTACTTTAACGTTCTATCATAACACCTCGGTAGGAAATTAAGCCCGCGGGCACCTACTGTCTACGGTATGCATATTCGATTTCAGGTTCGTTTCGCTCGTTCTTAGCGGTAAGCCGCCGTCGATACGCGGACGCCAGGGCCCATCGTCGAGGAAACGGAAATGTTTTTCAGGTAAACCCCTTTAGCTGCGGCAGGCTTGGCGCGAACCAGAGCGTCAACCAGAGCTTTCAGGTTCTCGTTCAGCTTGTCGGCGTCGAAGGACACCTTGCCGATCGGAGCGTGGATTTGACCTGCCTTGTCAAGACGGTATTCGATCTTACCGGCCTTGATTTCTTGCACGGCTTTCGCAACGTCGAACGTTACGGTACCCGCTTTAGGGTTAGGCATTAAGCCTTTACCGCCGAGGATACGGCCGAGCTTGCCAACTTCGGCCATCATGTCCGGCGTCGCTACGCAGACGTCGAATTCGAACCAGCCTTGTTGGATTTTGTTGATCATGTCTGCGTCGCCGACATAGTCAGCGCCTGCAGCTTCCGCTTCTTTCACTTTGTCGCCTTTGGCGAAAACGAGAACGCGTTTCGTCTTGCCTGTGCCATGCGGAAGTACGACTACGCCGCGTACCGCTTGGTCTTGTTTGCGCGGGTCAACGCCCAGGCGCACAGCCACTTCGACGGACTCGTCGAATTTGGCGGTTGCCGCTTTCTTCACAAGCTCGATTGCCTCAGCCGGCTCGTAGCTTGCTTCGCTGTTGATCAGCTTGGCGGCTTCTACATACTTCTTGCCGTGTTTAGCCATTTGAATTTCCTCCTAATGTGGTTATAACGGAGCATCCGCCCGAATGGGGATGATCCTCCCACCTGCGAAGCTTGAAGCTTCGCGAAGCGAGTGTCCGACATGCGCCAGCGCATCCTTGCGGACGGCCGCGAAATTAGTCGGCGATCGTGATGCCCATGCTGCGAGCCGTGCCTTCGACCATGCGCATTGCCGCCTCGACGGAAGCTGCGTTCAGGTCTTGCATTTTGCTCTCGGCGATTTCGCGCACTTTGTCGCGTTTCACCGTAGCGACTTTCTTTTTGTTCGGTTCGCCCGAACCCTTCTCGATCCCTGCCGCTACGCGGAGCAATACTGCCGCCGGCGGAGTTTTGGTCTCGAATGTGAAGGAACGGTCCTCGAATACCGTGATGACAACCGGAATAATCAAGCCTGCTTGATCTGCGGTGCGAGCGTTGAACTCTTTGCAGAATGCCATGATGTTGACGCCTGCCTGACCGAGCGCCGGACCGATTGGAGGAGCCGGATTCGCCTTGCCCGCAGGAACTTGGAGCTTGACCAGCTTGATAACCTTCTTAGCCATTTGTTACACCTCCTTGCCGTATTATACAACCTGACGGCTGATCGCGGAAACCGGATTATTATATCTTCTCCACCTGAGTGTAGTCCAGCTCAAGCGGGGTTTCCCTGCCAAACATGTTGACGTGAACCTTCAGTTTCGCCTTGTCCAGCAAAATCTCTTCCACCGAACCTACAAAATCGGCAAAAGGACCTACCTTGACGCGGACGGTTTCCTTCAGTTCGAATTCGATCTTCGGCTTCGGCTCATCAATGCCCATGTGTTTCAGAATCTGTTCCACTTCATCGGGCATGAGAGGAGTCGGCTTGGAGCCGGATCCTGTGGACCCTACAAACCCCGTTACGCCGGGCGTATTGCGAACAACGTACCATGAATCGTCCGTTTGAATCATTTCCACGAGAACGTAGCCGGGGTAGACCTTGCGCTGGACGGTCTTTTTCTTGCCGTCCTTCTCCACCACCTCGTCCTCCATCGGAACGAGCACGCGGAAGATCTTGTCTTCCATGCCCATCGATTCGACGCGGCGTTCAAGATTGCTCTTGACCTTGTTCTCGTACCCGGAATACGTATGCACGACGTACCATCTTTTTTCCATCACAAATCCACCTTTGGGTCCTTATTAAACAATAAGCTGCACCAGAGACGAGATTCCGATGTCAAGAAGCCAGAAGTAGATCGTCACAGCCACAACCGTCAGCAATACGACGATGGAATAGCTCGTCAATTCCTTGCGGTTAGGCCAGCGAACTTTCTTCAGTTCCGCCCAACTGTCGGCGAAAAAACCAAACGTCGTGCCAAAGCCCTGCTTTACTTTAGCCAAAAAAGCCATGGTCACACCTCCAATGGACTATCGCGTCTCGCGATGAGGAGTCTGCTCGTTACAGAACTTGCAAAACTTCTTCAACTCGATGCGGTCGGGGTGATTGCGTTTGTTTTTCGTCGTCGCATAGTTTCTTTGCTTGCAGTTTGTGCATGCCAGCGTAATGATAACCCGCATTGAATTACACCTCCCGAACTGCTATAAATACGAATCATTGAAGCTCTATAGTAAGTTCATTGATTCCTTCATCAAACGTCTTCAACGTTTCTAAGTTTCTAAAGCCATAAAGAAAAAAACCTCGAATTCAGGCCTACCTAAACACTTTAGCACAACGCACATACCGTGTCAACGTTCGCATGCAGCTTCCGGGATTGCAAATCTCTGGCAAGACATCGGTCTCTCGATTCTACCATTATGGACGATTATACCCCGTTTAAAACCAATGGACTGTCTTCTCTGCCTGAAAGCCGTCAGACAGAAAAGACAGTCCGTTGCCGAAGCCGCGCTTTTCTTCGTAAGTACGGGACGAACCGCCTTCCTTACAGCGTTCCGCCAAAGTCCCTCACTTCTAAGTATCGTTCAAGTTTCCTCTTTACGCGCTGAAGCGCGTTGTCGATCGATTTGACGTGCCGGTCCAGGTCGACGGCGATTTCCTGATAGGATCTTCCGTCCAGGTAGAGCATCAGCACTTGCCGTTCCAAATCGCTCAATATTTCGGACATCTTGTATTCGAGCCCGGTGAATTCCTCCTGGTTGATAATCAACTCTTCGGGATCCGAAACGCGGGTGCCGCAAATGACGTCGAGCAAAGTTCGGTCGGAGTCTTCGTCGTAGATGGGCTTGTCCAGCGAAACATAGGAATTGAGAGGTATATGCTTCTGGCGGGTGGCCGTCTTGATGGCGGTTATGATCTGGCGGGTGATGCAGAGCTCGGCAAAGGCCTTGAAGCTCGTCAGCTTGTCCCCTTTGAAGTCTCTGATCGCCTTGTACAGACCGATCATCCCTTCTTGCACGATATCCTCACGGTCCGCGCCGATCAAGAAATATGACCTCGCCTTGGCTCTGACAAAATTTTTGTATTTATTAATCAAATATTCCAGCGCTATACTGTCGCCGTTACGGACCGCTTCCACGATATCCTCATCCGTGCTGCTCCCATATTCGAGCGTACTCCATTCTTTGAGGTCGATGCCCACAATCTATCCCTCCGGCCTGCAAGGCGTACACCGCTAGATTCGTCAAGAAATATAGAGTCAGTATACCGTAAGAAACGTTGAAGCGTCAACCGAGAGAGCGCGCGAATACTATCGATTTACTAGTAAAAATGTAACAATGTGGGACGTTCGGTGAGGAAGTATAACCCTGTATGTTATTATATATAACAAATATATAACATATAAGCCGAACCGTCACTTTTCTCCTCTTCGAAGGCGCTCCAATTGGCTTCGCACATCCAGGCTCAGCCGGTTGTCGAGCGTATTTCTTCGGTCGGGGCGCTGCTCCGTTATGGACTGCTCGATTTCCTTCCGGCTTTGGCCGACGTCGATCAGCAATTCCCTCGCCGACACCCGCAGCGCGCCTCTGCCGAAAATGACGTGCTGCTCCACCAAATCCGAAGTCGCCACATAAACGTGGCGCCTTCGGGACAGCAGCTCCGCGCACAGCCGCTCGATGCATTCGTCGGCGGTTTCTTTTTCTTTCGTGTAGACGACCGTAAGCTTGTTTTGCTTGTAGGTAGCTCCCAGCCCCGGTACCTGGTGCGCGTCGAAGACGACGAAGATGCCCATGCCGGTGTAGCCCTGATAATCGGCCAGCATGTCCAGAAGCCGGTCGCGGGCGTCCTCGAGATCATGCTCCTTCAGCCTCTCCAGCTCCGGCCAGGAGCCGATAATGTTGTAGCCGTCCACAAGAAGCACGTCGTTGCGGCGTTTCATTCCTAGCCGCCCCGGCGCTGCCGGACAACCTCGTACATCAGCACGCCCGCGGCGACGGAGGCGTTCAGCGAATTAAGCTTGCCGTACATCGGCAGCTTCACGAGAAAATCGCATTTCTCCTTGACGAGACGTCCCATCCCTTTGCTCTCGTTGCCAATCACCAGCGCCAGCGGCAGATCGAGCTTCGCCGCATAAGCATCCTGGGCGGCGCCGACATCCGTTCCCGCTACCCAGACGCCTTCGCTCTTCAGCTTGTCGATCGTTTGGGCCAGATTCGTTACCCGAGCGACCGGGACATGCTCGGCCGCCCCCGCCGACGTCTTCAGCACCGTAGCCGTCAAGCCGGCCGAACGGCGCTTCGGAATGATAACGCCGTGGACGCCCGTGCATTCCGCCGTGCGCAGAATCGAACCCAAATTGTGCGGATCCTCGATTTCGTCGAGCACCAGCACAAAAGGAGCCTCGCCTTTGGCAGCCGCCGCAGCGAGCAGGTCCTCGACCTCCGCGTAGGCGAAAGCCGCCGCCTGCGCCACGACGCCTTGATGAGCCAGTCCCGCGGCCATCGCGTCCAGCTTGCGCTTGTCCACCGTTTGCACGACGACGCCCTGCTTTTTCGCTTCGGCCGTTATCGCCGCCGTCTGATTTTTTTGCGCGCCTTCGGCCAGCCATATCTTGTTGATCTCCCGGCCGGAACGAAGCGCCTCAAGCACGGGATGCTTGCCGACGATCCATTCCTCCCGGTTCATTTCCTCCGACATCGTTAACCCTCCCAGGTTTGTCTCGGCCGGCCGGCACGCCCTTCGAATTCCTCCATTCGAAAACGGTGCCGCCTCGATGCCTACGTATGTTTATTCCCGGTCCGCAAGCGCGCCATGCAGCAGCTCGCCGATCCGCTCGAATTTCCCTTCGAAATACAAATAGCCGACCAAACATTCCAGCGCCGTCGCATGACGGTAATCCGCAGGGTCGGCGTTTTTCGGAGGAGCGCCGGACTTGGCGTTTCTCCCCCGGCGGACGATGTCCGCTTCCTCCTCCGTCAACAGGGGCTGCAAACGCTCAAGCAGCTTCCGCTGCGCCTTGGCCGACACAAGCGACGTCGCTTCCTTATGTAGGTGCTGCGGCTTATGGTTCGGCAGCGAAATCAAATATTGCCTGACGGCCAATTCAAATACCGCATCGCCCATATACGCCAGAACGACGGGATTCATCAATCCCGTCTTCTGCTGCGGCCGGTGATAGGCGAGCGGATTCGGCTCCTTCCGGTCATCCATGCGGCCGATCTCCCTGCGCTCGGTCATTTGCGCCGCCAGCGAATGCCTTGCGGCGTATCTTCGAGCACGATATTTTGCGCTTGAAGCAAATCCCGGATCTCGTCCGCTCTCGCCCAATTTTTGGACTTGCGCGCCTCCGTCCGCTCCTGAATCAGCTTCTCGATCTCCTCGTCCAGCAGATCGTCGCCGCTTTGATCCGCCGGCAGCAAGCCGAGAACGCCGTCCATCTGCTCCATCGCATCCAGCAAAGCTTTGAGCCCCGCCGCGGTGACGCCGTCGCGGCTCATGTACTGATTCGCCTCGGCCACCAGCTCGAACATGGCGGTAATCGCATCCGGCGTGCCGAAATCGTCGTCCATCTTCGCGCGGAACTGCGCCGCAATCGCCGAAATTTTGGCCTCGAGCTCCGGCTCCGCCGCAGCGCCGTCTGCGCCGATCCCCGCCGTCTCCAGCGTTTGGAGCCGATGCTTCAGGTTGCCGGCGCAATTGGCGATGCGCTCCACGCTGTTTTCCGCCTGCGCGATTGTCTCGTCGCTGAAGTTGAGCGGACTGCGGTAATGCGTCGACAGCATGAAGTAACGGATCGCTTGAGGCTTGACGCGCTTCACGAGCTCGTGCACCGTAATGCCGTTGCCCAGCGACTTGGACATTTTTTCGTTGTTGATATGAATATAGCCGTTATGCATCCAGTAGTTGGCGAGCGGCTTGCCGGTCAGCGACTCCGACTGGGCCACTTCGCACTCGTGATGCGGGAACTGCAAATCGTGGCCGCCGCCGTGAATGTCGAGCGTGTCGCCCAAATATTTGCGCGCCATGGCCGAGCATTCGATATGCCAGCCCGGACGTCCCGGGCCCCACGGGCTGTCCCAGCTGATCTCGCCGGGCTTGGCGCTTTTCCACAGCACAAAGTCCTGCTCGCTCCGCTTCCGGCCGTCCACCTCGATACGGATGCCGAACTGCAGCTCTTCGATATTTTGATGAGAGAGCTTGCCGTATTCCGGGAAGGACGACGTGCGGAAATAGACGTCCCCTTCGCTTTCGTATGCGTGCCCCCGCTCGACCAGCTCGGCGATAAACTGAACGATATCTCCGATATGGTCGGTCACGCGGGGATTGAGCGTCGCCTTGCGGATGCCTAGCGCTTCAATGTCCTCGTAGAACGCCGCCACGAATTTGTCGGCAATCTCCGGTACGGTAGAGCCCGCTTCCTCGGCCTTCCGGATCAGCTTGTCGTCGACGTCGGTAAAGTTGACGATATAACGGACCTCGTAGCCGGCATATTCCAGGTAACGCCGCACCACGTCGAAAAAAATCGCCGGCCTGGCGTTGCCGATATGAATATAGTCGTATACCGTCGGCCCGCACACGTACATCTTTACCTTGCCCGGCTCAAGCGGCTTGAATGCTTCCTTGGATCTGGTAAGCGAATTATATATCGATACGGTCATATTCCTTAACTCCTTCTGCGGGATTCGAGCTTCGAAGCTCCTTAAGCTCCGACTTCAGCCCGTCGATTTCCTTCTGCATGGCGCGCAGCATCTCGATGACCGGGTCCGGGAGATTCGTATGGTCCAGACGGTCTCTTACTCGCTCGCCGTTTCGCCGCACGACTCTGCCCGGATTGCCCACGACAGTGCAATTGTCCGGCACTTCGCGAAGCACGACGGCGTTCGAGCCGATGTTCGAATAGTCGCCGACGGTGAACGAACCGAGCACTTTGGCGCCCGAGCCGATGACGACATGGTTGCCGATCGTCGGATGCCGCTTGCCCTTCTCCTTGCCGGTTCCCCCAAGCGTGACGCCTTGGTAGATGACGACGTCGTCCCCGATTTCGCAAGTCTCTCCGATGACGACGCCCATGCCGTGGTCGATGAACAGCCTCTGGCCGATCTTCGCTCCGGGATGAATTTCGATCCCCGTCATGAACCGGCTGAATTGCGAGACGATCCGGGCCAGCGTAAACCAGCCCATGCGGTACAGCCGGTGCGCGATGCGATGAGCCCAGATGGCGTGAAGACCCGAATAGGTGAAAATAACCTCGAACCGGCTCCGCGCCGCCGGATCGTTCTCGAATACGGCTTGCACATCCGAACGAAATTGACGAAACATGATAACTCCCCCTTGATCTGCCTGCTCCCCTGTCCAATGCCGCGCATGCTCTCTCTGTAGTCCCATGCAAAACGCCTCTGCAGCTCCATGGCTGCAGAGGCGTTGACGTTCGCGGTTCCACTCTGCTTGACCGGTCAGACGGCAAGTTGCGCGGCCCGGTCATCTTGACGTCCTTAACGCGGACTTTCGTTGCCGCCTACCCCGGCGTCCTCCATACGGCCGCCGATGCGAATAACCGTATGGACCAGCGCCGGCTCGGAGCAAGGCTCCCAGGTGCAATTTTCCGTTTGGGCGAATGAGACAACTTCCAGCCGCCGTCTCCTGTCCGGCGCTTGCAAGCTGCGCCGTCCTCGGAAGCATGGCGGTTGTCCTCTCTGTGCATCCGCGGCCTAACGTACTTCTCCTGTTCATTGCCGATCTATATAAGTTGTACTAATACTATTTATTCCCAGTTGCATCAAGCTGCATGAGGAATCGACTTCCGATCAATCCCCGAAGAGGCATCTCCCTGCAAAGGCGGACACAGCCGCCTCTCCGGTTCGATTTCCTCATCCCGGTTGTTTCTCGCGATTATTAGTCATAGTATACATAATCGCCATGAGGGTGACAAGTGCCGGACTGCGCCGATTCGGGCGCCCGCCCGCTCAGCCCAGCCGCACCTTCAGGCGGGCGATGACTTTGTCTCGCCCCAGAAGCGCGATCGATTGGTTCAGATCCGGGCCGTGCGTCTGGCCGGTCAGCGCCGCCCGAATCGGCATGAACAGCGATTTGCCCTTGCAGCCCGTTTCCTTCTGCACCGCCTTGATCATTTCCTTGATGCCGTCTACGCCGAACGCGTCCGGGTCGGCCTCCACCTGCGCAAGGAACGCCGCCAGTACGGCCGGCGCCGTCTCCTCCGCCAATACGGCGGCCGCTTCTTCTTCTTCCTGCACTTCCTCGCGGAAGAACAGCTCCGTAACCGGCACGATGTCGGAAGCGCTGCGCAGCTTGTCCTGATGGAGCGCCACCAGCGCCGTCACCCATTCCCTGCCCGCTTCGTCCAGCGGCTCCGCCAGCCTTCCGGCTTGCTGAAGATGCGGCAGACACAAGGCGACCATGCGGTCCAAGTCGGCTCTCTTCACATATTCGTTGTTCATCCAGGCCAGCTTCTGCGTGTCGAACACGGCCGGACTGCGGCTCAGCCTGGCCGCGTTAAACGCCTCGATCAATTCCTCGCGAGCAAACAGCTCCCGCTCGCCCTCCGGCGACCAGCCCAGCAGCGCAATGAAGTTGAACATCGCTTCGGGCAAATAGCCGAGCCGATCGTATTGCTCGATAAACTGGATAATCGATTCGTCCCGCTTGCTCAGCTTTTTCTTCGACTCGTTCACGATCAGCGTCATGTGGGCGAACACGGGCGGCTCCCAGCCGAACGCCTCGTAAATCATCAGCTGCCTCGGCGTATTGGAAATATGGTCCTCGCCTCTCAGCACATGGCTGATCTTCATCAAATGGTCGTCGACGGCAACCGCAAAATTGTACGTCGGAATGCCGTCCTTCTTCACGATGACAAAGTCGCCCATCTCCGCCGTATCGAACGTAATTTCGCCCTTCACCATATCGACGAACGTATACGAGCGGCCTTCGGGCACGCGGAACCGGATGCTGGCGGTCCGCCCCTCCGCTTCGAACGCGCTCTGCTGCTCCGGCGTCAAATCGCGGTGCTTGCCGGAATAACGGGGCGTCTCGCCGCGCGCCATCTGCTCCTCGCGCTCCCGTTCCAGCTCTTCTTCCGTGCAGTAGCAGCGGTAGGCGAGTCCGCGGTCCAGCAGGTCCTGCCAATAAGTTCGGTATATATCGAGACGCTCCGTTTGGCGGTAAGGTCCGTATTCCCCGCCGACGTCGACGCTTTCGTCCCAGTCGATGCCCAGCCATTTCAAGTAGTTCAGCTGATTTTCTTCCCCGCCGGCAACGTTCCGCTTCACATCTGTATCCTCGATGCGAATAATGAATTTGCCGCCTTGGCTTCTGGCAAATAAATAATTGAATAAGGCCGTTCTGGCGTTGCCGATATGCAAATGCCCCGTCGGCGACGGCGCGTAACGAACGCGAATGTCCGCAGTCATGATCATACTCCTCCTCTTGTTCCGCATATGCACACGGGCCATGCTGCATGAGGAATCGACTTCCGATCGCTCTCGCAGTGGGATGCTTGGATTGCCTTGGACCGTTTTACGGTTACCAACCCTCTGCAAAGGCGACCACTGCCGTTTCTCCAGTTCGATTTCCTCATTCCGCCCAGCATTGTACAATGCTCTGATTTAACCTTCTAAACGCTTTAGTTCTTTATACGCTTTGCCGCTAACGAACCTCAGAAACATTAAATGCTCGATTCCGCTTCATTTCATTTTTTTACGAATCTCACACGCCTTATTTCGCCGAAAATCGATACATTGAGACCGATTGATACCCAATTAAGCGTCTCAAGTTCGTTAAATTCGAAATCCGTGCATTTTAGCGCGTTTAAGCTCTGTCAGATTCGTTAGAGATTAAAAGTAAGCCTCGTTCGCAAAAGTCACCCCTAGGAGTCACCTTATGGAGTCACCTTATGGAGGTCACTTTATGGAGGTCACTTTATGGAGACACCTTATGAAGTCACTATACGAAACCACCATACAAAATCACCATACAACCATACGAAGTCACCATACAAAATCACCATACATCCATACGAAACTACCATAAAATGGTGGACGTACAGCGGCCATGCCAACTGCAGCATCATGCGTAAAAATCGTCCGTCACGCAGGACATGCCGCAACCGCAGGCCGAAAACGCAACACGCGCCGTTACGCCGAAGCCGCGATCAAGCAGACGACCGCCTGAGCGGCGATGCCTTCGCCCCGCCCCGCAAAGCCGAGATGCTCCGTCGTGGTCGCCTTGACGTTTACCTGGGAGGCGTCTCCCTCCAGGGCGCCGGCGATAATCTCAACCATTTGCGGGATATGCGGCAGCATCTTCGGCCGCTGCGCAATAATGGTGGCATCCAGATTGCCCAGCCGATAGCCGCGCTCACGCGCCATTTCCCATACCCGCTTCAACAGCTTCAAGCTGTCGGCGTCCTTGTAGGCTTCGTCGGTATCGGGAAAATGTTTGCCGATATCGCCAAGCGCCAGCGCGCCGAGAACGGCGTCGGCAATGGCGTGCAGCAGCACGTCCGCGTCGGAATGCCCCAGCAGCCCTTTCTCGAACGGGATCGTCACGCCTCCGATAATACACGGCCGTCCCTCCGCAAGCTGATGCACGTCGAATCCTTGGCCAATCCGAATCATGTTAAGACCCTCTCCCCGCTTCCGCTCCCCGGCGCTGCGCCAGCCAAATTTCCGCCAGCGGCAAATCGTCAGGGGTCGTGATTTTAATATTGCTGTACTCTCCCTCTGCTACGGCGACCGCAGCGCCGTACCGCTCCGCGACCATGGCGTCGTCCGTGCCGAGAAAGCCTTCGGCCTCCGCCTTCTCGTGCGCTTCCAGCAGCAGCTCACGACGAAAAGCTTGCGGCGTTTGTATCGCCCGCAAGCTTGCGCGATCCGGCGTCGACACGATGACGCCCGCTTCATCCACCTGCTTGATCGTATCCTTCACCGGTACGGCCAAGACGGCGGCCCCGGTCGCGGCGGCGACGCGGCAACATGCCGACACGGCGGCCTCCGATACGAGCGGCCGGACGCCGTCATGCACCATGACCCAGTCCAGGCTTGCCGCACGCAAGCCGATCAGGACGGACTGCTGCCGTTCCTTGCCGCCGGCAAGCACGCGCGTTACTTTATGCAAGCCGTAGGAAGCGACCCATTCCCGGCAACGCTCCACATCGCCGCTCCCGACAACCAGCACGATTTCCTCCGCCAGCTCCATGCGCTGGAACAGCTCCAGCGTATGGACGATAACGGGCTTGTCCGCCAGCATCAAATACTGCTTGCTTTCTTTCGTCCCCATGCGCGAGCCGCGTCCGGCCGCGACGATGACGACGCTCCACTTGTCAGCCATGCCTGCTTCAACCTGCCTTAAGCGATCTCTAATGTATCAAGTACAATAGTACTATCATACCTTGTCAGAGCGCTTTTTCCAACAGCTTCGGCTTGGCGAATATCATCCGGCCCGCGGAAGTTTGCAGAACGCTGGTGACGAGCACCTCCATCGTCGTGCCGATATAGTCCCGTCCGCCCTCGACGACAATCATCGTTCCGTCGTCCAGATACGCGACGCCTTGGCCGTGCTCCTTGCCGTCCTTGATCACTTGTACGATAATTTCTTCGCCCGGCAGCACGACCGGCTTGACGGCATTGGCCAAATCGTTAATGTTGAGCACCGACACGCCTTGCAGCTCGCACACTTTGTTCAGGTTGAAGTCGTTGGTTACGACCTTGCCTTGCAGCGCCTTGGCCAGCTTGACCAGCTTGCTGTCCACCTCGCCGATCTCCTCGAAGTCGCCTTCGTAAATCAGCACTTTGACGTCGAGCTCTTTCTGGATTTTGTTCAAAATGTCCAGTCCTCTGCGGCCCCGGTTCCGCTTCAGCAAATCCGACGAATCGGCGATATGCTGCAGCTCCTCCAGCACGAATTCCGGAATGACCAGCGTCCCTTCGATAAAGCCCGTTTTGCATATGTCCGCGATTCTGCCGTCGATAATGACGCTTGTATCCAATATTTTGTGCTCCTCGTACCTGCGGTGCTCGTCCGCCGCGGGAACGGCCCGCCCTCTTTCGGCAAGCGCCGCGATGCCCGCCGCCATGTCCTCCTGCTTTCTTAAGCCGATCTGCATGCCTACGTAGCCGAACGCCAGAGCCATCAAAGCGGGAAGCGCCGCGCCGACGCCTTCCAGCCCCGCCACCGCGGGGTACAGCAGCACCGACATCAGCAAGCCTCCAAGAAGACCCGCCGCTCCGGACAACAGTTGGCCAAGCGGCAGCGCCGCCGTCCACTCCGCTCCTCTGCGCATCGATTTGATCGCCGGTCCCGCCGCGATCGTCGCCGCAACGACCCCCGCCAATGCCCCGATTGCTACATTCATGTAATAAGTTCCGGATTGTTGCAGCATGCCGTATGATGCTCCCGGCCAAACGGCTGAGCCGTGCGTCCATGCGTACATTTCGTTTCCGGCCATTGCGCCAATAATTAATCCTATCAGTTGAATAATTCGTCTAACCATATTGGTTCACCTCCATTACAATTATGTTCCAATCGCGGAACTCTTAATCGCAAGGGATGCCAATTTTGCAAAATCATTGCATTGGGCATGGCAAAGGCGCTTAGGGAAGTTTATAATGGGATCAGGTCATGTTCGATTCGAATACGATGAGGCGGGTGAATCAAGGTGGAATCCAAAAATGCTCCAACGCTGGAACAATTTCAACAGCAAGTATCGGAGCTGCTGCTGCGCCACCGGAGCGTGCTGGACGTCATGTCCAAGCTGGGCCAATCCAGCGCAGCCGTCAACCGTGCGGTCACCAAGGCCGTTACGGACTGCGGCTGCATCGAGCTGAAAGCCAGCAAGCAGCACTATTCCGATGTCAACAACCTGGAGAACGCAAAGGAAATCTTGCAAAGCCACGTGTCGGGAACATTGTGCGAGCATTGCCGCGACGCGCTTCAAAGCGAGCTGGGCCGCAACCTGTTCTATATGACCGCTCTATGCAATCAGCTGAATATCGGACTCGACGAAGTCGTGGCGGACGAATACGACAAATGCTCGACGCTCGGATTGTTTAATTTGACGTAAGGCCTGTTTCTCATACAATGAACACCAAGAAGCTCCGGAGCGCGTCTCCGGAGCTTCTTCGTATTTATGGCAGCCGGCAGCCTCTGCCGGCATTTCCGACCGAACGTCCCGGCGTTGCGCTTAAGCCGGCTTCTCGGAGTTGACCGATTCGTCTTCCGAATCGTTCAGCTGTGCCCGCTTGCGGCGCCTCATCAGTCTGCGGTCAACGTTTTTTTTTATGCCGTACAACGCGTAGAGCAGCAGCGGGATAAACAGGATTTTCGACAGGTGCGACTCGAACAGAAGAGCCAGAACGAGCGACACGACGACAATAATCGGCACGACCCATACCGCGCTGCGCGGTATGCCCACCTTCTTGAAGTTCGGATAACGAATCGTGCTGACCATCAGCAGCGACAGCAGCAGCGTGCCGGCCAGCAGCACCGGTACGGGAATATCGGCTTTGAACAGGGCCATCGTCGCCAGGACGCCGCCCGCCGCCGGAATCGGCAGCCCGATAAAATAGCCCGGAGAACCGGCTACGACATTGAAGCGGGCCAAACGAAGCGCTCCGCATATCGGAAACAGCGCCGTTATAATCCAAGCCATTGCAGGATTCAAGTCCTGAAAGGCGACCACGTACATAATAAAAGCGGGCGCAACCCCGAACGAGATTACGTCCGACAATGAATCCAGCTCTTTGCCGAATTCGCTTTGCGCATTCAGAGCCCGGGCAACGCGGCCGTCCACGCCGTCCAGCAGCATGGCGATCAGCACCATCATCGCCGCCATCTCGGGCTTCTCGTTAAAGACCAGAATAATGGATATAATGCCAAGAAACAAATTGCCCACCGTGAGAAGGCTCGGTATCGACTTTGCGATCATCTTTTCACCTCTTCTCTACTATGCCCAAACATGGCCACAGACGCGACGAGTAAAGTTTGGCATGCATCCAACCAATTGTATGTGATTTTATATTTGCCTGTCAATGAACATTTGCTCTTGTATCCGTTTCATGCCGTCCTTAATGGCCCTCGCGCGAACCTCTCCGATCCCGTCCACTTCGTCCAGTTCTTCGATGGTCGCCATCAAAATATGAGGGAGCCGGCCGAATCTTTCCACAAGATTATTCATAATGACCAGAGGCAGCCTCGGAATTTTGTTCAGCAGCCGGTACCCGCGCGGCAGCACGGCTTCGTCCGCCATATTGTTCGTATGCGGATAGCCGATCAGGCGTACGATGGGTGATCCGTCCATCAGCTCCTCCGCGCTCAGCTTCTTGAGGCCGTTCCGAATATCCTTGATTTTGTCGTCGGAGTTGTCCTTGGCGTAATCCTTAAGCAAAAACCAGGCATCTTCCTCGACGCCGCCGACCAGCTCATCCATCTGCATGCTGATCAGCCGGCCCTCCGTGCCAAGCTCGTTCACGTAACGATTAATTTCCGTCTTGATGCGCAGCACCATTTCGACGCGGTGAATGACGTGCGCGACCTCTTGCAGCGTGACCAGTTCCTCGAATTCAAGCGCCGATAAATTCGTCAGCGCCTGATGAAGAACCGCCTTATATTTTTCAAGCGTCTGAATCGCCTGGTTCGCCTTGGTCAAAATGACTCCGATCTCCTTTAAGGAGTAGCGCAAATGGCCTTGATACAAGGTAATGACGTTGCGCCGCTGCGAGATGGACACGACCAGCTTGCCCGTCTGCTTCGCTACCCGCTCTGCGGTGCGGTGACGGATGCCCGTCTCGATGGACGGAATCGAGCTGTTCGGAATGAGCTGCGTATTCGCGTACAGAATGCGCTTCATATCTTCGCTCATAATGATGGCGCCGTCCATCTTCGCCAGCTCATACAAATAGTTTGCGGAAAAATCGCAATTGATGGAAAATCCTCCGTCCACGACCTCCATCACTTCCGGGCTGTAGCCCACGACGATCAAAGCGCCCGTCTTGGCTCTCAGCACGTTCTCCAACCCTTCGCGAAAAGGGGTGCCTGGCGCGACCAGTTGCAACAATTGGCTCATCACTTCTTGCTGGTTCGGTTCTTTCATGGTATGCCCCCTATTCAAGCGCTGCCTTGAGTGCTTCCGATACGGTGTTGACACCGATAATTTGAATCCCCTCCGGCGGCTTCCATCCTTTCAAGCTTTTTTCGGGCATGATTACCCGCTTGAAGCCCAGCTTCTCCGCTTCCTTCACCCGCTGCTCCGCCCGGGAGACGGCCCGCACTTCCCCGGTCAAGCCGACCTCGCCAAAGATGACGTCGTACGGCTTGGTCGGCGCGTCCCGGAAGGAAGACGCCAGACTGACCGCGGCCGCCAGGTCGACGGCAGGTTCGTCCAGCTTCACCCCTCCCGCCGCATTCAGGTAAGCGTCCTGCGTCTGGAGAAACATGCCGATCCGCTTCTCCAGCACCGCAATAATGAGCGCCATCCGGTGATGGTCGATGCCGGTGGACATTCGGCGCGGCGACGGGAAGTTCGTTGCGGCCACCAGCGCCTGCAGCTCCACAAGGACGGGCCGCGTTCCTTCCATGCTGGCCACGACCGTCGAACCGGATACGCCGAGCGGCCGCTCCGACAGAAACAGCTCCGACGGGTTGGACACCTCCCGCAAGCCGTCTTCTCCCATTTCAAAAATGCCGATTTCGTTCGTCGAGCCGAACCGGTTCTTCACCGTGCGAAGAAGTCGGTAGGAATGATGCCGCTCGCCTTCGAAATACAGCACGCAATCCACCATATGCTCCAGCAGCCTCGGACCGGCGATGGCTCCTTCTTTGGTCACATGGCCGACCAGCACGGTGGCGATGCCTTTGATTTTGGCCGTCCGCATAAAGTGGGCCGTGCATTCCCTGACCTGGGATACGCTGCCCGGGGCGGACTCCACACGGGGATCGTACACCGTCTGGATGGAATCGATCACAAGAAAATCCGGCTCCACGTCGTCGATGGCCGCATTAATATGCTCCATGTTCGTTTCGCACAGCACGTACAGCGTCTCCGACAGCGCGCCGAGCCGATCCGCCCGAAGCTTCGTCTGGCGGACGGATTCCTCCCCGGAAATATACAGCACCTTAAGCCCGTTCGCCGCCATCGCGTGCGAAGTCTGCAGCAGCAGCGTCGACTTGCCGATGCCGGGATCACCGCCGACGAGAATGAGCGAGCCCGGCACGACGCCGCCGCCGAGCACGCGGTTCAGCTCCGTCATCCGCGTCTCGATGCGGGGCTCTTGCCCGCTTTCTATATGTATGATCGATTGCGGCTTTTCTTTCGTCTGCAAACCCGAAAGTCCGATCCCCTTCGTCTTGACGACGGTTTCCTTTTCTTCCACCATCGTATTCCATTCGTTGCATCCCGGACATTTGCCCATCCACTTGGGCGACTCCGTACCGCATTCGACGCAGACGAATTTCATTTTTATTTTGGCCATTCCGGTCTCCTTCTAATAATTCTCACGATTAAAGTTTAACATTTAATCCATCCGGGAGGAAGAAGCCGCGGCCACGAAAAAAATTGTCATTTATGGCAAGCAGCCCTTGGCACTAGCAAATGCCCTATAACTCCTATATCGGATTGTAATCGATTTCATTTTAATCGGGCAGGGAATGGAGAGGGCTCCTCCCTGTGCATATTTACCGTCTGCCGATTCCATACTATTCAGGAATGAAATTCTTGCCTCATGAAGGGGGACTCCCGTATGAAGACGCCTTCCCAGCCACCGGAAGACCGCGATCGCCTCGCCCTTCAGCACGTCTTGAACGAATTCGCGGAATGCGACGATCTGGTTCATCGGGAAATGCCCGAGCTGCAGGTGCATTTCGTCTTTATCGATCATTTGATCGGGAACCGGCTGTATATAAGGGAGATCGAGCATCCGTTCTCCAACGTGCAAGCGGATGAAGTGGGGAAGCTGCTCAAACGTACCCAATACGAGGAAGTAACGGATTCCAAAGTGTTGATCAAAAGCATACTGGAAGGATATGTGGCGATTTTTCATGACGGCAATAGTTATGTCGTCTTTGCCTCGGAACTGGAAAACCGGGCTATCGCCCAATCCGAAACCGAATCGGTCATTACGGGGCCGCATGACGCCTTCGTGGAATCTTCCTCCGTCAACCTTTCCCTGATCCGCCGGAGGGTAAAGAGCTCCCATCTGAAGGTCGTCAAGCTGGCGGTCGGCGAAGTGACCAAAAATAACATGTACATCGTCTACATTAAAGATATTGCCAATCAAGCTTATGTGGACGAACTGATCGAGCGAATCAAGCGAATCGAGATCGCTGCCGTACACGACGGGAATATGCTCGTGCAGCTGATCGACGACAACTCCAAATCTATCTTTCCTCAATTCATTACGTCCGAGCGCCCCGATTCGGCTGCATCGAAGCTCGTGGCGGGAAGAGTTGTCGGCATCCTGGACGGCAGTCCCTCGATCTTTACGGCGCCGTCCTCCATCTTCGAGTTTTTCTCATCACCGGACGATTATTACCAAAGGTGGGCGTTAGGAACCGCAACGCGGGTGCTCCGTTTTATCGCGTTTGTCATTACGATCGCGTTCACCGCCTTTTACGTCTCGGTCACGACTTATCATTACGAAATGATTCCCGAGGCGCTTCTCATGCCGTTGACCGAATCGAGAAGCCGCGTGCCGTTCCCGCCCATCATCGAAGCGTTGATTATGGAAGTGACCATCGAGCTGCTGCGCGAAGCGGGAGCGCGACTGCCCAGCAAGATCGGCCAGACCATCGGCATCGTCGGCGGTATCGTCATCGGCCAGGCGGCCGTTCAGGCAGGATTGACCAGCAATATTCTCATTATTGCCGTCGCTTCCTCCGCCATCGCTTCGTTTGTCATTCCGAGCTATATTATGAGCGCCTCCATTCGGCTGATCCGGTTCGGACTCATCGTGCTTGCCGGCATTTGGGGCAATTTGGGGCTCGTCATGGGCATCGCGCTGATCGTCATTCATATATCGGGGCTGACCAGCTTGGGAGCTTCTTACATGACTCCTGTGGCACCGCTCGTCGTACGCGACTGGAAAGACTCCTTTATCCGCGCTCCGTTCCGATGGTTGTCGCATCGCCCGTCGGAATCCAAATCGCCCAACAAAGTCAAGCAGAAAATGCGACAATGAAGGAAGAGCGCCCATGAAGGAAAAATTGCACCCGACTCACATTGCGATCCTGATCTACATGACGCAAGCGGCTGTCATTATATTAAGCCTGCCCCGCATATTGGCGGAAAATTTCGGAACGAACGGATGGCTGGCGCTTATTCCGGCAACCTTGCTGTCGTCGTTCAATATTTTTTTGATTTCGCTCGTCTACCGTCTGGGGAAGGGCCGTTCCGTCTTCGACATTCTGGAACGGTCCGTGCCGAAAGCGCTGCTGTACCCGATTTACTTGGCGGCGGCGGCTGTCTGGATCATGGCGGGCTGCATGATCGGCAAGGAATACATTTTGATATTTCAGATGATTGCCTTCCCGACGACGCATCCGATGATATTCAAGCTGGCTGTCGACGTCATCGTTTTTTATCTGGTGCTCAAAGGCATCTACAATATAGCCAAAGCAAGCACAACGTTTTATTTTCTGGTGATTTGGATGCTTGGACTGCTGGTGGCCTTTTTACCGGAATATGAATGGTCTCGGTTGACTCCGTTTATATTCCGGGACAGCGGCGATATGATCAAGGGAGCGGTCGAAACCTATTCGGCGTATATCGGTTATGAGCTCTCGATGTTCCTGTTTCCTTTCTTCGGCCGCAACCCCAAAGCGATGAAGGCCGTGTACATCGGCAATCTGATGACCGCTCTTACTTACCTGTCGATTTGCTTCATCGCTTTCGGCTTTTATCATTACAGGCAGCTTGCGAATTTGGTATTTCCGTTGCTGGATTTGCTGGCTTATATCGAGCTTCCTTTTATCGAGAGGATGGAAAATCTGTTGTTCGGCTTCTTGTTATTCACGTCCCTGATAACCGTCACCATGTATACCTGGACGGCCACAGAAGCGGTAAAACGTATTTTTCCGCAGACCGGGACGGGGAAGCTGGCACTCGTCATGCTGGCTGCAGCCTATGGCATCGCCTTTTTCCCGGATGTGATCGGCGAGGTGCATCAGTGGCTTCAATGGGCGGGTAACGTCGAGTTGTCCATTGCTTTCGGGCTCCCCTTATTGCTTATTATGCTTCTTCTGTACCAACGAACTCGACGAAAGGAGCCTTCCGGCGATGCGTAGGCAATTTATAAGTAAGCTGGCGCTTGGGTTGACGATGCTGCTGGGGCTGACAACGGGATGCGGCGACCAAAAGGTGCTGGAAAGACTGGGCTTTACGCATACGACCAGCTACGACCTGACTCCGCAGAAGGAAGGTCAGCAGGACAAGCAGTTGACCATCGCCGTCAGCATCCCCAAGGCGGATGCCGAAGGAAAGGTGCGGCGGGAAACGCTCTTAACGACCGCCCACACAAGCAAGGAAGCCAAGATCGAGTTGTCGAAAAAAACCGAGCTGATGATGGTCAGCGGCCAGCTGAGAAATACGCTGTTCGGCGTCAAGCTGGCTAAACAAGGGCTATGGAGACACATCGATACGCTCGTCCGCGACCCGTCCATCTCCGGGAGGGTGAAAGTCACCATCGTAAACGGCGAAGCATGGAAGGTGCTGCTGCGCGATTATCCGGATCATCCAAGAACCGGTCAATATATCGATCGGCTGCTCGAGAAGGAATCCCGAACTCAGTCAATACCGCAAATTTCCGTTTATGAATTCGTGAGGAATTATTATGACGACGGCATCGATCCGATTGCGCCAATCATCAAGGGCTCGGATAACGAGATCGAAGCCGACGGCATCGCGCTGTTTGACGATGACAGATATGTTTCGAAAATTCCGCTCGACCGGTCGGTCATCTACTCGATCCTTCGCGGAGTGATGAAGCGCGGCGAGATGAGCATGGACTTGAATCCGTATCGCAAACCGGAAACCGATCCCAACGAATATGTGATGCTGAATTCGGTCTACTGCCGCCGGGCGGTAAAGGTCAAGCGAACGGGCAACGGACGTCCCGCCGTCCATCTCCAAGTCGAATTAAAAGGTTCGGTACAGGAGTATACCGGCTCGTTACATATATTCGAAGACCGCGACCGAGAGCAATTGGCCCACATGATCGAGCGGTATGTTGCCGCGGAAGCGAAGGATATGATGGCGTTTATGCAAAAAAACAAGGTGGACAGCGCCGGGATCGGGCAATATGTGCGAAACAGCCTTAGCTTCAAGGAATGGAAATCGCTCGATTGGGACAAGGTTTACCCCGAAACCGACATTACCATTTCGGTGAAAGTGAAGATCAAGGATTACGGAAAATCGAAATAAACGGTTGTAAACGAAACAAAACCGGGCTGTCGTCGGACAGCCCGGTTTTTGCATAATTTTGGTTTAAGCCTTCGAAGCCGGCTCCTGCTCGGCCTTCGAGACGGTCAACGCGCCGTCCTTTTCGTCGATGACAAAGGTGTCGCCTTTTTTGATCAAGCCCATCAGCAAGTCTTCGGACAACCGGTCCTCGATATGCTTCTGAATCGCCCGGCGCAACGGACGCGCTCCGTATTGCGGATCGTAGCCTTCCTTCGCCAGAAATTGCTTCGCAGCATCCGTCAGCGTAAAGTCGACCTCCTGCTCCTTCAGCCGCTTGCGCAGCTCCTCCGACATGAGCGTGACGATTTGCGCGATATGCTCCTCGCCCAGCGAGTGGAAGACGATCGTCTCGTCGATCCGGTTCAGAAACTCCGGCCGGAAGCTCTTCTTCAGCTCCGCCATCACTTTATCCTTCATGACGGAGAAGTCGCGGCCCGCATCCTGCACGGCCGTAAAGCCGAGCGTAGAGTTTTTCTTGATCTGGTCGGCTCCGACGTTGGACGTCATAATGATCAGCGTATTGCGGAAATCGACCAGGCGGCCTTTGGAATCCGTCAGACGGCCGTCCTCCAGCACTTGCAGCAGGATGTTGAACACTTCCGGATGCGCCTTTTCGATTTCGTCCAGCAGGACGACCGAATACGGCTTGCGGCGAACCTTCTCGGTCAGCTGGCCGCCTTCCTCGTAGCCGACGTAGCCCGGAGGCGCGCCGACGAGCCTCGAGGTCGCGTGCTTCTCCATATATTCCGACATGTCGATGCGGATGACCGCATTTTCGTCGCCGAACATTGCCTCCGCCAGCGCGCGGGCAAGCTCCGTCTTGCCGACGCCCGTCGGCCCCAGGAAGATGAACGAGCCGATCGGGCGCTTCGGATCCTTCAGCCCCGCTCTCGCTCTGCGGATCGCGCGGGCGACCGACTTGACCGCTTCCTCTTGGCCGATAACGCGGTCATGCAGAATGGACTCCATCTTCAGCAGGCGCTCCGTCTCTTCCTCCGCCAGCTTGCTGACCGGAATGCCGGTCCAGCTCGCCACCACCTGGGCGATATCCTCCGGCGTCACCTCGGAATCGGTGCGGCCTTGCTTTTCCTTCCATTGGTTTTTCGTCGAATCGAGCTCCTCGCGAATCTTTTGCTCGGTATCGCGAAGCGCCGCCGCCTTTTCGAACTCCTGGCTTTGCACCGCCGCGTCCTTCTCCTTGCGGATGTCCTCCAGACGGCTTTCCATCTGCTTCAGGTTCGGCGGAACCGTGTACGATTTCAATCTTACGCGGGAGCTGGCTTCGTCGATCAGGTCGATCGCCTTGTCCGGCAAGAACCGGTCGGTGATGTAACGGTCCGACAGCTTCACCGCCTGCACAATCGATTCGTCCGTAATTTTGACCCGGTGATGCGCTTCGTAGCGGTCGCGCAGGCCGTGCAAAATTTGGATAGCCTCCTCGGCCGAAGGCTGGTCGACCGTGATCGGCTGGAACCGGCGCTCCAGCGCGGCGTCCTTCTCGATATATTTGCGATATTCGTCCAGCGTCGTCGCGCCGATGCACTGCAGCTCGCCGCGCGCCAGCGCCGGCTTCAAGATGTTGGAGGCATCGATGGCGCCTTCCGCGCCGCCCGCCCCGATGAGCGTATGCAGCTCGTCGATGAACAGGATGATGTTGCCCGCTTGACGGATTTCATCCATAATCTTTTTGAGCCGGTCCTCGAATTCGCCGCGATATTTCGTGCCCGCCACGACCGAGCCCATGTCGAGCGTCATGACGCGTTTGTCGCGCAGCGTCTCGGGAATTTCGTTTTCGATAATTTTTTGGGCCAAGCCTTCCGCGATGGCCGTTTTGCCGACGCCGGGCTCGCCGATGAGCACCGGATTGTTTTTGGTCCGGCGGCTGAGCACCTGAATGACGCGCTCGATTTCCTTGCTGCGCCCGATGACGGGGTCCAGATTGCCCTCCTTCGCGTAAGCGGTCAAGTCTCGGGCCAGACCGTCAAGCGTAGGCGTACTTACGTTGGACGGCGTGCCGTGGCTGCTCGATGCCGCTTCGCTGCTGCCCAGCAGCTGCAGCACTTGCTGGCGCGCCTTGTTCAGGCTGATGCCCAGGTTGTTCAGGACGCGAGCCGCGACGCCTTCGCCCTCGCGAATGAGGCCGAGCAAAATATGCTCCGTGCCGACATAAGTATGGCCAAGCTTTCTCGCTTCGTCCATGGACAGCTCAATCACTTTTTTCGCGCGCGGCGTATAAGCGATATTGTTCGGCTGCTCCTGGCCTCTGCCGATGAGCGCCTCCACTTCGTCCTGAATTTTTTCCAGGCCCAGGCCGAGTCCGGTCAGCGCCTTGGCGGCGATGCCTTCTCCCTCGCGGATCAGCCCCAGCAAAATATGCTCCGTGCCGATATTGTTATGGCCCAGCCGGACCGCTTCCTCTTGAGCCAAAGCCAGTACCTTCTGCGCCCGTTCCGTAAATCTTCCAAACATCATCTTGCTGCACCCCCATTTGAATGATTAGATTTTTGCAAATGCTGGCGGATCAGCTCCGCCCGCCTGTAATCCCGCTGCTCCGGCGTCATCTTCTCGTTGAACGATTGCTGCAGGAAACCGGGCTGCGTCATGACGAGCAGTTCGTTCAGCATCTGTGGATTCACCTCGGTCACAATGCCCAGATCCGCGCCCAGCCGCACATCCGATAACCGCTGCGCCGCCTCCTTGGAATCCATGATTGAAGCGTGGGACAAAATGCCGTATGACCGTCTGACCCGGTCTTCGATCCGGATGCGCGACTCCTCCAGAAGCCGCTTGCGGGCGGCGCGCTCGTGCTCGATAATTTGGCGGGCCACGCCATGCAAATTGTCGATTATTTCTTCTTCGGACTGTCCCAGCGTCACCTGATTCGAAATTTGAAACAGGTTGCCGAGCGCCTCGCTGCCTTCTCCGTACAGCCCCCGCACCGCCAGACCGATCTGGGTGACCGCCGTCAAGATGCGGTTGATCTGCTGGGTCAGCACCAACGCAGGCAAATGCATCATGACCGACGCCCGAATGCCGGTGCCTACGTTCGTAGGGCAAGCGGTCAAGTAACCCCGATGCTCGTCGAACGCATAGTCAGCTTCGGACTCGTAGATGTCGTCGATCGCGCTGGCCAGTCGCCAGGCTTCCTGGACTTGAAAGCCGGAATACAAACATTGAATGCGCAAATGATCCTCTTCGTTAATCATGATGCTGACCGCCTCGTTCTCGCTCAGCACCACCGCGCCGCCGCGGGATTCGTTGGCCAGACCCGGACTGATCAGATGCTTCTCCACCAGCACCCTGCGGTCGAGCTCGCTCAGCTCCGACAACCCGATCGTCTCGAACCGGCCGAACGGCTCCAGCTTGCCCGATCTGCTGATTTCCGCCAGCGTGCCGAGCACCTCCGAAGCTTGCTGGTTCGTCGCGAGCATCGGAAACGGCAAGCCGCGCAAGTTGCGCGCCAGGCGAACCCTGCTGCTGATCACGACGTCGGAATCGGGCCCGTTTCCCTTCATCCAATCGCTTAGCGCGCTTTGGGCGAATCGATGGTTCGACAACGCCGATCCTCTCCTTTCTTTCTATCTATAGGCCTACATGCCGGATATTTTTTTCTCCAGCTCCCGTATGCGGTCCCGCAGCTTGGCCGCCTTCTCGAATTCCTCGTGCTCGATGTGCCGCTGCAAATCCGTTCTAAGCCGCTCGATTTCGCGTTTGCACTGGATTTGTCCGCCCGAGCGCTTCGGAATTTTGCCGCTGTGGACGGTGCTGCCGTGCACTCTCTTGAGCAGCGGATCCAGCTTGTCGGCAAAATAGTTATAGCAGGAACTGCAGCCGAACCGTCCCAGCTTGCTGAACTGCGCGTAGGTCAAGCCGCATTCCTCGCATCGTACCGGCTGCGCCGCCTTCATGCTGCTCGGCGCCGCGCTTCCGATCGAATCGAAATCCATCAAGCCCGACAGCAGGCTGTGGATCGAGAAGCCGTTAGGCGCGCCGGGAATGCCTTCCCCTTTCTCGCGGGCGCAGCTTTCGCATATATGAAATTCCGTTTTATCGCCGTTGACGATCTTCGTAAAATGCAAGGTCGCCGGCCTTTTGCCGCATTCCTGACAATACATGCTTTGTCCCTCCTTGACGGATTGACATCCGGTAATCTGTCGCCTCTACGGCTTGATCAGCAATGAGATGAGCATGGCCTTCAGAAGCCTCGCCCGAATCTCGTCGCGGAGCGGCAGCTTCATGGCGATCGTATCCCGGTGAACGGCCACCTTCAGCAGATTGGCTTCCCGCCGGGAAATCAGCTTGCCTTCCTCCAGCTGATAGATCAGCCCTTCCGCCGTTTCCTGATCGACCCGGTCCCCGATCGTTTGCTCAACATGGAACTGGATCGTGTTCAGCGTCGGCAGATCGACGCGCTGAATGCGAATATAGCCGCCGCCGCCGCGTTTGCTCTCCACGACGTACCCTTTCTCAAGCGTAAAGCGCGTGCTGATGACGTAATTGATTTGCGATGGGACGCAGGAGAACTTATCCGCGAGCTCATTGCGCTGAATTTCGACGGCGCCTTCGCGGCTGCCGTCCAGCATTTCCTTTAAATATTGTTCAATGAGATCGGATATATTGCGCAAATCCCCAACCTCCTCGAGCATGCCCCTATGCGGGAGCTGAAATGGCCATCGTCCTTGGCGTCGTAACAGCCGCCGCGCTCGGCTCCGCTTCCGGAGCGTTGTCAGCGAGCCGTCCGTTTTGCTGCCGCCAATTGACTTTGACTTTCTTTGACTTTAATTTTATTATACGCAAAACGAAGCGCAGGTCAATAGTGCCGGTTTAAATTTTCTGACGATTCCGATATCGCAAATTTAAGCAAAGCAAAAAAGCGCACCCCCTCTTCCTAGCTTGGTGCGCCGGCATGCGATTTATACCCTTATATATGCAGAACTTCAATCGGGAATGACGATGCGAAACGACGTTCCTTGTCCGGCGGCGCTCTTCGCTTCGATGGAACCTCCGTGCAGGGCGACGATCTTGTGCACGATGGACAGCCCCAGACCCGTGCTTCCTTCCTCGCGAAGCCTGGCCTTGTCTCCCCGGTAAAACCGTTCGTAAATGTACGGCAGGTTCTCCTCGGGGATGCCGTCCCCGGTATCGGAAATCTCCACGATGCAGCAGCCGTCGCCCCGCTCCGCCCGAAGCTCGATCGTACGTCCGGACGGGATGTGCTTGACCGCATTGGACAGCAAATTGGACCAAATTTGCATCAGCAGCACTTCATCCCCGGATATGCGAATATCCGGCGCCGCCTGCATCCGTAAGGCGATTTCCTTCTCCGCAAGCTGCCATTGCAGCAGCTGCACCGATTGACGGAGCTGGGGCTGAAGAAGACAGCTGCGCTTCGCGTCTAATCCATCGGCGTAGTCGAGCGAGGAAAGCAGCAGCAGCTGTCTGGCGAGAGCGGCGAGCCTGCGCGCTTCCCGGCCGATAATTCCGGCGTAACGAAGCCGATCCTGGTCGGCTATGCCCGGGGCAAGCAGCGTATCCGCAAATCCCTGAATCGAATGGAGGGGAGACTGAATTTCATGGGAAACGTTCGCGACAAACTCCTGCTTCGCCTTGTCCGACCGTTCCAGCTGCGCGGCCATCGACCGAAAATGCTCGGCGAGACGTCCGATTTCGTCCTTCCGGTTCGTCGGCAGCCGGACCCGGTAATGCCCCTGGGCGATGAGCCGGGTCGCCTCGGTCAATCCGGCGATCGGCTGCACCAAATAGCGCGTGCTTAGCATGAAATACGGCACGCACAACAAAGCGGTCACCAATCCGATCAAACCGATGAAAATGCGGATTTCCCGGTACATCGCGTGCGTATCCGGACGAATGAACAGCGCGTAGCGGCCTTCGCCGTCCGTAATCGGCAGGCCGACCGTGTTGCTCAAGCGGTTGTCGTATTTCCACAAGGCCAACGGATGATTCGAATAGTCGGCGATGCCGCCGTACGATCCGCCGGCCAGCACCGAATCCTTTATAGATTGAGGCAGGTCGGCCAATCCGAACGGACTGCCGTAATAAAAGTCATTTCCATTGCCGTCATACAAGTACAGCTGGTAGCCCAAATCCGCGACATGCCGCAAATAGTCGCCCATGGCGTCGGAATGCCGCTGCGCGTAATCGCGCACGTTCTCCGCAATCCGGACCAGCTTCGCATCCTGCTGCGGCTTCAGGGCCTCTATATAATATACGGTCGTCAAATAATAACCGAGCAGCGCGCTGACGGCGAGCGTATACAGCGTAATGCACAAAACTCTGACGTACAGCGACTTCATCGATGCCGCACCTCAAGCTTGTAGCCGATCCCTCTAACCGTATGAATGGCAAAGCCGTGCTCGTCCGCCGGAAAGCGTTGGCGGAGCCGCTTGATATGCACGTCGACGGTCCTCTCGTCTCCTCCGTAATCCGCCCCCCATACGAGCCTGATCAACTCCGTCCTTGCAAACAGCCGACCGGGATATTGGGCCAGCTGGGCCAGCAGCTCGAATTCCTTCATCGGCGGAATAAACACCGCATCCCCGTCGATAATTTCGCAATTTTTGCGGTCGATCGTCAGTCGTCCCAGCCTGATTTTGTCGCTGGAAGCCAGCGTATAACGGCGAAACAGCGCCTTGATGCGGTACAAAATTTCCGGCAGCTCGAACGGTTTCGTCACGTAATCGTCCGTTCCTTTCAGAAAGCCCTGCTCCTTGACGCTGAGCTGGTCGTGGGCCGACAGCAATATAATCGGGATATCGTAATTTTTTCTTGTGTGCTCGCACAAGGCAAGACCGTCGATCCCGGGCATCATAATGTCCAGTATGGCCAGATCGACCGGATGCTCCTTCAGCACGCCCATCGCTTCGCTGCCGTTGTGAGCCTCCAGCACCCGGAACCCCTCCTTGGTCAAATAATGGCCCAGCAGCGTTCTGTTATGGGCATCGTCATCCGTAATCAACAGATGCTTCATCGTACAACCTCCCGTAGACGGCCGCATGATCCTGTTTGCCCCGGACGCCCGGCGGCAGCCGCTTCGCCCCGCCCTCGACGCGCTACTTGCGCCGCCGGTCGCTCCGCTTCAGCATGACGATCAGGAACGGTCCGCCAATTACGGCCATAATGATCGATGCCGGAATTTCGGCGGGAGCCAGCACCGTTCGCCCGATCGTATCGGCCGCCAGCACGAGGAGGGCGCCGCCGCCGGCCGAGAACGGCAACAGCAGCTTGTAGTCGGAGCCCAGCAAAGCGCGGCCGATATGGGGGACGAGCAGTCCGACGAACAGGATTAAGCCGCCGATGGCCGTGGCGACCGAAGCCAGCAGCACGGCGACTCCGGACAAGATCAGCCGGACGCGGACGACGCGAAGTCCCAGATTGCGGGCCGTTTCGTCTCCGAACGCCAGCATGTTGCACCAGGCTCCGAACAACAGCGCCGCCGCCAGCCCGACGCCTCCAAAGAGACCGAGAATGTGCGCGTCCTCCCACGTTTGCATCGTAAAGATCGAAGACACCGCCTGATTGACGCTCGTCACCGCATAGCTGCCCCGATAATTGAACGATTGGCCCAGTCCCGTAAAGGTCGCGTTGATCGCCACGCCGACCAGAACGATCCGCAGCGGATTCAGCCCCGACCGCCAGGACAAGGAATAGACCAAATAACAGGCGAGCGCGCCGCCCAGCACCGAAAACAGCGGCGACCAAAAATAAAGCGTCGGAAACACCGTCACGACCGCAAGCGAGACGAAACCGGCGCCGGACGAAACGCCGATGATGCCGGGCTCCGCCAACGGATTTTTCATTACGGCCTGGAACAACGCTCCCGATACGGCCAGCGCCGCCCCGGCCAGCATGGAAACGACGATGCGCGGAAAACGCAAATCCTTGATGACCTGCACCTGCTCGTTCGCGCCGGTCAGCAGCCCTTGAATGAGCTCGGCGGCTCCCACCTTTATGCTCCCGGTCATGGCGGAATAGCAGGCGACGGCGGCAAGCAGCAGCAGCAGCGCCGCAAATACGCCGGCCGGCCTCATGGATACAGCATCGGCAGCAGCGCGTCGAGCGCTTCCCCGGCGGCCAGGCTGCCCGTCGTGCCGAACAGCGCCTCCTCCAGATCGTATACCCGCCCCGTCTGCACCGCCTTGAAATGTTTCCAAATATCGTTCTTGGCAAATTCCTCGTCGAACATCTTGACGACCTCCTCCGGCATGCCGTGGGCGGCCCGCAAGATGACGTCGGGATTCGCCTGCTGCAAATGCTCCGTATTGGACGCCAAATATTCCACCGTTTCGCCTTGCGCGATGTTGACGCCGCCCAGCAGCCGTACGAGATCGCCGATATACGAATGCTCGGTGGCCACCAGATAACTGCCCGGCACCCCAAGCAAAATGAGAACGGTCGGCCGCTCTCTGCCTTCCGTCGCGCTGCGGATGGCTTTCAGCTTCTCCTCGTAACCCGCCACAATTTCGGCGGCCTTGTCCTGCTTGCCGTACTTCGCCCCAAGCTCGACAATCTCGGCCGTCATGCTGTCCAGGCTGGTCAGATCGAGAAAGGAAGCCTCGAGCTTCGCGTTCTCGAATACCGGCTCCAGGTCGTACTGCAGCGTCGTAACCGACAGCACTTCGGTCGGCTTCAGCGATTTGACGAGCTCCATATCCGGACTCATCGGATTGCCGACCTTTGTGACGCCGTCATACCGCGCAGGCAGCGTCTTGACGCTTGTCGGAATGCCGACCAGGTCGATCTCCAGCCGATCCATGATTTGCGTAACCGCCACCGTTGTCGAGACGATGCGGTATTGTTCCGCCGCGCCGCCCGACTCCGGGGCCGCGTCCGGTTCCGCAGCCGCCTTCGCAGTCGAAGGCGGCGCTTTCGGCTCTCCGCCGCTACAGCCCGTCAGCAGCATAGCCAGCAGCGGCCCGCAGGCCGCCAGCTTTACGGCCGTTCGCATGAGCATCGTTGCCGCCTCCCCCCGTTACTGAACATGGCGCCGCGCTCGAAGCCGCATCGTATAATAGACTCCGCCGCCCGCCGCCGCGGCGGCCGCCAGCCACCAGATCCAGCCGGTCGAAGCCGCCGGAGCGCCGGATTGGGCCGTTGCGATCAAGCCTCCGCCCGCTTGTGCGCCGTCCCCGTCGCCCGTCTTCGCATTTGCGGCGGATGCTCCTGCTTCGCCGTTCGAGGCCGGATCGCCCAATCCGAACGTCTCCGTCTCGCCTTGCTTGCTGCCGCCCGTCTCCTCGCCGCCGGCCGCTCCTTCGCCGTTCTGCCCGCCGCCTCCGGCCTCCGGAACGGTCGGCGCCGCCGTTTCCATTTCGCCTGCGGCCGTGCCGTCCTCTTCGCTCAAGCTTTCTCCTTGGGCTTCGGCCGGTACGGTCGCCGAGGCCGTCGGAGCCGGTCTTTCGGCGGCGCCGACAGCCGTTGAACCTGCCGGACCTTCGGCCGGCTGCGCCGTTGCGGCAGGCTTCGCCGTCGCCGACGGCTTTGCG
>Ga0065721_10004061_pt1 | contig 45551 bp, 37 predicted proteins | sample Mesricmetagenome_FD_59108 | JGI IMG/M metagenome (GOLD analysis project Ga0065721, IMG submission 59108) | Mesophilic microbial community from rice straw/compost enrichment Sample: eDNA_1 v2 (version 2) | ecosystem: Engineered > Solid waste > Grass > Composting > Bioreactor | place: USA: Davis...
CGCCAGCGCGGATGACCTGGCCCTGACCACGAGCCTGTGCGCCAGCCTCGGGCTCGTTGAGTGGCTGGACGACGAAGCACTGTTCGACGCCGCAACCGCACTCGCCGGCTGCGGCCCGGCCTTTGTTTATCGCTTCATCGACGCGCTGGCCGCCGCCGGTGCGCAACTGGGCCTCGAGCCGGCCGCCGCCGCACGCATGGCGCTTGCGACGGTGGAAGGCGCCGCCGTGAGTGCCGCCATGGCTGACCGGCCGCCGGCAGATCTTGCCGATGCCGTCGCCAGCAAGGGCGGTATGACCCGCGAAGGGCTGGACGTGCTTGACCGGACCGAGGGGCTTCAGGCGCTCGTTGGCGAAACCCTGCGCGCCGCGCGTGACAGAGGGGCAGTCCTCGCCGCCCTGTCCGGCAAGGCAAGCTGAGGAGCGCGTCTCTTCTTTCAGCGCGAGATTTGCAGTGCCGCAACGAGACGCTGTGTCTCCGGATCGAGCAGGCTCTCCAACACGCGCCAGAAGCCGGTGACGGAGGACTGGCCGGCGGCTGAATAGGCCGTGGCAACGCGGTCGCGCGTGGCATCGAACAGCGCCTGCTCGATCGCTTCGCCTGCAGGCGTCAGGCGGAGGAGCCGCTGCCTGCGGTCCCGGTCGCCCTTGTTCACCGCCAGCAGGTCCCGTTCGATCAGCTCATCGAGCACGCGCCCGAGCGACTGCTTGGTCACGCCCAGCAGGGTGATGAGCGCTGACACGCTCAAATTGGGGCGCCGCGCGATGAAATACAGCGCGCGCTGATGCGCCCGGCCGAGCTGATGCGCTTCGAGGATCGGGTCCATGGCCTGCGTCAGCGCCATATGCCCGAATTGCAGCAGCTCGATTCCGCGTCGGATCTCTTCCTCGCGCAGGAACAGCGGTGATGCGGCAGGGCCTGAGGGCGCATTGGTCATGCCCTCTTCTAGAGCGCGTCCCCGCATGATGGAACAGGCTCGGCGCGCCTCCGTTCGCTTTTGGCGGAGAGGGCGGCGGCGGGGGGATTTTGCCTCGCTCTCCGGCTTGGCATTTGCGCCCGGGCCTGTATATGAGCCGCTCGCGCGCGCGATGCTGGGGCGTAGCCAAGCGGTAAGGCAGCGGTTTTTGGTACCGCCATGCGGAGGTTCGAATCCTCCCGCCCCAGCCAGACGTTCTTCTAAGAAATTGATTTTTAGTTGCTCTTTCATCCCCGGCGGGGCGTTTGGTCCAGTCACTGTAGCCACGGACCGTAGCCAACAGTTCGTGGCGTGGAAGGATGAGATCAATGACGTCTATCCCCAACACCATGCGTCGCGGATCGATCTACTGGTTCAGGTAGTCGCTCTGTTTGCCTTCTGGTAATCGTTTTCGCGTCACGGTCTCGTGAGGACCGCGTGCCCGAAGGATGCTCGCAGGCCACGGCTGACGGGCAAGTTCACCCAAACTATTCAGGAATGGGGTGGTTGGCCGCCGTTTGTGGACAAGGCCCTTCGAGCGATTTCCGTCGGGTGGTGATCGCCCGTTGCGTCGTTCACGAACTTCTGGAGCTGCGTCATGTCGATGCGATAGCGTGGCGATGCGCTCGCCTCGACCGGAACTAAGGGCAGAAGCGAAGCGCTGACAGTCTCGCATTTCTCTGTGTCGCAGGGACGCAGATCGTCTTCTGGCCTTTGATATTTCCGATGAACAAGGCGACCGACAATTGGACGAAGCCGCCACCGAATTGGGACGCCATGCAGATGCAGTGGGAACTATCTCATATGGGCAGCGCCATTGTTAACGCGCTTGCACTGATCCTGCTGGTATTTCTCAACCGTGGCAGCCTGAGCACTTCCTACGTCATGAATGGAGCTCGGCTCCAGATAGCCAGTTTGGCCGAAAACCGCGGCAGCTCGGTAGGCGGATTCAAAGTGACATACCTAGGTTAGTTTGTGCGACTTTCATCGTTCTGAGGCGGAACGGTCCTCATAAAATTATGTTTTTGTTCATCATGAAATCCAATTCGTGAACATTTCTCAGAAGGGGAACGCACCAAAAGCGCCTGTGACGGAGAGAGCCTTGAACGACCAATCTCACAACGGCCGCGCCGTCGGGGTGAAGTGCCCTTCGACTAATCCCCAACCATAGCGCGGAGCGTTCATGAGGCCCCCGTTGCGCGCCGCGAAATGAACGAAGGAGAGATGCCTTGATGGAGCAAGTGAACCGCGGCAGCGGCCGCGACGACAGCGATTTGCGGGATATCGAGCGGACACCGTCCCAGTCGGGGTCAAGTGGCGGAACCACTGCGCGCGATGTCGGCGCGCGCGATGAAAGGAAGGGCGCCACCGGCGGCGATCCCGAACCGACGCGCGTTACCAAACAGGACAAGGTCCAGCCCGCCACGAATACACGATCCGATCACGAGGGCGCGCAGGAGTAAGTCGCGAGGAGAGAGCCGATGACGGAGGACAATCCCGCCCGCCCGCGCTCGACCGAGCCGGCGGAAGGCGGCGCTGGGACGCCGCTGCCAGAGAAGGGGTCGCCAACATCTGCGGATGGTGGACCGGGCAAAGCTAATGAGGACGCTGAGCACAATGATAGGTCCGAGGGCGATCCGCCGGCGCCCCCCGTCAATACGCAAGCGGGCAGCTAAACCAAGCAGGAGAGACGCGATGACCAAGCACAAATGGTCACAGGATGTGACGGAACATAGCGACGCGCTCGACCTGCAGGAGGGCGTGTTCAAGCAGGACGATCCCAAGGCCATCGCTCTCTCGTTGAAACGCTCCGCCGAGCATAGTCACCGTCGCAAGGGTACGCCGCTGCAATCTGCGATGAGCATGCTGACGTTTTACATCAATCGGGCGGGGGACAATCTCAGCGCCAGGCAACGGCAGATCCTGGAAAAAGCCAAGGGCGAGCTCCGTGCGGCCTTCAGCAAGAAAGAGAAGAGCCATGCCTCGCGGTGACAAGTCCAGCTATACCGACAAGCAGAAGCGCAAGGCCGCGCATATCGAGAAAGGGTATGGAGAAGCGCGGCGTGTAGAAGGATGAAGCGGAAAGTCGCGCCTGGGCAACGGTGAACAAGGAGTCGGGTGGCGGCAAGAAATCGGGTTCGGGCCGCGGTAAGACCGGGGACCACGAGAGTTTGCGCAAAGGCGGTCACAAAAACGGGTCCAGCCAGCGCGCCGAAAAGCGTTCCGCCGCCGCCAGGAAAGGCTGGGAAACCCGCCGCAAGAAAGGTAATTGAGCCATGTCGATCCACAAGATGATTTCGCTTCACCCGGATGTGGGTGACGACTTTAATGAGACGCTCGCGACGGCTGCGCGCCATGCCGTGTTCTGTGCCGAAATGTGCACCAGCTGTGCCGACGCCTGCGTGGCCGAGGCGATGGACATGCGCCAATGCATCCGCTCTTGTCTTGACTGCGCCGATGTCTGCGCGGCAACTGCGCGGCTTGCCATACGACGCACCGGGCAAAACATCGACGCCCTGCGGATGATGCTCGAGACCTGCGCGTCGATCTGCGATCTCTGCGCCGACGAATGCGCCCGACACGATCATGAGCATTGCAAGCTATGCGCCGAAATGTGCCGCGAATGTGCTGCCGATTGCCGGACCGCGCTACCGACAGTCCAGTGATGAGGGGGAGGCGGAATGCCCGTCATCGGATGGCTACTGGACAGGAAGGAACGCGAGGCGCTGCTCGATCGGTTTCCGCCTGAATGGCCCGACGTCATCGCCGATCATATCACGCTTGATGCCAATGCCGATCTGAAAGATCCGCTGCCTGAAGCCAAAAAAGCCGTGATCGTCGGCGGCATCAATGACGGCGAGGGCCTGCAGGCGATGGTGGTCGCAGTCGACGGCTCCACCGACCGGCCCGATGGCAGCGCTCATCACATCACTTGGTCGCTCGACCGCAGGCGCGGTCGCAAACCTGTCGAGAGCAACGACATCATCGCTCGGCGCGGCTGGCGCCCGCTCGATGATCCGGTGCCGATCAAGATCAGGCCTGCGCGGTGGTAGCCAATGCAGCTCTACCTCGACTGTGATGGCGTATTGGCCGACTTGGATCGGGCTGCAACCGAGCTTCTGGGAATGCCACCGCGCGCTTTCGAGATGCGGCACGGCATCTGTGCGTTCTGGCGCGAGATTGCGCCGCTTCCCGATTCCTACGGCAAGCTCCCGCTGATGCCCGATGCGATGCGACTGTTCGAGACGGTCCGGCATCTCGACCCGGTCACCCTTACCGAATTGCCCCGCGGCAAATGGGCCGCGCCGCAGAAGGTGCGCTGGGCAGCCGCGCATTTCCCCGACACGCGTATCCTCACGGTAATGACGGTCGACAAGCGCAATCACGCGCGGGAGGGTGACATTCTCGTCGATGACCAGCTCAAGCACGCCCATCTTTGGACAGCAGCTGGGGGCATCTTCGTCCACCACCCGGATGCAGAAAGCACGATCGCCAGACTCGCCGAACTTGGCGTGCCGGTTCGCGACATCGACCGGCACCACCGGCACCAGATGCCTGTCGCAAATCGCATGCGAGGCGCCCATGGCTGATTTCTCGAAGCTTCGCGCCCATATGGTCGACATTCACCTCGCCGGGCGCGGCATCCGAGACAAGCGTGTCCTCCAGGCTATGCGGACCGTTCCGCGCGAGCGCTTCGTGCGCGAGGGTTTGGAAGAGTTCGCGTACGAGGACTCCGCGCTGCCGATCGAGGAAGAGCAAACGATCTCGCAGCCCCATATCGTCGCAGCGATGGCCGAAGCGGCGGAGATTCAACCCGATGACCGGGTGCTCGAAGTGGGCGCGGGCTCGGGCTATGCCGCCGCCGTGCTCGGCCAAATCGCCAGCGAGGTCTTCGCCATCGAGCGCCACGCGGCCTTGGGCAAGCTCGCCCGCGAGCGCATTGCCGCGCTTGGCTATGATAATGTCGATATCCGCATCGGTGACGGCACGCGCGGCCTTCAGGACGAAGCGCCGTTCGACGCGATCCTCGTGGCCGCTGGCGGGCCGGCGGTGCCTGAAGCGCTCAAGCAGCAGCTTGCCATCGGCGGTCATCTCGTCATCCCGGTCGGCAATCCGGGAGATCAGAAGCTCTGCAAGGTGACACGCATCAGCGAGAGCCGCTTCGAGGAGGAAAATCTCGGCGCGGTCATGTTCGTGCCGCTGATCGGTGAGCAGGGCTGGACGGAAGACGGCCAGCGCGCCGCGAGCAACCATGTTCCGGGCGCGTCGAAAAAACAGTCGCTCCCCGAGATGATCGCCGAGGCGGCAGAGGATCTGCCGGCGTTCGACAATCCCGTCTTCGGTAAGCTGTTCGACCGCTTCGCCGATCGCCGCGTCGTCCTGCTCGGCGAAGCGAGCCACGGCACCAGCGAGTTTTATCGGGCGCGTGCTGCCATCACCCGCCATCTCATTGCGCATCACGGCTTCACCATCGTGGCGGTGGAGGCAGACTGGCCCGATGCCGCCACCGTTGATCGCTATGTGCGTCATCGGCCGCATCGCGCAGGCGCCGACAAGCCCTTCCAGCGCTTCCCGACGTGGATGTGGCGCAACACCGACATCCAGGCATTGATCCACTGGATGCGCGATCACAATGCAACGATCGAAGGCATGGACGCGCGCGCAGGCTTTTACGGCCTCGACATCTACAACATGTCCGGATCGATCGGCGCCGTGCTGGACTATCTCGACCGCGTCGATCCCGAAGCTGCCCGGGTAGCCCGCGAGCGCTACGGTTGCCTGACGCCCTGGCAGAGCGATCCGGCGACCTATGGTCGGGCTACGTTGACGCGCGGCTTTGCCGAGTGCGAAAAGGCGGTGATCGACCAGTGTCGTGATCTGCTGCGCAAGCATCTCGACTACGCCAAGGACAATGGTGACTCATTTCTCGACGCGGCTCAAAACGCGCGGCTGATCGCCTCGGCGGAGCGCTATTACCGGATCATGTATTATGGCGGCGCGGAGAGCTGGAACCTGCGCGATACCCACATGTTCGAAACGCTTCAGAACCTGCTCGAAGCGAAGGGTTCACACGCCAAGGCTATCGTCTGGGCGCATAACAGCCATATCGGCGACGCGCGCTTCACCGACATGGGCGCCGCACGCGACGAGCTCAACATCGGTCAGCTCTGCCGCGAAACATTCGGACGCGGTGCGGCACTGATCGGCTTCGGCACCCATACCGGCACAGTGGCGGCGGCGACCGATTGGGACGGTGACATGGAGGTTAAGCGGGTCAATCCGTCGCGGGTGGACAGCTACGAGCGCCAGTTCCACGATAGTGGCAAGTTTCGATTCCTGCTCGACCTATCACCGGGCAAGCACGACGCGCTGCGCCGGAGACTGGCAGAACCGCAACTCGAGCGCTTCATCGGCGTCATTTATCGGCCCGAGACCGAGCTTTGGAGCCATTATAGTCAAGCCGTCCTGCCGGATCAGTTCGACGCCTTCGTGTGGTTCGATGAGACCCAGGCAGTGACGCCGCTCGGTCCCGAGCATCACCGCGGCGTGCCCGAGACCTATCCGTTTGGCGAGTAGGCAATTTGTCCTCACAGCGCGGGCACGCGAGGGTGAAGGTAAAATCTGGGCAGATGGGTCGATTACCTTTGGCCGACAGGGTAAGCGCCTATGAGGCGATGGCTACTTTGGCGTTCGGTGAGTGGCGGGTTCTAATCCCGAATACCGGACCCCTTCGACTGCCGCTCAACACCTTACGGCCCAGTTGCCGTCTTTGGCTAGACATGAACGTGTGGCCGGTTTCGGCAGGGCGATCAGCACGGTCAAACGACCGCTATGGCGGTGCATACGAACTGCCGACACAAAATGATGTGCATTCCCGGGCAGGCACAGAGCTGGCTAATGCTATGCGGATTTAAGGCGCAGAGGTCCAAGGAAGTGTCTTTTGCCGACCGCCACGCCCTTCATGCGGAGAATGTCGTAGGCGGTAGTGGCATGGAAATAAAAGTTTGGCTGAGAGAAGGATAACAGGAAGTCCTCTGCCAGAAACTCCAGGCGGCGTTCGCCTGCCTCGAATCGCATAGCCCGGCCAATGAAACTCTCCATCTCTTCAACCGTGATCAGTTCGAGAGCGGAGCGCGTCTCTTCGATCCGAATGCGCATCTCTCCGAACGAGGAAGGTGGCGTTGCATTGTCTGGAGAAAATACCCCAGCCCGGACACCATCAATAGCGCCGATGGCATGGACTGCGGTGGATTTCACCTGATAGGCAAAAGAATGCATGTCGTCAGTCAGGCGCGCCTCGATTAGCAGGTCAGGCGAAAGACCCTTCTTTCGACAGAAGCTCTCGGCTTCATCGATGAGGCCGCGCATCGACGACAAAATCTGCAAATAGGAGGGGATGATCGCGGCATAGAGCGTCAACATAAGCACCTCTCGTTTCGCGCCTCGTCCGCCCCATCCGATCGATCTAGAAGGGACGCAGCGATGTGACCGCTTTCGATGTCCATTTGCAATCGTTGAAGGTACGACATGTCGCTCAATTTGCGAAACCCTCGGGAAGTCGGTTCAAGGTGACCGGTCATATTGGCCAGAGTACTTACTTGCTCTGCGCCTTCAAATCTCCGAACCCCACTAAAAGGCGGCGCTGCTCGTCCCACAGGGCTAGCCGCCAGCATCCCAGGCTCTCGCGCAGCGTGATCCGCCTGGCGACCCGTTCGAGTTCCGGCGCGCTGTCGAGGCATGCCTGCAAGCAATAGTTTGGAATGCGGCTGCACAAGTGGTGAATGTGGTGCAGGCCGATGTTGCCGCTGAACCACTGCAGGATCCGCGGAAGCTTGAAATAGGAGCTGCCGCGCAGCGCTGCTGCATGGAAATTCCAGTCGCTGTCCTGCTCCCAATATGTGCCTTCGAACTGGTGCTGGACGTAGAACAGCCAGTTTCCGATCCACGAGGCAATGACCATGACCGGCAGGTAGGTCGCAAGCACCGGGATAACGCCGATCACCACCATTGGCAGGCCGAAGGCCACGATCAGGGCGAGGTTCAGCGACATGATGCTGCGCCTTGCGGCACGGTCGCGAAACGCGGCGCCGGTCGGCAACCGCTGAAGCACGATGAAATTGATCGGCGCGCCCAGCAGGACCATGACGAATGGATTGCGATATAGCCGGTAACCCAGCCTTCTCAGGGGGGATAGCGCTTGATATTCCGCAACCGTCAGTGTCTCGACGTCGCCCCGGCCACGGCGATCGAGATTGCCGGTCGACGCATGATGCGCGGCATGACCCTTCTTCCATGAGGCATAGGGGGTGAGTGTCAGGACGCACAGGGCGCGGCCGACGAAGTCGTTGGCCGCCCGGGACTTGAAGAATGAACCGTGCCCGCAGTCGTGCTGGATGATGAACAGGCGGACGAGCAGCCCGGCGGTCGGGATCGCAAGGAGAAGCGTCAACCAGTATCTACCCTCCGTTGCCGTGGCCATGACCACAAGCAACGCAAGGAATGGCGTCGCAGTGGTGATCAGCTGAAAGAGACTTCGCTTCAGATCGGCGCCATAGGCTCTGAACTGCCGTGACAACATCTGACCTAAATGCCCGGCATCGGAAGGGGAGACGCGATTTTGAGGGTTGGTTTCTCCGCAATCGCAGCTTTCGAGGGCTGGTGCGGACGAGACCTGACTAGCGGCCAGCTCGGCTTGCGTCGCGATCGGTATCGATATCAATGAATGCTGCTTTCGGTTTCGACATCGGCCTTGCTTCGGCCGTGTCGCTTGCATCACGGAGGCATGCTCCAACCAAATGGGCGCCGCATTTCCTGCTCGTGTGGAAAAAGAAGAACGACGCCGCGCTCGCGGTGCCTGCCTCTGCTATCTTGGCCTGGGGCCTGGACAGCATGTCTCAAATGGCCCTGCGGAGAGCAAAATACAAGCGGGCGCCGCTCTGACGTCTCTTTCAGCCACGGCCTGTCCGACTAACCTCCACAGCGCCATTGAGAGTTGCCGAAAGAGGTTCGCTGTCACGTATGAACCACAGTTGATCACCAGAAACAGGTCCAGATCAACCCGTGATAGTCATAAGAGGTGGATCTTTAGACCACTCGAGGCCGTCTTCTTCCAGTACACAAATCGTCCGATTTCTCGACCCGTCAGTGGGATATGTCGGGTTGGAATAGCATGAGTTGATTGTATCAGTCGGCGGTCCAAGTGAATGTCGCCCGCCTAGCTGACTTGCTTGCGGGACAAGAATTCCCACTCCAAGTTCCGAAAAGTCGGCGAAGCGCCACTATCTGTCAGAGAGAACCGGGACCGGTGCCGGGTCGGTGCCCACGCGGATGCCCCTTCACTGGACTTGAGCCTCGCCATCCGCACCGCCCAGCCATTCAGAAGGCAGGTGCTCCATGTGACCGGCTGTTGCAGATCAGGCGATGGAGCCGGCCATGTGGTGAGCATGGCGACTTGGCGGGAGCCTCTGCGTAGAGGGCGAGCTTGCCAAATCCTGGATGGTTGCCGTGGTATGAGCGAACACCGGTTCGAGAAGTGAGGCATTGCCTGGACTGCTGGTATACTCGGTTTTTTTCACCGGGAGCCCGCGATGAGCCGCGCGAAGAGGCCGCCGGTATTGAGCAGCATGATCTGGCTGGGAGAGCGCGCGTCCACCTGCGCATCGAACTGGGCCAGCTGCGTGCCATCCGGCGCGGTGAAGCGCAGGGCAACGGTGCACCGCTCCGGCGAGATGTGATCCACGCCCAGAATGCTGATGCGCAGCCTGGGGTTGGGCGGCGGAAGCGAGGCTCCCGGCGGCAGCACGATGGGCAGGACGCCCATGGCGATGAGGTTGTTGCGATGAATCCGCTCGAAGCTGCGCGCGATGACCGCGCGAATGCCGAGCAGCGCAGTGCCTTTGGCGGCCCAGTCCCGCGCCGAGCCGGTTCCATAGTTCTCGCCGGCGATGACGACCATTGGAATGCCTGATGCGGCGAAGGCGCTCGATGCATCGAAGACGCTCTGGCGTTGCCCATCCGGCGCAAGGGCAAGGTTGCCGGTGGCGCTAGCCAGTTGATTGTCCAGCCGCTGATTGTCGAAGGTGCCGCGGATCATGACATGGTGATTGGCCCGCCGGTCACCATAGCCGCCGAGCCGCTCCGCCGGCACGCCCAGTTGACGAAGGTACTGCCCCGCCGGGGAATCGGCTCGGATGCGGGAAATCGGCGAGATATGATCCGTCGTCACATTGTCGCCCAACCAGAGCAGCGGGCGCGCATCAATGATATCTTCCTGCGGTCGTGTTGGGCTGGCGCTGAAAAAAGGCGGTGGCTGGACGAATGTAGAGCCGGCATTCCACGGAAAGCAGGCCGTCTTCGCAAAGGGAAGGGCCGCCCATGCTTCGTCCTGCGCCGGTTCCGGCGCTTCGGTGCGCATGGCGCTGGCCGTCGCGTCCATCACAGCAGCGATTTCCGATGGTTCCGGCCAGATGTCGGCCAGCATGACGGGTGCGCCCTCCCGGTCCGTGCCGATCGGTTGGGCTGACAGATCGATGCCGAGGGAGCCGGCCAGCGCGCCGGCCACGACAAGCGGCGGCGAGGCGAGGTAATTGGCCCGCACATCTGGATGGATGCGGTTCTCGAAATTTCGATTGCCCGAAAGCAGAGCCGTGAGCAGCGACGGACCCTCGTTCGACCCAGCCGCGATTTCCGGTTTGAGGTCGCCCGAGTTGCCCACGCAGGTGGTGCAGCCGAAGCCGACGAGATGAAAGCCCAGGGCATCGAGATCATCCTGAAGTCCCGAAAGGCGGAGCAGCCGCGCGATGCGTTGCGAGCCGGGGGCGAGTGAGGTCTTAACCCATGGCGGCACCACGAGCCCGCGCGCCCGGGCCTTGCGGGCGACCAGCCCTGCCGCGATCATGAGATGCGGATTGGCGGTGTTGGTGCAGCTCGTGATGGCGGCGATGGCGATGGGACCTTCGCCGCATTCGCCGGGGGCGGACGTCAGGTGGGCATCCGGAAATGCCTCCCGCAGACTGGCTGGCACTTGGGAAAGCGTGCGCAACTGTTGCGGGCGACTGGGTCCGGCCATGACCGGCTCCAGCTCTCCCAGAGCGATATCGATGGTGCGGCTGTAGCGCCGTTCCAGCCCTATCCCGCGCCACAGGCCGGTTTCCCGTGCATAGGCACGGTAGCGGGCGAGGGCGTCCGGGGTGCGCCCGTTGACGGCGAGATAATCGAGCGTCTGCTCGTCCACCGGGAACAGGGCGGCAGTCGCGCCATATTCCGGGCACATGTTCGATATGGCGGCGCGGTCAGCCAGTGTCAGATGATCGAGCGCGTCGCCGGCAAACTCGACAATCTGATCCACCACGCCCGCACTGCGCAGCCGTGCGGTCACATGCAGCGCGATGTCCGTGGCCATCACGCCCGGCTGGCGCCGCCCGGTGAGGCGCACGAGGCAGATGCGCGGCAGCGGGATGGCGAGGGGCTGGCCCAGCGCTGCCATCTCCGCCTCGATGCCGCCAACGCCCCAGCCCAGGATGCCGAGTGCGTTGACCATGGTCGTGTGGCTGTCCGTACCGATCACCGTCTGCGCGCCGGTCCACGCGGGGTGGCATGGCAGCGCCGTCGCGATCTCGCTCAATTGCTCCAGATTGATCTGGTGGCAGATGCCCTGCCCCGGCGGGATCACGTTCAGGCGCGCGAAGCTGTGCTCTGCCCATTTGAAGAAGCTGTAGCGCTCTTCATTGCGGGCATATTCCAGCGCCAGATTGCGCGCGAGGGCGTCGGGCGTTCCGCTGTGATCGACGCGAACGCTGTGGTCGATGACGAGATCGATCGGAATGGCGGCATCCACGCCCTCGGGCGCACCGCCCTTGGCGACATGATGATCGCGCAGCGCGGCCAGATCGGCCAACGCCGCTACTCCAGCAGTATCCTGAAGAAGAATGCGCGACGGGCGAAAGGGGATTTCCGCCCCCTCCAGCGCGCCATCTACCAGCCAGCGATCGAACAATGCGAGCCACTGCGTGAGGTCCGGCTCATGCGTGAGGATGTTTTCCAGCAGGATGACCAGCGAGCGGGGCAGGGCGGAGAGACGCGCACGATCTGCGGCCTCAAGTCGGGACCATGGCGTTACGATACGCGCCTCGGCGCCGGGCTGCTCATTCATTCGCCGGAGCGCCTGGCCCTGAGCGCTGCGAGGCTGCCGCCGGTCTTCAGCTTGCCGGGCAGCGGATGGCCGACGATCTCTTCTGCAAGGATGGCGCAGTCGATCAGTTTTTCGAGATCGATCCCGGTGGCAATGCCCATCTCCTCGCACATGAATGCGAAGTCCTCGGTGCAGATATTGCCCGCCGCGCCGGCGTGCGCCGCGAAGGGGCAGCCGCCAAGACCGGCGACGGCGGCATCGAAATGCGCGACGCCCATCTGCAGGCCAGCATAGGCGTTGGCGAGGCCGAGCCCGCGCGTGTCGTGCAGATGGAGCGAAAGCGCAATGTCGGGATTGGCATCCTGCACGGCGCCGACCACGTGCCGGATGCGCTCGGGCGTGGCCCAGGCCATGGTATCGCCCAAGCCGATGAGGCTCAGTTCCTCGCCATGGTCTCTGGCTATGGCGCGCATGTCCGCGACAAGCTGAACGACGCGGTCGACCGGAACATCACCCTCGAAGTTGCAGCCGAATGCGGCGGTGACGAAACCGGTGCGAACCGGAATGCCATGGGCCTGATACATGGCGATCAGCTCCGGCTGGGCGGCGAGCTGCTGTGCCGGATCGCGATTCTGGTTGCGTTTGAGGAAGGCATTGGAGGCATAGAGCGTGAGCTTGCCTTCCATGTGCAGTCGGCCGGTTGCGATGGCGCGCTCCAGGCCCCGCTGGTTGAGCCACAGCCCGGTGTAGTGGACGCCGGGGCGAGGTGTGAATCCCGCCACCACAGCCTCGGCATCGGCCATACCGGGGACTTTGAGTGGATGGACGAACGAGGTCACCTGGATATGCTCAAGCCCCGTGTCGGCCAGCGCATCGATGAGCTGGATTTTCTGCTCGGTGCTGATCGGTCCCTTCTCGATCTGGAAGCCCTCGCGAGGCCCTTCCTCCTTGATGTGGACACGCTTGGGCAGGCTAGTCATGGTGCTTGTTCCCCAGTGATGATAGACGAACGATCCCCGAGAAAGCTGTTGACATAATGGAGCGTTGTTCTGTTAAATAGAACGACGATAAAGGCAGAACAGCGATGAGAGCGACGTCATGAATTCCAAGGCAGGTGTTGCGGCGGTGGACCGCGCGTTCGAGATTTTGCATGCCTTCCGGCGTGAAAAGCCGGTGCTCACGCTTGCCGAGATTGCGCGCAGTACGGGACTCTACAAAAGCACGATCCTGCGCCTGATGGGCTCGCTGGAGAAATATGGCTTCGTGTGGCAGCGCTCGGACGGGACCTATCAGCTGGGCCCTGGACTGCTCAGCATGGCGAGCATTTTTCAGGATAGTTTCAGCCTGCGCGAGTTCGTGGAGCCTGTGCTGGAGGAGCTGGTGACGGCGACCAACGAAGGCGCGACCTTCTTCATCGATGATGGAGACGGGCAGTTCTGCCTGTTCCGCGTGGATGGCCGGCACGCGATCCGCGACTACAATATTCGCGTGGGCGATCGGCGTCCGATGAACAATGGCGCGGCGGCGACGATTTTCCGCCGGTTCAGCGATGAACCGGGGCGGCCGCTGACACCGGACATCTTCATGGCCGAATCCTACGGCAGCGTGGAGCCGGAAATGGCGGCGCTGGCGACGCCCGTGTTCGGGGCAAACAATGCGTTGATGGGTGTGCTGACCCTGTCCGGCCCCATTACCCGCTTCAACCCCGACCATGCCGAGCAGATGAAGCCCGCGCTCATTGATGCGAGCATCCGGTTGTCGATCAGCCTTGGCGCTTCCCCGGCACGATTTGCGCCGCTGCGGGCTGGCTGACCGAACAGCGGCAAGTGCTGGCCGTCGGGCTGGCGCCAGATTCGCAGACGCCCCCATCATCAAATCGCGCCTTCCGCGCGCAGCGCCTCGATCGCCTCTGCGTCCATGCCGAGCGCGCCGAACACATCTTCATTGTCTGCGCCCAGAACGGGCGGGGCGCACCGTGCGGTCGGGCGGCTATCGTCCAGGGTAAAACCGGGGCGCACGACCTTCACGTCTTCGTATCCCGCCTGGCCGAGCGGCAGTGCCTGCACCAGATCGCGCGCGACGATCTGCGGATGCGCCAGCGCGCCGGGGACGGTCAGGATGCGGCCCGCCGGGATGCCGGCGGCATTGAGCAGCGTTTCCCATTCCTGCGCCGTTTTCGCGGACAGTGCGTCATTGATCAGCGCGTTGAGTTCCACGCGATGGGCCTTGCGGGCCTCGCGTTCGGCAAAGCGCGGATCGCTTGTCAGTTCGGGCCGGTCGACAATGCCGCACAGCGCTTCCCACTGCTCCTGCTTGTTGGCGGCAATGTTGATCGGTCCATCGGCCGCCCGGAAGGCGCCGGAGGGTGCGGCAGTCATGTTCTGGTTGCCGATCGGCTTCGCCTCGACCCCGGCGATGAGATAATTGGAGACCGCCCAGCCCATCGCGGAAATGGTCGAATCCAGCATTGAGAGATCGATGTAGCAGCCCTGGCCGGTGCGCTCGCGGCGGAACAGTGCGCTCACGACGGCGAAGGCAGCGCCCATGCCGCCCAGCGTATCGCACAACGGATATCCCACGCGCAGCGGCGCCGACTGTGCATCGCCGGTGATGCTCATCACGCCGGAATAGCCCTGCACAATCTGGTCATAGGCCGGATTGGCGCTGAGCGGTCCCGTTTGCCCGAAGCCCGAGATGGCGCAGTAAATTATGCGGGGATTGATCTTGCGCACATCCTCCCAGGAGAAGCCGAGCCGCTCCATCACCTTGGGGCGGAAATTCTCGACGATCACGTCCGCAGTCTCGATCAGGCGGCTGAACAGCGCCTTGGCTGCCGGCTTCTTGAGATCGAGCGTCACGGACTTCTTGCCCGCATTCTGGGCAAGGAAGGATGTGCCCATCAGCGCCGCGTTGAGCGCAGGCGAGGCGCCGAGCTGGCGAGCAAGATCGCCGCCAGCCGGATTCTCGACCTTGATGACCTCGGCGCCCAGCATGGCCATCTGGTAGGTGGCATAGGGGCCGGACAGCACATTGGTGAGGTCCAGCACCCGCACGCCCTCCAGCAGGTCAGCGGGCGGCAGCGATCCCCTGTCAGTCGCGGATTGCCGATCCATATCAGATGTCCGCGGTTTCGGCATCGTAGCTGTAGAGCCAGTCGTAGCGATCCTGAATTGGAGCGCGGCTCCACTCGCTTTCCATATATTTGACCGCGCCTTCCTCGGTCGCGAGGGCCGCCTCGTGGAAGCGGGCCGTGTTGTCCTTGGCGCCCCGGACCATGCGGCTGGTGCGTTCGGCCCGGGCTTGCTCGTACCGGTGCAGGGCTTCCTGCGGATTGTCATATTTGTCGAGGCAGCGGCCAAGAACGACGCCATCCTCGATCGACATGACCGCGCCCTGCGCCAGGAAGGGGAGCGTGGCATGGCAGGCATCGCCGAGCAGCGTTGCGCGGCCCTTGCTCCAGACCTGCCGAGGGGTACGCTCCATGAAGGCCCATTTCATGATGGTGGGCGCGGCATGGATCAGGCTCTGGACATCCTCGTGCCAGCCCTTGAAGTCATTGGCGCATTCTTCGACTGAGCCCTGCGTGTACCAGCTCTCGACCTGCCAGTCGTCGCGCTCGATCGTGCCGATCATGTTCATGAGCTGGCCGCCGCGCAGCGGATAATTGACCATATGGCCACCGGGGCCGATCCAGGTCCAGCCGACCATCTGGCGCATATGTTCCGGCAGCCGCTCCATGGGGATGACCGCGCGCCAGGCAATCATACCGGTAAAATTGGCTTCATCATCGCCAAACAGCGATTTGCGAATGGCGGACTTCACGCCGTCCGCGCCCACCAGAATGTCGCCGCTGACGGTGCGCCCGCCGGAGAGATGCAGGGTCACCTTGTCGTCGGAGAGTTCCACATCCTCGGCATGGGCGGAGAGGTGGACAGCATCCGGCTTGATGGCCTCTACGGCGTCCTTGAGCGTGTTGAGAAGATCTGGTCGATAGACCGTCAGATAGGGATAGCCATATTTCTCGATGGCCATCTTGCCGAGGTCGAACATCTCCCACGAGCGGCCGGTGTTCCAGAGGCGGAACTCCTTGCGGCGCGGCTCGCAGGAGGCGAGGCGCAGCGTGTCGAACACGCCGAGCGCGTCGAGCGCGCGCGATCCGTTGGGGCTGATTTGCACGCCTGCGCCGACCTCGCCCAGTTCGGGGGCCTGTTCGTAGATGTCGACGTCATAGCCACGGCGAAGCAGCGACAGCGCCGCGGCCATGCCGCCAATGCCCCCGCCGGCGATGATGATTTTTGGCGACTTGCTCACGCGTTGCTCCAGTCTGGAAGGGATGGAAGAAGATGGGTGGTCATGGCTGCCGGCTGCGGAGCCAACCGAGCTTGCGCATCACGGGTTCGTCGGAGACGCGCAGGAGAACGGAATCGCTCTGGGCGTGGATGCTGTGCGCTCGCCATGCCGGGACGGCGATGGTGTCACCGAAGGACCATGAATGGCGCTCGCCATCGATCTCGGCGACGCCGCTGCCCTGCACCACGGCGAAAATCGCATTGGCCGTGGTCTGCGCGGGCGTAGTGGTCTGGCCCGCGCCGATGCGGAGCATGTGCAGCGCGATGGTGTCGAGCTGGGCCGGGCCAAGCCCGATGGTGAGCGGAACATTCGGCCCCAGCCGTGCCTGCTCGGCCTCGAAATGGGCGAGCGTATCTTCCCAGCGGAAGGCGATGGGGGCCTGTTCGAGCTGCTCGACTGCCTGTTCCAGACCGTCGGGATGCGGCTCGTAGAACATCGGTTCGAGCAGATGGACGAGCGGCACGTCCAGAAAGTCCATCCAGTAGCATTGTTCGGCGCCGTCATTGCTGTGCGAATGCCAGGCCCAGTTCGGCGTAAGCAGTACGTCGCCGGGGCGCATTTCCACCTGCTTCCCATCGACGACCGTCGAGGTGCCGTGTCCCTCCAGAATGAGCCGCAGGGCATTGGGCGTGTGCCGGTGTGCGCGGGCTGTCTCGCCCGGCCGGATCATCTGATAGGCGGCGACTATGGTACGGACGGTCGAGTAGATATTGCCCTCGACCGGATTGAACATGGTGAGATTGCGCCGCTCGGCCTGCTGTGTGTCGATGAGTTCGCCGGCGCGGTCGAGGATCGGCCTCACATCGGCATAGTGCCAGACATGGGGCAGGAAGTTACGGCGCGGCTCGGGCCACAGCGCCGGGAAGCGGCGATGCCAGCCGCCCTCCATATTGAGGGCGGTGAAGTCGCTGTAGAGCGCGGCGAGCGCGGTTTCCCGGTCTGCACGCATCTCAGCTCTGCTTGACGATCGGGGGCACATAGGGCTGGGCGAACACCTCGGTCATGCCCTGATCGCCCTGCACCACATCCACGTTCATCTCGCCGATCTGATCGATGACGATGCGGATGCGGTCGCCATCCACCACTGGACCCACGCCTTCGGGCGTGCCGGTGGCGATGATGTCTCCGGGATAGAGCGTCATGACAGCCGACGCGGTCGCGACCATGCCGGGAATGTCGAGCACCAGATCGCGCGTATTGGCGCTCTGGCGCAGGTCGCCATTGACCCAGAGCTTCATGTCGAGCGCGGCGGGATCGGTCACTTCGTCTGCGGTGGTGATCCACGGCCCCACCGGGCAGAACGTGTCATAGGCCTTGCGGAACACACGTTCCTCGCGCCCGCGCACCACCATGTCGAGCAGGCAGGCATAGCCGAAGACGACATCCTGCCAGTCTTCGCGTGCGACACCACGGCATTCCTTGCCGATGATGATCGCCAGCTCGCTTTCGTGATGGACTTCGCGCCCTGGCACGGCGGGCAGCATGATGGGATCGGCTGGCCCGGAAAGGGCCGAATTCGGCTTGAGGAAGAAGCCCTGATTGGTGGCGCGATACTGCGCCTGCATCTCGCGCCCATGGGCATGATAATTGACCGGATAGGCAATGATCTTGTTCGGCCAGGGGACGGGCGTCTCGAGGCGAACCTGCGCCAGTGGCTTGCGGGGCAGACCAGGCAGCGCTCCCTCAATGTCGCCGCGGACATGATCGAAGTCGCGGATAAGCCGGACCATGGTCATGTCGGGCCATTGCTGCGGGTCACCGCCGATCAACCCCGTGATGTCGGCAATGTCCTCGCCGACCACCGCACCGAGCCGTCCACCGTCAAATCGCGCCAGTCGCATTCCGATTCCTTACAAGTTCTATCAAACAGAACACTATTCTATTTTAGTAAAGAGCGACGCGGAGTTCAAGCCTCTTGCGTATTCAGCGTGAGGCGCGCGCGGATCGATGGGCTCTCAAACATGAAGCGCATGCAACGCCTGCCGCTCCGCAGGCGGTGCCGCCGCTCAAGCGATAAGTAGGGAAGGGGCGACCGGAAGGGCCGCCCCTTTGAATGTCAGAACTTCACCCGGAAGCGCGCGCCGTAAGTGCGCGGCGGCGCGATATCCTGGCCGTTATAGTTGTTGATGAACGGATATTGCTGGGTGCCGGTGTAGACAGCCTCGTTCCCGATGTTCCGCACGAACAGCTGGACGGAATACTGATTATCCGGCGCGCGGTAGGTGAGGCTCGCGTTGAACAGCGCATAACCATCTGCTCGTGCATTCTCGACGAACTCGGCGGCCAGCCAGCGCGAGGAGGCAAAGCTCATATCCGGCGAGAAGTCGATTACGGCGCCGTTCGCCAGATCGAAGGTATGCGTGTAGCTCACCGTGCCGGACCATGTGGGCGTGCGCGGCAACTGGAAGCCCGTGCAGTCGATGGTCCAGAAGCCGGTCTGCGCCGTCCCCCCCGTAATGGCGATCACGTCACAGGATGTCCGCGCGGAGGGATTCCCCGGCCGGTAATTGCGATAGGTGAATTCCTTGTACTCGCTGTCGACATACTCGACGGCAACCCGGAACTGATCGTTGCTGGTGGGGAACAGCGTCAGGTCCACGCTCGCGCCTTTGGCCACGGCCTTGCCGGCATTGAACAGCGACGAGACCTGCGCGCCGCCGCGATCCAGCGAGGTGAAATTCTCCTGCCGGTCGCGGTAGTCCATGTAGAACAGCTCGGCATTGAACTGCACCATGCGATCGAAGAAGCGGTTCTTGGTGCCCAGCGTGTAGGCGGTCACTTCCTCGGGCTTGTAGGGGTCGATGTCGGCGTTGGACTGGCCGCCCGATTTGAAGCCCGTCACGATGCTCGCATAGATCATGCTGTCCGGCGCAGCGTCGAACTCGGCGCCGACCTTGAAGTTGAGCTTTTCGAAGCCGTACGTGCCTTCCACGTTCGTGCCTGCGGACGTCAGCAGTTCGCAGCTGTTCTGGGGGCCAGTGCCAGGCGTCAGGCATGCCGACGAACCGAAGAGAGCATAGCGGTGGCCATCGACTGCCTTCTTCTCGTCGGTATAGCGCAGGCCACCGGTCAGACGCAGCGCATCCGTGAGGGAATAGGTCAGCTCGCCAAAGGCGGCATAGGCCTCCGTGCTCAGGTCAGCGATGAACGCGGTGTCCGAGACGAAGCCGAGACGCACCGAATTGTAGCTGTCCTGATCCTCCCGGAAATAATAGCCGCCCAGAACCCACTTCACCGCATCGTTGGCATTGCCGAGGCGCACTTCCAGGGTTTTCGCGTCCGAGGTGGATGGTGCTCCTGTGAACTCGTTGATCGTGTTGAAATAGAGCGCCGGCATGACCAGCGAGTCCATCTCCACGCGCTGATAGGCGGGAATGACGGTAAGCGTTGCGGGGCCCAGATTCCAGTCGAGATGGGCATTGACGCCCCAGACCGTGACGTTCTGGTACACGTCGCTCGTATCGAGCGGATAGATGCCGGGGGGCGCGACCACCGTGCCGATCAGGGCATTCAGGCTGTCGTTGATCGAGGTCCAGCGATCATCGGGGATGATCGGCTGGGGATTGGTGATGCCGGGGGCGTTGGGCGCGGTGGGCGCATAGACCACCTTGCCGGGGCCGCGCCCACCCAGATGCTGGTAGTTGAGGCCAAGGCGCAACGTGACGTCGGCGCTCGGTTCGGTCTTGAACTGCAGACGGAAGGAATGATGCTTGTCGTCATCCGTTCCGTCGCTGATGTAGCCGTTGCGGGAGACGCCCTGGAAGGACGCGCGCAACGCCGAGTTGGCGCCGAACGGAATGTTGATCGCGCCTTCGCTGTTGAAGCCGTTGTAGTTCTGGAAACCAGCACTCACATAGCCCTCGAACAGGCCGATGCGGGGCTCCACGGGAATGATGTTGATCGCGCCGCCAGTGGCGTTGCGACCATAGAGCGTGCCCTGCGGCCCCTTCAGCACTTCCACGCGCTCGAGATCGAAGAACGTGCCGGCAACATACTGGCTGCGCGCAGCGAACACGCCGTCATAGGCCTGCGCCACGGCAGAGTTGCTGTATCCGGTTGTCGAGAAGTCGCCTGCACCGCGAATATAGACCTGCAGCGCTGATCCGCCCTGGGTGATCTGCACACCCGGCGAGAGGCGGGCGATGTCGGTCGCCTGCGATACGCCTGCCGCCTGCAGTTTTTCCGATGAAAGCACGTCGATGGAGAGCGCGGTCTTCTGAGCGCTTTCGCGGCGGAACTGCGCCGTCACGATGATTTCCGCACTGGAGGAAGCGGCCCCTTCCGTCGCTTCTTGTGCCTGCAGCTGAGCAGGCATCAAGGCGCACAGGGCTGCGCCAACCATAAGACCGGCTCCGCGAATCTGGTGTTTCATCATTCCCCTCCGAGTTTGAAACGGCCCGAAGCTTCCTCGCTTGTCGAGTCATTGCGTCGGCCGTTCTATATAACAGAACGTCGTTCTTTTTAAATGGAACTCATGTCATTGTCAATTGAGTGCCCGCAACCGCGCCAACGGCAGACGGATGGGTGTGGAATTCCGCCTGGTTCAGCTCTCTGACCAGCGGCTTTGGATCAGGCCCAACGACCTGCTCCAAAGCCGCTGGACAAGGTGCCGATTCGTTTATAGAATGATGTTCTGTTATATAGAACGATATTCAGTCTTCGGCTGCCGCCCGACTTAGACGTCATGCCTTAGGAGATGTTCATGACCACTTTCCCTGATGTGCCAGCCTTTACCGGCTTCAACACGCCTTCGCGCGTCGAGGCCGATGTCGAGGATCTCAACGTCCACGGGCAAATTCCGGCGGAAATGGATGGCGCTTTCTATCGGGTTCAGCCCGAGCATCAGTTTCCGCCCAAGCTGGGCAACGACATCGCCTTCAATGGCGATGGGATGATCTCGATGTTCCGCTTCAAGGACGGCAAGGTGAACTTCACCCAGCGCTGGGCGAAGACGGACAAGTGGAAGCTGGAAAATGAGGCCGGGCGCGCGTTGTTCGGCGCCTATCGCAACCCGCTGACCGACGATGAGGCCGTGAAGGGCAAGATCCGCGGCACGGCCAACACCAACGCCTATATCCACGGCGGCCGGCTCTATGCGCTCAAGGAAGACTCGCCACCGTTGGTCATGGACGCGGTGACGCTGGAGACGCAGGGCTACATCGATTTCCAGGGCAAGATGAAGGGCGAGACCTTCTCTGCCCACCCCAAGACGGACCCCGCCACCGGTAATCTGTGCAGCTTCGGCTATGCCTCCAAGGGCGTGCTGACTCGCGACATGACCTATTATGAGATCAGCCCGGATGGCGAGTTGCTCTACGATGTGTGGTTCGAAACGCCTTATTACTGCATGATGCACGACTTCGCGATCACGCCGGATTATGCGCTCTTCTCAGTCATGCCGATGACCAGCAGCTGGGAGCGCCTCAAGGCCGGCAAGCCGCATTTCGGTTTCGATACCTCACTGCCCACCTATCTGGCGGTCATGCCGCGCAGGCCGGGGACAACGGCGGACGATATCCGCTGGTTCACGGGCGGTAACTGCTTCACCGCGCATGTGATGAACGCCTTCCAGGAGGGCGCGAAGATCCATCTCGACCTGCCGGTGGCGGCGAACAACATGATGCCCTTCTTCCCGGACATCAACGATGCGCCGTTCGATCCGGTGGCGGGCGCAACCTATCTGACGCGCTGGACCGTCGACATGAACCAGAATGACGAGGACTATAAGTCCGTGCGGCTCTCGGAGATGATCGGCGAGTTCCCCAAGATCGACGATCGGTTCACCGGGCAGAAGAATCGCTTTGGCTGGATGGTCGTGATCGATCCTGCCCAGCCGGTCGAGATGAAGGGCGGCAGCGCCGGCGGCTGGGTGATGAACACGCTGGGCTTCGTCGATCTGGAGAGCGGCGCGGAGCAGAAATGGTGGTGCGGCCCGGTATCGTCGATTCAGGAGCCCTGCTTCGTGCCGCGCGCGCCCGACGCACCGGAAGGTGACGGCTGGATCGTCCTGGTCTGCAACCGCTTGGAAGAGCGGGGCAGCGATCTCCTGATCTTCGAGGCGACCGACATTGCCAAGGGGCCGATCGCGACGATCAACATTCCGGTGCGCCTGCGCTTCGGCCTGCATGGTAACTGGGCCGATGCAGACCGAATCCGGCCACTGGAACGGGCCGCCTGAGCAGAAGGAAGTCGGTGGATCGGGCAGGGCGTCCCCCTGCCTGATCGGCCGTGAAGGGCAACGCCCTGCCGGTGGTTTACCCCCGGTGATGGCAGAGGTGGATGAGCCGACGAGCTTGGATCGCGCCGCGCGTCAGCGTTCCAGACCGGAACTGACGAGATCGGCAAGCGTGCCGGCGGCCTTTGTCCAGTCGATCCGCGCCAGATCGAAATCCATGATCGCCGCGAGGCGCGCGCCGTGGGCCTGCGGGTAAAGATAGGTGCCGAGCACGATGGTCATCACCAGGAAGAAGCGTTCCTCGTCGATGTCCGGCATGGCCCGGCGCAGCAGCGTGATGAGGCGGCTGCGCACCGGCGTGACGAGCGGTCGCGTGATGCTGCGGGCTTCCTCGGAGGGGTCGGTCAGCGCGCAACAATAGACCATGTGGCTATGGCGCGCCTCTCCGTCGCTGCCGCTGCGGCTGATTGCCGATTCAAAAAAGGCCTCGATGATGTCGCGTACACCCGGGTTGCCGAGACGTTCGAGCGCATCGAAATTCTCGTGCTGCGCCTTGTGGATCGGGTCGAAGTGGCGTTGGAACACTTCCTCGAAAAGATGCCGCTTGCTCTTCCAGTTGCGGCTCAATGAGGCGAGGCTGGTGCCAGCCTGCGCGGCAATCGCCCGAATGGTGCAGCGATCATAGCCATATTGAATGAACTGCTCGTCCGCAGCGAGCAGGAAACGGGCCTTGCTCGATTGATCGGCGGCGGCCTGCGGCTTGGCCTCGTCTGGCGATTGACGCCGGGGCGCCAGATCATTCATGGCCATCAGTCATTGGCTGTCATTCCGCCATAAAGTCCGTCGAGATAGACCAGCGCATCGCTGGAAGGGTCGAGTTTCACATAATCGACCAGACCGCGAATGACCATATGGGTGCCGAACGGCTCGGCCTGGTCGAGCCGGCAGACAAGGCCAGCCAGTGCGGAGCTGAGCAGCGGCATGCCGCTTTCATGGGCGATCCAGTCGCCATGTCCGAACCGCTCTGAAGCCGGTGCGGTGACGAAGGACTGGCAGCATTGCTCATCCTCCCGGCCGAGGATGCTGACGCCAAACAGCCCGCGTTCCAGCAGGGGTTGGCAGAGCGAAGCATGGCGGTTGATCGCCAGTAGCAGGGAGGGCGGCTCCATGCTGAGAGACATCAGTGCGGTCATGGCGATGCCGCGGCGCATTCCATTGATGTCGGCCGTTGTGACCAGCGCGACGCCGCTGGCAAGGCGCCGCATGGCGCCCCGGAAATCGGCCGCCAGCGCCTCGTCGGCACTGGCGGCACCATTGAGCTGTTCAAGGGCAGCCATGGGCATCAGCCGGGCAGGATGCCCGACTTCTGCATGAACTCGCGGACCTGACCCCATTCACCGTCACGCTGAGCCGTCATATGGTCCCCGATCCGGGCGCGGGTCTGGCTGGTGAGATAGAACATCTCGTAGAGTTCGACGCGGCTGCCGAGCGCGGACCCGGCAAAATCCCAGGCCATCCGCATGATGCGGGCGCGATCCTCGGCAGCGATGCCGTTGGAACCGGGCAGATATTTGCGCAGCATGTCGCCGATCTCGGGATCGTCGAACAGCGCCAGTGAAGGCGTGCAGAGCAAATTGTGCGAGCCGATGGCGCGAATGATCTGGTTCACCCGGGTCATCCAGCCCGGCATTACGCAGCGCAGTACTGAAAGGTCGCGATGCGGGAAGACGGCGCCCGCGCCCCAGTCGTGGGCGCGCTCCTCCGCCGCGATGATCGCGGAGCGGGTGAGCGAGAGATAGGAATGGATCTCGCCGAGTTGGACCGCCACGTCCGGCGCGTGCAGGCTGTTGGTGATCTTGGCGATGCTGGAGCACAGGTCATAGGCGAACTCCAGCTTCACCATGGCGCGGATCGCGGTCTGCTGGAGCGTGTTGCCGGGCGAAACGCCCTGGTTGAGATTGTTGTAGACGTTGAGGTCGCCGTCGCAGAACAGGCGCTCATACGGCACTTCCACATCATCGAAGATCACGAAGGCGTCCTGCTCGTCAAAGCGTGAGGAGAACGGCGCATCGGCGACGCTCGCGCCAGTGCCATAATGATCCCGGCAGATCTGGATCACGCCCTTGGTGTTAACCGGAATCGAGAAAATCAGCGCATATTCTTCCGCGCCGGACGGAATGGGCATGGAGGAATAGACGTAGAGTTCGTCGGCAAGCGGGCCGAGCGTGGCCAGCACCTTGCCGCCGCGCACGATGATGCCGTTCTCGTTGCGGCCGACCACGCGCAGCGTGAGCTCCGAGTTCATGCCGGCGAGCGGCGGTGCGCCCTTGTCGATGTTCGCGTGGACGATGGTGTGCGTCATCGAGAGGTCGCCATCGATCACTTCGCGATGGAAGTTTTTCAGGCGTTCATAGCCTTCCGACTTGCCCTTGGCCCAGATGTCGGCGCGTGCCGTGTGGCCGGAAAGGACGACGTTCACATAATCGGGTGTCCGACCGAGCATCCCGTTTGAGTAGCGGGCGAGACGCTCCAGGCCGCGATGGCGGATCTTGAGATCCTCCTTCGACTTCGGGAGCATCAGGCTGACATTCATCTTTTCGCCGGGCTTCTCCGGATCGTCGACGAGGCATTCGTCGGCATAGTCGATCTGCCAGTCGAAATAGCCCGCCATGCCGTCGATCGAGCCGGCGAGGCCCGGGTCGGTCGCGACATTCACCTTGCCCTCACCGAGCCAGACGACGCGCCCGTCGTCCAGAGCTGCCTTGTACTGCTTGCCATTGCGAACTGCCATGTTCATCCCTCCTAAGATGAAAACACTTGTATTCACGATTCGCGTGTGATGCAATATGAAACATAACGACGTTCTGTTTAAGAGAACGATTCGACGCGGTGCGACCGCACGCGAGAGCGGGAAAGGATGAGGTGATGCCGGCGACTGGTCACGAAAAGGCGGCGCAAGTCTTGCTCCCCAAAGCGGTCGAACAATTGCGTCGACTGCTCGGCAGCGAGGCCGTGCTCTGCGATGGCGCCGCGTTCGCGGAGTTTCGCGATCCCTTCGAAGGGCCGGATGCGCGGGACCATCAGCCCGCTGTGGTCGTCCAGCCGGCCAGCGTCGAGGAAGTCCAGGCCGTCGTCCGGCTCGCCGCGGAGGAAGGCTTCCATCTCTGGACCTCATCCATGGGCCGCAATTATGGCTACGGCGGTTCAGCCCCGGTGGTGAACGGCGCCGTGGTGCTCAACTTCCGCCGCATGAACCGCATTCTCGAGATCGACGCAGCCAAGGGGCATGTCCGCATCGAGCCCGGCGTTAGCTTCCGCCAGCTCTATGACAGGTTGCGGGCAGAAGATGTGCCGCTGATGATGTCCGTGCCGGACCTGGGCTGGGGCAGCATCATCGGGAACGCGCTCGACCATGGCTATGGCTACGGCGTGTGGGGCGATCATGCCGGCGCCCTGTGCGGTCTGGAGGTTGTACTTTCCGATGGAGAACTGCTGCGCACGGGGCAGGGCGCCATTCCCGGCAGCCCGCTCTGGTCGAGCCATCGGCGGGGCTTTGGCCCCTCGCTCGACGAGCTGTTCAAGCAGAGCAATCTCGGCATCGTGATCAAGGCCGGCCTGTGGCTGATGCCGCGCCCCGAGGTGTTCGCGATCGGCACGATTCAATGCGTGCAGGAAGCGGATATCATCCCGCTGATCGACATGCTCCGTCGGCTGCTTCAGGAAGGCGTGCTGCAGGGCATCCCCATGATTGTCGGCACGCCCGCCGAGAGCGAGGCCGCTGACGCAGGGCAGGCGCCCTTCACGCTCGCCAATCTCAAGACCGTGCTGCGTCCCGGTCGCTGGAACGTCCGCCTCGGCCTTTATGGTCATGCCGACATGGTGGCGGCACGGCGCGCGATTCTCGCCCAAGCCGTCGCAGCCATCCCCAGCGCGGAGCTGGAGCTGCGCACCTATCCCGGCACGGCGGGGCCAGAGGAGGTCGAGCCGCGCGATTATATTTCCGCCGGCATTCCCAATCAGGTGTTGCTCGATCGGCTCAAAGGCACCTTCGGAGAGAGCTTCGGCCATATGGACTTCTCGCCCGTTCTGCCCTGCTCGGGAGAGGCGGCGCTGCGGCTCGACCGGGCAGTGCGGGAGGTGTCAGCGCGTCACGGTCTGATCGGCCCCGTCGGGATGCTGCTCAATCAGCGCAGCATGGTCGCGGCCTGCATGCTGATGTTCGATACCGCTGATCCGGCGCGCGTGGCCACAGCCCGCACGGCCATGCAAGAGCTCTACCAGCAGGCGCAGAACTGGGGCTGCGCGCCCTACCGCGCGCATGTGGCGCTGGCGGATCAGGCACTGGGCGCCTTCAGTTTCAATGATCATGCGCTGGCCCGAACCTATGGTCGGCTCAAGCATGCGTTCGACCCCGCGGGAATCCTCTCGCCGGGCAATCACGGGATTTGGCCGGAGAGCGCCCGCTCATGAAGGGCGCCAACCGTCGCCTGCGCCAGTGCCGGGTACCGGTGCGATTGACATCAGAAAATCTTCTGAATAAAAGAACGCCATTCTGTATAGAAGAACAACCGGATCAGCCGTTCGCAATTGGCTGGCTCTGCGGATCGGCACGGCGGCCGTCATTTTCGCTGACTGGGAGAGGGTTTGGGAATGAGTGAGGACGGACGCCCTTCGATCGCAACGATGCGACGCTACACCTGGATGAACATCCTGACCGGCTTTCTGGTGTGGGGCGTGGCGCTGGCCGGGGTCTCGATGATGATGCCCATCATGTATGGCACCATTTCGCAGGATATGGGCTGGACGATCAGCCAGACGACCAGCTTCATGGCGATCAAGTCGGCGGTGTCCGGCATCGCCGGGCTCTTTGCTGGCGGGCTCATCGTGAAGTTCGGGCTCAAGCGCGTCTTCGTGCAATCCGTGGTCGTGATCGGCCTCGCAACGCTCGGGCTCTATTTCGTCAGCAATCTGCCAATCTTTTATGCGCTTGCTGCAATCTCCGGCCTGGCCTCGATCCTTGCGCTCATCGCCGTGCAGGTCACGCTCGCCAAATGGCATTCCGCCAGCATCGGCCGCATCACCGGCGTGGCAATGCTTGGCGGCGCAGTCGCGGGCGCAATCGTGCCGCTGGCGACCGCCTTCGGCCTGCAGAATTTCGGCTGGCATGTCACGGCTGCGGCAGCCGGCGTGCTGGTGCTGACGGTCGTGCTCGGTGCGGCAATCTTCCTGTTTCGCGAAGCGCCGGAAGCCTATGGCTATACGGCCGACGAGCTTGATCCCGGCCCGGCGGGCGGGAAGCGCAAGGTATCCGGCGCGATGGCGACCGATGCCGGCCCGGAGTTCCGCTCCATTCTCAAGACGCGCCAGTTCATTCTGCTGATCATCGCCGCGACGCTTTCGGGCGCCATCAGCAACGGCGTGAACGAATATATTCCGTTGTTCGTCGAGCGGCAGGCCAATCTGGGTGCCTATATGGCGGCGCTTGGCTTCACCATCGTGCTCGTCATTTCGGGCCTGGGCAAGATCCTGTTCGGCTGGGTGTTCGATCGATTTTCGACCAAAGGCGTGGCGGCCTGCTGGGCACTGTGTGGCGTGGCCGTGCTGCTTTCCTTCCCCGTGGCGGGCCTGGTCACATTCCTCATCTTCATGCTGGTGCGTGGCGTTTCGCATGGCGGTGTTGTCGTTCAGGCACCGGTGCTCGCGCGGCACCTTTATGGCATCAAACCCATTGCGCAGGTCATCGCGCTCCTCAACGCCGCCTTCCACATGGGTTCGGCGCTCGGCATCTGGGCCATCGGCATTGGTGTCGATCTCACCGGCGGTTTCGGCATTCCGTTCACGGCCGTGGCGCTGACGGCCGGCGTGTGTGCGCTCATCGGGCTTCGGCTCGAACCAAGATACTGGGCGGGCTACACGGCCCCGCGTAACCCGGCTCATGCAGGAGGGTGAGCGTCTCCTGATCCTGGGTGTGGCCAGCCTTGCCGCATCTGCGATCAGCGCATGCTTCTCGGTGGGTGGCGGCTATGTCCTCTTCGGTGCGCTGACGTGGATCATGCCGCTCCCTTCGGCAATTGCCATGCAGTCGGTCCTGTCTTTCGGCTCGCTATTCTCGCGGACGCACGCCTTCTGGGCGGATATCGACTGGCCGATCGTGCGGACCTTCACCGCCGGCTCGCTGATCGGCGTCGGCGCGGGGCTCTGGCTGTTCGTGCGCACGCCCGAAGGGATCTTGTCCCTGCTGCTCGGCGCGATGCTGCTGCTGCTCGCCTGGGCGCCCAAGATCAAATGGGGTGTGCGGCAGGGCGCATCCTATTTCGGCGTCGGCATTCTTCACGCGATCATCGGCACCCTGTTCGGTCTTGGCGCCATTCTCCAGCCGGTGCTGCTGCGCTCCAGCCTTGGCCGCACGGCGATTGTCGGAACCTTCGCGACCTGCCTCATCCTGCTGGAGGTGCTGCGGACCGCAGGCTATGCAAGTGCGGGCTTTGCCTATGCATCCTACTGGCCGGAAATTCTGGTGGCGACGGTCACCGGGCTGGCCGGCACCTGGCTCGGCAAGCGCATGGTGCCCATGCTTTCCGAGCGGCATTTCCGCTTCGTCCTGCGTCTCTTCATTACAGGGCTCGGGCTGCGCTTCATGCATAAGGGGCTTGCCTGATGACCCACGTTCAATTGCCCGTCAGAGTCTGCACAGGAGAGTAGAATGACCGCCGTCATCCCTCGGAGGATCAGCCCTGCCGCGTTCGGCAAGGCGCTTGACGCGTTCCGCGCCATTGTCGGCCCGCCGGGGGTGCTCGACAGTGATGAGGACAGGCAGACCTATATCGATCCTTATGCCTTGGGCGACGGGCTCGATCATGATTGTTCAGCCATCGTGGCGCCGGCTTCCACAGAGGAAGTGCGTGCGATCATGCGGGTCGCGAACGAGTTCAAGGTACCGCTCTGGCCCGTCAGCCGGGGCAAGAATCTGGGCTATGGCGCGGCCTCGCCTGCCGAGTATGGCAATGTCATTCTGGACCTGAGCCGGATGAACCGGATCATCGAGGTCGATGTGAAACAGGCGCATTGCCTCATTGAGCCCGGCGTCAGCTATTTCGATCTCTATCGGCACCTGACGGAGAAGAAGATCCCGCTTTGGATGTCCACGCCCGGCAACAGCTGGGGCAGCGTCGTCGGCAACGCTCTGGATCGTGGCATTGGCTACACGCCCTATGGCGATCATTGCGAGCAGATCTGCGGCATGGAAGTGGTTCTGCCGGATGGCGATCTTGTCCGCACGGGCATGGGGGCAATGGCGGGCAGCGCCGGGTGGCAGAACTACAAATATGGCTATGGTCCGGGTTGGGACCAGATGTTCTTTCAGTCCAATTTCGGCGTCGTGACCAAGGCAGGCCTGTGGCTCCAGCCGGAACCGGAAATGACGGCCAAGATCGAACTGGCCTTCCCGAAATTTGATGATGCGGAATGGGCGATCGATCTGCTGGCGGACCTGCGGCGGCGCGACGTCATCCAGCATAATATCGTGTTCGGCAGCCCTGTTCGCGCCGCTTCGGTGCTGTCCCAGCGCGCCGAATGGTATGATGGCCCCGGCGCGATCCCTGACAGTGCCTGTGAAGAGATGATCAGGAAGCTCGGCATCGGCTGGTGGAACGCCAAGATCAGTCTGTTCGGTCATGCCTCGACCGTGAAGGCGCAGGTCGAGATCATCCGCAAGCTCTTCGAGCCGCGGATCGGCAAGGAACTGAACTTCGAGCTGTGGGAGCAGGGCGATCCGCCGGACAAGTCCGCGCGCGGCATTCCCACCACCATGGGCCTGCAAAGTGTCAACTGGTATGGCGGGCGGGGCGGACATTTGAGCTTCGCGCCGGTCATGCCGTCGGACGGCAAGCTGATTCTGGACTATGCCCGCAAGATCAAGGCCTATTACGAGCAGGTGGGGCAGGATTATTATGCCAGCTTCACCATTGGCCGGCGGCACGTCAACAATGTGAGCCTCATCCTCTACGACCGGGATGACCCGGCGATGGTCACACGGGTGGATCAGCTCTACCGCCACCTCGTGACCGAGGCGGCCTCGCAGGGCTTCGGCGAGTATCGCGGTCACATCTCCTACATGGACGTGGTGGCGGACACATTCGACTTTAACGATCACGCGCTGCGCAGGCTCAATGACAAGGTCAAGGCCTGCCTCGATCCCAACAACATCATCGCGCCCGGTCGCAATGGCATCGGCACGAGGTCCGCGTGAGCAAGGAGAGGAAGATGAGCGCTTCAGGCGGAGTGAAACGTCGTCCCTCGCGCCTGTTGGCCGCGGGGCTGCTGCTGGCGACGATGGCCGGTTGCTCTGAAGGGGCGCAGCAAGCCCCGGTCAAGGCGCAGGGCCCCGCAATGATGCCGCAGTCGCAGGTGGTCATGTTCGGCGCCGGTTCTGCGGACGAAGGCGAGCGGCTCTATGGCCAGGAATGCGCCTATTGCCACGCCGGCCGCAATACCGGCACGATCATGCTCGGCCGCCGCATGGACCCGGCCCAGGCCGAGCTGCACAAGCGCACCGATCTGGAACCGGACTATGTGAAAGCGGTGGTCCGCAATGGCTTGGTGAACATGCCGCCGCTCTCAAGGGTCGAGGTGACGGACGAGGATCTGGACAAGATCGCGGCCTGGCTGGCCCGGAACGGACCGAAATGATGAAGATGGACAGGCGCAGGTTGCTGACGGGCCTTGCCATGCTGCCCGTCATCGGCGCCCCGGCAGCAGGCCTGCTGGGACCGGGAGCAGCAAATGGGAATGACCTGCGGCTGGTGGCCGATGCACGCTTGCCCGGTGGGCGCGCCCTTGCGGCGGCGGCGCGCGAGCAGGGCTTTCCCTTCATCGATCCGCGCGGCGAGATCATCGCCCATTTCCTGGGGGAGGGGGCAGACTGGCTGCGCGGTCCCGGCCCGATCATTGGCCTCACCAGCTACACGGACATGATGCTGATGCGCGATGTCGCGCGGCAGGCGGGGCGGCCTTTGCGCTACGCTGCAGCCAGAGGGCAGGCACAGCCGCTGGTCGATCGGCTGGCGCCGGCGCAGTCGAGCTTCGTGGCGAGCCTGCGCGATGCGCCGGTTTCCCGCAGGCAGGCGCGCGCTTTCATATGGCTCGTCTGAGCCGAGCAAATCTCAGGATTGGGGTAAGACAGGATGGACGAGAGCCAGTTCGATTTCATCGTCGTGGGCGCGGGATCGGCGGGATCGGTACTTGCCAACCGGCTTTCTGCCGATCCCGCAAATCGCGTGCTGCTCCTCGAGGCAGGCGGGGAAGCAAACCATCCTTATGTGCAGATGCCGCTCGGTTTCCTCCAGGCCCTGCGCAACCCGGATCTGACCTGGCAATTCGCCTCCGAGCCGGAGGCCGCTGTTAACGGGAAAGTCTTTCCCTTGCCGCGTGGGCGGCTCCTCGGCGGATCGTCCTCGATCAACGGCATGGTTCATTTTCGTGGACATCCCGCCGATTTCGACGACTGGGCGAAGCTGGGGTGCGAGGGGTGGAGCTATGCGGACGTGCTCCCCTATTTCAAGCGTTCGGAAGATCATTGGAGCGGCGGCAACGATTGGCGCGGCAAGGGTGGGCCTATCAGCGTCGCGCCGGTCGATACCGCAAAGCTGATGGCGCAGGAGATCCGGGCCTCGGCTGCCTCATGTGGTCTGACTTATAATCCCGATTATGATGGCGCCAGCCATGAGGGCTGTGCCGATGTCCAGATCGCGATCCGCAATGGACGGCGCTGCGGATCGGCGCGCGCCTATCTGGATGGCATTCGTGGGCGGCGGACCAATCTTGCGATCGTCACGCGAGCGCTGGCACAGCGCGTGCTGTTCGAGGGGCGCCGGGCGATCGGCGTCGAGTATGAGGTGGGGGGAGAGATCAAGGTCGCGCGCGCGAACCGGGAAGTGATCCTGAGCGCGGGCGCCTATGGTTCTCCGCATCTGCTGATGCTTTCCGGCGTGGGTGATGGCGCGCATCTTCAGGCGCATGGTATCGATGTCGTGCAGTCGCTGCCCGGCGTGGGGCGCAATCTTCAGGAGCATGTCCGTCTCGCCCATCAATATGATGCGGCGCCGCCTCACAGCTTCGCCAAGGAGCTGCGGTTCGACCGGGCGGCCATGTCCTTCCTGCGCTGGTATCTGTTTGGCAAGGGGACGTTCGCGAACCAGATCGCGTCGGCCTGCATTCTCGCGCGGTCGCAGGACGGGCTGGACCGGCCGGACCTGCAGATCATGGTCAGCCCCGTGCGGGTGGATGCGAACATCTGGTTTCCCGGCATCAGGGCGCCGAAGAAGGACTGTTTCTATAACAGCATCTGCCTGCTGCGGCCCGAGAGCCGGGGTCAGGTCAGCCTGCGCGATGCCGATCCGCACAGCAAGCCGCGTATCGCGCTCAATCTTCTTCAGCACCCCAATGATTGGGCCACATTGAAGAAAGGGCTGGCGCTCTCCCGCCGCATCTACGCGGATGGGCCTGTCTCCCGCTACATCGAGCGCGAGACGCTCCCCGGCGCGGACGTGCAGAGCGACGCGCAACTCGATGCGATGAAGGCGGAACTGACCGGCGTCGTGCACCACCCGGTCGGCACCTGCGCCATGGGTCGCGGCGTTGACGCCGCTGATGCCGTTGACACCGTTGTTGACCCCCACCTACGCGTCCACAATCTCACTGCCTTGCGCGTAGTGGATGCGTCCGTCATGCCGCTGCTCGTGGGGGCGAATACTAATGCCGCTGCCGTTATGATCGGCGAGAAGGGGGCGGACCTCATTCTTTCCGAAGCAACCTGAGGACGGACGCGGGGCAGACGCTGGTGAGACGAATTGTTTACGCGTGCGAGTGTGTCGGCATGAACCGGCATTTCATCAAGGAGGCCGACCTGATGGGATGGACGGCCCCTGCACCAGCGTAGCTGTGCGATGATGGCCGTAGAGCCATGTGTGGACGGCCCCTGCGGCGCAAGAGTTATTTGGCGTGAGGAACAGCACTGGTCGGGTGCATCCATGTGTTTGGCCTGTTCATGCAGCGCCGCATGGCTGCTGGCCCTGATGTTATCCGCGAATTGCGACTTAGGAACTTGCCTTGGCGGCTAGAGTACCGCCGCCGAGGCTCAAGGATACGGTGTCCCAACACTTGCGCCAGGCGCTGCCATTTGCTCGCGCGACGGGCATAGTGCGGGCGACCATCGTAGTATGGGAAGGCCTCCCGAACCAACGGCAGATCTCAGGGACCGCTCTATGGGTGTATGTCCGGAATGTTGGGACACTAGCCAGTCACAGGCGGTGATCGCGGTGTCAGAACACGACCAAAACCTGCCGGTTGCCAGGCCGTGAGGGAACGGCCGTTTTGTCCCAAGTCCTGTCGGTCGCCATCGTACGCCTGCTTGATGAACGAATGGCCGCTTTCAGGGTGCCATTTTGAACCTACCAACGTCCGCTATATTGGCGTGGGGCAATAATTACGAGGCGGCTCGTCGCATCGCACGAGCCGCCAGGAAAAAGTGAAATGCGGACCAGATCGGCAAAAGAACGCTCGTCATGAGTGCAAAGCGAATACCGGTTGTGGACGCTGCGGTGCAGGCGCCCTGGATGGCCGCGACCGTCGAGACGGTTTTGCCGCCGCACAGCGCGGCATAGTTGCCCTCCGCAAAGAGCGCGTTGGCATACAGGTCACTGATGAAGCCGATGAGTGCAGGCCCGAGGCCGACGCCGACGAGGGTGGTGACAAAGAAGAAGACGAATGCCGCCGTAGCGCGCATTCTCGGCCCAACCATGTTCTGGAATGCGACCAGCGTTGGCACATTGTGAAAGAAGGCCAGAACGGCACCGCTAATAAGCAAAACCAATGCCAGCATGGGATGCGCTACGCTGTAGCCTGCCAGCGTGAAAGGTGCGCCGATCAGCACGCCGAGCGCCGGGAGAAGCGCATACCATTGGGCGCCCCATCTCGAAATCAGGTCCACGCCAAATCCGGCAATAGCGAGCCCAAGCGTCGCAGCAATGCCGCTTTGGACGGCATAGAACACCCCGACCTGGCTCAAGTTCAATTCATGCACCCGCATGAAGAAGGGCGCATAGAAGGCGCCGGATCCATACATGCCCAGCGTGACCAGAGCCAATCCGATGAGCATGTGGCGAAACTCGGGCCGGGCCGCCATCATTTTGAGCACCGCGCGCAGCGGTGGCGGCTCGCTCTTCGCCTCGGCGAGATCCGGATCGGACAGGCCACGAGGCGGCTCGCGCAGTGTCAGCCGGAAGAGAAGCGCAACGACGAGCCCGGGGGCTGCGATGCAGATGATGGCTGCGCGCCAGCCATAAGCCGATCCAATCCATCCGGCGGTGAGTGCGCCGATGACGGAACCCACCGGGTTGCCCAGCTTCATGACGGTCATCACGGCGCCGCGCCGCTCCTTGGGGAAGTGATCCGCAAGAAGCGAAACCGTGGGTGCCTGCACGCCGGCCTCGCCGATGCCGACACCCACGCGCAGCAGGAAGAGCTGCCAGAAATTTGCGGCCATGCCGCAGGCGACCGTCGTCGCCGAGAACAGGGCGACCGATATGGAGATGATGTTGATCCGGCTGCGGCGCTCGGCCAGTCGCGCGATGGGTAATCCCATGGTGCTGTAGAGAATGGCGAAGCTCAGACCGCTCAGGATACCGAGCTGGAAATCGGAAAGCCCCAGGTCGTCCTTGATCGCTTGGCCCAGCGTCGCGACAATGACCCGGTCGATGAACCCGAACGCGCTGACCGCCATGGTAAGAGCGAGCAGCCATGCGCGATAGCCGGGCCCGAAGTGGGGTTTGACTGCAGACGTTGGATGGCCTTCAGCCTGCATGATGTCACCCTCTCGATCTGGCGCGGCGGGCGCCCTGCTCCGCCTCACGCGCGCTGATAGTCTTAAACAGCCGGTGCTTCCCTACTGGCTCGATCATGCCCGGCGACTAACGCCCCGTGCAAGATTTCTCTTGGCGGCATGGCGGCCCCGAACGGTTATGCTGAACCGGAAGAATCCCGCCGCGTGAGCGGGCGGCGATAGGAAATATCGTCCTTGTCCCACCGCCCATTGCCCGGCGGGCTTGCGAGTTCGCGACGCGGACCTGTCGGCACGGTCACGCCCATCTCCGGCAGGAATTCCCGCAGGGCAATCCGCCACTCGCCGTTGCGGCGCTCGAACTGGTCGATGTACCGGCCACTGCCAATATTCTGCAGGTCCTGCTTCTGGCGCAGCATGTAAATGACGTAGCTGCTGACATGCGCCCGATCCCCGTCGAGATCGATGTTCACATTGGTGATGTGGTGTTGATGGCAGACATAGCGCTCTTCGTGCCGCTGGTTGCCCCAATCGACGAAAGCGTCCGTCGGCCCTGAAAAATCATCGAGATAATTGATCTCGGCGTCCGGCCAGAAAGCACTTGCGATGACCGCGTCGTCATGACGGTCGAGACCTCGGGTGTAGCGACGGAGGACTTCGCGAATGTCTTCCATGTCGAGCAAGCGCTCGAGGCGCGTTTGGAGATCGGTGGAGTTGATATCGGCCATGACGGCATCCTCTCTTGTCACGTCGGCACCGGCGCTCGTCGCATCGCGAGCATCCTGAAGGGCCACCAAGCCAGGGCTGCCCCGCGCGCTTTTGTTATCACGTTAATTCAGTTTGTCCGTGGCGTGGGCGGGTGTCAAGCAGATATGTCGCGGGCCGATACGAAAGAACATCACCGACCCGCCGCGACAAGAGGCTACTTCTTGAAGGACCGAGGTTCCAGGAAAGATCAGTCATTATCATTGGGTTATATCAATTTCATTGGCAGCAGCCACGATCTGTTGGCGCAATGGTTTTAAGCCAATCAAGCACCGAACTCATTTCGGTGAACGATATCGCCTCTTTCTGGCGACCATCATTCATATTGCCGACATCAAGTTATCATGTTAACTCATATGCAAGTCCGCAACACGAGTCGATCGTGAGGGCTGTAGATGAGAGAGGATGGAAGACCGTGCGACGGTCCGCTCTGAACGCGCAGACGCGAGGGCCCGACCCGGCCCTTTGGTCAGCGCTGAGGAGCAGGAAGAGGCAAGTGTCGACATCACTAATCATTCGTTGCTGCGCGGTTTTGAAATGAAAGCGCGAAAGCAACGGTGCGCGCGTGACGCCAGATCTCTGGCGCGCGCTTTAAGAATGGAGTGGTTGCGTGAATTTTGAATCCAGTCTGCAGGAGATGATCGATGAGCGTCTCATCGCCAAGGTGCTCAGCCGCTACTGGCGTGGCGTCGATCGCTGCGACGTCGACCTCATCATGTCGGCCTTCCATTCCGACGCCATCGATCATCATGCCGGGCACGACCGGCTGGCGCATGATTTCGCAAAGGCCGCGGTCGAGCGCATGCCGCAGGTCGCACCGGGCGGCACGCAGCACCATGTGACGAACATCTCGATCGAAGTGGATGGGGACACCGCCTGGTGCGAGGCCTATTATCATGCCATCCACAATGCCGACGCCCAGCTAAACCAGATGTTCGGGCGCTATGTCCACCGCTTCGAGCGCCGCGAGGGAGAATGGAAGATCGCGGAACGCTGGGCCGTTCTCGACTTCACCCACACCGGACCGCGCAGGCCGTTCGGTTCAGAAAACAACCCGGCAACGCTGCGCGGACAGGCCGACAGAACCGACATTTCATACCAGCGGTTCAGCTGAGCCGGGCCAAACCCGCGCCTGAGAACGACTTTGGGCGGTCGCGTTGAGAAAGACGACCGCCCATAGGACCGCCCGATCAAAGGGCGGCCGCACTGAAAAGAAAAACGAGAGGAGAGATGAGCATGACCAAGAAAGGAAAGGGCATCGTCTGCAGGACCAGTCTGTTCGCCATGGGGATCGCCTTGTCCGGTGCCGCTGGCGCACAGTCTCCGCAGGCATCGAACAGCGGTCAGGCCGAGAGCGCATCGGCGTCCAGAGACGTCGAGACGATCATGGTGACCGCGCAGTTCCGCGAGCAGAACGTGCAGGACACCCCGCTGGCGATCACCGCTGTGTCCGGGGCGATGCTCGAAGCGCGCAGCCAGACCAGCATCGCCGATGTCGCCAATCAGGCGCCTTCGGTCACCCTCAAGCCACAGGGCGCATCCTATGGCTCCTCGCTCGTCGGAAACATCCGTGGCGTCGGCCAGCAAGACTTCAGCGCGGCGCTGGAACCCGGCGTGGGCCTGTATGTCGATGACGTCTATTATGCGACGCTCACCGGCTCGATCCTCGACCTGCTCGATCTCGATCGCGTCGAGATTCTGCGCGGCCCGCAGGGTACGCTTGCCGGCAAGAACTCGATCGGCGGCGCAGTGAAACTCTACTCGAAGCGGCCGACCGGATCGAACACAGGCTATGTCGCGGCTACTTACGGCAGCCGCAACCGGATCGACCTGCGAGGGTCGGCCGACTTCAAGCTGACCGATACCATCAGCGCGCGGATCGCCGGCGTCTCCAAGAAGCAGGACGGCTATGTCAAGCGGCTCGACTTCGGCTGCCTGTTCCCAGCAGGCGGGCCGACGACGGTCGTCAACAATGCCGGCGCGACCGTTCCGATCAATCCCGCAGGCGGCATCCCGCGCATGACCGCATCCGACAATTGCGAACTCGGCCGCGAAGGTGGTGTCGGATACACGGCGGCACGCGGCCAGTTGCGCTTCCAGCCGAGCAGCGATCTCGATATCAACATCGCCGTCGATTACACCAGCGAGGATCGTGCCAATGCCGGCAACGTCCTGCTGGATCGCAGCATCGCCGGGGTTCGGCGCAGTCCGAATTTCACGGATCGGCTGCCCGGCAATCCACGGGGCGCGACTGACATCAACCCGTTTGGCGGGGTCATTCCCTATGACGTCCGCTTCGTCTGCGGCAACTATTGCAATTACGCCACCTATATCGGCGCGCCCGACAGCTCTACCGGTCCCCAGGGCGCCTTCGCGAATACGGGGGGGGTAAGGGCCGGGACCTACTATGATGGCCGGCTCACCTATGAGGGTTGGGGCATCTCCGGGCAGATCGAATATGATGTGTCGGACGATCTGCAACTGGTGTCGATCACGGCCTACCGGGCCTATCACTCCAAATGGGATGCCGACGACGACCTCTCGCCGCTCGCCCACCAGAACAATACCAGCAAGCTACGTTACTGGCAGTTCACCCAGGAACTGCGCCTGAATGGCTCTCTGCTCGATGACGCCCTCGAATATACGGTCGGCGGCTTCTACATGAAGCAGTTCTCGAGCATCCTCGCTGGCTCGGACATTCGCTACACGACCGATCCGGCCTTCTTCAACAACGACCCTACCGATGCCAATACCAAGGCGACCTTCATCCATCTGGCATGGAAGCCGGTCGATCGGCTGACGCTGTCGGCGGGCCTGCGCTACACCGACGAGTACAAGCGCTATGAGTTCGGCCGCCGTCTACCTGATGGAAGCCCCTTGCCCGCCGGCTCGGCGGTCGGTGCGCTCGATGGCCGTGTCGGCGTCTACGACGGCCCAGTCAGCACCAACTTCGATTACCGCCTGAACGCGCAATATGAGATCACGCCCGACGTCTCGATTTATGGTCAGGTGGCGACGGGCATCAAGGGCGGCGGCATCAATCCCCGTCCCTTCAACTTCGCGCAGGTGCTGCCCTTCGGGCCAGAGAAGCAGACAACCTACGAACTCGGCTTCAAGAGCGATCTGTTCGACCGACGGGTGCGACTCAACGCGGCCTTCTTCTTCTCCAAATATTCCGACATCCAGCTCAGCCTGTCGAACTGCGTTGCCATCGTCGGCGCTACACTGGGTTCGCCCTGCAATCTCATCACAAACTCGGGCGATGCCGATGTGAAGGGCTTCGAGGTCGAGGCTTCGGTCCGACCGGTCGACGGCATGATGATCGACGGCGCCGTCAGTTTCGTCGATTTCGATTACACCAGCTTCCGCACCTTCGGCACGGCGACGGTCGGTGGTCCTGGCAACCCCGCCGGACCGCAGTTCGGCGATTATCCGCTGTATACGCCGCGCTGGAAGTGGAGCATCGGTGCGCAATATGAGATCGATCTTGGCGATGCGGGATCGCTGACACCGCGCATCGATACCTCGTTCCAGGACGAGATTTACTTCGGCGTCAATCTGCCGACGAGCTTGATCGATAGCTACGTCCTGTCCAACGCCCGACTGACCTGGAGCAATGCAGATCGGGATCTGGAGATCTCGGCCGAAGTCACGAACCTGTTCGACAAATATTATCTGTTGACCGGCTTCGACCGATCAAGCGGCGCGGCGGGATTCTCCATCGCGCAACCCGGCCGTCCGCGCGAGTGGGCCGTGACCGTGAAGAAGAGGTTCTGAGCCTGACCGATGCCATAGGCAAGGATGGGGGTGCGGCAGCCATGTCGCACCCCCATCCGGTCACAGCGAGCCGGCCCGTGGAGGACGCTATTGTCCCGAGCCATCGCCTTGATGGCGAACTGGAGTTGAAGAATGACCGTTGATGTTTCGCCTCTCTATGCGCCCTTGCAGGTGAACGGGCTGACCCTGCCCAATCGTGTGGTGATGGCGCCGATGACCCGCGCCAAAAGCCCCGGCGGCGTCCCGACCGATGACGTCGCCGCTTATTATCGGCGGCGCGCGGAAGGCGGAGCGGGTCTTCTGATCAGCGAGGGAACGGTCATCGACCGCCCCCTTTCGCGCAACAATGCCGACCTCCCCAGCATCCATGGCGATGGCTTAGCCGGCTGGCGAGAGGTGTTGGCAGAGGTGCACGAGGCGGGCGGACGGATGTGGAGCCAGTTGTGGCATGTGGGCGCCCTTCCGGACCCGCGCGCGCCGGACTGGCCGAATAACTTCGAGAGCCCCTCCGGCCTCACCGCGCCGGACCAGCCGCTCGGTCATGCCATGACCGAAACTGACATTGCAGATACGATTGCGTCCTTCGCGCGCGCCGCGGCAGATGCGAAGGCCGTCGGCTTCGACGGCATAGAGCTGCACGCGGCGCACGGCTATCTGATTGATCAGTTCTTCTGGGCCGGCACCAACCGTCGGGACGATCGCTGGGGCGGCCCCACGCTGGCCGAGCGCGCGCGCTTTGCCGTGGAGATCGTCCGGGCCGTGCGCTCGGCTATTCCTGCAGACATGCCGCTCGGCATCCGCGTCTCGCAATACAAGATCCAGGATTATGAGACGCTGCTGGTCTCCAGCCCCTCCGAGGTCACGGACTGGCTCGGACCTCTCGCGGATGCGGGCGTCGACATCTTCCATTGTTCCCAGCGCAATTTCACCGCGCCGGCTTTCCCCGGCAGCGACCTGAACCTGGCAGGATGGGCGAAGAACGCGACAGGCAAGCCCAGCATCACCGTCGGATCGATCGGGCTGGAGCAGAGTTTCTACGGGGATACCGCCGAGGCCGGTGTGCCCACATTGCGGGAACTGGTCGAGCGCCTGGAGCGCAATGAGTTCGACCTTGTGGCCATCGGCCGGGCCATCCTGAGCGAACCGCAGATTTCAACAAAAGTCCGCGAAGGGCAGTTTGACGATATCGCCCCATTCACCCGCGAGGCCATCCTCCAACTGCATTGAGTTGGTGAACCAGAAACGATCCGCCAGTCGGGGGGCGGATCGCTTCTGACAAGCCGCAGCAAGGGCTACTCGACGCCACTAATCGTGGCGGTGAGCGCACGCAGTTCGTTGATGAGGCGCTCCAGCCTTTCCGCTCCAAAACGTTCTGAATATTCCGCCATGACCCGCCGCACATCATAGGTCAGCGTCTTGACGAGTTCATGCCCGTCCGGCGTGAGAGCCACCAGCACACGGCGCCGGTTGTCCGTCTCGCGCGCAACGAGATTCCGCGCCTCGAGTTCCTTCAAAATGCGGGTGACGCTCGGCTTATGCAACTGGCCAATTTCCGCCACCCGGCTCGCATCCGTCGGACCGTGATCGTTAATGACCCGCATGACCCGACATTGCGGCTCGGTGACGTCATGCTCCCGCATCTTCGGTCGCATCGGCAGTATCACTGCTTCCTTGGCGCTCAGCAGAACTGCTGAGAGCGTCTGCTCGTACTTCGGCAATTTTGGTGGCTTACTCACATGTCATCCCAGAACTGGTAAAGTTCGCAGCATCATTGCTGGCAACAAATATTTCGTAACGTCCCAACCAATGATGGAAATGGTAGTACATGACCGAGGTAACTGCCAGACCTGTCCGGTCCCGTGCATCGAACCTCGAGGGGCGGGCTCGTTGCATGAATGACCGGCAGCTTACAAAGCAGGTTCATTGCTCGACGTACGTCTGCTTTGTCGGCGGCTTCTGCCTCCTGCATTGTAGCGGATATCGGCCCAGTTTCAGCTACAATCCGCCGCGTGAACGTATGTCTGGTTTCGACAGTCGGTTTTGAGGCTGGGAACGAAGACTTTGTTGGCGGCAGCTGACGACCACATTTAGTCATTCGTCAGCAGCGTATTGAAAGGCGCCTTACGCCGAAACTCGCCGTTGATGAGATCGAGAAGCTTTCCGGCTGCAGTGCGCCCATTTTCGGCGGGTGACGGACCCACTCCAACCGGGCTCTCGTTCAGGTCGATCTGATTGCAAAAACCGCAGCTCAACCCCGGCCCAAATCTGCCTTAAGCGGTGCCCTGCCGCTCTTGCGAAGAACGCATTTCCCAAAGCGCGCGGGTGAGGTCGGCTGTTCGGAATGGCTTTGAAAGCACTGGTGCGCGCGAATGCCGCTCTGGCACGTCTATATACCCTGTGTACCCGGTGCAGAAGGCAAACGGAATGCCCCGCTCCGCCAGGGCATGCGCAACAGGAAAGCTGCTTTCCGCACCGAGGTTGATGTCGAGCACGGCTCCTTCGAATTTCTCGGACTCGATTCTCTCCAGGGCCGCGGCCACTCCCTGTACCAGGGTGACGGTCGCGCAGCCGGCCTCGGTGAGCGCCTGTTCAAGGTTCAAGGCAATCAAGGGCTCATCTTCGACCGCGAGTATGCGCCAGCCGCTTAGTCCGCCTGCCTTCGGCTCATCCTCATTGGCGGATAGCGGGCGTGCCGTCGCTTCATTTGGCAGGAGCAGCTGTTCACCAGGAACCGTGATACCGCAAGACAAGCCTGTACTCGGCCACTCAAGAGACAGCGAGCCCTTCAGTTGGCGCTCGATGCTTGTGCGGATGACTGTAGAGCCGAAACCACGCCGCGTCGGAGCCGTTACCTCCGGTCCGTCGCTTTCCTCCCACTTCAGCTCGAGCCGGCGCTCCCCAAGCATCTCCGGAGCCAGCAGCCAGGTGACTTCCAGGCGACCATTGCTGGTGGACAGCGAACCATATTTCACGGCGTTCGTCGCCAGTTCGTGAAGCACTAGCGCCAGCGCCTGCGCGGCAGCCGGTTTCACCCTGATGGCGGGGCCTCCGGTGCGAACACGATTCTGATTCGCCAGCACAAAGGGAGCGAGTTCTTCCGCCACCAGCTGACCAACGTCGACACCTTCCCACCGTCCTGCCGCAAGCAGGCTGTGGGTTCGGCCTAGCGACTGAACCCGTCCAATGATGGAATTCTTCAGAGCAGTTGCGTCATCGGCCCGCGTAAGCTGAACAACCGATTGCACCACGGCGAGAACGTTCTTGGCCCGGTGATCAACCTCGCGAGCAAGAAGCTGCTCACGCTCCTCGGCCTCGCGGCGGGCGGTTACATCACTGGTTACGCCAACCAGACCAATGATGGCACCCGACGCGTCCCGCATAGGTGCCTTCACCGAACGGTAGCAGCGGGTCTCCCCATCGGGGCTGGTGAATATCTCGTCGACATCGAGCGTCTCGCCTGTCTCGATGACTCGTCGGTCGTGCGCCAAATTGATTTCTGCTTGCTTCGGATCGCTGGTGAACTCTCGGTCGTCTTTGCCAAGAAAGGCGTTGCGCGGACGCCCAATGGCGCGCTCGAACGCGGCATTCGCATAGAGCAGCCGGCTCTGGCGGTCCTTTGCGCAAATGAGGTCCGGTGTGGAATCGCCAACAAGCTGTAGCAGGGAGGAGGTTTGCCGCAGTTGGTCGTTGGCTTCAGCCAGCCTGCGGGTTGCAGCGACGGCTTCCGCCTCCAACCGCTCGGCTGCGTGCCTGCGCTCCTCTCCATGCTCGCGGATCCGCACGTAGTCCGTTACGTCTTCCACATGGTGGATGATCATGGAGACCACGCCGGTCGTGTCATGGACAGCAGTATTGACCGGGCTCCAGAAACGCTCCTCGAAATGACCCTCGGCGTTCAGGATGTCGTACTTCTGAATGGCCATTGCGTCGGAAGATCGGGAAGAAAGGGCGCGCTCCAGGGACGCCCGCAGATTTGCCACGCCATCGGCGGCTGGATCGTCCGGATTGTCGGGAAAGACCTCGAACAAGCCACGCCCCACGAGCTCGTCACGAGTCTGCTCTGTCGCCCGTAGGTAGGCGTCGTTTACGCCGACGATCGTGAATTGTGGCGAGTCCGGAGCTAGCAGCAGGTAGGGGTTCGGAAGCGCCGCAAACAGTGCTCCATAATCAACCGGGTGCCTGCCGAGAGTGTCCTCTACCATTCGACCTCATTGTCCTGGACTGGGGCGAAATAGGTGGTCACTCCACCTACACCTCGCTCATGAGGGATGAGAGCACCAATTGGCCCGAGCATGCCGATCAGTCTCGATCCTCGCGACACTGCTACCCCTCTTCGTGAAGCGCGGTTCAGCTCCCCACAAAGTCAGATCGTTGCCGCAGGCCAGTCCGATGAACGAAGGCAGGTTTTAGGGAGCGATCTGAGCCGACGAATGACCGCAATGTCGTCGGGTGCAGCCCCGCGCCGACATAAGCTACGGAACAGATGGACGGGCTGCTTCTGCTTCATTGGCTCAATATGCCTACCACCGCGCACCATCCTCCATGGGACACAGGCGGCAGAAAAGGGGCTTACCCCGCAGTCAAGCACCCGCGAGTTGCGATCATGGTGTCTAGGCGACGGCCAAGCGCGTCCGCAGCCACGATTTTCACTAAACGAGCCGGCGCTTAGCCGGCCGTTTATGGTCGAAGAATGGCCGAAAACTTCATTTGCCCTGCAAATCAGCAGAATGGGCAAATGCAGGGTAAAATCCAATGTCCGCAAGCGGGGCGACACTTGCCTTATAATCGCTTTTCCGGCTGACCGCAGCCAGCTTCGTTTTGGCCGATAAGCCGCCTGTCAGGACCCCGCCCAGGAGCCGCCATAATAGTGAGCTTGAACAGCCGAGCGCCTTGTGCGACTCCACGCACCCCAACGGCGCCTCGCCGTTAGGGCCTTGAGCTGTAGCCAATCATTGTAGCCAAGGCTGAAAAGCCTGGACAGATTAGTAGATATTTCAATAATTTAGATGATGAACGTGAAGCGGTTGGCTTCCTCCCGCCCCGGCCAGTTTCATCATCGCCGCGACGAACGGCGATGCCAGCGCGCACGTTTCCCAGTGGTTTGGCAGTTCTGGACGAAGCTGATCTCAGGGGTCTGTGGCGGTCAAACTCCGCGCGGATCCCGTTGCGCTGCCATGGCAAGCGCGACAGCTCCCATTGGGCCGGCATTGTCGCCCAGGCCGGCGAGGCAGAGCCGTTCATCCACCGATTCCGGCGTGAGGAAGGGGAGGTAGCCAGCGAGATCCCTGAGCAGTGTCGCGCGCACTTTCGGCAGCAGGGAGGCGCGGCTGGTGGCGACGGTCCCGCCGAGCAGGATACGTTGCGCCGCTGTCGTCAGGAACAGGGTCGAGGCCATTTGAGCAAGGTCCGCCGCAACATGGTCCCAGCGGGGATCTTCGTCCGGCACAAGCTCCGGGCTGGTGCCGAATCTGGCGGCGAGGGCGGGGCCGGAAACCAGCCCCTCGATGCAGTCGCCATGGAAAGGGCAGGCGCCCGGAAATGTGTCGCCGGGCACGCGCCGGACG
>Ga0065721_10049123_pt1 | contig 45512 bp, 40 predicted proteins | sample Mesricmetagenome_FD_59108 | JGI IMG/M metagenome (GOLD analysis project Ga0065721, IMG submission 59108) | Mesophilic microbial community from rice straw/compost enrichment Sample: eDNA_1 v2 (version 2) | ecosystem: Engineered > Solid waste > Grass > Composting > Bioreactor | place: USA: Davis...
GGGAAAATGCGGTGAGCCGAAGCGTCAGCACGCACGGTTTGTTTCGGCGAACCGGCGGCGGAAGGTCCACGTCCTGCCCGGACGCGGGTTTGCGCTGAGGAACGCAAGCGGCGCCGGGCCAGCCCGGACCTCCGGCACAGCCGGGGCCACCTGAGCTGCCTCTGGCGTGAAAGGCAGCCGCAGGACCGTTCGGCTCCCCGCAGCAGCGACGCCTCGCGAGCGCGCCCCTCGGCGGGAGCAGATGCGCCATGATATAGCTTAGCTTGTCCGAGCTGTCAAGAACGAAAACGGAACGGGCAGAGCGCAACTAAGACCTACAAATCTGACTTCGCAAAAAGTACATTGTAGAAAGTAGGGAAGTATAGCATTATTATTTCTTTAGCCATGCACGGAGTGGCTGTTTAAAGAATAGATACTTAAAATATAAAACTCATATGACAGCGTCAATTGCAGCGACAATTTTCTGTATGAAATTTGCCACTTCTGCTACATCACCTTTAGTAATCCCCCATGGAGTTCTTGGTATCGAAGGTTGAAGATCTCCCTCGTGGACGATTTTATTGCGACGATCTACGATCACAGATAAGCGCTTTTTTATAGCTTCTGTCTCTGTGCTCAAGTTCGTGGGAGTAGCGCCCAGACGTAGAGCGACTCCATTCCAAAGTTTGCACGAAGAGATAAGACGTATGCCATCAGCGATATCGTCTGGATACTGATAAGTTATACGGCTTAGTTTAGTTCTGACCTCCAAATCAAAAGCTGTGCTGCGCTGTACGGGAGAACTCGCCGAATGGATGCGCATTAGTGCATCATTTGATATCTGGAATTTGCCGAAACCTGGGCATGAGGGGCGGTTGCCCTCGAAGATTCTCAACAAGTTCTGTGCTACAAGTTCATGAATATATAAGTCTAAGGCACTTACACGCGCGGCCCATTCTGCCCGAAGTAGTTCATCCGGTTGCAATGCAGCAGTCGTCTGGTTTGCTAAATACGCATGTAGGGCCGTAAATAGTTCACAGCGCTGCCAAACTTCGTCAAAATAGTCTTTTGGTGTCATTGTATTTAGTTGGTTAATGCAATGACTTTTTCAGCGCAGTCCCTAAATCCTTTCTCAAATATATCCATATTCTCCTTTGCTTGGTCCCATACCGCTCCTTTGCCAACGATCTCAGGTGTGAGTGCGTATACTGGAACCTGGTGCTCTTGGGATAAAGCAATTAGGCTATTAAAGTCTGCAACTTCCATTATTGGGTCCCAGGGATCCATGCCGCTTTTGGCTTGGTACTCTCCAATATTTAGTAATCCAGATCTCTCCAAATTAGGTATGAGTTCGTTTTTAAGCCCATTTATGAGTTGATCAATCCAGTGCTGAAATGCTTTACTGGCTCTACCATTTCTCGGGCGATATTTCTGAATTACTGCGCCAATAAATGAAGCATTAGGTTCCGGAAATGGATAGTCAGCGCCTCGTAAGACCTCAATCGAATGTGCTGTATTTGCCCAAGCTTTCCATCTGGGGAGAGTCTTTGCTAAAGATGAAAGTGCCATTGAAGAAAAGTAGTCAGGATGGAGAGGAACAATGAAATAATCTCCCGTCATAAGCAGATTTTGGTTCAAAGGCCCTAAACTTGGACTCATATCAACAATAACATATTCTGCTCCATATTTTTCGGCGGTAGCATTGAGTAAATACCGGATTGATCCAGGCATATTTCGAAGTGCTAATAAGGAGCCACTAAGTTCTTGGGCGATGCCAAGGGTGGTTTCATATTCTGCCAATCCAATATGACCTGGCAGTAGCAAAAGATTATGGTTGCCAGTTACTTCTACGCACTCAGCGCCTTCGATTTGCTTCGGCTTTGACTCAAACGCAGGGGCAAGAGCATCTTTGGCATTATTTGCAGGGTTCGAGCTGTATATGTTCTCAAGGTCATCGACCCCCTTATACCCAAGAACCATTCCAGTAAGATTACATTGTGGATCAAAATCAGCGATAACCACACGCTTGCCCATACTCGCAAGCATCCAACTTAAGTTGAATACAGTCGTAGTTTTTGAGACGCCACCCTTATGATTAAACAGATTAATAATTTTTGCCATCGAATGTGCCCGCTTCGCTTTCTCGCTTGCCTTGTTTAACGCGGGATCAACGATTGTACTAGCCTCACTAAACTCACAAGATGATATAATTAACGGCGATATTCACGTGCGAGAGCAGTAATGGCATGGCTGCTGCGATATTGTCCTTAAACCTCTAACTATACTAACCCCTTCACTGAAATCAGGCGCACCTGGTTTTGGGGCTTGATAACCCCATCCGCTAGCGGTCGGCATCGACCGCAAACGATGCCTCCTTGCCTCTATGGCCGGGAGGTGTTGGCGCATGTCCAAGGCCACAAGCCCAAAGGCCAATGCGGCCGTCTAGCGGCGGTTTATCAACTCCCGGCCACCAGCATTGCTGGTGGTCCCTTCGCTAAGCGGGAGTTGGGCATGGAGCAGCCTTACAGCGTCCTGGCGGACGCGTTGTCTAAATATCAATCGTCGCCGGACTGGGTTCAGGCCCTCTGGCTCGTCGCCGTGCCCGTGACGGTGGTGGGTTCGGTGGCCTGCGTCGCGCGGGCCGTGACCACGATTGCTATGGCGATGCTGGTGCGGCGAAGGGTGCTGCACAATGCGGCGCTTCCGTCCGGGACATATGAGGTGAAGGTGGCGCAGAACGAAGCCGCGCCGCAGCTGACCTCCCGCCGGACCCTCAGCCTTCCCGAGACCCATTCATAGACGCGCGACGGGGATCTGCATTTGTGCGGCGCTGTGGTTCCCAAGACGTGGATGGCCGGGACAGGCCCGGCCATGACGGAAAGACGAGGAAAAGTACGAGCGGCGTCAGCCTTTCACCTCTCCTGAGGGAGAGGTCGGTGCGGAGCACTGGATGAGGGTTGCGGCTTTTCCGGAGTGGCCTCACCCTCACCCCCACCCTCTCCCATCCGGGAGAGGGAGGAGCGCAGTGGAGAGGTCGCGCACAACCGGGAGAGGGAGGGGCGCGGCGGGGAGGGAGACGCCTCTCACGCCACCTTCTTGATCACCCGCGCGACCTTGTCGGCGATCTCGCCGATCTGGTCCTCGGTGATGATGAGCGGCGGCGAGAGCGCGATGGTGTCGCCCGTGATGCGGATCATCAGGCCCTCTTCCTGGAAGCCGCGGTCCATGGCCTCGAAGGCGCGGGCGCCGACTGCGTCGGGGCGCGACGCGAGATCGATGGCGCCCACGAGGCCGATGGTGCGGATGTCGAGCACGTTCGGCAGGCCCTTCAGGCCCTGGATCGCGTCCGCCCAGACGGGCTCCAGCGCCTTCGCGCGCTCGAAGAGCTTCTCGTCCCGGTAGATGTCCTGCGCCGCGAGGCCTGCCGCGCAGGCGAGCGGATGGCCCGAATAGGTGTAGCCGTGGAAGAGCTCGATGGCGTGATCGGGGCCCTTCATGAAGGTATCGTAGATGCCCTTGCGCACCAGCACGCCGCCCATGGGCACGGTGCCGGAATTGACGCCCTTGGCGAAGGTGATCATGTCCGGAATGACGCCGTAGCGCTCCGCCGCGAAGGCGGTGCCGAGGCGGCCGAAGCCCGAGATGACCTCGTCGAAGATCAGCAGGATGCCGTACTTGTCGCAGATCTGGCGCAGGCGCTGGAGATAGCCCTTCGGCGGCGGCAGCACGCCCGTGGAGCCGGCCATCGGCTCGACGATCACGGCCGCGATCGTGGAGGCGTCGTGCAGGGCCACGATGCGCTCCAGATCGTCCGCCAGATGCGCGCCCCATTCGGGCTCGCCGCGCGAGAAGGCCTGTTCGGCCCGGTTGTAGGTGTGGGGCAGGTGGTCGACGCCGGCGAGAAGCGAGCCGAAGAACTGGCGGTTCTTCACGATGCCGCCCACCGAGATGCCGCCGAAGCCGACGCCGTGATAGCCGCGCTCGCGGCCGATGAGCCGGGTGCGGCTGCCCTGGCCGGACACGTTCCAGTAGGCGAGGGCGATCTTGAGCGCCGTATCGACGGCCTCTGAGCCCGAATTGCAGAAGAATACGTGGTCGAGGTCGCCCGGTGCGAGCTGGGCGAGGCGGGACGCGAGCGCGAAGCCGGCCGTGTGGCCGAACTGGAAGGCCGGGGAATAATCGAGCTCGGCCGCCTGGGCCTGGATCGCGGCCGTGATCTCGTCCCGGTTGTGGCCCGCATTGCAGCACCACAGGCCGGCGGCGCCGTCGATCACCTCACGCCCGTCCGGGGTATAGTAATACATGCCCTTCGCGCGGGCGATCATGCGCGGGCGCTGCTTGAAGGAGCGGTTCGCCGTGAACGGAAGCCACCAGGCTTCGAGATCGTTGGGCGCAGACAGGTCGTTGGCGACTCTGGAAGGATGGGCGTTCATGGCTCTCCCCGGAACGATGGATTCGCCGGAGCCTAGCGCATCGCGCGGAAAAGGGGAGCCGGTTCTTCACCGGCGCGCCCGCCGTCCGGCCTCGGTCAGCCCGTCATGGATCAGCCCGTCATGGCCTCGGCCTCGTAGCCGGCGGCGTTGAGGGCCTGGGCGACTTCCAGGCTCTGGGCCTTCGTGTGGATATGCACGCGCCCGTGCGCAAGGTCGACCTCCACCTGAGCGCCCGGGTCGAGGCGCTGGATGGCCTTGGTGACTGCGTTCACGCATCCCTCACAGGTCATGCCCTCGACCTGCATGAGGAGATCCTTGCGGGGTTCGTCCATGGCGGCATTCCTCCGTCCGGCGCCGGCGAGGTAAGCGCCGGAACCACCACGGGAAATCCCGTCGTTTCGGAACGGTAACGCTTGCGGTTCTGGACCGGGTCGGACAACATCGTTGCAACAGTGATTCGCCTTTTACCACGGGAGCGGGGGCACCCATGGTCGAGACGGCCAAAAGGCCATACTCCATGTTTAAAGGCCGGGGGACGAAATGGTTCGCCCTTGGCGCCGGCGTCGCAACGGCCGCAATTGCCGTTGCGGCATCTATCGCGGCCGAGAGCCTTCTGCCGCTCGTCGCCATCCTCAATGTCGGGGCCCTGGTAGCCATGGGTGCCATCAGCCTGAAGGTGGACGGATCGTCGCAGGAGCTGCGCCGGGTCGTGTCCGACTTAGGCAGCCTGGCGATCCGCGTGACCCGGCTTGAACGGCAGGCTCAAGGGACGGGCGGCGCGGCCGCGCCCGTCCTGCACTCCACCATGGCGGAGGTCACCGGAACGGTCGGGCTCCTCGGCGGGGTGGTGCGCGAGCTCGCCCGGAACGTGGCCGCCCAGAACCAGGACGTCGCCGATCTCAAGAGCACCCTGCGCCCCGCCAGCCCCGAGGCCGTACAGGCGCCGGCCCTCCGGGTGGGGCCGGAGCTGCGCGCCCAGGCCGTGGCGGACCGGACCATGCCGGCCCAGATTGCGCCGGCGGAAGGTGGCGCTGGACCGGAGCCTTCCCTCCTGCCCCTGCCGGGCCAGGGCGGCATGGACCAAGGCAGCAAGGACCAGGACCATCCGGCCGGCCCCATTCTCCAGGCCTTCGCGGCGGAAAGCATCGAGCTGCATCTCCAGCCCGTGCTCGCCCTGCCGGAGCGCCGGGTCCGCTCCTATGAGGCGCTCGCCCGGCTCAGGCTCGCGGACGGCACCCTGATCGGGCCGGCCGAGTTCCTGCCGCTCCTGGAACGGACGGGCCACGCGCCCGCCTTCGACCGGGCGATGCTCCGGCGTGCCGTGACGGTCGCGCGCCATCTGGTGGCCCGGGGCAGCGAGGCCGTGGTCACGGTCAATCTCTCGCCGCGCTCCTTGAGCGAGCCCGGCTTCCTGCTCTCGGTCCTGCGGCTCCTGGCGGCCGCTCCGGAGGTCACGGGCAAGATCGTGCTCGAATGGCCCGGGGCCTGTTGGAAGGCTCTCGACATGCAAAGCCGGGACATGATGCTCGCCCTGTGCGGGCGCGGCGTCCCCCTGTCGGTCGACGGGGCAGGGGATTTGTCCCTGCGGGACCTGCATCTCGATGTGCGGTCCCTGGCCGAGCACGGGGTCCGGTACGTCAAGCTGCCGGCCGAGACGATCCTCGCGGCCGCTCGGGACCCGGAGGGCGACCAGGATATCCGCGACCTGATCGCGCATCTGCGCCGCTCGGGGATCCGGCTCGTGGCCGAGCGGGTCGAGCGGGACGAGACGGTTCCGGCCCTGGCCGAGCTGGGCGTGCCGCTCGCCCAGGGCTTCGTCTTCGCGGCGCCCCGGGCGGTGCGGGCCGAAATCCTCGGCGGAACGGCCGGGCAGGCCGCATTTTCGGCAGAGGCTGAGCCGGTTCCCCTGCGCCGCGCCGGTTGACTTCGCGTCCCCGAGGGCCTACCGCCCGGCGGGAATGCGCGAGGCAGCCGGGCCGGAAGGGCCGGCACGAAATCGTGCCCAACCGAAGTCCGGGGAACGGTTCGGATTCCGCGCGCCGCACCGGCCCTCAAGCTGTGAGACCCGATGACCGTTTCGCTCCGTCCCGCCCTCGTCGATGGGCTGCAGCCCATGGCCGGCCGCTACGACCTGATCCTCTGCGACGTGTGGGGGGTTCTCCACAATGGCGTCAAGGCCTACAAGCCCGCCGGCGAGGCCCTCGTCCGCTTCCGGGAGGGCGGCGGCCGGGTGGTGCTCGTCTCCAACGCGCCCCGGCCGGGCTCCGCGGTCGGCACGCAGCTCGACGGGTTCGGGGTTCCGCGCCGGGCCTATGATGCCATCGTCACGTCCGGCGACCTGACGCGGCTCGCCATCGAGGAGCGCATCGACAAGGTCGTCTACCATATCGGCCCGCCCCGGGACCTGCCGATCTATCACGGCCTCGATGTGCGCTTCGGCCCCATCGAGGAGGCCGATTACGTGGTCTGCTCTGGCTTCGAGAACGACGAGCGCGAGACGGTGGAGGATTACCGGGAGCGGCTCGAGGCCATGCGGGCGCGCGGGCTTCTGATGGTCTGCGCCAATCCGGACCTCATCGTGGAGCGCGGAAACGTCATCGTGCCCTGCGCCGGGACGATCGCGCTTGCCTACGAGGAGATGGGCGGCCGGGTCTTCTATGCGGGCAAGCCCCACGCGCCCATCTACGACCGTGCCATCGCGGTCGGCGCCTCGCTCAAGGGCGCGCCCATCGCCAAGGACCGGGTGCTCGCCATCGGCGACGCCATCCGCACCGACATCGCGGGCGCCGCCGGCTACGGCATCGATTCCCTCCTGATCGCCCGCGGCATCCACGCGGAGGAACTCGGCGTCCATCGCGGCCCCCTCGTGTCCCAGCACGTGCAGGACTGGGTCGACCTCCAGCCCGTCCGGCCCCAGGCCATCACCGACGCCCTGTCCTGGGCGGCCTGAGCCACCCGCGTCATTCCGGGGCGCCGCAGGCGAGCCCGACCCGAAGGGCCCGCGAAGCGGGGAAACCCATAACCGCTGACGAGGCAGAAGGGAGAACTATGGGATCCGTTGCTCCCTTCTCGGAAAGCTCAGTATTTATGAGTTTCCCGCTTCACAGGCCCTTCGGGTCGGGCTCTCGCTATGCTCTCCCCCGGAATGACGGGATCCCCTGGAGCGAGCGCCGAAGAACGGCTTGACGGCGCTGCCGCCATGCCGTTCGTTGTGCCGAAACGAACAGGAGTCACCATGCCCAAAGGCTATGTCATCGCCCGCGTCACCGTCACGAATCCCGAGGCCTATGCGGAATATGCCAAGGGTGCCACGGAGGCGATCCGCCAATATGGCGGGCGGCCGCTGGTGCGCGGCGGCGCCTACGAGGCTCTGGAAGGCCCGGCCCGGGCCCGCAACGTGGTGATCGAGTTTGATTCGGTCGAGCAGGCGAAGCGCTACTACCATTCGCCCGAATACCAGGCCGCGAAGGCCAAGCGCGAAGGCGCCTGCGAGGCCGAGTTCGTGCTCGTCGAGGGAGCCGAGTAATGGCGAAGGGGTACTGGATCGGCCGCGTGGACGTCACGAATCCGGACGCCTACCAGAATTACGTGCGCGCCAATGCCGCCGCCTTCGCCAAGTTCGGTGCACGCTTCCTGGTGCGCGGCGGCGCCTTCAAGGCCGTCGAGGGCGATGCGCGGGCCCGCAACGTGGTGATCGAGTTCCCGACCTACGAGGCGGCTTTGGCCTGCTGGGATTCGCCCGAATACAAGGCCGCCAAGGCGGAGCGCGATGGGCACGCGCTCGCCGAGATCATCGTGATCGAAGGATATGACGGGCCGCAGCCCGCATGACCGATCCGGCCTATGCGATCCGCCCGAGCCGGACGGACGATCTGGATCTGCTCGCCGACGTGGAGCGCTCGGCCGCGACGGTCTATGTGGAGGCACTCGGCGCGCCGCCCGGCATTCCTGAGACCATGCCGCCCGAGGACCTGCGCGCCTGCCACGCGGCGGGCCTCCTCTGGGTCGCGGCCGATTCCCGTGATGCCCCGGTCGGCTTTCTGGCCGCGCAGGCTCTCGCCGATATGCTCTTCGTGAAGGAGATGAGCGTCCACCGGGACCACCAGCGCCAGGGGCTCGGCCGCCGTCTCCTGCAGGCGGCCGCCGAGCATGGGGCGGCCCATGCCTTTGCGGCCCTGGCCCTGACCACCGACCGGTTCATCCCCTTCAACGCTCCCTTCTATGCGCGGCTGGGCTTTGCGGAACTGCCTCCGGAGGCGGCGCCCACGAGCCTCGGGGAGATCCTTCGCCAGGAGGCCGCCCTGGGCTTCGATCCGGCACGGCGGGTGCTGATGATCCGGCCCCTCTGAGCTTTGCAGGGCGCGCCCATGGGGCTATACCCGGGACGATCAAGGGAGGGGCTCACATGAGCGAGATGCGGCTTGTGGTGGTCGGCGCGGCCGGGCGCATGGGGCGCATGCTCGTCAAGGCCGTGGCCGAGACGGAGGGCTGCCGCCTCGTCGGCGCCATCGCGAAGCCCGGCTCGGAGGCGATCGGCCACGATGCGGGCCTGATCGCCGGAACCGGCCTCCTCGACGTGGACGTGACAGACGATCCTTTGCCCGTCTTCGCCCAGGCCGACGGGGTTCTCGACTTCACGACGCCCTCCGCCACGATCGGCTTCGCAGCCCTAGCCGCACAGGCGCGGATCGTCCACGTGATCGGCACGACCGGCCTTCAGGAGCCGGATTTCCACAGGCTCGAGGCGGCGGCGCGCCATGCGCGCATCGTCCAGTCCGGCAACATGTCCCTCGGCGTCAACCTCCTGGCCGGTCTCGTGCGCCGGGCCGCGGCGGCGCTCGGGGAGGATTTCGACATCGAGATCCTCGAAATGCATCACCGCCAGAAGGTGGACGCTCCTTCGGGCACAGCGCTCCTCCTCGGCGAGGCGGCCGCGGAAGGCCGGAAGATTTCCCTCAAGGACCGCTCGGTGCGCGTCCGCGACGGCCATACGGGCCCGCGCCGGGCCGGCGACATCGGCTTCGCGACCCTGCGCGGCGGCACGGTGGTGGGCGAGCACAACGTGATCTTCGCGGGCTCCGGCGAGCGCCTGGAACTGGGTCACCGGGCCGAGGACCGGGGCATCTTCGCCCGCGGCGCCGTGAAGGCCGCCCTCTGGGCCTTCGACCGGAAGCCCGGCTACTACACCATGGCGGACGTTCTGGGCATGAGCGAAGGGTAAGCGGCGAATGGTTCAGCCTGCTGCGCCGCGCACCCGAACTTCGCCTCGCCTCCCACCGTCGAAATCCACACCCGTCCGATAAACCCCACCATTCGCCATTCGCCCACAACGGAGAACCCCGACCATGAACCGTCTCCTCGTCCTCGCCCGTCACGGCCAGAGCGACTGGAACCTCAAGAACCTCTTCACGGGCTGGAAGGACCCGGGCCTCACGGATCTCGGCGTCGAGGAGGCCCGTGCGGCCGGCCGTCGTCTGAAGGCGATGGGCGTCCAGTTCGACATCGCCTTCACGTCCGACCTGTCGCGGGCGCAGCGCACCTGCCAGCTCATCCTCGACGAGATCGGCCAGCCGGACCTTCAGACGATCCGTGACCAGGCTCTCAACGAGCGCGATTACGGCGATCTGTCGGGCCTCAACAAGGACGACGCCCGGGCCAAGTGGGGCGAGGAGCAGGTGCACCTCTGGCGCCGCTCCTACGACGTGCCCCCGCCCGGCGGCGAGAGCCTGAAGGACACGGTTGCCCGCGTCCTGCCCTATTACATGCGCGAGATCCTGCCCCGCGTCATGCGCGGCGAGCGCGTGCTGGTGGCCGCGCACGGCAATTCGCTCCGCGCCCTGGTCATGGTGCTCGACGGCCTGACGCCCGAAACGATCCCGTCCATGGAACTCGCCACCGGCGTCCCCCTGGTCTACACCCTCAACCCGGACACCACGGTCGAGGGCAAGAAGGTGCTGGAGGCGTAAGCGAACAGGTATCGCATAATCTCTTCCGTCATTCCGGGGCGCCGAAGGCGAGCCCGACCCGAAGGGCCCAGCGCTTTGCGCTGTCCCGGAATGACGGAGGAAAGAGAATCAAGCCGTCTGCGTGATTTCCGCCAGGATGGCCTCGGCGGCCGCGCGGGGGTCCGCGGCCTTCACGATGGGCCGGGCGACGACCAGGTGGCTGGCGCCCGCGCGGATGGCGTCCGCCGGGGTTACGACGCGCTTCTGGTCGCCCGCCTCCGCGCCGGCCGGGCGGATGCCGGGGGTCACGATGAGCGGGTCGGGCCCGAGGATGGCGCGCACGCGCTCCGCCTCCGAGGCCGCGCAGACGACGCCGTCCACGCCGATGTCCCGGGCCTGGGTGGCCCGGCGGGCGACGAGTTCCGCGGTCGGAACGGGGGCATAGCCTGCCTCGATAAGGTCATGGTCGTCGTACGAGGTCAGCACCGTGACGGCGACGATCTTGAGGGAGGAGCCGGCTTTGCCGGCGACGGCGGCCCGCATGGTCTGGGGATACGCGTGGACGGTCAGGAGAGTGACGCCGAGGCGGGCGACCGAGCGCACGCCTGCCTCCACCGTATTGCCGATGTCGTGGAGCTTGAGGTCGAGGAAGACCTTCTTGCCCTGGTCGACCAGCTCCCGGGCCAGCTCGAAGCCGCCCGCATAGGCGAGCTGGTAGCCGATCTTGTAGAAGGCGCCGGCATCGCCGATCCGCCCGACCAGGGCGCGGGCCTCCTCAACGGACGGAACGTCGAGGCCAATGATGAGTCTGTCGCGCATGTCCTTCGCGGGGGTGGATTCCGGACGGAAGGACATGGCGGCGCTCATGGATTCGTGACCTTGTTGTAGACCCAGACGCGGGCCGGGGGCAGGTTGCGCCAGATCCGGTTGGAGGCGCGGGTGCGATAGGCCTGCGAGCGCGCCGGGATCGGCGGCACGACCGCATAGGTGAACTGGATGAAGGGCGCGTCCGCATGCATCATGCCCTGCGCGGTCTCCAGAAGCTCCAGGCGCTGGTCCATGGGCTTGGTGAAGAGGGGCAGGCTCGACACGGTGGCGGCGGCGGGCTCGGTGAGGACGCCCGAGAGCGTCTCAGCGAGGTCGTAGGCGTCGCCCTGGACGATCGTGGCCTTGGGGAAGCGGCGCTTCAGGAGCTGGCAGAATTCCGGGTTGAACTCGATGAGGATCAGCCGGTCCTGCGCGACGCCGCGGCGGATCAGGGCGTCGGTTACCGGGCCGGTGCCGGGGCCGAGCTCCAGGATCGGGCCCGGAATGCGGGGATCCACGAAAGCCGCCATGGTCCGGGCGAGGGCCTTGCCGGACGGCGTGACGGCACCCATGACGAGGGGGCGCTCGAGCCAGGATCGCAGAAACCGGGCCTCGTCTTCAAAGCGGTCCTTACCGAGGGGCAGCTTTTGAGGCCGGGGCCTTTGGAACGACTGGAGCACAAGCGGATCCTTCGAGACGGGATCGGACAGGTTCTTTAGAACTCAATGAAAACGACCGTCAAGCTAAGTGGATCCACTCAACCCGTCGAAGAATTCACGGACCCGGGAGAAAAATCCGTTGCTTTCCGGGTGATTTTCCTTCGAACATTCCTGTTCGAACTCCATCAGGAGCTCCCGCTGGCGCTTGCTCAGTTTCTGGGGAGTTTCCACAACGACCTGGATGTAGAGGTCGCCCACGTCCCGCGAGCGCAGCACCGGCATGCCCTTGCCCCTCAGGCGGAACTGCTTGCCCGACTGGGTGCCCTCGGGAACCTTCACCTGGGCGTCGGTGCCGCTCAAGGTCGGCACGCTGAATTCTCCGCCGAGGGCCGCCGTCACCATGGAGATCGGCACCCGGCAGAACAGATCCGCCCCGTCGCGCTGGAAGAACGGGTGCGGCTTGATCGACAGGAAGATGTAGAGATCCCCCGAGGGCCCGCCGCGCAGGCCGGCCTCTCCCTCGCCCGCAAGCCGAATGCGGGTGCCGTCCTCGACGCCCGCCGGAATGTTGACCGACAGGGTCCGCTCCCGGGTGACGCGTCCGGCGCCGCCGCAATTGGGGCAGGGATCGTCGATGACCTCGCCGCGCCCATGGCAGTTGGGACAGGTCCGCTCGATGGAGAAGAAGCCTTGAGTCGCGCGCACCCGGCCGGCGCCGCCGCAGGTGGGGCAGGGGGTAGGCTTGGAGCCCGCCTTGGCGCCGCTGCCGGTGCAGACCTCGCAAGTAACCGAGGTGGGGATCTTCAGTTCGGCGGTCTTGCCGTGGAACGCCTCGTCGAGGGTGATCTCGAGGTTGTAGCGCATGTCGGCGCCGCGCTCGCGCCCACCGGTGCTGCGCCCGCGCCCGCCACGCCCGGCATCGCCGAAGAAATTCTCGAAGATGTCCGACATGAAGTCGGAGAAATCGCCGCCGAAGCCCGCCCCGCCCGCGCCGCCATTGGCGAAGGCCGCATGGCCGTAGCGGTCATAGGCCGCCCGCTTCTGACTGTCCGAAAGGGTCTGGTAGGCCTCGTTGATTTCCTTGAACTTGATCTCGGCCTCGTGGTCCCCCGGATTGCGGTCCGGGTGGTATTTCATCGCGAGCTTCCGAAATGCGGATTTCATCTCCACTTCGGTGCAGGTCCGCGAAACGCCGAGGATCTCGTAATAATCGCGCTTCGACATGAACGCGTTAGCCCCTTGCAGCAGCAAATGGCGAGCGGCGAAGGGCGGATGGGAGAAGCATCACTTCAACCATTCGCCATTCGCCACCTGCCATTCGCCTGATTTATTTTAAGCCCGCTTCTTCTTGTCGTCGTCGTCGACTTCCTGGAAGTCGGCATCGATGACGTCGTCCTTCTTGGGCTCTTCGCCGGAGGCCTGCTCGCCGCCTTCGCCGGCGCCCTGAGAGGCCTGGTACATGGCCTCGCCGAGCTTCATGGAGGCCTGCATCAGGTCCGTCGTGCGGGCCTTGATGGTCTCCACGTCCTCGCCGTTGAGGGCCTGGCGCAGCGCGTCGATGGCGGTCTCGATGGCCTGCTTGTCGGCCGCCGCGACCTTGTCGCCGAAGTCCTTCAGGGACTTCTCGGTCGAGTGGACCAGGCTCTCGCCCTGGTTCTTGGTCTCGACCAGCTCGCGCCGCTTCTTGTCCTCGGCCGCGTGGGCCTCGGCGTCCTTCACCATCTTCTCGATGTCGGCCTCCGAGAGGCCGCCCGAGGCCTGGATGCGGATCTGCTGCTCCTTGCCGGTGGCCTTGTCCTTCGCGGTCACGTTGACGATGCCGTTGGCGTCGATGTCGAAGGTCACCTCGATCTGCGGCATGCCGCGCGGGGCCGGCGGGATGCCCATCAGGTCGAACTGGCCGAGGAGCTTGTTGTCCGCTGCCATCTCGCGCTCGCCCTGGAAGACCCGGATCGTCACGGCGTTCTGGTTGTCCTCCGCCGTGGAGAAGACCTGGCTCTTCTTGGTCGGGATCGTGGTGTTGCGGTCGATCAGGCGGGTGAACACGCCGCCGAGCGTCTCGATGCCGAGGGACAGCGGGGTCACGTCGAGGAGCAGCACGTCCTTCACGTCGCCCTGGAGGACGCCGGCCTGGACGGCAGCGCCGATGGCCACCACCTCGTCCGGGTTCACGCCCTTATGGGGCTCCTTGCCGAAGAACGACTTCACGACCTCCTGGATCTTCGGCATGCGGGTCATGCCGCCGACCAGGACGACCTCGTCGATCTCGCCAGCCGAGAGGCCGGCATCCTTCAGCGCCTTGCGGCAGGGCTCGATGGTCTTCTGCACCAGGTCGTCGACGAGCGACTCGAACTTGGCGCGGGAGAGCTTCATGGCCAGGTGTTTCGGGCCGGAGGCATCCGCCGTGATGTAGGGCAGGTTGATCTCGGTCTGAGCCGCGGAGGAGAGCTCGATCTTGGCCTTCTCGGCCGCCTCCTTGAGGCGCTGGAGCGCGAGCTTGTCCTTCGTCAGGTCGATGCCCTGCTCCTTCTTGAACTCGGCCGCCAGGTACTCGACGAGACGCATGTCGAAGTCTTCGCCGCCCAGGAAGGTGTCGCCGTTGGTGGACTTCACCTCGAAGACGCCGTCGCCGATCTCCAGGATCGACACGTCGAAGGTGCCGCCGCCGAGGTCATAGACCGCGATTGTGCCGTGCTGCTTCTTGTCGAGGCCGTAGGCCAGAGCCGCAGCGGTCGGCTCGTTGATGATGCGCAGCACCTCGAGGCCGGCGATCTTGCCGGCGTCCTTGGTGGCCTGGCGCTGGGCGTCGTTGAAGTAGGCCGGAACCGTGATCACGGCCTGCGTCACCGGCTGGCCGAGATAGGCCTCCGCGGTCTCCTTCATCTTCTGCAGGGTGAAGGCGGAGATCTGGGAGGGGGAATATTGCTTGCCGTCGGCTTCGACCCAGGCGTCGCCGTTCGAGCCCTTGATGATGTGGTAGGGGACGAGGCCCATGTCCTTCTTGGTCATGGGGTCGTCGAAGGTGCGCCCGATCAGGCGCTTGATGGCAAAGAAGGTGCGCTCGGGGTTCGTGACCGCCTGGCGCTTGGCCGGCTGGCCGACGAGGCGCTCGCCTTCGTCCGTGAAGGCCACGATGGACGGGGTGGTCCGCGCGCCTTCCGCATTCTCGATGACTTTGGCCTGCGAGCCTTCCATCACGGCGACGCAGGAATTGGTGGTGCCGAGGTCGATACCGATGACCTTACCCATGGCGGGATCCCTCACTTTCAAGCAGACCGCCGGGCCCTAAAAGCAGCCCGGCCCATGGCTTAATGGGTTGAACATGGACAGGACGCTTCCGTCGCCGGCCGCCCCCTGTGCTGGCGCTGATATAAGAAGGGCTTTCAAGCGCCGCAAGACGACGGCGCACGGATGGTTTCCGCCCGCCCTTGCCCGAACAGGAGTGTTGCAATCCTGCCATAAGAAGGCAACCGGGAGGGGAGGGAGAGCACCCCGCCGTCATTCCGGGGCGCCGCAGGCGAGCCCGGAACCCATAACCGCTGAGCTTTACGAGAAAGGCGCAGCGGTTCTCGTTAGCTTTGTTCTGAGACGGCAGTGTTTATGGGTTCCGGGCTCCGCTGACGCGGCCCGGAATGACGGGAGTTTTCCAGGAAAACCGTCCTCCTCAGTGGAGGCCCGCCTCCCAGCCCAGGATCGCCTGCTTACGGGTCAGGCCCCAATGATAGCCCGTGAGGGCGCCGGATTTCCCCAGGACCCGGTGGCAGGGCACCACGAACGAAACGGGGTTGCGCCCCACGGCGGCGCCGACGGCGCGGCAGGCCTTCGGGTTGCCCAGGTGCCGGGCGATGTCCGAATAGGTGGCGGCCCCGTCGCGGGGGATGCGCAGCAGGGTCTTCCAGACCCGGACCTCGAAATCGGTGCCGATGAGCACGACCTTGAGGGGCTGCTCGGCCCGCCACCGGCCGGGCTCGAAGATCCGGCGGGCGAGGGGAGCCGTGGCGGCCTGGTCCTCCACGTATTCGGCCTTCGGCCAGCGCCGCATCAGGTCTGAGAGGGCCGCCTGGCGGTCGCCGTCATCCACGAAGCCGAGGCCCGCCAGCCCCCGTTCGGTGGCGACCAGCACCGCCTCACCGAAGGGTGAGGGGTGGAAGCCGAACCGCATGGTCAGCCCCTGGGCGCCGGCCTTGTAGTCGCCCGGCGTCATGGCCTCGTGGGTGACGAAGAGATCGTGCAGTCGGGCCGGACCCGAGAGGCCGACCTCGTAGGTCGTGTCGAGGACGCTGGCCGAGGAGGCGAGCAGGGCCTTGGCGTTGTCCAGGGTGATGGCCTGGAGGAAGGCCTTGGGCGACAGGCCTGCCCAGCGGCGGAAGAGGTGGTGCACATGGGTCGTCGAGAGCCCCACATGCTCGGCGATGGCCTCGAGGGACGGCTGATCCCGCCAGCGCTCGGAGATGTAGGCGATGATCGAGCGCACCCGCTCGTAATCCGAACGGGGCTCGTCCGGGACCTGGAGAGCGGCCGGCTCGATGGTGATGTCGCGCAATGTATCCAGCATGAGCGTGTTCCTTTGTGCAGGATCATAGCCCTCGTGCGGGAGAGCGACACCCGTTTCCTGTGACACTCCTGTCATTCCGGGACAGCTCGGAGAGCTGGGCCCGGAACCCATAACCACAAGTGTTTCAGAAGAAAGAGCGACGGCAGCCGCTGTGCTTTCTCTTGCACCGTCAGCGGTTATGGGTTTCCCCGCTTCGCGTGGCCCTCCGGGTCGGGCTCCGCTACGCGGCCCCGGAATGACAGAGGTGGCGGACCTTTCCCTCAGGGAGAGAAATGGGCGGACCGGCTCCTCAATAGCCCCGCTTCACGTCCGCAAGAGCCCGACCGAAGGCTTCCGCGAAGCTCTCCCGCTCGGGCGGGGACAGGTCGTGGGCGATCTCCACGTGCTGGCCGCGGGACACCAGGGTCAGCTCCTGGAGGCCGAACTCTTCGTCCTCCCGGCGGTCGAGGCGGGTCCAGAGGGGGTTGAACAGCCATTCTCGCCGTTCGCCGCGATGGCTGACCTTGGTAAGCAGCAATCGGATGGGCGTCAGGACCAGAACCTCGAAGGATTGGCCCTGCCGGTAGTTGATTCGGAACGCCAGGTAGAGGCCGAGGAAGTCGAGGCCGAAGAATCCGACCACCGGCCAGAATCCTAAGGCCACGAAGGGAAGGCTTGCGAGGATGGATGTGAGGCACAAAAGGATCATCACGATCCGGAAGCCCTGCGGGCCGAGGGACCGGTGCGGCCGGATCACGGCTTCGAAGACCGGCCTCTCGGCCCGGTCCGCGGCCTCGTATGCCACCTTGCTGCTTTCCATGCAGGAATTATAACGCCGTCATGTCCGATCTGAAGCGGTCAACCCGCCGCATATCCAAATCCGAGGCGAAAACGCTCGTGCCGAAGGCGGTTGCCGCGAAGGCTGCGCCGCGCGCCACGCGCAGCCGTGTCCCCAAGCCCGTCGACCGGGCCACGCTCGTCGAGATCTTCCGGCGTCTGCACGACCTCAACCCGGAGCCGAAGGGCGAGCTGGAGCACACCAATCCCTATACGCTCCTCGTCGCGGTGGCGCTCTCGGCGCAGGCGACGGATGTGGGCGTCAACAGGGCAACGCGCGGCCTTTTCCCCGTCGCCGACACGCCGCAGAAGATGCTGGCCCTCGGCGAGGAGGGGTTGCGCGAGCGCATCAAGACCCTCAATTTCTTCAACACCAAGGCGAAGAACGTCATCGCCTTCTCGAAAAGGCTGGTGGAGGAGTTCGGCGGCGAGGTGCCGGATTCGGTCGAGATTCTGGAGACCTTCCCGGGTGTCGGACGCAAGACCGCGAGCGTGGTGGTCAATATCGCCTTCGGGGATCCGCGCATCGCGGTCGACACCCATATCTTCAGGGTCACGAACCGCATTCCGTTCGCCATCACGAAGACGCCCCTGGAGACCCAGGTGGCCCTCGAGGCCCTGGTGCCGGACGAGTACCGGCTCCATGCCCATCACTGGCTGATCCTGCACGGGCGCTATATCTGCAAGGCGCGAAAGCCCGAATGCTGGCGTTGCCCGATCGGCGATCTCTGCCGCTATCCGGACAAGACGCCGGCTCCCTGAGAGGGCCGGTTCAGCGCGCGAGGCAGCGCAGTGGGCCGGGTACGCAGGCGATACCCGGGGTCGAGCAGGCAGGAGTGCCCGCAGAATCGCGGCGGCAGACCATGCAGCCGTCGCTCCATTCCCGGCAGGAGGCAGGCGGCCCCGCCTGCGGAGTGGGCATCGCGCCCGCCAGGACGGCCAGCACCGTGACCGCGAGGGCGACGACGGTAGCGGTCGTTACGGCGAGCGCTTCTGCGGGGGAGGGCATCCGGTTCCTTTAGCCGAACACGATCAGGCCCGCGAGCCCGGCCGCTCCCACGATGATCCTCCACCAGGCGAAGGGCGCGAAGCCGTGGCGGGAGATGTAGTCGAGGAAGGTTTTCACGACGAGAAGCGCCGAACAGAACGCCGCCACGAAGCCGACCACAATGAGCGAGGCGTCGTTCGCCGTAAGCACCTTGTAGTTCTTGAGCAGGTCGTACGCGAAGGCGCCCGCCATGGTGGGCATGGCGAGATAAAAGGAGAACTCCGCCGCGGCGCGCTTCTCGGCTCCCAGCAGCATAGCGCCCACGATGGTGGCGCCCGAGCGCGACACGCCCGGGATCATGGCGAGGCACTGGAGGAAGCCGATCTTGAGATACATGGGCAGGGGGAACTTGGTCGCGTCCCGGTATCCGGCCGCGAGCGGCATGGCGTCCACGAGCAGCAGCACGAAGCCGCCCGCGATCAGGGTCATGCAGACGATCCAGGGATCGAACAGCACCTCCTTGATGAAGCCGTGCAGGACGGCGCCGATGAGGGCGGCGGGCAGGAACGCGATGAGGACGCCGATAACGAAGCGCCGGGCGTCGGGGTCGTAGGGCAGCGCCTTGGCGATGACCCAGAGCCGGTTGAAGTAGACCGACAGGATGGCCAGGATCGCGCCGAGCTGGATCAGCACCTCGAAGGTCTTGCCGGTGGACTCGAAACCGAGGAAGTGCCCGACGAGCAGGAGGTGCCCGGTCGAGGAGACGGGCAGGAACTCGGTCAGGCCCTCGATGAGGCCCAGGAACAGCGCCTCGATGAATTGCGACATCGTTGGAAATCCTAAAGAGCGGCGCCAGATGGGGGAGGCGGCCCGGGCCTGTCAAGCACCTTGCGTCACGGGCATTCCCGCAATGCAGGGCTTATGAGATTCACCAAAATTCCTTACTGAGCCTTAACGAAGCCCGGCCTTATTCTCGCCGCCTGTTTCGCGTCTGAGACGTTCATGGCCATCCTCCATCATCATCCTTTTTGCCCGCATTCGCGGTTCATACGCTTGATTCTGGCCGAAATGGGCATCGAGGCGGAGCTGATCGAGGAAAAGCCCTGGGAGCGGCGCGTTCCGCTGCTCGAGATCAACCCGGCCGGCAACCTGCCCCTGTTCATCGACGATGACGGGCTTGCGGTGCCGGGCCCTACGGTGATCGCCGAATACCTGGACGACACCCGGGGCGAGGCCCTGGGGGATCGCCGCTTCCTGCCGCGGGATCCGGAGCAGCGGGTCGAGGTCCGCCGCCTCCTGGACTGGTTCCTGTCGAAGTTCCATATGGAGGTCTCGGACTACGTCGCCACGGAAAAGATCTACAAGCGCTTCATGCCGGCGGAGCTGGGCGGCGGCCCGCCCGACATGGGCGCGATTCGCGCGGCGCGGGCCAATGTGCGATACCACCTCAAATATATCGGGTATCTGATCGCCACCCGGAACTGGCTTGCGGGCCACCACCTGAGCTACGCGGATATGGCCGCGGCCGCTCACCTGTCGATCGTGGATTATCTCGGCGACGTGCCATGGGACGAGGACGAAACAGCGAAGCATTGGTACGCCAGGATCAAGTCCCGGCCGTCCTTTCGCGCGCTCCTGGCGGACCGGGTGCCCGGAATGGATCCGTGGGAGCATTACGACAACCTCGACTTCTAGAGGGCGAAGCGCTCAAGCGCGCCTTCGTCGAGCGGGCCCAGGCCCTTGGCTTCGACACGATCCGCGTCGCCCGTCCGGATTCGATCCCGCTCGCGCCCGAGCGCCTGCAGGCCTGGCTGGCCGAGGGCCATCACGGCGCCATGGACTGGATGGCCGAGACGGCGGAGCGCCGCTCGGACCCGCGGACCCTCTGGCCGGAGGTGCGCAGCATCATTCTCCTCGGGCTGAATTACGGCCCCGCCGAGGATCCCCTCGCGGCGCTCGCCCTGAAGGATCGCGGCACGATCTCGGTCTATGCCCGCAACCGCGACTATCACGACGTCATCAAGGGCAAGCTGAAGGAGGCGGCGGGCCTCCTGGCCGCGAAAGGCGGCGCCGACGTGAAGGTGTTCGTGGACACCGCACCCGTGATGGAAAAGCCCCTGGCCCAGGCCGCCGGCCTCGGCTGGCAGGGCAAGCATACGGTCATCGTCTCGCGGGACTTCGGCAACTGGCTCTTCCTCGGAGCGATCTTCACCACGGCGGAATTGCCCGCCGACGCGCCGGAGCGCGACCATTGCGGTTCGTGCCGGCGCTGCCTCGACATCTGCCCGACCAACGCTTTCCCGGAGCCCTACCGGCTCGATGCCCGCCGCTGCGTCTCCTACCTGACCATCGAGCATAAGGAGCATATCCCCGAGGACCTGCGCGCCGGGATCGGCAACCGCATCTTCGGCTGCGACGACTGCCTCGCGGTCTGCCCGTGGAACAAGTTCGCCCAGACGGCCCGCGAGGCGCGCCTCGCCCAGCGGGACGATCTTGCGGCCCTGCCGCTCGCGGAACTCGCCCGCCTCGACGATCCCGCCTTCCGGACCCGGTTCGCCGGCACGCCGATCAAGCGGACCGGCCGGGACCGGTTCGTCCGCAACGTGCTGATCGCCATCGGCAATTCGGGCGAGCGGGACCTTGCGGCGGAAGCCGTGCGCCTCCTCGACGATCCCTCGCCCCTGGTGCGCGCCATGGCGGTCTGGGCCCTGTCGCGGCTCGCTCCCGACGATGTGGCCCGCCACGCTGCCGGACGGCGGGAGCGCGAGGCGGACGAGGACGTCCGCGCCGAATGGGAACGGGCGCTGGCCCCGGGAGAGATTTCTGCATGAAGCTTTTCGTTTTCGGTCTCGGCTACACGGCGCAGGCCTTCATCCGGTCCGGCCTGCCCTGGAGCCGGGTGGCCGGCACGGTCCGGAGCGCCGGGAAGGCCCAGAGCCTGCGGCGGGACGGGATCGTGGCCCTGTCGCTGGAGGAGGCGAGCGATGCGGAGATCGCGGCCGAGATCGGCCGGGCCGACGCTCTCCTGGTCTGCGCACCGCCCACAGAGGCGGGCGATCCGCTCCTCGCCCGGTTCCGGGAGCCGCTCGTCCGCGCCTCCGGCCTCGCCTGGACGGGCTATCTCTCCACCACGGGAGTTTACGGCGACCGGGGCGGCGCCTGGACGGACGAGACCGTTCCGGCGAACCCGCAGAGCCCGGGCTCCCGGCGACGGCACGAGGCCGAGGAGGCCTGGCTCGGCCTGGGGCGCGAGACCGGACGGGCCGTCCAGGTCTTCCGTCTGGCGGGCATCTATGGGCCCGAGCGCAACGCGCTCGCGAATCTCGCCCGGGGCCGTGCCCAGCGCATCGTCAAGCCCGGGCAGGTGTTCAACCGCATCCATGTGGACGACATTGCGGCGATCCTGGCCGCCTCCCTGGCGCGCCCTCGGGGCGCGGGGATCTACAACGTGTCCGACGACGAGCCGTCTCCGCCGCAGGATGTCGTGACCTATGCGGCCGCCCTCGCGGGCGTGGAGGCTCCTCCCGAGATTCCCTTCGAGGATGCGGATCTGAGCCCCGCGGCGCGCGGCTTCTATGCGGAAAACAAGCGGATCGCCAACGGGCTGATCAAGCGCGAACTGGGCGTGAGGCTGCGCTACCCCACCTATCGGGAGGGCCTCGACGCGCTTTACGCGGCGGGAGAGTTTCAGCTCGCGTGACGGTTCGCGCTCGGCCCGAAATGGTCGATATAGCGGGGATTGATTGCCGAGACCGGCAGGATCACGAGCACGTCCGTCGTACCGAACTGGCGGTCGATCACGGCCCCGCGCCCGAAGCTGGCGCCGAGGCGCAGATAGCCCTTGATCATCGGCGGCAACGCATGGAGCGCCGCCTTGGGGTCCACCTCTCCCTTCGGCAGGATGTCCATGGCGGTGAAACGCTCGGGCAGGGCGCTCGCCTGCCATTCCGGCGGCGCCGAGGCGAAGTGGTGGAGGAAGCTCAGGGGCAGGGCGAGCTTGTGGGGATCGGTCCCCTCCAGGCTCGCGCAGCCGATCATCACGTCGATGCGGTGATGCAGCACGTAGGTCCAGATCCCGTGCCAGAGGAGCTCCACCGTGCGCTTGTTCCGGTAGGGCTTGAGGACGCAGGAGCGGCCGAGTTCCAGGAACCGCAGGCCCGGATGGGATCCGATCAGCGGGGCGATGTCGTATTCCCCGGCCGTGTAGAAGCCCATCTGCCGGTCGGCCACCTCCTGGCGCAGCAGGCGGTAGGTGCCCACCACCTTCGGCTTGGCCGGGCGAAAGGGCTTGGCCTCCACGTCATGGTCCAGCACCAGCAGGTGGTCGCAGATGGCGTCGTAATCGTCGACGTCGCGGCGGGACAAAAGGGCCGTCCCGTCCGGAACGGCCGCCATCTCCTGATAGAAGATCTTGAAGCGGAGCTTCTGGGCCCGGCGGATCTCCTTGTCGGTGGTCGCCAGACGGACCTCGAGGGAGCCGATCCGGCCGAGAATGGGATCGAGGCTGCCGTGATCCCGCACGGCCCGGCCGAGGCCCGGCAGGAATTTTGCGATGCTCTTCGCCCGAAGCTCCGCGGGAGGAGCCGGCGGTGCCGAAACGGCAAAGCGAAGCGGAGCCGCTTCGTCCGGGCGGGAGGGCGCCATCGTGACCTCGTTCGATCGAACCGTATGGGATGGGCCGGGTGAGGAGGCGGGGCCCTTGCGTTGTGACATAAGACTCATTTCGAACGGTTTTGTGACAGGGAAGATCGAAGGTCGAGAGAGACTTATCAAGCCTTGTGCAACATTTCCGTCATCTTTCCTCAGGGATGAATTCTGCCGTTGGGCCGAATATCCTCCGCTCCTTCAGGCCAGCGCGGCCGTTGGGCGCCGGTCCGCCGAGGCCCGGTAGGACAGGGCCTCGGCCAGGTGGATGCGCCGGACCCTGGCCTCGCCGTCCAGGTCCGCAAGGGTCCGCGCCACCTTGAGGACCCGGTGAAAGCCCCGGGCCGAGAGGCGCATGGCGTTCGCCGCATCGCGGATCAGCGCAGCCCCGTCGGAATCCGGCTGTGCGATCTCCTCCAGGACGGGGGGCGGACAGGCCGCGTTGGTGGTCACGCCTTCGAGTCCGAGGGCCGCGTAACGCTTCGCCTGCCGCTCCCGCGCCTGTGCGACCCGGGCGGCCGCCTCGGCCGAGCCTTCGGCAGGCGGGGGCAGGATGAGGTCGGCGGCGGTCACGGCCGGGACATCGATGACCAGGTCGATCCGGTCGAGCAGGGGCCCCGAGATCCTGGCTTGATACTGGGCGATGCAGCGCTCGTTCGGCTGGCGTCGGCAGACGAAGCCCGGCTCTGCGGCCTGCCCGCAGCGGCAGGGATTCATCGCAGCCACGAGCTGGAAGCGCGCCGGATAGGTGACCCGGTGATTGGCGCGGGCGATCAGGATCTCGCCCGCCTCGAGGGGCTGTCTCAAGGAATCGAGCACCTGGGGCTGGAATTCGGGCAACTCGTCGAGGAACAGGACGCCATGATGGGCAAGGGACGCCTCCCCGGGCCGGGCGTTCAGCCCGCCTCCCACGAGGGCCGCCATGGAGGCCGAGTGATGTGGCGCCCGGAAGGGGCGGCGGTTCGTGAGCGCCCCGTCGGCCAAGAGGCCGGCCACGGACTGGATCATCGACAGTTCCAGCAATTCCCGCGGCGCCAGAGGCGGCAGGATGGAGGGCAGGCGCTGGGCCAGCATGGACTTTCCGGCCCCTGGCGGCCCTGACATCAGCAGGTTGTGCGCGCCCGCGGCGGCGATTTCGAGGGTGCGCTTGGCGTTCTCCTGCCCCTTGATGTCGCGCAGGTCCGGCATGGCGCCCGAGGTAGGCATGATCGCCGGCTTCGGCCGCGCCATCACCTGGCTGCCCTTGAAGTGGTTGGCGAGCTGAATGAGCGAGGCCGGGGCCAGGATGTCGAGGTCCTGGCTTGCCCAGGCGGCCTCGGCGCCGCAGGCCGCCGGGCAGATCAGCCCGTGCTGTCGCTCGACGGCCGCCATGGCGGCGGGCAGCACCCCGGCCACCGACGTGATGGACCCGTCGAGAGCAAGCTCCCCCAGTACCGTGAAGCCGTTGAGCGCATCGGCCGGAATGGCGCCCATCGCGGCCATGAGGCCGAGCGCGATGGGAAGGTCGTAATGGCTGCCTTCCTTGGGCAGGTCGGCTGGCGCGAGGTTCACGACGATTCGCTTCGCCGGCAGGGCGAGGCCCGAGGCGACCAGGGCGGAGCGCACCCGCTCGCGGGATTCCGCGACGGCCTTGTCGGGAAGCCCGACTACCGCGAAGGCGACGTTCCCGGCTGCGATCTGGACCTGCACGTCGACCGTCCGCGCTTCGATTCCTTCGAAAGCGACCGTTGCGACGCGCATGACCATGGGGACCCGGGCTCCGTGAGCGGGCGAACTTATCGCAACCTTCCCGAATGCGATAGAGTTACGTTTCCGGTCAGAGCTGGCCCTTGAGTCGATAGAGCGCCTCGAGCGCGTCCCGCGGGGTCATCTGGTCGGGATCGAGAGCCTCGAGGGCCTGCCGCAGGGGGTCGGGAGCCGCGGGTTTCGCGGGTTCCGGGCGCGGGGCCGCAACGGCGAAGAGGGGCAGGTCGTCCACCAGGGCCTTCTTGGGATGCTCCCGGTCCGAGCGCTCGAGCTCGCTCAGGATCGCCCTTGCGCGCTCCACCACGGCGGCCGGCAGGCCGGCGAGGCGCGCCACCTGCAACCCATAGGAGCGGTCGGCCGCGCCGGGTACGACCTCGTGCAGGAAGACCACCTCCCCATGCCATTCCGTCACCTTCAGGGTGGCGTTGGAGACCCGGGGCAGCCGCTCGGCAAGGGCCGTCAGCTCGTGGAAATGGGTCGCGAAGAGCGCGCGGCAGCGATTGGCCTCGTGCAGGTGCTCGATGGCCGCCCAGGCGATCGAGAGACCGTCGAAGGTGGCGGTGCCGCGCCCGATCTCGTCGAGGATCACCAGGGAGTGCGAGGTCGCCTGGTTGAGGATGGCGGCGGTCTCGACCATCTCGACCATGAAGGTCGAGCGGCCGCGCGCCAGGTCGTCCGCGGCGCCGACCCGGGAGAACAGCCGGTCCACCACGCCGATGCGGGCCTCCTTCGCGGGCACGAAGGAACCCATCTGGGCGAGCACCACGATCAGGGCGTTCTGGCGCAGATAGGTCGACTTACCGCCCATGTTCGGGCCGGTGATGAGCAGGATATGGCCGGCCTCGCTGCCCGAGAGGTCGGAATCGTTGGCGATGAAGGGCTGGCCCTCGCGCCTGAGGGCCGCCTCGACCACCGGATGGCGGCCGCCGGCGATCCGGAACGCAAGGCTTCTGTCGACCAGGGGACGCGTCCAGTCGAGCCGCATGGCGAGATCCGCCAGGGCGGCCGTCACGTCCACCACGGCCATGGCCTCCGCGGCGGCCGCGATGTCGGCCGACAGGGCGACGAGGTCCTGGGCCATCGCCTCGAAGAGTCCGAGCTCGATCTTGAGCGCCCGGTCGGCCGCCGAGGCGATCTTCGATTCGAGTTCGCCCAGCTCGACGGTGGAGAACCGCATGGCACCCGCCATGGTCTGCCGGTGGACGAAGATTTCCTTCCAAGGCTCCTTGAGCAGATCCTCGCCCACATTCTGCGGCACCTCCACGAAGTAGCCGATCATGTGGTTGTGCTTCACCCGCAGGGTCCGGCAGCCGGTCTCGGTCGCGTAGCGGGCCTGAAGGGCCGCGATGAAGCGGCGGGAATCCTGCTGGAGCTCGCGCAGTTCGTCGAGGTCGGGCGTGTAGCCCGGGCGGACGAAGCCGCCATCGCGCTTCAGGAGGGGCAGTTCGTCGGCCAGGAGGGCCGCGAGCCTGTCGGCGACGCTCGTGTCGAGGGATTGCAAGGTGCGGGCCGCCTCCATCAGCTCCCGGGACAGATTGGGCGCGATGGCGAGTTCGAGGCCGAGATCCCGCGACGCCAGGAGACCGTCGCGGACGCAGGCGAGGTCGCGCGGCCCGCCGCGGCCGAGGCCCAGGCGCGACAGGGCGCGGGCGAAGTCGGGCGAGCGCTTGAGGATGCGCCGGAGACGGTCCCGCAGCGCCCCGTCGTCCAGGAGCGTCGCGACGGAATCCTGCCGGTCGCGGATGGCGTCGGGGTCCGTGAGGGGACCGGCGAGCCGCTCCCCCAGGAGCCTGGCGCCGCCCGGCGTCACCGTGCAGTCGATGATCGCGAGCAGGCTCCCGGCCCGCTCTCCCGAAAGGGTGCGGGTGAGTTCCAGATTGGCCCGGGTCGCCGCGTCGATGGCGAGCGTCGCGCCCGTTCCCCCGCGGGAGGGCGGATGGAGGACCGGCCGGCTGTCGATCTGGGTCTTTTCCACATAGAAAAGGGCGCAGCCCGCCGCCGCGATCTCGGCCCGCCCGAAGGACCCGAAGGCGTCGAGGGTCGCGACCCCGAAATATTCCTTCAGGCGCCGCTCCGCCGAGGCCGGATCGAGCCCCTCCCGCGGCAGGGGCGTGACGGCGACCTTGGTCTCGCGCCAGAAGGCCGCGAGTTCCGGATCGTCATGGATCGAATCCGGCACCAGTATCTCGCGCGGATCGAAACGGGCGATCTCGGCCGAGAGGCCGGTCCCGTCGGTCTCGCTCAAGGTGAAGCGGCCCGTCGAAATGTCCACGGCCGCGAGGCCATAGCACCATTCGTGCTCCGAGACCCGGCGCCGCGCGACCGCCAGGAACAGGTTCGCCCGGCCCGGATCGAGCAGGCGGTCCTCGGTGATCGTGCCCGGGGTGACGAGGCGCACCACGTCGCGGCGCACTACGGATTTGGCGCCGCGCTTCTTCGCCTCCGCCGGGTCTTCGGTCTGCTCGCAGACCGCCACCCGGTGGCCGAGGCCGATCAGGCGCTGGAGATAGTCGTCGGCCCGCTCCACGGGTACGCCGCACATGGGGATATCCTGCCCCTGGTGCTTGCCGCGCTTGGTCAGGACGATCCCGAGCGCTTGGCTCGCGACTTCCGCATCCTCGAAGAACAGCTCGTAGAAATCCCCCATCCGGTAGAACAGGAGGCTGTCGGGATTGGCAGCCTTGATCTCGATATATTGCGCCATCATGGGCGTGACGCGGCCATCCTGCGCGGGTTTGGCCGCGGCGGGCGCATCGGTTTCAGGGCGGTCGGACGAGAAGGTGCGGGCTTGGGTCGACATCCCGCCCTTCCTAGCAAAACCCGCTACGGCTTTCACCCGTGGCATAGGGTCAGGGGAGAGGGTGTGCACAAGTCTTGAGGGAAGGCGCATCCTTGCCTTAAGGTCTTAGACTCCCTCGGGAGCATCCCGCCGCAACCCTCCGCGAAAAAGCACATGACCGATCAGTCCACGCCCCGCCGCAGCCGACCGACCTTCACGGATCAGGAGGCGCTTCAGTTCCACGCGCAGGGGCGGCCCGGGAAGCTCGAGATCGTCCCGACGAAGCCCATGGCGACGCAGCGCGACCTGTCCCTGGCCTATTCGCCGGGCGTCGCGGTGCCCGTGAAGGCGATCGCCGAGAATCCCTCGCTCGCCTTCGACTACACCACCCGCTCCAACATGGTGGCGGTGATCTCGAACGGCACCGCGATCTTGGGCCTCGGCAATCTCGGGGCCTTGGCCTCCAAGCCCGTGATGGAGGGCAAGTCCGTCCTGTTCAAGCGCTTCGCGGATGTGGATTCCATCGACCTGGAGGTCGACACGGAGGACCCGGACGCCTTCATCAATTGCGTGCGCTATCTCGGCCCCTCTTTCGGGGGCATCAACCTGGAGGACATCAAGGCGCCGGAATGCTTCATCGTCGAGGAGCGCCTGCGCGAGCTCATGGATATCCCGGTCTTCCATGACGACCAGCACGGCACGGCGATCATCGCGGCGGCCGGGCTCATCAACGCCCTCCACCTGACCGGTCGCGACATGGCGAAGACCAGGCTTGTGGTGAACGGCGCGGGCGCGGCCGGAATCGCCTGCACGGAGCTTCTGAAGGCTATGGGCTTCGCGCCCCAGAACGTCGTTTTGTGCGACACCAAGGGCGTCATCTACGAGGGGCGCACCGAGGGCATGAACCAATGGAAGTCGGCCCATGCGGTGAACACGAAGGCCCGCACCCTGGCGGAGGCGCTGGAGGGGGCCGACGCGGTGTTCGGGCTCTCGGCCAAGGGAGCCTTCTCGGACGACATGATCCGCTCCATGGCCGAGAACCCGATCATCTTCGCCATGGCGAACCCGGATCCGGAAATCACGCCCGAGGAGGTTGCGCGCATCCGCGACGACGTGATCATCGCCACCGGCCGCTCGGACTACCCGAACCAGGTCAACAACGTGCTGGGCTTTCCCTACATCTTCCGGGGCGCCCTCGACGTGCAGGCGACCACCATCAACATGGAGATGAAGATCGCGGCGGCCCGCGCCCTGGCGGACCTCGCCCGCGAAGACGTGCCCGACGAGGTGGCGGCCGCCTATCAGGGCGCGCGCCCACGCTTCGGGCGCGAATACATCATCCCGGTCCCGTTCGACCCGCGCCTCATCCACACGATTCCGCAGGCGGTGGCGCAGGCCGCCATGGAGACGGGCGTCGCCCGTCGCCCCATCGTCGATATGCGCGCCTACAAGGCGCAGCTCTCCGCCCGCCGCGATCCGGTCGCCGGAACCCTGAACCGCATCTTCGAGCGCGTGCGTCGCTTCCCCAAGCGGGTCGTCTTCGCGGAGGGCGAGGAGGAGCAGGTGATCCGCGCGGCCCTGTCCTTCGTCAACCAGGGGCTCGGCCGGGCCATCCTCGTCGGCCGTGAGGACCGCATCCAGGCGACGGCCGCGCAGGCCGGCATCGATCTCGAAGGCCGCGAGGGCATCGAGATCCACAATGCGCGCCTGTCCCATCGCAACAGCACCTATGCGCAATTCCTCTACGAGCGCCTGCAGCGCAAGGGCTTCCTGTTCCGCGACTGCCAGCGCCTGATCAACCAGGACCGCAACCATTTTGCGGCCTCCATGGTGGCCCTGGGGGATGCGGACGCCATGGTGACGGGCGCCACGCGCAACTACTCGACGGCGCTGGCCGATGTGCGCCGCGTGATCGACGCCAAGCCCGGCCATCGGGTCATCGGCATCTCGCTGTGTCTCGCGCGGGGCCACACGGTCCTCGTGGCCGATACGGCCATCCACGAGATGCCGACGGCGCAGGAGCTCGCCGAGATCGCCATCGAGGCCGCGGGCGTCGGCCGGCGCCTCGGTTACGAGCCGCGGGTCGCGCTGCTGTCGTTCTCCACCTTCGGCCATCCGCGGGCGGAGCGGGCCGAGAAGATCCAGGAGGCGGTGCGCATCCTCGACGGGATGCGGCTCGACTTCGAGTATGACGGCGAGATGTCGGCCGACGTGGCGCTCAACCGGGATGTCATGGCGCAATACCCGTTCTGCCGCCTGACCGGGCCCGCGAACGTGCTGGTCATGCCGGCGTTCCACTCCGCCTCCATCTCGACCAAGATGCTGCAGGAACTCGGCGGCGCCATGGTGCTGGGTCCCCTGGTGGTCGGCCTCGACAGGCCGGTCCAGATCGTGTCCCTCGGCGCGACGGATGCGGACATCGTCAACATGGCGGCGCTCGCGGCCTACAATATCGGCGGCTGAGGCAGGATCTTCAGCGCAGGCCCTGCGCGACCAGGATGGCGCCGCCGCACACGATGGCGGCGTCGAGGATCGCGTTGTGGATATGGATCGGAAGGGACTCCGTGAGCCGCTTGGCGATGAAGGCGCCGGGGGTCGCGGACAGGCCGACCAGCAGCGCCATGATCCATGAGGACAGCGGCAGGGCGCCGAAGGCCTGGAACGCGCCGGTCTTGGCGACGCCGATCGCCATGGAGATAATCGCGTCCGTCGCCACGACGGCGCGCCCGTTGAGGCCCGAGGCCATGAGAATCGAGATGAGCACCACGCCCGATCCCGAGGTGCCGCCGGCAAGCAGCCCGTAGCCCACGCCCGCCGCCGCGAGCCCGGCGCCTGAGAGCCTGGCCCGGAGGCGCTTCAGGGCGATGCGCAGCGGTACCATGGCGATCAGGAAGGAGCCGATCAGGATGCTCGCCCCGGCGCCGGACAGGAAAGTGTAGCCGTAGGCGCCGAGGAAGCAGGTCGGGATCGCCACACTGGCGACGATGAGCGCTCGCCGCAGGTCCACTTCGTGACGGAAGGCGGCCACGCGGCTGCCGTTGGTCAGGAGAGCCGAGACGCCGATGATGGGCACGACCGCATCGGCCCCCACGATGGGCACGAGGACGAGCGGCATCAGGAGTCCGGTCCCGTAGCCGGCGACGCCGCCGAGGGTCCCGGCTCCCAGGGCGCAGAGCGCCACGAGGAGATATTGGAGAAGGCTGACATGCTCGGGCATCGGCGCCTCAGCGCGGGGGCTGCGGAGAGAGCTGGCTCCCGGTCGGGAGGACCGGCAATGCCGTAGCGGCATGGACAGCCGTGATGCCCTGAATGCCCCTCGTCATCTCACCCTCTCCCTGTGCCCGTAGCGGGCCGCCCCATAGAACGGAAAAACTGTGAAGGCTCCGGCGGATTGCCGCAATCCCCGTCTTGATCTACCGGGCGCTTCAGCATCGGTTCAGGTGGGCCGTGGCCAGTCAGTCCCCCGTTTCGGTGGGGCTGGGGGCCATTTTTTGAGAATGGTCGGCCTGCTTCCGGCGGAGTAGACTTCGGAAAAGCAAAACCAAAGAATAGGGGGTAGCCTTGAGCGTTCGGAATCCGACCACTGTCGTCTTCGATGTGGGCAATGTCCTGCTGCGCTGGGATCCGCGCAATCTGTACCGCACGATCTTCGACGATGCGGACGAGATGGAGTGGTTCCTGTCCACAATCTGCACCAGCGAATGGAACATCGAGCAGGACCGCGGACGGGACTGGGACGAGGCCGTGGCGCTGCTGGTGAAGAGATATCCTGACCATGAGGCCCCGATCCGCGCCTACCACGACCGGTGGGAGGAGACCGTCTCGGGCGTCATCCAGGAGAACGTCGCGCTCCTCGGGCGCCTGCGGGAGGCGGGTGTTCCCAATTACTGCATCACGAATTTCTCGGGTCCCAAATTCGACCTGTCGAAGAAGCGCTTTCCCTTCCTGGGCGGGTTCGACGGCATCATCGTGTCCGGCGACGAGCGTCTCCTGAAGCCCGAGCCGGCAATCTACCGGCTCCTCCTCGACCGCTACGGCCTCGAGGCCGAGACATGCCTCTTCATCGACGATTCCAAGGCCAATGTGGAGGGCGCCCGGGCCGTGGGCATGCAGGCCATCCATTTCGTCGAGCCGATGGACCTCGCGGCCGAACTCAACCGCTACGGCATCGCCGCCTGATCCGGCTTGCCCTCGCGCGCGCCATGCGCCATCAGGCGGCATGCGCGCCTTCGAGACAGCCCTTCCCATCGACGCGGTGCTCGCCGATCTGGCGGCGAGCCTCCGCGCCTGCCCGAACGCGGTCCTCGTGGCGCCGCCGGGCGCGGGCAAGACCACGCGGGTGCCCCTCGCGCTCCTCGACGAGCCCTGGACCGAGGGGCGCAAGCTCATCGTGCTGGAGCCGCGCCGGCTCGCCGCCCGGGCGGCGGCAGACCGCATGGCCCGGACCCTGGGCGAGGCGGTGGGCGAGACCGTCGGCCTTCGCGTACGCCTCGGCTCCAAGGTCGGCCGCAGGACCCGGATCGAGGTGGTGACCGAGGGCGTCTTCGCCCGCATGATCCTCAACGATCCGACCCTCGACGGTATTGCGGGCGTTCTCTTCGACGAGTTCCACGAACGCTCCCTCGATGCCGATCTCGGCCTCGCCCTGGCGCTCGACGCGCAAGGCGGCCTGCGGGAGGACCTGCGCCTTCTCGTCATGTCCGCGACCCTCGACGGCGCCCGGGTCGCCCGGCTTCTGGGCGATGCGCCCGTGATCGAGTCGGAGGGCCGGGCCTATCCGGTCGAGACGCGCTATCTCGGGCGCGATCCGAACCGGCGCATCGACGAGCAGGTGGCCGACGCCGTCTCCCGGGCCCTGCGGGCGGAATCCGGCTCGGTCCTGGCGTTCCTGCCGGGGCAGGGGGAGATCCGCCGTGTCGAGGCGCTTCTGCGCGAGCGCATCTCCGATCCGGCAATCGACCTGGCGCCTCTCTACGGCGCCCTTGACCGCGCCGAGCAGGACCTCGCCGTGAGTCCTGCGAAGCCCGGCCGCCGCAAGGTCGTTCTCGCGACTTCCATCGCCGAAACCTCGCTGACCATCGAGGGCGTGCGCATCGTGGTGGATTCCGGTCTCGCGCGCGTGCCGGTCTACGAGCCGGGCATCGGCCTGACGCGGCTGGAGACCGTGCGCGTCTCGCGCGCCGCCGCCGACCAGCGCCGGGGCCGCGCGGGGCGCACGGAGCCGGGCCTCTGCTACCGGCTCTGGGAAGAGGCGGCGACCGGGGCGCTCGAACCCTTTGCACGTCCGGAAATCCTGTCCGCGGACCTCGCGCCGCTTCTCCTCGAATGTGCCGCCTGGGGCGTCACGGACCCGACGGTTCTCGCCTTCCTCGACCCGCCGCCGGCTCCGGCCCTGAAGGAGGCGAGGGCCCTGCTCGAACAGCTCCACGCCCTCGACGGCGAGGGCCGGATCACCGAGACCGGCCGTCGCCTGCGCGACCTGCCCCTGCCGCCCCGGCTCGCCCGCATGGTGCTGGCCGCCGGCGAGGCTGGGCAGGCCCGGGATGCGGCGGATATTGCGGCCGTGCTCGTCGAGCGGGGGCTCGGGGGCGATGCAGCGGACGTGTCCGAGCGGGTCGAGCGCTTCCGCCGCGACCGCTCACGGCGGGCCGAGGACATGCGCCGTCTGGCGGAGGGCTGGGCGCGCAGCGCGGCCTCCGCGTCCTCGTCTGGAGGCAGCCTGTCGTTCGGCGCCATCCTGGCCCTGGCCTATCCGGATCGCATCGCCAAGGCGCGGGGCAAGCCGGGGGAATACCTCATGGCCAATGGGCGCGGTGCGTCCCTGGAGGCGCATGAGCGCCTGGCTAGAGAGCCCTATCTGGCCGTTGCCGAGATCGCAGGCGGGGCGGCCTCCGCGCGGATCCTGGCGGCGGCGCCCATCGAGCCGGATGCGATCGAAGCCCTGCTCGGAGACGGGATCGAGCGGCGGGACGAGGTGGTGTTCGACCGGCAGGCCCGGGCCTTGCGCGCCCGCTCGGTCAGGCGCTACGGCGCCCTCGTGCTGGGCGAGCGCCCCTTGCGGGTCCCGGCCACGGAGGAAAGTGCCCGCGCCCTCGCGGCCGGGCTGGCCTCTCTCGGCCTGTCGGTCCTGCCCTGGTCCAAGGCCCTCGCCCAATGGCGCGAGCGGGTCATGTTTCTGCGCAAGGCCGAGGGGGAGGAATGGCCCGACCTGTCCGACGAGGCGCTCACCGCGACCGCGGAGGAATGGCTCGCGCCCCATCTCGTGGGCAAGTTCGGCCTGTCCGAGATCGGCCCGGACCTTTTCGGCGACGCCCTGAGGGAACTCCTGCCCTGGAACCTCCGGCGGCGGCTCGACGCGGAGGCGCCGACCCATGTAGAGGTGCCGACCGGCTCCATGATCCCGGTCGATTACGGGGGCGAGGAGGGGCCCGTCCTGGCGGTCCGCGTCCAGGAGCTGTTCGGCCTCGACCGGCACCCGACCCTGGCGAACGGGCGCGTGCCCTTGATCCTGCACCTGCTCTCGCCGGCCCATCGGCCGATCCAGATCACCCGCGACCTGCCAGGCTTCTGGCGCGGTTCCTGGGCGGCCGTGCGCGCTGACATGCGCGGGCAATATCCCAAGCATCCCTGGCCCGAAGACCCGGTCAGCGCGCCGCCGACCCGCCGGGCGAAACCGCGCGGGACCTGAGATGCCTCACGGCGCGAAGGTGGCGATGAGGCGCTCCGCCGTGGCCCGGTTGAGAGCCATCGGGATGTTGTAGACGAGGGCGAGGCGCATGAGCGCCTTCACGTCCACGTCGTGAGGGTGCGGGGACAGGGGGTCGACGAAGAAGAACAGGGCGTCGATCTTGCCCTCGGCGATCATGGCGCCGATCTGCTGGTCGCCGCCGAGGGGGCCGCTCTTCAGCCGCGTGACGGACAGGGAAGGGCAACGCTCCATCACGCGCCCGCCGGTGGTTCCGGTGGCGAAGAGCGTGAAGGGGAGGATGGAGTTCTCGTGCATGGCGACGAAATCGGCCATGTCGTCCTTTTTGGCGTCGTGGGCCACGAGCGCCAAGGTCAGCTTGTTCATGATGGGTCTGGTGTCAGTTGTTCCAACGGTCGCGCCACTGCATCTCGCCCGTCAGGCAATTGGCGCGGGGAGGAGCCTGGATGCGCTCGATCCGGAAATCCTGCCGAGGCGTGAGATTGGCGACCTCGAGCAGGATCTTGGTCTTGATGGCGTTGACGAACTGGTCGCGCTCGCGAACCGGAACCATGAACGCCCCCTGACCTCCGATGACGCAGTCCCTGTAATAGATGTCGAGATCCGGGATGTCGAGGTAGCCGGGCTTGTGCAGCATGATCGGCAGGCCGTTGATGATGATCCCCTTGGCGAGGGTGTCGTCCCGAGCCTGCTCGACCATGCGGCCCTGGTTGTTGGGCCCGTCGCCTGAGACGTCGATGACCCGGCGGGTTGGGGTGACGTCGAGCTCGTCGAAGAGCCGCGCCGAGAAGTCGATGGCGCTCGAAATGGAGGTGCGCTGGGCGCGCCGCAGGGGCGTCGAGGCGATCCTGTCCGCGAAGGCCATCAGGCTCTCGGAATTGTCGAGGATCGTCCAGGGCACGATTACCTTCTGGTCCGCCGATCCGGCCCATTCCATGTAGGTCACGGCGATGCGGCCCAGAAGCCCGCCCCGGATCGCCTCATGGACGAGGGGAGAGCGGAACGCCTGGGCGAAGCCCTCCCGCTGCAGGGCCTGCTCCTCCGTATCCATCGAAAAGGAGATGTCGACCGCCAGGACGAGGGCGAGGTCCACCTCCGTCTGGGCCTTGGCCTGAGGAGATACGACCAGGGCGGTCAGAGCCAGGACGAGACCTGCGGCGAGGCGCATGCAGCCGGAGCGAACCATCGGTCATCTCCCTTGAGGAGCCGGTCTGGTCCGATGAAGTGTGCCAGCTTCTGGGCATGACGCAAGGTTAAGTTTTGCGCCGCTTCTCCTCTACGACCGCGAGGGCGGCCCGGAAGGCCGCGTCCGCGTCGAGGGTCGTGGTGTCCAGCGTGATGGCGTCGGCCGCAGCCTTGAGGGGAGCGGTGGCCCGGGTCATGTCCCGCTCGTCCCGGCGCCGGATGTCGGCCAGGATGGTCTCATAGGCCACGTCCTCGCCCCGTCGCAGGAGTTCGAGATGGCGGCGGCGCGCCCGCTCCTCGGCGGTCGCCGTGATGAAGAGCTTCACGTCGGCGTCCGGGCAGACGACGGTGCCGATGTCCCGGCCGTCGAGCACGGCTCCCGGCCCCTCGCCGCCGAACTGGCGCTGGAAGGCCAGCAGGGCATCCCGGACCGGCTGGTAGGCGGAGATGACCGAGGCGGCCTCGCCCATCTTGGCACCGCGCAGGTCCGGCGCGTCGAGATGGGAGACATCGAGGGTCCGGGCCGCCAGGGCGGCGGCGTCCCGGTCGGTGAGGGGCGTGCCGCGGGCCATGAGGACGGCCGCGACCGCCCGGTACAGGAGGCCGGTATCGAGATGGGCGAAGCCCAGATGGTCCGCGAGGCGCTTGCCGAGGGTGCCTTTGCCGGATGCAGCAGGGCCGTCGATGGCGATGATCATGGCACGGATCAGTCGAGAATGGTGGCGCCGAGCTCCCGCATGAGCGGGATGAAGGTCGGGAAGCTCGTGGCGATCATGGCGCCGTCGTCCACCGTCACCGGCTCCTCGGTCGCCAGCCCCATGACCAGGAACGACATGGCGATGCGGTGGTCGAGATGGGTGGCGACCGGCCGGCCGCCGCCCCGGACCTTGCCGCCCGTGCCGTGGACTACGAGATCGTCGCCCTCGATCTCATGGGAGACGCCCGTCTCCGCGAGGCCTGCCGCGACGGCCGCCAAACGGTCGGATTCCTTGACCCTGAGCTCGTGGAGGCCCTGCATCCGGGTGGTTCCCTCGGCGAAGGCGGCCGCGACGGCCAGGATCGGATATTCGTCGATCATGGCAGGCGCCCGGGCGGCCGGGACCGTGACGCCGGTCAGGCGGCTTGCCTGCACACGCAGATCCGCGACCGTCTCGCCGCCCTCGTCCCGCTCGTTCAGGCGTTCGATGGAGGCGCCCATCTCCAGGAGCGTCGTGATGAGGCCCGTGCGGAGCGGGTTCATCATCACGCCTTCGATCACCACGTCAGAGCCGGGCGTGATCAGCGCCGCGACGATCGGGAAGGCCGCCGACGAGGGATCACTCGGCACCACGATGGTGGAACCCCGAAGCTCGGGCTGGCCCTGGAGCGTGATGGCACGGCCGTCCTCTCCGTGCGGGACGACCTCCACCGTTGCGCCAAAGTGGCGCAGCATCCGCTCGGTATGGTCACGGGTCGCCTCGCGCTCGATCACGGTGGTCCGGCCGGGGGAGTTCAGGCCGGCGAGCAGGATCGCGGACTTGATCTGGGCGGAGGCCGCCGGGGTCTCGTAGGTGATCGGGATCGTCTCGCGCGGCCCGCGCAAGGTCAGGGGCACCCGTCCGCCCTCCGCCTCGTCGACCACCGTGACGCCCATCCGGACCAGGGGATCGAGAATGCGGCGCATCGGGCGCTTGCGCAGGGAGGCGTCGCCATCGAAGGTCGAGGTGATCGGGTGGCTGCCGGCAACGCCCATCATCAGCCGGGAACCGGTGCCCGCATTGCCGAAATCGAGGATGCCGGCCGGCTCGCTCAGGCCGCCGATGCCGACGCCGCGGATGCGCCAGCGGCCGGGCCCCTCGCGGGTGATGTGGGCGCCCAGGGCCCGGCAGGCCTCCGCGGTGCGGAGCACGTCGTCACCCTCCAGAAGCCCCTCGACCCGCGTCTCGCCAATGGCGAGCAGGCCGAAGATCATGGAACGGTGCGAGATCGACTTGTCGCCGGGAACGCGCAGCCGTCCCTTCAAGGCCGAACCGGCCCGGCCGGTGACGGGTGATGCCAATCCATGCGCGTGTCCCATGATCGCCCCTTCATTATTGTCTTGCAGGGGCGGCTCCTAACACGGGCTTTCGGTGCCGTCATCCCGCCGCAGGTCGTACTGCGGACTTCCCGGGCAATTTCTTGTTTGACAAGGGATGCCCCCGCGACTAACGGAGCCTTCCCAACCATCCAGATTGAGGCATTACCCGTGGCCAAACCGGAACTCGGCTTGAAGCGCCAGTGCATGAGCTGCGGCGCGAAATTCTACGATCTCAACAGGGATCCCGCTGTCTGCCCGAAATGCGGCACCGTCTTCCAGGCGACCGCCATGAGCCGCGTCGCCGCTCCTGCGGTCGCTCATGCGTCCAGCGAAGAGGACGAGACCGAGCTCGAGACGACGGGCGCCGAAATGATTTCGCTCGATGAGGTCGAGGCCAGCGAGGCCGAGAAGGACCTGCCCAGCGACGACGACATCGATGTGGGCGACGACGTTGCCGACGACGACACCTTCCTCGAGGACGAGGAAGAGGGCGACGATGACGTCTCCGACCTGATCGACAGCGATCTGGAGGACGATGAAGAGGCTTGAACCTCGCATCGGACCCGACTATAGAGACGCCGCTGCTTCGGCGGCGACCCTTTCCGCGGTGCCCCAACACCGCGGCCAGCGTGGGGCCATAGCTCAGTTGGGAGAGCGCTTGAATGGCATTCAAGAGGTCGGCGGTTCGATTCCGCCTGGCTCCACCAAACACTTCCCGGACATCTGAAGTCTTTCTCCAGCGGCATCCGTCCTTCGGCCTGAATCGAGCCGTGCGGAGGCCGTGAATCCTCTGCGGTTCCCCCGGCAGGCGAGCCCGGCCGCTGCCTTGCGTGTTGCATCCGGCAGATTGGTTAACCCTGTTATTTCAGCAAATTTTAAAGGCCCATCGTCAAGGTTCTCGGGACAACCGCGCCCGCCTTCCGGCGTTCCGCCTCACGGTGGCGCGGTCTTGCCATCAACCCTGGCTGGAGGAGATCACCGGCACGCAAAGGGGAAGGCCGCCGGATGACCCGCATGCTCTTGTCGCGCGACGCGATCCTCTCCGTCTACAATTCCTCGGGGCAGGATACGCTCGACCTGTTGGGCAGCGCCGAGCCGGCCGCCGCGCCACGCCCAGTCCGGTCCCGCTCTGGCCGCAGCTCGCCGGCCCAGGAGGCATCGACCCACGACGCGTCGATGCAGGAATCTTCAGCCGAGGAATCTCCAGCCCAGGAAACCTTCATCCGGGACAGGTCGGCCCGGGAGCCGTCTCCGGACCACGCACCGGAGGATGGCCTGACGGGGCTCTACAGCCGCAGCCACTTCCAGGGCCGCTGCGCCGAGGCGCTCGCCCGGGCCGAGGCGGCGGGCAGCCGGCTCGCCCTCATCCTGCTCGGTCTCGACCGCTTCAAGGATCTCAACGGCGCCTTCGGCTATCAGGTGGGTGACGATGTGCTCGTCGACATCGCCCGCGGCCTCAGGGCCCTGCTGGGCCGGAACGACACCATCGGCCGCTTCGGCGGGGACGAGTTTGCCCTTCTGCTCACCGACAGCCCCGCGCGCGAGGACGTCACCTCCCTGGCCGGCCGTCTGCTCGAAGTCACGGCGACGATCATGCGCCGCTACCTGCCGCGGCTCAGGTCCGGGGCCAGCCTCGGCATCGCGCTCTTCCCCGAGCACGGCCGCGAGGTCGGCGAGCTGATCCAGAACGCCGATCTGGCGCTGCACCGGGCCAAGAGCGAGGCACGCGGCCAGGCGCAGGTCTACGCGCCACACATGCGCGCCGCAGCGCTGGGCCGACTCGAGCAGCTGGCGGCCTTCCAGCGGGCGCTCGAGGCCGGCGAGATCCGGCCGTTCTACCAGCCTCAGATGCGCCTGACGGATCGGCGTGCCTCCGGGTTCGAAGCACTGGCGCGCTGGGTGCGCCCATCGGGCGAGATCCTGACTCCGGGCCAGTTCCAGGCGGCGCTGGAGGACCCGGACACCGCCACCCTGCTGGGCGAGCACATGCTGCGTTCGGTCAGCCGGGATCTGCAGCACTGGAGCGAAGCGGGGCTGCCCCGCTGCAAGGTATCGGTCAATGCGGCCGCGCCCGAGCTCAGGCGGGGCGATTATCCCGAGAAGGTGGCCGGACTGTTCGCTGCGCAAGGCATTGCGCCCTCGCAGCTGACGGTGGAGATCACCGAATCGGTGCTGCTGGACGACAGGAGCGCGGACGTGGCCCAGACGCTGGGGGCGCTGCGGCGGCTCGGAGTGTCGATTGCCCTGGACGATTTCGGGACTGGATTTGCGTCCCTGACGCATCTGAAGAGCTATGCGGTCGACCAGATCAAGATCGACCGCTCCTTCGTGGTCCATCTGGCCACGAGCCCGAACGACCGGGCGATCGTGCGGGCGACGCTGGACCTGGCCAAGAGCCTGGGGATGCAGACGGTGGCGGAGGGGCTGGAGGATGCGGCCCAGCTGCGCTGCCTGCAGATGCTGGGCTGCGACCAGGGACAGGGGTTCCTGTTCAGCCCGGCGCTGCCGGTGGACGAGGCGGCTGCGTATTTCAAAGCGCATCATGCCTATCGCAAGGCCCAGCTCCACCAGTTCGTCCTCGCGGCACGGCCGTAACCGAATCTCTCAGCTCTCGCGACGTAAATGGGAAAATTAGCCGTTTGATGGAATTGTCCATCTTGTCCGTTTGCTTATGCCTCATCTAAGGTAAGCTAAGATGTCGCGGCCTGCGGCATTCTCAGGCTGGAGCGGTCGGAGGCCGATTGCTCCGTCTGGCCTATGACTCACCCAAGAGGCCTCGGAGGGCAAGGTGATCAGGCGCATCCTCCTCGTCGTCCTGGCCGCTCTGGTGGTGGCTGCAGGCGCGTACTACGTCCTCGTCTTCCGCCCGTCCCACAAGCCCGCAGCGCCTCAGGCTCAGGCTGCGCAGCCCCCACCTCAGGTCGGCATCATCGTGGTTCAGCCCGCCGAGGTGCCTTATCCGGTGGAATTCGCCGGCCGTGTCGCGGGCTTCCGCGACGTCGAGGTGCGCCCACGCGTCGGCGGGCTTCTGCTCGAGCGAGGGTACGAGGAGGGCGCGCGCGTCAAGCAGGGCCAGATGCTCTTCCGGATCGATCCGGCCACCTACGAGGTGGCCTTGAACAGGGCCACGGCCCAGCTGGATCAGGCGCGGGCGGCCCTGCAGGAGGCCGAGGAGAACTTCAACCGGATCGAGCCGCTCGCCCGCCGCGGCATCTCCACGGAGGCGCAGCTCGTGGAAGCCCGCTCCCGGCGGGACCAGGCCCGTGCCGGCATCCAGCTCGCCGAAGCCGAGGTGCAGAACGCCAAGCTGAACCTGGATTACACGACCGTGACGGCCCCGGTTTCCGGGACCACGGCGCTGGAATCTCCCTCGATTGGCTCCCTCATCCTGGCGCAGCAGACGCTCCTGACCACCATCGCGCAGCTCGACCCCGCCTATGTGAACTTCTCCTTCACGGACGAGGAGGGCCGCGCCTTCCGGGCCCTGAACGAGCGGCGCGAGAAGCCCATCTCAGAGAAGGACCTGACGGTCGAGCTGCAGTTCACGCCGGAATCGCGCTATCCCGAGACCGGAAAGATCGACATGGCGGCCCAGCGGGTCGACCCGCAGACGGGGACGATCCAGGCGCGGGTGGTCTTCCCAAATCCCGACGGGGTCCTTCTGCCGGGTCAGTTCGTGCGGGTGCGTCTCCTGGGCATCACGCTTCCGGACGCAATCGTCGTGCCGCAGCAGGCCGTGAGCCAGGGACCACAGGGGCCCACGGTCTATGTTCTCGGCGAGAACGACGTCGCCCAGGTTCGGCCCGTCCGGCTGGGCCCGGAGCTCAAGGAAGGCTGGGTGATCAGCGATGGATTGCGCAAGGGTGAGGAGGTCATCGTCGACGGCGTGATCCGCGTCCGTCCGGGACAGCCCGTCAGGCCGATGCCGATGTCCTCCGGCGCCAAGCCCGCACCAGCAGCGCAGCCGGCGCCGGCCGCGAAGCCGCCCGGCTGACCCGCCGCAGGAGCGCGCCCATCATGTCGACGTTCTTCATCAACCGCCCGATCTTCGCCTCGGTCCTGTCCATCGTCATCGTGTTGGCTGGGCTCCTCGCCATGCGGATCCTGCCGATCGCGCAGTATCCCGAGATCGTGCCGCCCCAGGTCGTGGTTTCGGCGACCTATCCGGGCGCGAGCGCCCAGACCATTGCCGAGACCGTGGCGGCGCCCCTGGAGCAGCAGATCAACGGCGTCGAGGACATGATCTACATGCGGTCGACCTCCACGGGGTCGGGGACCATGAGCCTGTCGGTCTATTTCAAGACGGGCACCGATGCGGATCAGGCGACCATCAACGTCAACAACCGCGTCCAGCGCGCGACCGCGGTTCTGCCCGAGGAAGTGCGGCGGCAGGGCGTCACGGTCACGAAGCAGTCATCTTCGATTCTGCAGATCGTCACCCTGTCGTCCCCGGACCGGCGCTACGACACGATCTACATCTCGAATTATGCGCTCGTGAACATCATCGACGAGCTGCGGCGCACGCCGGGCGTCGGCGACGCCTCCTTCTTCGGCGCCTCCGATTATTCGATGCGCATCTGGCTCAGGCCGGACAAGGTCGCCCAGTACAACCTCACGCCGGGCGACATCGCGAACGCCATCCGGGACCAGAACGCCCAGTTCGCAGCCGGGCGGTTCTCCGAGGAGCCGATGCCCGGCAACCAGGCCTTCACCTATTCGGTCACGACGCAGGGGCGCTTCGCGGATCCGCGTGAGTTCGAGCAGATCATCCTGCGCTCCGACGAGAACGGTGGGACGCTCCGGCTCAGGGACGTGGCGCGGGTGGAACTCGGCTCCCAGAACTACTCGACGACGTCGACCCTCAACGGAGCGCCGACAGTACCCATCGGCATCTATCTCCAGCCCGACGCCAATGCGCTGGAGGTCTCGCAGGCCATCGAGGCCGCGATGGAGCGGCTCTCGCGGCGGTTCCCCGACGGGTTGCGCTATGACGTGCCGTTCAACACCACGCTCTTCATCAACGCGTCGATCGAGGCGGTGATCCACACCTTCATCGAAGCCATCGTCCTCGTCGTCGTGGTGGTGTTCCTGTTCCTGCAGAACTGGCGGGCGACGGTCATTCCGGTTCTCGCGGTGCCGGTCTCGATCATCGGCACCTTCGCGGGCATGTATCTGCTCGGCTTCTCCATCAACCTCCTCACCCTGTTCGGGCTCATCCTGGCCATCGGCATCGTGGTCGACGACGCCATCATCGTCCTGGAGAACGTCGAACGCATCATGTCGTCGGAGGGGAAGAACCCGCGCGAAGCGGCGATCCAGGCGATGCAGGAGGTCAGCGGGCCGGTGGTGGCCGTCGTGCTCGTGCTCTGCGCGGTGTTCATCCCGGTGTCGTTCCTCGGCGGGCTGGCCGGCGAGCTCTACCGGCAATTCGCCGTCACCATCGCGGTATCGGTGGTGGTATCCGGCATCGTGGCCTTGACCCTGACGCCGGCCCTGTGCGCGGTCCTTCTCAAGGAAGGACACCAGGAGCCCTGGCTGCCTTTCCGTGTCTTCAACCGCGGCTTCGACTGGCTGACCGAGCGCTTCGTCGGCGGCACCGCCTTCTTCCTGCGGCGCGTCCTGGCCGTCATGGTCATCATTGCCCTGATGCTCGGGGCCACCTGGTGGCTGTTCCAGCGGGTCCCGGGAGGGCTTGTGCCTGCGGAGGATCAGGGGTCCTTCTTCCTCGTGACGATGCTGCCGCCGGCCGCTTCCCTCGACCGGACGATCGCCGTCACCGCGAAGGTCACCGAAGGGGCGATGCAGAACCCGGCCGTGGCCGACGTGGTGACGATTTCGGGCTTCGATCTTCTGTCCGGAGCACAGAAGACCAATGCGGGCGTGTCCTTCGTCACGCTCAAGGACTGGTCGGAGCGCACGGATCCGCGCCTCGACGCGCGCAACCTCGCGCCGGCCTTCGCGGCCCTCAACGCCAATTTCCGCGACGGGGTCGTGATCGGCTTCAATCCGCCGCCCATCATGGGCCTGAGCACCACCGGCGGCTTCGAGCTCTACCTTCAGGACCGCTCCGGCGGCAGCCTGGAGAGCCTCGCCCAGGCGGCCCAGCAGGTGATCCAGGCGGCCGGCCAGCGTCCGGAGCTTGCGGGTGTCTCCACCACGTTCAACACGGGCGTGCCGCAATACCGGATCGATGTCGACCGGGACAAGGCGAAGGCGCTGGGCGTGCCGATCACGACCATCTTCGACACCATGCAGAGCACGTTCGGGAGCCTGTACGTCAACGATTTCAGCCTGTTCGGCCGCACCTATCGGGTGAGCCTGTCGTCCGAGGCCCAGTTCCGCCAGACGCCGGACGATCTGCGGCATGTGTTCGTGCGTTCCGCCAACGACACGATGGTTCCTCTCAACGTTCTGGTCTCGGCCACCCGCATCGTCGGGCCGGACGTGGTCGACCGGTTCAATGTCTTCCCGGCGGCGAAGATCCAGGGCAACCCGGCCCCGGGCTATTCGTCGGGCCAGGCCATCGCGGCCATGGAGCAGGTGGTCGCCCAGACCCTGTCGTCGGACTACTCCATCGGCTGGACCGGGTCCGCCTACCAGGAGCTGCAATCCGCCGGAACGGGCGCGCAAGGGTTCGTGTTCGGTCTCATCATGGTGTTCCTGATCCTGGCGGCGCAATACGAGCGCTGGTCGCTGCCGTTCGCCGTCATCGCGGCGGTTCCGTTCGCGGTCTTCGGGGCCATCCTGGCCATATGGCTGCGCGGCATCGAGAACGACATCTATTTCCAGGTCGGTCTCGTCACCCTCATCGGCCTGTCGGCCAAGAACGCGATCCTGATCGTCGAGTTCGCGACCGAGCGTCATCGGGCCGGAATGCCCGCCTTCGAGGCCGCCCTAGAGGCGGCGCGGCTGCGCTTCAGGCCCATCGTCATGACGTCGCTCGCCTTCATCCTCGGCGTCGTGCCGCTTGCTGTCGCGACGGGCGCCAGTTCGGCGAGCCGCCACTCGATCGGCACCGGCGTGATCGGCGGCATGCTGGCCGCGACCTTCCTGGCGATTTTCTTCGTCCCGCTGTTCTTCCGGCTGGTGACGCCCGACAGAAAGCGCCAGGAATCCGCCGCCTCGACGGCTGCTCCCGCGCCGACGGAGCAGAGCCAGCCTTAGGAGTCCTGGTTTCGTTCGCCGAGAAGGCGGCGAGACCAGTCCTCGACCTGGCGGGTGGCGAGGCGCTTCTTGGCGTATTTGCGCCAGTTCTCGGACAGGAGCGTGAGGCCGGTCATCGCGGTGAGTTCCGGGATGTTCATTCTGTCGACATAGAGCGCCCGCCACAGGCGCTCCAGCGTCCATTCTGGAGCCGGGCGGTCGAGCAGAATGAGATCGTCGCCGGCCGCCACGAAACCCGGCTCGATCACGCGGTAATACCAGCCGGTGCGGCCGCTGGTCTGAACGCGGAGCGCCATGTCGGGAACGCCGAAGCGGGCATTGAGCTTCCAGCAGGGCTGGCGCCCCTGGCTGACCTGAATCAGCGCTTCGCCGGCGCGAAAGATATCGCCCACCGCGACCTCCACCTCGGTGAGGCCCGACGTGGAGAGGTTTTCGCCGAAGGCGCCGGGGCGCGAGAGCACATCGCGTTCCCCCAATGCGTCGCGCCAGGCCGGGTAATGATCGAAGGCGTAATGGTGCACGGCCTTCTCGGGGCCGCCGTGATGTCTGCGGTCGCCCTGTTCGTCTCCGGCGAATCCCTCCCGGCCGAGCCAGACGCGATCGGGGCGAGGACGCTTGGCGATCCCGCTCGGAATCCCACGCGGCCCGAGAGGAGCTACGGACCCCGTGAGAAGCTGCTCGATACGGAACGCGGATGACATGACAATGGATCGGGGCTGCGGGATGCGTCGGCGTGAAGAAGCCGAGCCTTCGGAGCCAGAATGAAGCAGGCTCTCAGGAGCGGCAATCTTCACATGGAGTATCGGTGTGCAGATGCAGCCGTCAACATCGCGACATCTCTGAAGAGATGTGGCCCTTTGTCGAACGAAGAAGGGCGCGTCAGTGGCGCGCCCTGTCAGGAAAGAGACTGTTGGTCCGGATCAGTAGGTTCCGAACCGCCAGATGAGGTTGCCCTTGACGGCATGCTCCTGCGCGCGCTCACCGATCTGCCCGGAATAGCTCACGCCCAAGCTGAGCGCCTCGGACGCGCGGTAATCCAGCCCCGCCTGC